>Ga0080013_1000380_pt1 | contig 63103 bp, 86 predicted proteins | sample ETNvirenome_6_85_FD_69236 | JGI IMG/M metagenome (GOLD analysis project Ga0080013, IMG submission 69236) | Marine viral communities from the Pacific Ocean - ETNP_6_85 (SPADES assembly) (version 2) | ecosystem: Environmental > Aquatic > Marine > Oceanic | place: Pacific Ocean | collected 2013-06-19 | reverse complement strand
AAGGCAATCGTCCGCGCCTTAGAGACCATCGAGCGGCACGTCTCTAACTACGGACCCACGTATCGATGGGAGTTTACGCCGCGCAACCTTGGGACCGACAAGAGCGGCAACCTCATCCTACTTGATCCTTTCTTTGACGCCTTGCAGGCATCGAGGATCAGGGCAGCGCAGATGAAAAGGGCGCAAGAGGCAGCAAGAAGATGGTAAGGCTCTTAGTGATGACGCTGTGGCTGGGAGGATGCGGGGCTGTGGACAAGCCTACACCAACCCCAGACTCCTACGACGCTAATTGTGCCTCGTGGCACCAGCGGTATGTGAAGGACCACTGCGACCGTTGCCCCGAGTGCTGTACAAACGCGGACGACGAGTGTGGGCTATGCCCCAGTAAAGTCTGTCGATGTTTTAAGGATGAATACGGGGTCTGGCGACCCCTTGACTGGCTACCGAAAGGCGACGAATGATACCTCCACCACCTTCTGAGGATGACCTACTAGCGCAGTTCCCTGAGATTAAGCGGGCGCAGCTTGAGACGCCCCTTAGCCTGGACTTCTTGCATAAGCTCGATAGGCACATGGGCGACTCCTTTGACGTGATCATCCGACGGGCAGGACACCCGAGTGAGGAGGAGTGGATTACGACCATGATCCAGGTCCTCCATCCTATCGTCCTAAATCTCAAGAACCACTTCAACCAGTATCGTCCCTGGGAGTTGGCTCAGAAGTACGGATTCCCTTTCGAGTTCACTCCCGTGGAGAGTGCCCTAGCGAACCAGTCCTACCCCTCGGGACACACTACCCAGGCACACTACATTGCGGGCAGATTGTCAAGCAAGTTCCCACATCTAGCGGACTTGTTCAGGGAAAGGGCACGGGAGATTGAACACAGTAGGCTCGCCCTCGGGGTACACTTCCCCACAGATAACGAGGCAGGCAGGCTCCTTGCCGCCCACCTTCTCTCACAGCACCGCTAGTCGTTCGTCGCGACCAAGTAGATCCCCGTTATTACTGCGAGCCCCAAGGCTCCGTAGATGGCGTATTGGACCGTTTTGTTCTCCTGCGCCCCCTGCTTTGCCGTGCTCGCGTGCGATGCTCGTCCACTTCTCATCGCTAGGGCAGCCTTGCTCTGAGCAAGCAGCGCAGGGTCAGTTAGGATTTTTCGGGTGGTCGCATTGAGTTCAAGTCGGGGCTTAGGTGCCCTGAACTTGGAAAAGTCAGGTCTTCCTACAATGTACTTCGATAGGTTGATCTTAGGGGCAGGTTGCGTCCGCGCCGCATATCGAGCAGCGCGTTGTGCCAGTTCCTCGGGGGTGCGAGGCATAATATCGATCACCTCGCCTTGACCTGGGCGTCTACGACGGACCAGACCTCGGGCTCCTGGGGCTCCTGGGACTCCTGGGACTCCTGGGAGGCTTGCACCGCTTGCCATCTGGCGTCCGCGATCCATAGCACCGCTTGCCATCTGGCGTCCGCGATCCATAGCCCCACTTGCCATCTGGCGTCCGCGATCCATAGCACCGCTTGCCATCTGGCGTCCGCGATCCATAGCACCACTTGCGATGTCTTGTCCCTGCTGGAGGTAGGCTTCTCCTTGGGCGCGTGCGTCTGCAACGGCGCTCTCCCCGTAAGCCTGTGCTTGTCCCATGATGTCGTCGCCTGAGGGGATGTCTGGAAGTCCTGAGGGGATGCCTACGTCCAGACCCAGCCCACTAGATGCGTCGATGTAACGTCCCATCCCTTAACTTCCTCTCTTCATCATAACCATGCCAACTACGCCAAGGACTACCACGCCACCGACGATGAGGGGCAAATGCTTTTTCCACCCAGCTTCTTTCTCAGGAGTGTGCTCCGTGTCCTGCTCCCCTGCGCTTGCGGCGGCACAGAGGGTTCCTGCCTCAGCGGCAGGGATCCCGCTTGCGATTGCTTCCTGCAAACACTTCGCATAATCCTCGTCGGTAGACGCATAGGTGGCTCGCTCCATGGGCATCGGGGCGAACTGGGGAGGAGCAGCAGCAGGAGCAGCAGGACCGAGACTCAAGCTGGGTCCAAGAGGTTGCTTAGATCTCTGACCGAGCATGTTCGCCAGTGAGCCCGCGTCGAGACCTGGGGAGATCGATGTCGAAGGCTGTCCGATGCGAGTGCCCAGCTTTAACTGAGGAGTGGCGAACGAACTAATCAATCCATGACCGATGGAGGGCACCGCTTTTTTCTTGATAGGTCCCACCATCGAGGCAAGACTTTTCGCCAGTGCGGGAGACATCACCTTGGAGGTAGGGATACCTGCTGCGTTGGAGACGTACTGGGTGGCGGCTTTGAACCCTGCGGGGTTCGCCGCTTCTAGTTCGAGCACGCCTCTAGCAGTGGACTCGGCTTGTGCTGCCGCTTTCCGTGCGTACTCCTGGGCGGCTCTCTTTACGCTACCGACAATACCTCCTCCTCCTCCTCCCCCAAACATGTTGCCGAAAGGATTCGACGCCCGAGGAGCGGTAGAGACGGGTCCCGTGATACTTCCTGATCGTGCAGGTGGAGGCGCGGGTCGTGCCGCAGGTGCCCGACCACCAAACGAAGGCAGACTAAACGAGGATTGGCTCCCTCCTACGAGACCCATGCCTTGAACAGGTCTGCTGTTCCCACTTCTATCTTCTTCAATATACATTTCTACTCCTTCTAAGAGTTACGCCAGCGGTTTACAATAGCGGCGCTCACTCCGAGCCCTACCACCCACTTGATCCAGTTATAGTTTGAGCCCGACGATTTTCCTTCGGCGGGATCCCATCCTTTGCAGTCATCCGCGCCGATCGGAGCACAGAACATGTACTTCGTCTTCTCCCCGTTGGGAAGGTCCAAGTCCATCTCCGCGACCCGTCGCGAAAACCCAGGAGGACACGGTTTAACAGAGCACTGGTCGAAAGCCCCGTCCTTGTTCCACGGACCTTCCATCTCGTAAATCTTGCAGGGAGCGCATCCCTTTTCTTGTGCCACTGTCTACCCCCACCAGCCCAGTCCACTAACCCCAGGTGCGGTCTCCACACATGGCTTAGGGGGAGCCTCGTTCTTTACGTTCTTCAGATAACAACACGCCTCGTTGTTTCCATCCAGACACGATTTGATCGCGTTCTCCCTTGCGGGGTCCAGGGAAACCTGAGGGGTATCAACCGCTCGATTCTTTACTACCACCTTTAGAGGGTCTTGCCCTAGGTGAACCCGAGCCTGTTCAGCAAGGATACACCCGTCTCGGTCTCCTGCCATACATCTCTTCGTCGCCTCCGCTAAGGTCGCTTCCCAATCCACGAGGGCAGGTCCCTTAGTTACGGGGTCCTTCTTCACTGGAACAGGCTTTGGGTCTTCTAGTGCTGCGGTAACTAGACCTCCAAAAAGTGCTGCTGTTATGCCCGTGACGAAAGGTCCCGAATAGGGGTCTGGTTTTATGACCATCCCTATTAGTCCGACTGCACCGATGACGCCCCAGCCCGTGAGCATATCTTCCCGCCCGAGGGCTTTGGTCAGGGCGTACCCCACGGCAACGCCTCCTCCTACCACTGCGGCATTGTGGAGAATATCTTTTCGCTGGGTGTCGGTCGGCATCTTACTTTCCTAGCTTCCCGATGCCCCAGCAAGCAAGCGCACCGATCGCCGCGCCCGCTCCAATGAGCAACCAGGGATTAGCGTCCTCCATAGTCTCCTTGAAGCCCGCAACCCCCAACAGTCCTTCCCGCTGGAGTTGTGCCACAGTAGTCTGAGGGATTCGCCCCATACCGAAGGCAGTGTCGTCGAGCATGTAACGCCCTACACCACCCACCAGCGGAGCTTGGTAATTCCTGTTCGCGCCTGCGATGTCGAAACGCTCACCGTGCTCTATGCCATAAGCGTCCTCAAAGTATCGCCCTACTCCCGCTACGGGGGCTTGATAGTTTGAATCGACGCCAGTGATGTCAAAACGCTCACCTTCGGCGTATGCCTGAGGCGTCTCGAAATATCGTCCTAGTCCGCTAAGAAACTGCATTTTCCATCTCCTTAATCTTCTCCAGACCCGCTCGAAAGCCTGGGTGGAGTCTCATTTTTTGTAATTGTGGGGAGGTAGCCCACTTGTAGGCACTATGCTCATAATTCAATACAGGAGTAAAGGTTGTGGGGAGGTGTGCCACAAACATCGAATAGTTCATGTAGGGGTTCCGAAAGGCGTACTCGCCCGTCACCATATAATCCTGAGGAGCGTTTAAGATCTCCTCGTCCACTTCGCGCACCGCTGCGTCTAGGTAGGTCTCGCCTTTCTCCAGGGTTCCTCCAGGCAATGCCCAGGTGTCAGGGGCGTCCACGAACTCGGAACGCTTCAAGACTAGCATTTTGTCGCCGCTGATGAAGGCGACTCCTGCTGCGGACGGGGTACTCATCGAGTGTGCCTCGCAAGGCGTTTCTCGTAAATCTCGATCGCCCTCTCGGGATTCCGCATAATGGTTTGCGGGCTCATGTTTGAGCCAAGTTCTTTCCTTAAAGCAAACGCCTTCTTCACCATCACTTCCCTACGCCCCTTGCGTCGTCGGGGGTTGCGTCGTCGGGGGTTGCTTCGTGGGGCGTCGATTTCTTGAAAGTAGTTCTGGGCATAATTTCGGGAGAGGTTAGCCACGAGGATTATCTCGCCTTTCTCCTTCTTGGTCCGACCCTGCGCTGCGCTGCTAACGATGGCTTCCAGTTGTTCCTCGCTCTCGGGGCGCGGGAACAGGTTGCTTCTCATTTCAGGGTGTCCGCTCTGAAGTGCCTCGAAGTTTATCACCGCTAGTGCCACCAACATCCCGTTTGCAGGACTAGATGTCCCATCGATGTGCTGCTGCAAGTCCTCCCAGGTTTCGGGAGTAGCAAAAAGACTGCGGACTTTCTTTCGCCGCTTCTTGGCGGGGTTAGGGGAGGCATCAAACCTATGCCCTACGATCTTAAGACCTGCCACTCCAGGGAAGTATTCACGTCCTCCCTTGGTGCTAATTCGACCAGTTGAGCCTCGCTTGTGCGGTTCCGTGAAACCTGTGACCGTAATGGGGTCTCCTCTATGGCTCTTAGTCTTATAGGGTAGTCGGACAGCCTTGCCCGTTTCTTCGTCTACGAGTCGGGCACCCGATGGGTTCTTCCGACGTCGCCAGTCGCTCGCGGACACGCCCATTTCATCTAACAAGTCCTGGCGAGCAGTGTCTTTTAGCTCCGCTTTGGTCTCGTCGTCATACACGGCAAACCCGCGAAACTCTAGCCACTCCCGTAGCTCCGCTTTCGTCATAGAGCCAAGGCGATTAAGCGTCATGCTGCGCCTTCGACCGCTCACCCCTTCGAGCGCAGGATTCGCTCGGGCGTAGCTTCGTCGAGACGGAGCCGAGGGGCGGGTGAGAGACGCGGGACTGCGCCTGCCTTTTTGCTTGCGCTTGAGGTAGGCTCGCATCGTATTGGAGTCAGAGTTCTTGAGCGATGGGTACTTACGCAGGACAGCACCGTACACCTTGTCGATGAGGGCTCGCCCCTCAGCCCCACCAAGCTGTTTGCCATGCAGAGCCGAAAGGCTAAGGGCGTACTGTCCACGCTTACGGGTGTCGATTGGATACTTGCGCTCCCTGGGGAACACAAAGTCCCGCTTTGGGATACGCTTTCTCTGCGCTTTGGTTAGTGCCATCTCACTTTCCTCTCAAGAACTTGTCGTAAACCATCCACACCGCTACCCCAGCAACCGAGACCCATATCCACCTGTAATTGCTCTCGGCAGGTCTACCCTGCACAGCGGGGGAACTCGTCCTGCTTCCATCTGGGCTGGTTTCGTCCCTCTCAGGCAGCGCCCATTGTGGGCACCTATAGCAATTTAGCTTCGCTTTGTGACCCGCTCCTGTCCCTACCACCCCTGTAACTGGAGATACCCCGAACTTGTCAATGCAAACCTTGGCAAGTCCCTCGGAAAGCAAATCCCTCTCATCTGACGGAAGGTCGCGATTATACGGGTTTAACTCGATCTCATCGGTACACTTCATGGTGTCCATGAAGCTGAGTATCGGGGCAGCGTCTGCCGAACTCATATACGGAAAGGTCTTTTTCACTTATCTTCTCCCTATCGCTTTGGTCGCGTCCTGTTCATTACGAGGTAGGTCACGCCTACGCCTACCAGTAACCCAGCAATAGGTAGTCCGACGAACCAAGGCGTCAACCTTGCCTCGATCCTAGGCTTTGCTATCTGGGACGCCACTCGCTGCGCTTGGGCAAGAGTGGGGGAAGTCACGTCCTTGACGAACACCATGTACGGGTTCTGGCGCTCATGTATCTTAATCTCGCTCTCCACGGGTTTTGGGCACGCTGCCATGTCGGGTGCCCCGCCCCATAGTGCCTGGGGTACAGCCGAGTCGAACGCGGAAGCAATCCCGCACCCAATTTCAGTCCCGAGGCGTTTACCTGCGTCTGCGGCAGCCAACTTCTCTCGCAGAAGGTCCCTCGAAGTATCAGACGTCAGGATTTCTGCCCCTACGCCACCTGTGAACGTCTTCTTGAGATCGTCGAGGATATTCCCCAGTCCCTGGTCGCAAAACATTAGAACATCCCCTTCTTCTTGGCGATAGCCACCCCTCCGACGACGACCGCACCTGCCGCCAACAGCAACCAAGTGTTGTCGGATGTCTTGGCTGGGGGCGCGGACTTCTTAGTGGAGGCGTGAGTCAGTCGGACGTTATTCCCAGCCTTAACAAAGCCTGCGTTGGTCCCGCGACTCATTCCTAATACGTTGAGGTTCGTGAGCGTGCGTGAAAGGTTCCGACCCCTGAGCGCGGGGCTCATGCGATTTACTGCTGCCGCTGCCGTAGCGAGGTTGGGGATCGTCAAGCGTCCCATCATAGCTGAGAAGCCAAACTGTTTAGCTCGACAATCGTAGTACCCCTTTGCTCGCGGGTCTTGGGTACGGTTCTTCAGGTCAAGGAAGTATTGCTGACTGCGCTGAGGTGTCCAAGCTGGAGGCGGCTCATCAAAGATAAGGACGAGTTCCGTGGGAGGGAGCATAGGACATTGGACCGAGGACATTCCCCGCTGCATCATCTGAACACCGACGGGTACGTCCTTCGGGTTCATCGCGTCCTTAAAATCCTTCTTCAGCTTGTCCCTGAGCTTACCGACAGTCTTCCCTGCCAAGTCGCCTATCTGCGCCCCTACAGCGGCACAAGCAGTTGGAGGTATCGCGAGCCCGACTACGTTGCCCGCTGTGCAGGCTAGACCTGCCGCGAGGGCACCAATGTACTGCCCGCCTTGGACGATGATGAGATCGATGGCACCGTCTACCGCTTCACCTACCACGATGAGTGCTTCCGTGCCGATCTTGATGACGGTATCTGCAATGGTACGGTACACCCCTCCTAGCCCGATCTTATTCAGGTTCCGTTCCATCCACTTGTCGAAGTCCTTGACCTGTTCTACAACCCAGTTGACACCTGATCCGACCCACTCCACTGCCTCGCCAATGGTCGCGTCATAGGCTTGCTCTGCCTTTCGCCCGACCCAGTTGACACCTTGCTTCGCCTTTCTACCGATCCACTTGCCCGCGTCACTGACAAAATCAGGTATCGCGCCGAGCGCACCGAGCGCACCGATGCTGTCGAGCCACCCCGCGAAGGCTAACTGCTGTTCTAGAGGGTCGCGAAATGCGAAGATCCCTGGGCGCACGGGCACGCTGCCTGCGCGACGAGGGGAAGGCGTGAACGCAAGGTCGAAGGAGTCGTGAAGGGATGCCTTCAAGCCATGCAGGGAGGGTCTGAGATACTGGTGGTCTTCTGCGTACATAGATTCTGCCTCACTTCTTCTTATAGAGTGGGAACCCCTGCCACGCAGCGACTCCTCCAATTACAAGGGGAAACAGCAGTCCAGCCGCGCTCCACCCAGCGGTGGTTTTCCACCCATCTTGTTTCTTGTACCCGTGATAGCCACCGACTATTCCACCTATCACAGCGAGGGGGAAACCCCAGGGCTGCCGCCGAACCATCATCTTCAGCGTGCCCACGGGCGTGCCTTCGAGGCTCTCTCCGTAGCATCTCTGGTGAGTCGCGCTCTCGACCGCTAAAGCCTTACACTCGGGATTGACGCGGCTCGCCTGACCCCCGTTCGTCGGGAGGGTGCATGTCGCCTGTCTCGCGGCTCTCTTGTACGCCTGATACCCTGCGTAGGGTAACGGGGCAAGTAGCCCCCAGAATGTGAACCCGCCTTTGTCGTAGAAGGCTTGCTTGGAGCACGCAGGAGGTCGCCTGTTAGGGTCGAGTGGCTCGCGTGCCTCGGGTTCTTCCTTAACCAAAGGAGGGACATCATGTGAGTCCCTACAGTCTCGCTCTGCGTCGTGCCCAGGACCTCCGTCGGAGTCTTCGGCGTTGCTCAAGCACTCATCGAGATACGCGGACGCAATACAGTGAGCCTCTGCGCTCTCTGGAGTGTTGCCCTCATTTGTATACTTGCTGACGCACCCGTCAATGTCCGTATCCCCGACTGCAAAGCCCATCCCGAAAGGCTGGGAGCGTCTCGCATCGAGGATTTCCACTTGCGGCTCCTCTGGCGCGTTGTCGAGCGGACCCATACCTGCCCTTGAACGCATGTCGTTAATGCGCTCTAAGAGAGGATTGCCGCGACCGAATTTTGGCTGTCCTAGTTCCACTGATCTAGTCTCCCAAAACTGCCCATGCCACCATCAGTACACCGAAGACGCCTAGTCCCACGCCCACCTTCTTCTTGGTAGACCAGGGCGCACCTGCCGCTGTGGAACTGTGGGTCATCATCTTGGCAATGTTGGGGTTCCTGTTATACATCTGGGCGAACTGCGCTGCCCCGTGTACGGGAGGTCTGAACTTGGAGAAGTCGGGTCGCCCTACAAGGTTCACCTTAGGGGAGAGAAGACTCCCGACGCCGCTCGCGCCGCATCCGCATCCCCCTAGTCCATCAGTGCCTTCAACGTATGGAACGCCTTCCTTAGGTTCAGGATAGGCTTGCCCTGGAATACGGGGATCCCACAACCCAGGACCATTAAACCTAGGTGCAACGAAACGTGAACCTTGTGCCATTTTAACTACCTTTCTTCAGGAGAAGCGGTCTCACGTATGATACCCCTTCCACCGTAAAGCCTTTCGGATCATGTTGCCCGATTCGGGTCCTGCCACTGGGTCCAGCACTAACCAGCCCCCCGTGTTTGGGTCCTGAACCCTCATAAAAACGTGTGTATATTTGTTGACGCCTGGATTCTTCTTGAACCCTGCGGTCACAAACTCGGTAGGTGCCCCCACGGATAACGCCTGGGTCCCTAGCAGACCCACTAAAAGGGTCGCCATATCGTCGCAGTCTCCTGCTCTCTCCCGCAACGTAACGATGGGGTGCTGTACTAGCTCCGCTTCGGCTGGGTCGCGGGTGTATCGAATCCGACGTGCCGTGTCGTAGTAGAGCGCGGCAATTTCGCTGAGGTGGTCTTTCGGCAGCACTTCTCTCACGCAATTTATCGCATACCGACGAACTTGCGGATCGCTCTGCCCTTCTCGGGCGAGTTTCCGCATCCAGTCAATCGTCTGCGGGATTCCTCGATACCCTCTACTATTCGTGACGTAACGAGAAACGGGGGCTTGTGTGCGGTCGAGCCGCATTAACCCCACCAACCCTTCTTCTTACCGACGTAGTAGACCGCGACACCTGCCAGTCCCGCTCCACCTATCCACAACATCATGTTGCTTTCTTCCTCTTTAACGAGGGGTTGTGGGCGCGGGCGCGGTTGAGGTGAGGGGCGAGTCTCTCGGTTGGGTGGCGGCTGGTACGCTGCCCGTCTCCCGTCGTTTGTCTCGTTGTGTGCGCCCGTCTGGATTCGGTTTGCGCTCTTGTCGCCACAAGGAGGGCAGTTCGTGACCGCTCGCTTATCGCAGGCAACGTCGCCGCACAGGAAGGAACATCCCTCCGCTCCATGCGTGGTGTAGTGGGCTAGGTTCTGCTTGGGATCGAGGTTCGCCGCCCAAAAGGGACCCCAGAAAGGCATCCCCTTCGCGATGGCTTGAACGATCTGGCACATGGTCGCATGACCTATCATGCCATCTCGGTTCTTACAGTAGTCAATGGCGCGATAAACGTCCCAGGGGTTGTCTTTGCTCTTCAGAGACTGAGCAGAGGGCTTTCCTGGGCAGTTCTGGTAGTCATGCTGAAAGCGGTACACCCACTCAGCTAACTTGGCATCGCTAGGTCCAGAGAAGAAGTTCCCCTTAACGGACCAACGACCAGGACCCTGTCTGCCTGCTGCTGAGTTTGAGTTGAAACGCTTTACCCCCGCAATTCCGCTTCGGTTCTCACCTAGCTTACGGTAGCCGAGTCCTCTTAAAGGCTCGTTTCCTAGACGCTGTGGTAGCGCATTTTGCCCGAAAACAACTTGTCCAGGCGCAGTATAAATCCCCATGACACACCTATCCCTTTGAATAGTTTTGCGCCAGGGTCTACGCACACACATGGACTGATAGTGTAGGATATTAGGCGCGATGTCTACTACAATTCAGATTTACTACGCCACACCACTAGTTCCCCAGAAGAATCGAACACAGCCTCCGCATTCTTAGACCACCTATCCATCGCAATAGGAGATGCACGGATGGGGATGTCGGGAACGTAAAGGGACATTCCCTGTTCCATTAGCTCACAAAGCCTAAGCCCCGCCGAATGGACCATCGCGATAGGGGTCTCCATCACGATCTCGTCATGGATGTAAAGCACGGGACGGGAACCAAACAAAGGACTATCAGGGTCCGCGTAACACGCCTTCGCAATGAGGTGCAGGCTGTGGAGACACCCGTCGGCACCCATGCCCTGGAACGGGCTATTGGCGCATTGAGTGAACGAGCACTGCCCGCGAATCCTATGGCTCCGCTCATGGAAGACGGTGCCAGTGTTCTCAAACGGGTCAAGCCTAGACGAGATGTTGCGGAAATACTGGCGTACTTCTGGGTACTTGTTGAACCAAAGTGTCTTCAGACCCTGGGCGTCATTCTCAGTGAGGTGGAGCCCAAAGCCTTTGCAGAACGAAACGAAGGTGCGGATTCCTAACGCCCCTGAAAAACCGAAATTCGCCGCCTTGCTCCGCGTCCGAAGGTCCTTCTTCTCTGACTCGCTCAACGAGCCCCACTTACCCTGCGAAAGGTGCTCCGCAAAGAATAGGTGGGGATCGAAGTTTGGGTCTGCCTGGAACTGATCTGCCATTTCACTTCTACCTACGTCGTCCAGCAGAACCTGTGCAAAAGTACGCATTTCAAGTGCGTCATAATCTGCCGCAACGAACGCCATCCCTGGTCTGGGGATAAACGTCTCTCGCACGCCTAGCTTCCCAGACGCTCTCGGAATCTGCTGAAGGTTGGGACGACTGCACGAGGTCCGACCCGTCTCCACCATCACCTGATACCGACAATGCAAAGGGCGGGTAGTGCCCTCCTTTATCTGAGGTAGGAAGGTGCTCTTCACCTTAAAGGCAAACCCTGCCGCTGCCCACCCCTCTAAGATCGGATCTCCGCTCTCGCGGAGCGTAGTCCTATCGGTGCGCGTGCTCCCTTTGTCCGTCACAGGGGCAACCTCGCCCTTAGCGGCATACGCACACCTAACCCTCTCGCGAAGCGCACCCATGTCAGTAGTCTCGTCCTCACGCATGAGCTTTTCCCGCTGCATGACAGACCTAGCAGACTGGATAACTTCTTCCACAGAACCCTCAAGGACTTTGACCCGCTCTGGGTCCGTGCGGATTCCCCAACACTCCATCAGGCGCAACGCCACTGCCGCTCGCGTCCTAGCAGGGGCATCGAAGAAAACCCACCTTCCCTTACGCTTCTGGTCGGGCACCCTTGGGGTCTCAGCCAAAAGCAGGAGAGCACGGTAAAGGTCCAGAGTGTTGTCCGCATCGGCTTTCGCATAGTCCGCTGCCTCGGCAGGGTAATCCTCCACGCTCAGGTCTGCGAGTTCTGCAAAGCGATAACGCCACGACCCCGCTTGCTTACCTTCGCTTATGTCCCTGCCTAGATACCTAAACACACAACCTGCCAGCGAGAACGGTCCAACCGTCTCGTGCTCCAGCTTCTGCTTCCCTTGCCGCTGAAGAGTGCCTAGCGCGTTCTCGTACAGGCGACTCATTAGGAGGGTGCATATAAAGCGCCCCTCGTCGAGACCCTTGAAGATAGGTGCGATCAGGGAAGGGTAATTCGCCATCAGAACGGTGAGGTCAAACGCGATGTTGTGCCCCACAATCGCGAACGAAGAACCCAGCATCTCCAAGAACTTCTCAGGGACTTGTTCACGGGAGAAGAGTTCCGTGTCGCCCTCGGAGTTGAAGCATCCAAACTTACGGGATAGGCAAACGTCAGGTGGAGCTTGCCTACCCGTGGAGATGAGGTGTGTCTCTAGGTCGAACACCCACGCACCTTGTAGCATGAACTCAAGGTGCGGGGGCGTAGTTGGGAGCCCCACCCTACTTCGTAGCGGAGGAAGGGGTGTCCCAGCGGGAGATGTGGATGTTGAGGAAGGGGTTCTTCCCCTCTGCCGCTCTCGCGTCTGTCTGCCTGACGGACGTGGCTACTCGTGCGCGGATGCCGCTGAGTGCTGACTTCCCGTCGTTCTCCTCTACGGGCTCCAGAGCCTCTACAATTAACTGCTCCTGCACCGTCTCCTCCATGGAGCCGAACTCTACGTGAAGCAGTCCCTGGAGATGTAGCTTAATCTTCTCAATGTTCCAGGGATCGAGGCTGTAAATGATCTTGCAGTCTGAGCCTGGATGATTCGCCCCGTCGGTGCCGTCATTCTCCACAACCTTCAACTCGAAAACTACTTTGTTCTCGTACTTGCGGTTCTGGGTCATAACGATGTTCTCGATGACGCAATTATACACTGCGTCCACCTTGTTAAAGTACTCTGTGTTGAAGCCTGTGATCTGCTGCTGGGCAATGAGCTTGGCTAAGTCTTGAACGTCCATCTGTCTATTCTCCTTTGTTTCTTCGTTTTCTAAACCCCTAGCGGGCGAAAGTACACTAATCCTTACTCTCCTGGGTGTCAACTCCCTTCGCACTATCTTCGCACTTTTCTTCAGTAGTGAGGTAGGTGGCGTACCTGAGCCTCTGAGGTAGCCCCGTCGTCTCCTCGATGTACTTGGCACTTTTCTGAGCCTGTCCGAAGGCTTTTCCAAAGATCCTCTGCCCAAATACTGTGGAACTTACGTCGTCTCGTATCTGTCCGCTTCTGTGATGCCTTCCGATGGCTTGTTCGTACCGCGCACCATCACTCAGGGGGTGCGCGAAGATGGCGTGCCCGAACATTTGGAGATTTTTCCCTGTGGCGTGTGCAGAAAGCGAGGCGATTATGGGCTCAGGACGCTTCAGGGTAACTAGCCTCTCGCTCGCGTCCGCTCCAGGTCCGAAGATCGGGTATCCTGTTCGTTTGTGCAGGCGAAGGGCAACCGCTTGGTGCCCGTACCAGATAATGGGGGGCTCAGGGCTGTCGCTGATGGCGTGCTCCACGTCTTCTAGGAACTGGTCGGAGAACCATCGTGCCGCAACAGGGGGGAGCGGCTTGTCTTTGTGTGGGACCCAGTTTGTGTACGCTTCTACGAGGGATCGGGGCAAGCGTTCTGCTTCTCCCTGGATGAGCCTTTCGCAGGCAGCGGCGAGAAGGGACGGGCTGTCGTACCCTTCCCCTGCGCGGCTGAGTGCCCGTCGGACAGCGCGGTGCCATTCGGCGCGAGTTTCGAGCCAGGGTTCATCTGGCACTCCGTCCTTCCATTTCCAGACGTAGTAGAACCCGCACGCTATCTGGCGGCACGCACGAGTGAAGCTGAGGGCTGAATCGAGTTCTTCTCCTCCAGGGGTCGTCCACGTATCCCTGATCTGGTCGAGGTACTCCTCAATTTTGGGGGCTGTCGTAGGGGTTCGTAACTCGATGACGAGTGAGCAGGGGGGTCCTGCGTTGTTTGACAGGACTACTCCTCTCGTCGTTTCTAGTCTTTTCTGGAACGCTTCTCGCGCAGTTGTTCCTCCGAACGCCTTCTGTAGGCGGCGCATCGACATCCTATCGCCTTCAGTCGGACGTCCGTCTCGGTCCAGGCACGCTGCCCACGAGTTCACGTAGGTTAGGCGATTAGGCAGCGGTGACAGATCGCCAAGTGCCCACTTCGCTAAGTGTGCAAAGTCCTTGATGGTTGTGGCGGTTAGGGTCCCTGACAGAGCGACGAACCTTGGGCGATGCGACTTTATGTAGCGGGCGACCCGTTTCGTCCGAGATGCGGCGAGGTTCCTCAGCTTGTGTGCCTCATCACAGATGATAAGGTCGGGTGCGAGTTCCCGCAGCATTGCCGTATTGTTGCTGATTTCCTCGTAGCTTCTTACGAGAAGAGTGTCAGGGAGTAGGAAGTGTTCTTGGTACATCTCCCAGTCATGGATGCACTGTGCTCGCATGGCGGCAGGGATTAGGAGCAGCGGGCGCGACACAGGCGACCCGTCTTCTGCGCGGATGACGTGTGGTAGGAGCATGGACGCTAAGGTCTTGCCTTCCCCGACCCCGACGAACCCGAGTAGTCCATTGGCATTCGCCGCCTCGTACAGGATCTCGCTCTGCACCTCCCTAAGCGACATTTGCCCGCCTCTTCGTCTGAAGTTCTGGGTAAGGTCAGGGGTGGGACGGTGAGCCTTGGTGGGCAGGGCGAGAATACGGTCTATCTCCCCCGCCATTTAGCTATCCTTTGGAGAGACATCCTCTAAGCTATGGCAAAGTTCGCTTAGTCCGTCCCAGTCCACTTGGCTACGTTCCTCGATCAACCGCTTTAGCCCTACCCCGTTCTGACGGTACTGCCACCCGTAGCGAATTACCGTCTTCAGAGTGAGCCCCGTGCGTGAGGCGACCTCTTTTCGGGAGTCAGAGTCCATCCATATTCTGACGAACTGCTCTCTAGAAACTTTCATTTAGGTGCCCTCCACCACCACGTCTGCCAACGCGACCAATATATCCAGTACATGTTCGCATCCTTTCGACCGCATGGGGTTGATGTAGATACAGGGGGAGTCTCCCCATCCGTTTTGGGCGACCTTCGTGGCGAGTTGTTTGTACCCCTCCCCATAACTCCCTGCCATGCTCAAGTGAGGGACGTCGTACTGCTCGCAAATGTCCTCTGAGTACGGTCGGATAAGGTCTGAGTAGTGGAGCGGTTTCCCGAACCTCTCCTCGTAGTCCTTGGAAGGTAGGCAGCGGATAAACAGGATGCGTGGAGCCCTCTCCAAAGGTTGGGGAGTTTCCTTCACGCTGGGTTTTGTAGGAAGTAATCTGGTGGGAGGTTGGGACTGAGCTTCAAGGTCGTCAGGAACGACAGGCATGACCTCCTCGTCGGGCGGGTTGACTGCCTGGAGATTAGTCGGGTTTTTCTTGGATGTCTTTTTAGGGGTGTTACCCGCTAAGATTTCATCAATAAGGCGAGGCATGGTTTTTTTCTCCTGCGTCCAGCATCTATTTTGAAAGGGACAGCCACCGTATGCGCTACAGGATGAAATGCGCTGGACGGCATCGCATTCCTCCTTTCCGTGCGCCAGTACCATTCGGGCGATTGTGGCTTCTATGTCTGACCAAACAGAGCGCACTGCGTCACTGCCTACGGAGACCTCAACTAGCTGACTAAATGAGGATCTAGTTCCGTAGTACAAGTGCTGTAGGATTACTCTTTCGGTGTCTGGATTGTGGGTGAGGTACCATCTGGCATAGGTCATCATCTGGATGTTCAAGGCTAACTCGTGGGGTGCCTTCATCCATCGTTTTGAGCTTGTGGTTTTGTGGTCAAGAATGATGGGCGTTCCATCTTCGCTCTCGTACAGGAAGTCGATGAAGCCTTTGATGGGTACGGGTGACGCCCCTATCACTTCCTCAAACCCCCCTTCCACCACACCTGTCTTGGGTGGAGGGAGATGGGGGAGTCCTAGCTTAAAGATCTCTCCTGCTTTTGAAGGAGGGGGCTCAATCGCGTGCTGTAGGTAGTTCTCAGCAACCGTATGGATCTGCTTCCCTAGTTCCTGACTGGGCGTAGATGGCTGGAAGTGCCCCAGGACATACGTGGTGTACCATTTTCGCGGACAATCCCGAAAGAGTTGGATCTGAGACGCACTAACGTGGGTCATCGGTCGGCGCATGTCGATTCTGGTGTCATTCATATCAGGTTTTAATGTAAATCTTTTTCGCGATTCCGTCAACAGTCTTTCGCACTTTCTTGTAGCCTAGGTTGTGCATCGTCATGCCGATTCGCTGGAGGTCCGCATTATTCGCATCACCTAGCAGTTTACCTAGAGCACCTTGCGCTATTTCCAGGGGAGTTATGCCACCAGAGTAGATCGCACTCTTAGGTCCGAACTTCCCGTCTGTGTCCACGTACTTCGGGTCCTTTGCTGCCAACCACTCTCGAATGTACTCCTCGGTGGCATCCAGGCATCTAAACTCTGTGTTCTTCCGTTCCTGTAACTCACGCTCTGCACCCATGAGCCACCACACCTCACCACTCTCGAAGTAGTAGACAGCCTGCGCCCAGAGTTGGTCTCGGATGGCTTGTATCCTGGGCACATCCACAGTCTGTCCGACTGGGAGCACCCAATAACGCCGATCACCCGTCGGGTCGTTGAGGAACTGGGTTTTGTTCGTAGTGCCGACGAAGACACACCCTCTCCACCAGGACTTGTTGCCTGCGTCGTAAGGTCGTCTGAACTTCTCCCTCTGTGAGGACAGAAATCTTTTCATCGTCCCTTCGTCGTTCTTCGATTTGTAGTCGTCCACCTCACCCATCTCCACTATCCAGCTATCTAGGACGGTCAGAGCAGCGTCCTTCCTGTTCCTAGTGATGCTCGGCAAGAAGTCGGTGTACCACTCAGGGCGTACAGCCATAGTCTCAAAGAAGGCAGTCTTGCCGCCCCAGTCTCCGCTTCCCTGTTTGCCCATGAGGACGAGGGTGTTATCGACCTTCATCGGCTTCCGTCGCCCGTCTTCTAGGTAGGTGTAATCTCGTACATGAGCGGTCTGAAGCTGGAGGGGTCGAACAACCGTGCTGATGAGCCACTTCCTCACAATAAGGCGCGTGTAGTCGTTCACCTCGCAAGATAAGCACTCGATGAGGTCGTCTATGCGGTCCTCCCCATCCCAGGTAAGCGTGTACAAGTAATCTTGGACGGGGTGGTAGGCACTCTTGTAAGACGCCGCTGTAAACCACTTCCTCGTCTCTAAGTCACCGAAGTCAATGCCGTACTGCTTGCTAATGTAAGATCTTGCGTCCGTAAAACAATCTGGGTCGTTCGCTGTCTTTTCCCCGTCTTGGGGATGGTCCCACCTGTCCACAGCACCTAGCAGATCACATCTGAGCCGACCGTGAAAGTGCTCGTCTAGTCTCAGGATCGTCTCCAGATTGTCGATCCTAGACTTATTTATAACAGTTACCTTCTCTCCCTTTGGTCCGATCTCTCGGGTGGCTAACAAACCCCAAACCTTATCGGGGGGCAAAGGACCCTCTTCAGCATCCTTGCTCTGCTGAACTAGTGCAGGCAAGCGTCTGCGCGAGTTCTTGTTTGCCCTCCCTGCGGGGCTACTCGAAGGAGACGGTCCTGCGTTGTTGTAGATGAGCGTCCACTTTTGGTCTCCTATCATGTCCCTGAACTTCTTGTAGGTTACGGGACCCTTTCCCCTGCCGAAGTACCTGCCCATCTCGTCGTACTGACGGTCGCACTCCTGGGGGTTGTAGCGTGAGGCGTCATGCTGGCTGAACTCATGCCATAACGCCCGACCCTTATCTCCTCCTTTGGTCACAGCGAAGATGTTGGTGCCCATGTACCACCACGTCTTGTAGCAGATGAGCGAGGCGTGATTTACGCACCACTTGTACAAGGCAAGGTTCCTGAACTCCTCCACTGCCTTTTCGTCTAGCTGACGAGCGACAGTGAGAGCGGTCTTTAACTCTAGGATGTTGGTGCGGTCTGGGGGTCCGTCATCGACGACGGGGGCTCCGTTTGAGGTCATAGTTACGGAGACAACGGACGTCGCAATCTCAGTGACTCCTAGCGCGAGGTCGATTTCTGCATCGGTGAGGATGAGTCCTTCCCTATAGCGGGACCCATACATCACGTCTTCTGCGATGTAGTCACTCCCTCTAGGGACCCGAAAGGTGCTCACCCAAGGACTCCGCTGAGTGTCCACCCCTTCTCCCGAAGGTCCGAAGCCATTAAGTTGCTCGGCGAATTTTCGGTAGAAAGCGTCCCATCCCTCGTTTGAGGGAACTAACGGGTGAGAAAGCCTCCATATCGCCTTGCATCCGTGAGGTGAGCTATACACTACGCCTCTATCCAGAACGGGGTACTCTGCGACGGTCTTGAAATACCAGTCTCTAAACTCCCTAGGCTTCCACTCGCGATGGGCGTTGAGGTCCATGTCTACCATCACAAACGCCATTCGGACGTCCACGACGCTCTCGTCCCTACCGAAGTAGGGCAGACAGTCCATGTTGAGCCTTGGGCAAATGGGTAGCTGTTCACCTGACGTTCTAACCAAAGCGTACTGGACAAAGTGCGGAGCCTGGGGGGAATGATCACCCTCCAAGGCTTCTTCAAGAGAAAGAGTGCTCCCCCCTATGTGCCCCTTGTCCACTAATTCACTGAGGTTGGTCCCGTCGAAACCGTCCAAATAGTAATTTGGCAGAATCGTTGGATTCATGTTTACCTACCTCAGTCTAAGACACTCTGATTTACCATTACCTGACTGGCGATAGCTGCGCGGCGTTCCCGCATCAGCGACTCTCGGGATGAAGTCTCACCACGGGTAAGCCGAAGGAGTTCCATCTGGAGAATCTCCCGCACAAATTGAGACAAAGTAATACGTTCGATGCCTGCAAACATCTGAAGTGATTGCTTCATGGTGGCAGGACAGTGGACGCCGATGAACTCAGTGTTCTCAGTAGTCTTTTCCGTTGAAGGCTCTGTAGGGGTAAGGGAACTCGCTTCAGGGTCGAGGGTACGCTTTCGCAAAAGGGCAAGTGCTTCGTTGTCCATCTTAGGGCTCCTTGTGAATGTGGTTGACCGAGGGTTCACTCTATCCCTCGTAGTCCGATTGTTGTAGTCTAGCGACATCCCTAGCACAAGAAGTTTTTCTACTTTTTTCAGACCTTAACTACTTTGGTATAACTTGTTACAGGTAGTTACGAAAAAACCCCTCAAATCCCTTTCACTTAGTTTCGGTTAGTTTCGCTTTGGTATAAGACCGTTTCTACTTTACTTGATCTTGACCACCTAGGGGGTCAAATTGACCCCCAGGTTTTGGTCAGGGGGTCAAAAAGATTGCATAAAGATTCTAGGTACTTATCCGTTATATACCCCCGTCTTGTATAGCTTGTGGAGATATCTGTGTGTATTACATGGGGTGGATTTAAGGATCGTAACTACTTGGGAGCATTCCTATAAGGGATAGAGAAATGGGGTAGGGGGTCAAGAGGGGGGAAAATGTAGGGTTAAGTCGTTGCGCTGTAAGGCAATTTCCGTCTTGACCCCCTTGACCCCCTTTGTAGGGCTAAGTGGTCAATATAGGGGTAAGTAGTTTCACTCTTTATCAAAGTAGTTTCGACCCTAACCCTATCCTTTACTACTTTTAACTCGGATCCTTCGACCAGTCCCACAGTTTGAACTCGGCTTCTTCTTGGTTGTGGATGTCGAACACAAACAGGACAGACCCTTTTGGTGCGGGGGCTCTACTTCTCCCCGTGTGATCAAGGAATTTTACCCGTCCCTTGAGGAAGATCGTCATCTGGGCGGTTTCCCATGCCTTAGCGAACCATTGGGTGTCTGTGCTCGCGAAGGCAAGGAGCACGATCCGTACACCCTTGTGGTGCTCCTCGATTGCCTTGTCTACCCATTTTCCGATGTCGCGCCCGTAAGGACTGTTCAACCACACCCACCCTGAAGTGGTCCAGTCTTGACTCAGAGCATCATCCCTTTCGGTGAAGTAGTCCTGACAAAGGTGGTTCTCGTCGTTCGCTGCGGCGTCGAGCGTAAAGTTCCATGAGCTTCCGACTGCTGGGAGGACTTGAGTCTCCACAGCCTCGAACAGTTCAGGTGGAGTTCTCCAATCGTGTCGCTCGCTCGAATGTATTGCGCTCCAGTTATTTTTCGTCATTGGTTATGGATCCTATCTTCCAGGGTGTCCAACACGCTCGCTAAGATTTTTTCTGCTTCCTCCGCGTAGGTCTCCTTCTTGGCAATCTGGGCTTCGAGTGCGTCCACAAGCGCAGGGAGTGCTTTGATGGCGTGATACTTCGTGAGTGTGTTTGCGTGGCGAACGTCGAGGATGGATGTCGAGCGTTTCTTAGATTCATAGTATTGAGTTCTCATGTACAGGAGCGCCCCTTGTCGATATTTTCTCTCCTTGCCTTGTACCCATTTCCACCCCCACTGGAGTGAGTGACTGAAGCCAGTTACGTCGCTGTAGAAACATGGCTCCTTCGCCCAGGTACGGGGGTCCTGTTCAGGCAGTTCGATGGTAAGGACCATACCAAAATAGCGTTCCCGCGCTAGTTCCTCGAAGTCGTCGATCATCTGATTGAGATTCTTGAGAACTTCTCTCTCTGCTATACTCGTAAACTCTTTACCCATCAGTTTCCTCCGTCGACGGTGCTGCTACGATCCCCATCTGGGACGCCCATGGGCAGGCTGCACAGCCTAGGTAAGTCCCTGTGAGATTGTCAGTGCCTAGCATCGTACCAAGCAGGTTCCCTTGCTTACCGTCCAGCTTGACGACGATCGTGAACAGCTTACTACACCCGCAGTTCGGGCACTCTTGGTCACATAGCTCACCCGTGATTTTGGGTCGTCCGACGTCGGCGACTTCATGGGGATTTATTCCCCCGTAGTTTCTATTGAATGGCTTAGGCACTTTGCTCCTCCTTCCAAGTCGAGTTGTCGATGATCTCCAGGCTGGAGTGAGGGTGTGCCCAGAGCGCATCCATCTGCGCGATGAACTCGTCGCCTAGATTCCTCCCTGGGTGGAGTGCCTCATACATCCTCCTGTTCTCCTCTCGTCCCGTGACGGGCAGTATGGAGTGCTCTGCCCAGTCATAGTGTCCTCCGAAGAACCACTCGGTCAGGTCCCGATATTTGGCTCCGCAGAGTTGGTAATTGACTGTGGAGATCTGAGGGTCCAGGCATTGTAGGGCTACGTGAGGGTTCCCCCGAGGATCGAAAAAGGAGACCCTGGTGATGGCACTCGTAGGGACGATATTTTGATAGACGATGTTCCCGAGAAGTCGGAGAGACTCGGTAGCAAGGTGGCGATAGCGAGGAAGGTTGTCCTTGAAAAATTCAGTTCGCACTTCCATGTCCCAGGTGTGGACAAGGTTGTAGGCGTCATGCTCCGAGCCCGCCAAACCTGAACCGAGCAAGTCGCTTTCACTCAACTCCCTCGACCCCTGTTCGAGCGCATCCTCGTCGGGTAGGAATCCTAAGGGGTCGAGCTTGGTGGAGTCGATCTCCAGAATCGCCCACCTCCCCGTCCCTTCAGGTGCTGCTGCTGCGGCGAAGTAAGGCGCATATGCCTCAGTCAGGTATACGCAATCACTGCGACTGGGATACCTCTCCCACTGCGTCGGTCGCAGGACCTTCATACAGTTGTCAGGGTCTATGCGAGGGGTGATGCCCTCGCGCAGGATTTTCCGAGCATTTTCCTCAGAAGTTCCATGGTATAACTTGGTGATGGTTTTCATCGTGGTTCCTGTCTCCTTAGTCTTCAAACATCTCGCCTATGTCTTCATAGGCTTCAGGTTCTTCGGATTGTTTCGGCACGAGTTCCGTGCCCTCAGGGGTCGCGGTGAAGGAGGGGCGCAGGTCCTGTATGGTGACATCCATCCCCTGTGCCCCGAGTTCTTGAAGACGGGCGATGAGTGCCTCTACTGCCTCATCCCCCGTTTCACGCGCCACGTCCTTTATCTTCACGGTGATGGTGAAGATGAGTTCGTTTTGGATACTCATTGGTCCTCACTTTCCTGCCAGTAGTCTCCGTAGAGTTCCTCCGCATCCACGCGCCACAGTGCCGCCTTTGCTCGTCGGTGCTCTATTACCTTTGGGTTGGAGTTCACCAGTTCCTTTTCGCTAGGGGCGAACCAGCCGCGAATCATCCACTCATAAGGGGTGACAGCGTTCGGGATGCCCACCAATCGAATATACGTGGCATACTGGTTGCGTCGAAGGGAGGAGTTCGAGAAGTACACCTCGCCATGAGATTCTTTCTCAGGAGTAGTGACAGTGAGAGTAGTAGGGTCTAGTCGAACCGACTTCCCCCCAACCTCCACGAACCCTTTCTGGATCCCAGAAACAAGGTGCCATCCGCGCACTTTCTTCGAGGGTGAGACCCTTGCTCGCACTTGCTGGGTGTGAGTGTCCTGTGCAGTCGCTAACGCCTTCGCCACAATCTTAGTAAGTGCCTCTGGACGAACAGGCACAAGCACCTCGTCATTCTCGTTCACCTCCACCCATCCCTGGGTGAGCATGTAGGAGAGTACATCAGCGATCTCATCGGCTAAGTTCGCGCCAAACCCTGCACGGACGATCCGTTGCTCGATCTCGCCCCTTAGTTGCGTGAGGTCGGACCCCGCGATCACCTCCAAATCCTGCCGCACTTCCAGGGCAATTTTCTGGATGTTCGCTGTGTCAAAAGTCTCTGGGACAGTTCGGATATTCATCTCAGTACTCCCTGGGAAATAATGCGGTCATAGGTCCTCGGTTTCCCTCGTCATCCTGCACCGCTTCAATGATGATCCAGAGGGTGTCGTTGCCACTCATATTAGGTAGGCTCTCAGGGAAGTGGTACACGCCCATGAGCCGCGCACCGCTCTCCAGTGCCTCGTTGTTGCTCGCTGCGTCTTCTTCACACACGCTACCCCAATCGCCTCGCAGCATAGAGCCCATGCAATGCCCAATGAAATCCTCACGCTCAGGTGTCTCCAGCATCCACTCATGGACACCCGCAGTGACTACCACGCTACTAAAATTAGTCGTCATAAGTTCTCTCTCTTTCAGTTGGTTCCCTCAGGGACGCGAGTCCCTTCATTTATGTAGTCGCACGAACCGAGAGTTTATTCAACAATCGTTCACACTTTCTTCACACTTTCTCTCAGACTCCACAAACACCCCGTTCTGGGCATACTCCGCGTACAGCATGGACTCCTCCTCCGCGAGGGTGTTTGTGAAGTGTGAGAGCTTGCCTCGCGCCGCTTGGCACCGCTGTATCTCCAGCATTAGTTCAGTCAAAGGTTCCTGAATAGGCACCATTTTTCCCTCTCGTTTATTTGGGTTCATTCGCTTGCTCCTCAGGACGTCCGCGCCTTCGCACGGGGATCCCCGCTTGTTTTAGCCACAGGCTCACCGTCTGTCGGCTCACCCCATACATCTCGCCTATCTGAGCACAACTCAGTGCTGAGACCGCATACATGAATTGAAGCAGTTTCGCATCAGGCTTTGAGTTCGCCCACCTAGACATGGACGTCCTCCATTGCAAGCATGATGCTCTCAGCCTCATCCGCTAGAGCGCGGCACCGCTCCGCAAGGCGTTCGATCTCCCTTCGCCCCTCCTCAGCCGCGTCTGAGTTCGCGAGCGCGTCCCTCAGCAAGGGCACTCGCTCCACCATCTGAGATACGACGTCCTCTGCGATGATGGTGGGAAGGTCGTTGAGCATGTCGCAGATCATGTCGGTCATCTTCTGTGTACCTAGTTTCTTGGAATCCATGGGGTCCTCCTAGTGAATGTTTGTGTCTGTCTCGATTCTGCTTTCCAGAAACGAGGGAACAAGAGTGGCGAGAAGCATCGGAAGCACTACCCGCATCTGTGGATTGTCAGAGAATTTCTCTCCCCCTGCATCAGCCAGCATATTCGCCAACGCTTCCACTTCGTCGATACGCTGGTCTAGGATGTGCTCGTAGTTGAACCACAGCATATCGAAGGCTCTCGCAGGCAGTACGACGAGCGCATCCATGCAGATACCGAACCGACTGGGCAGGTCCACGTCATCCGCGTAGATCTGCTCCTTCCAAGGGAAGTCATCACACCCATCTAGATTGAATGTGAGGGCAAGCAACATTGCCCGCTTGAATCGTTCTTTATGCTTCATCGGTGTTCTCCATTTCAATCTCGATGTCTGCAACCCTGGTATCTTCTCCCCAGAAAATCACAGCGAGTTTTAGTGCAAGGCGTATGCCGCTCTGGTTCATGTATCCCGAGACGGACCCAACGTGATCGGGCTCGATGGTCCGACCAGTGGGAACGTGCTTGAGGTATTTCACTTGCTTCACTTTCATGTCAGTTCTCCTAGGCACCACGGAAGCCCCACCCGTTGGCAGCCATCTCTATGTAGTGCTCTGAGATCCACGCTTCGAGCACTCGCTTGCATGAGGTCGTAAGGGTGGGGTCCAGGCGATTGATGCGCTCGCCTTTACCCCCAACCACGTCTAGGCTCCCGTCTGGATGGACCCGCCTCACGGTCCATCCAGGTGCGCTTGTGTACTGTCCAGGCATGGACCCGTCCTGAGCCTGTCGCCACTGGCGTTTGACCCAAACCTTTGCGCTTACTTTCATGTCACTACTCCCAGGACTGCTTCTCGAACATCTGCGGGTGACGAAAAGGGGTTGTCCGACACGATAATCTCGTAACAGACGCTCGCCTCCTCTTGTTCGTGCTCGTTATGTATCCCCTGATCGATGAGCCAATTCTCGCCCGCATCTTGCGCCTCTTGCTCGCTGTCGAAGGTCCCGAGATCATCACAAGCGTGCTCGGAGTGCCACGCGACCGTGTAGGTGTATCGCTGAGGGAGTGCGGATACGTGTGTTCCGAAACACTCTGGGTTGCCACACTCACCGCATTGCGGACACTCTGGACATTCACACACATCAGCATCGACCGACTGACCGCAGACCTCGCACCAACGTGGTGCGTCGTATTCTGGTGGGTAATCATACATGGTACTACTCCTCCCGAAGTAGGATGACGAAACTGCCGAAGTGCTTGTCAAACGTCTGGATCAAGTGCTCGTAATCTCCTGCCTTCATGTCGCCCAGCATCTGGCTGAGTTGGTCGTCCGTATAGCCGACCCTCCTAGCGAGTCGTCCCGCGAACCCCAGGAGCACGAAGGCGTTACCTTGCGGACCTGTGAGGTCGAGGGTGATGGTTGTTTCTTTAGGCTTCTGCTTTATCATAACTTCTCCTCCAAAAAGGGTGTTGGGTTAGCCCGTGCGGAATCCGCACGGGCTCTCTCCTATACGAGGGCATCGAGGACCTCGCCTGCCCGCTCAGGGTCTACGTCAGGTATGTTGATCAGCGAGTCACAGAACATGTGCTGAGGGCTCGCTTCATTCCCGATGACGATTGCCAGGGAGTTGACGTTCAGGCTATCGCATTGATCGCGAAACCACTCGCCTGAAATGGTGAGCCCGTCTGCGTCTGCCAAGGGATCTGAGGCACACCCATCAGTGAGGAATACAATATCCGCAAGCTCAAACTCACCTGCCTCGCGGATGCTCGCTATCGCACGCTCCAGCGGTGGCATGAATTTGGTCCCGCCCCTAGGCATCATGTCCAGTTCAGCGAGTAGCTTCACAGGCGAGGTGCCTGGAGCGTAGGTGGTGTGACGTCGGACCCGATTGTCATACCAGATCACCTGAAAGGCTCTCCCTTGTACACAGGCATATCGAGCCATGCTCAACAGCAGTGCCTTGGTCCAGTCGATGCGACTGAGTTCATTCGCTAAAGGTGTGTCCCATTCGACGGATCCACTCTCCATCGAGCCACTCATGTCGGCACAGAAGATCACAGGACCCCTGCCCAGTGGCTCATACCTTTCTCGCTTCCATTGCAGTAGTTTCTCAGAAGCGATTTTCTGAAGTCCATAGGGCACCGTCTCCTTGTTGGCGAATAGCGCGAGGTCTCTGATGTGAGCACGGCGCGGATCGTTCCCGTACTCGATACCCACTCGTTGACCTGTGTTCTCGATCACGTTGTACCGTGCCTTGTCCTCTGCGAGTCTGCCGAGTCTGCCTGCGAGGTCCATGATGCGCTCAAGCCCAGGGTGCTTGTCGAGGTACGCCAGAAGCTCATCGAGTTCTTCATGGTCTTGGCGGGTCTCAGGGTTATCCAGTCCGAAGGCTCCTGCCAGATTGCTGAGGTTATCCCCATCCACAGTGGCATCATCTAGGGCTTCATCGAGCCCTCCACCAGCGAGTGCCTTGGCGAGTGCCTCGTTGTCTGCCTGGACGTCATCCCCTGCGAGGTCGCCTCCCTGGTCTTCGCCATACCCTATGCCCCCTGAGAGGTCGTTATGCTGAGGGTCCTGCTGCTGCTCCTGCTGCTCCTGCTGCTCCTGCTGCTCCTGCTCATCCTGCTCCTGCCTAGGCTCACGCTCAGGCAAGGCGTGAATCAGGGGTTTCATCATCGTGCTGGCAATCCGACTGGCAAGGCGTGGATTGTTGCGGCATAACCGCTGGAGACGTCGGAACCGTTGGTCCCCGTCTAGCGTATCGAACAGGGCGTTGATGCCCTCCGATGCCCCTGGTGTCTCGACCCGATCGACCTTCCGATCGTATAGCTTTGCACAGACTTCTGCCATGATAGTTGGAGCACTATCGAGCTTCTCTGAGAGTGCTGCCTCAGTGTGGCGAAGGCTATCGACAGCCTCGGTCTGAGCAACGTACATCTGGTCATGCACTGCATCGACCGCATAGCCTAGGCACGTTCGTGCCTTGCCATCGTGCATCACCCTGGTGCGACGGGTCGAGGTCTCGGCTTGACCGCTCCTGTGACCCCCTTTGTTTGTACCAAACAAGTTCATGTTAACCTACCTCCTTCTTGGCGGCTTCATCCAGTGCCTTCAGGACCTGTGCAGGCACCTTAGCCTTCACGAGTTCACCCGCGAGGGTGTTGCGGACTCCCTTGGCTTGACTGAGAGCCTTATCCAGCACGGGGCTTGCCTCGAATGTCTTACGCATCCTATGGATGTAGACAGCGATGCTCGAAAACGCTGCCTTGCACTGCTCGATCCCGTCTGCCTTCTGGTGTACCGTGTGAAGCAAATCCGTAGGAGCGTTGCTGTGCTCTTGGGTGATCGATGCCAGCATGGCAGCAATCTCCTTCGCTTCTTTCGCTACCACTTCTTCTACCAATTCCTCGATGAGGTCGGCATCGGCAAGTTGCTTCCACAGGACGTTCTTCGCAAAGTACAGGTGTGCTGGCAGGACAGTGCTGGCACCAGTGAACCAAGCATATGCCTGACACAGCACCAGTGCCTTCTCCCAATTACGCCCGTCGATTTTCACGTTGTTCAATCGAGCAACGGCACTGAGTTCAGTTCGGGCAGTACTGTAGGACTGAGCGAAGGGCATTGCCTTGACTTGCTCTCGTGCCTGTGCCAGTTCATCGAGCGTCAACGAAGGTGCCACCGCACCTTTACCGATCACGCCATCTGCCATCAGGATGCGGCAGTACCTGTCTTCGTCCGAAGGACTCAGCAGGTCTACACGCACCCTGCATCCGAAGCGACTGTCGAGCGCATAGTTTGCCTTTGGCAGCACTTCGTTAGCAGTCCCGATGACTAGCTGGGTGTTGGCATTGTGGAGGGTCTCACCGTCGAAGAAGGCTCGCTCCTCCAACAGGGAGTGGAACGCTTTCAGCGTATCGGTGCTGGCATTAGCGGGCTCATCCATGATGAGTATGTCTGCCTGAGGCGCAAACTGAGGGGAACCCTCAAACTGCATATTCGTCATGCGAACGTACCGACTGTCACCCTCATCAGGGAACAGCTTCTTCAGGTCCAAAGGACCGAAGCAATCGTCCTTAGTCGTATCCATGCTAAACTGGATCTCCAGGGTACTACCCTGGGTTTCATCCCCCTTGCTAAAGCACGAGGCGAGAAGGCGAGCCATGTAGGACTTGCCGACCCCAGGGGGTCCGACGATGTAAATGTTGTCACCTGCTAAAGCAGTAACAAGGGACGCTTCAATCATATGCTCTGAACCGATTAGCTTTCGGTTCAGGTACTCGCTAACGGTACTAAACTTAGAGCGTAGCTCTTGAGGATCTGTGGATGGTTCTTGGTTGTTCATTGGTCTACCTTTCAGGTAATTTGTTTAGTCGAACAGTGCATCGAAGTCAGCGACTTCTTCAGGTGTGGTTTCGGGCTCTGCTGCCTGCTTAGGGGCAGCGGGTTCGTCATCATCGAAGATGACAGGATCAGGGGTTTCAGGTTCAGGGGTTTCAGGGGTAGTAGTTTCAGTGAAGAGATCGTCGAGTTCCGTCTTCGTCAGGTCGTAGACCTTTTCGGCAATGGTGCCTGCATGGGTAGGCACCAGTTCATGTTTGCGGTCGATGCCACATGTCGCCTCGTAACTCTGAAAGAGTTCATGGGCGGCTTCACGAATGTCACCAGCACCTACTCCCATGTACATTGCCCCGTCATCGACGACTGTCAGGAGCGAGTCCAGGGTCTTACAGAGTCCCTCTAGGGACTGCTTGTTATCCTCAAGCTGACCAAGGCGAATGCCTTGTTTGCGCTCACTGGAGGCATCGAAGAAGTCCTGTTGATCGTCTCGTGCCTGGATGAGTCGCTCGGCGAACCCCTGCATGGTGCCAAAGGCATGCTTAAGCATCGATTCAAGCACTTCTGCCTCATTACTTCCACCGAGTCCTAGCGTCACATCCAGCGAAGGCACATATGCCCCTAGCTGGGTGAAAACCGTGTGAGCATTGCGGAATACGTCCAGGTGAGTTGGGGGGATGAACCAAGCGAGTTTGGTCCAATTCCAGGCACCTACGCCTGAGAGGATGGAACGCCAGATCTTGAGCAGTTCAGTGTTGGTCACAACACCAGACACGCTTCGCTGGCACTCATAGACGGCATCGAAGAACCACTGAGGTCCTCGTGGGGAAATGGTAGAATCTTTGTGGATGATGAGTTCTCCCACAGGAGAAGATACACGGGCATAGTCGCCTACTGTGCCTCCACCTGTCGTAAGGCGAGCACTCAGGGCACCTAGTTCTGGATTACTACCAGACTTGTTCAGGGATGTAGGCTTACTCGTAACGATAGAGTGCTCTTCGCCTCGCTTGCGCCCAGTGCCTGCCTTCTTCATGTGGGTGTCGAGAAACCATGGTAGTTTACGCCGCAAAGCGTCTAGCGTCTTAGTGGGAGTATCCTGCTTCACATGATGCGCCAACCCATGTGGCGAGAGTGCCTGGACAAGCTCCGCACGGTACACAGTGCTTGTGGGAGGGCTCCATGAGGTAAGTGTCACGTTCTGCACATCTGGTGTGCCTGTCGAATTGCCTGAGTTCTGCATGTGCTACCTTTCGTGTTGTTGCATAACGGTTCCCCGCTCCCCACCAGTGGCGAGGAGTATATTATACGTTTAATTCACCAAACTAATTCAAGAGAAACAGCGAAAATCGGAAAAACGTAATGATTTCAGCTACTTAGGAGGGCGAGGTTTTGGTCCCCGAGTCCAGAAAACAGGACTCGGGTCTTACGTTTAAGTCCTCAAGTCCGAGACGCGAGTCCAATCAATCGACACGAGTCCAATCAATCGACACGAGTCCAATCAATCGACACGAGTCCAATCAATCGACACGAGTCCAAGACCCGAGTCCAATCAATCGACACGAGTCCAAGACCCGAGTCCAATCAATCGACTGAAGTAGTGGTGGAGAAGTCGGACACAAGTCCACAGGTAGGGCGACTGGACTCGTGTCAGTCGTCGGGGAGGTTCTCTGAGACTTGAGTCACCAGGAGATCGCGCACTTCAGGGTTCTTCTTAAAGAGGGCTTGAGTCCCTCGCCATAGGTCGATGCTGATACGGTCATTCAACCAGAGGTAACATTTACACTGGGCACACGAGACCTTGTAGGTCCCTTTCTTTGTGACACTGAGAGTCGCGGTCGCAGCGAAGCACGTAGTACAGATGCCCCTCCACGTTTGACTCTGCACCTTAGAGACGGGATACCCGTCACTCGCTAGACGTACCTTAGGCGCAACTTTAGGGGCGCTGGTACTTTTCCCTGTAATATCTAGTCCCATGAGATCTCCTATATAGCATAATGAAAATAAATAACCTTGACCTACTATGCAAGGGGGCTTACGTTCCTGTGGATAGTTTGGAGGAACTAACGTGACAGACCCTGACTTTGAAGACGAGTTGATAGGACCCGACCAACTCGGTCCCGCCACGCCTAATCGCGGCGACCTTTTCTCACGCAACTCCGAGAGAAAATCAGCGCAGATTGCAAACGTATTGGAGTGGTCGGCTAAATGGGAGTACCAGCCTGGATGCCAGTTCGTCCGAGTGTCTCGCGAGTACCCCAAGGTGTGGGAAGGGATTCCCATCGCAGGCGTGATGGAGGAAGTCTATGAACCTTTCGACACTGACTATCTCGTCAACAGATGGGGAGGAGGGACGTACAAGCTCCATGCCATCCAACTCGACCCAGATGGGAAGTCCAGAACTACTGACAGGAAAACCGTCACCCTGAGCGGTCTCCCCTTGTCGTTCCGAGGTCCTGATGGGGAGCCTGCCCCCCTCCCACAAAGTAAACGAGTAGAGGAAGCCATGCGAAGACGCGCCCACGAAGAAGATGAATACGATGAGAGAGAGGATGACAGAGGCGGGCACGTCAGTGCGGTAGATCTGTATTACGCTGCCCAGGCTAATGCGAATCAAAGCCGAGGAGGATCTGATCCAGAGACTTTGGAGGTGTTGCGCCGCGCCCAGAACGATGCGAACGAGCACATGAGAGCCAATATGGAGGCGCAGTCAAGGCTGAACCAACAAACGATCTCCAACCAAGATAAGGAACTCGATCGTCTGAGGGAACAAATGCGTGAGAAAGAGAGCGCAGCTATGACCCCGTTCAACTACGCCATGCAAATGATGGAGAGTAGAGGAAATGTGGAGATGCAGAACATGCGCTCGCAACTCGAAGCGATGCGTAGCGACCACACCATGCAGATGCAGATGATTCAGTCAGAACACGGGCGAGTGGTCGAGAGTTACCAACGTGAGCTAGACCGAATGAGAGAAGACACTCGCCTAAGAGAGGACCAGATCCGAACGATGGTCAGCGGTCAATACCAGGGGCAGATTGCTGCTCTAGAGAATCGGGCGCTGATGGCAGAACAAAACGCATCTAGAAATGTGGACCTTGCTCGCTCCGATGCGGATCGACGGGAGAACCAAATGAAGATGATGTTGGAGTCGAGCTTTGAAGGCAGGTTCCACCTCGTTAGTTCTGAGAAAGAGAGACTACAAAGAGAACTCTCAACCACACGCAAAGAGTTGTCCGAGTTCCGCGCTATCGCCATGGACGTCAAGGACCCTATCACCCAGTTGCAGCAGATGCAGGGTCTTGTTTCCGCAGTCCAAGGCTTCACGGGCGCGGGGGCAGAGCCAGAGGAGAAGGCTCCCGACGATTTCATGGGTAAGGTTGCCCACTACGGTCCAGGCTTTGCCAAGCATTTCCTAGGTCCCGTCCTTCAGAGAGTGGACGCAGCGACTGAGGTAGCTACCCGCCAACTACACGTTAGAGAGCAGGAACATGAGTTTGTCAATCGCATGAATCCTACCCCCCAACCGCTTGCCCCTCCCCCTCCGCAGCAAGTGAGAGGTCCTAGCCCCGTTCCCCCTCCGCAGGTCCACCAACCTGTTTACCACACCCCACCTCCCCCTCAGGAGGCGTATGAGGTGGCACCAGGGGAAGGGATTATTCCTGAAGGGATGAGGAGGCTTGTAGAGTTTTTAGAAGAAAAGCTAGAGACAGATGTACCCGTCGAGGAAGCAGCATCCGAATTGCACATGGGTATCTCCCTAGGCGTCATCCCCCAAGAGGTCTTCGATGATTTTGTGATGCGGGATACTTCCGAGGTAGTGAAGGACGTCTCCGTAGCGAGCGGTGTGATGAATTTAGGCGCAGTCAATTCTCCCCGAGGATTGAGGTACTGTGAGCAAATCCTTGGCTTTTTGAGGAAGTAAAGATGAGTAACAACGACGATGACGGGTTCAAGTTCCCTGACCCCTCAGGGATTCCAGACGGGATGTTTCCCCCTCCGATTCGACCTGCTCAAAACCCCATCTATGTTGAGGAGAGTGGAGCTTCGCCTGCTCTGGAGGCAGCAGCGTCTACTGAGCTAAACGCGGCAATCGAGTCTAGTGCGTTGGAGCCTAATTCGATGATAGGAGGTCCCTCCCTGTGCGACACTTGTATCCATTGTTGGAGCATGAGGAAGACTGCCGAAGTGAAGAACCTCGACGTGAACGGGAAACCTTTTCTTGCCCGTGAGGACTTGTGCGCTGTGATGCCACAGGCACTATTCACACTAAATGATCGATCCATACGGGAATGTAACAAGTACCAAAGCGGAGGGAAGCCCCGCACACGATTGGAGGACAAGTGAGTGACCCTAATGCAGGACTAGAGCAACTGCTCAAGCAGTTTGAAGACCAGATTCGCAGCACTAATCCAGACGGGACAGCCATTCTGAGCCTGTTTCGTAATTGGTTGGTGCCTATCCTACGAGATTTCGGAATGGCGATTAACCAGACCGCGCTAGGTTTAGGGGAAGTCGCCAATGCGGCTGCCGCCGCCCAGAGCGCAGCAGAGAAGACAGTCTCAGGGGATCTGTTGATGGCTTGTGGAGATCAAGCCTATCTCCTTCAGCAAGCCCTCGACTCCCAAGACCCTGCGGTCATTGTGAAGGTAGCCGCAGAACTGTGCGACCTCCTGATTGACTGGATGCCTGATGAGGAGGACCTCGCAGAGATGGAGGGAGCCGAGCCAGAGCCCGAGCCTGCGCCCGAGCCTGCGCCCGAGCCAGAGCCAGAGCCAGCCCCCGTAGCTAAGAAGAAGGCACCTGCTAAGAAGGCACCCGCTAAGAAGACTACCCGAAAGAAGCCCGCAGTGAAGGAGGCGTCGTAGAATGGAAGCTGAACGCACAACCCTTGGAGAGATCGTAGAACAACTTGTAGGAAACTACGGGACCGAGATGGAACTCAATGGAGCACTTGTAGTGTTCTGGAATGAGGATAACAGTGTAGGGGCAGCGTATGCAGGCACTCCGATCGAACCTCCTCAAGCGGTGGACTTGGCACTCTCAGGAGCCCGAGCCATGCTCCAGCAAATACACCCCGCTGCGCCTGCGGGTGACGACTCCCCCGCTTCGGTCAGGCTGGTTGAGAGTGAAGAGTAACCTTCTAGTCAGCATTGACCCTGGGTACCGATATTGTGGAATCGCGGTTTTCTCGGATGGAAGACTAACTCATGCGGAACACGTAGATGCGAAGGTCTGGGACACAGAAGCCCAGCAGTTCGCGTCAACTGCGAGTGCGGTATGGGAGTTCCTTGAGACTACAGTAGGGAAAGCGGCAATGGAAACCGCAGAACTCGCCATCGAGTACCCTCAGCAGTATCTGCACTCCCCCGCTCCACGAGAATCAGTCCAGCGACTGGTAGGAACCGTGGGGGCAGTCCTCGCGCAAGTGCAAGGCAAGACAGGAGGGCTCTCTGTAAAGGTGAGCACATACAAGCCCCGTGAGTGGAAAGGACAAGTGCCCAAAGATATAATGGGTAAAAGGATAGTGGCAAGGCTTAGTGCTCAAGAGGTCCCTATCATCCCCGCACTACCTAAAAGCAAACTACATAACGTGGTAGACGCCATTGGGGTCGGTCTGTACCACCTCAGACGATTGCGCCGAAAACGTGTTGCACAACCAAGTAAAGAGGCTAGTTGAAGCGGTATGGAGAGAAATGGAAGGGATCCTCGACGGACTAGATGTAGATTCCATCGCAGAAGTCCAGCTTTTCGGATACTTCCCATCCCTTCGACTGACCACCCTGTTCGGGTCTACCTTCGTCAAGGACGGAGTGCCGATGAATATGCTCCCTTTGGGACCCAGCATTCTTCTGCTTGAAGACAATCTCCCCGATGAGAAACTTTTTTACATTTACATGGTGGTTCGGGAAAGATTAGATGGAGGGTTAAGGTTGAGCTATGCCTTCCCCTACGAGGATTGGACAGGTGCTACTGCTCTCGAAGTGAAGGAAGTAGACCTGAAAGACGAACAGGGCAGAGAACATATTCTGGAGATCGAGCAAGAGATTCCCGACTACGCTCGTCTCTGGTTTTCAGAGGAGTAAGTTATGGGAAACATTCTAGAAGTATTCACGTCCGCATGGACAGCGATGCCCGAGGACCGTCGGCAACGAATTTTGGATGAGGTCTCCCCAAACAGAGTGGTGCGCGGGGTACTCTATTCCTTATCAGCATACTACGACGCCCAGCACTTTGAGGGAGACCCACAAGACGTGGAAGTGGTGGACCCGTCGGATGAGGACATCATAGATGCGGAGTTTGTAGAGACTAAGCTGGGAGACGGGTTCGGAGCCTAAACACATTGTAGGTTTAAGTGGCATAGTGTACGGTTTACCCAGATTAGTGCGCGTAAAGGGGAATCCATGCCATTAGCATCGGTCTGGGACTGGGATAAGTTGCATTACGACTATTACGACCTCCCAGGTTCTGCGAACATTGGTGGGTTTAAGCGTTTAGACGGATTAGGGATCCAGAAGAAACGCAGGGACGATGGGTCGATGGGCATCGACATCGAAGACGCTCTCCCCGCGTTACCTAAGAACGCACGGAAAATCGGATCAGGGATGCAAGCCAAGGGGAGCATCTTCATCAAACGCCACGGGCTCCCCAAGCGGGGGCTCGGCGATTCCCACAATGGGGGAGGGGAATTGACTCTCACCTCCAACCCTGTGATCCCCGCTTTACTGGGGGCGAGTACTGCGTTCCTGGTAAGTCGTTATATCCCTAAGGACAAGGCTCTTTTGGCACTTCTCTTCGTTTTCGGGCTCTCCACAGGACTTGGTATTGGGATGCACCACTCTAAGTACACGCACAGCCATGACGACTAAAGCGAACTCTAGACATCTCCAAAGACTTTTTGAGGACTTCCAAGGTAGAAGTCTGCGTAAAGCTAAAGAGGTGAGCATAGAATCCTCGTTACCCGCTGAGGTGTATGAGTTCGGCATTGCGGAGTCAGTGCTCTATTACTGCGACAAACGAGATCCAGGCGACCCTCATGGAGAGGGGGCGCAAGGACATTGGAAGCATTTCATTCACAAGCACAGTAAAGGGGTGGGCATATATATGGGTATAAGTGACCCAGATTCGGAGCCCCAGCTAGGCAAGCAATGGAGTCCGTCGTATCCCGAGTCTGCCGCGTGGCTAGGGGAACTCAAAGAGATCGTATATACGTCCATTGGTGGGAAGAAACACACCGAGAAATTCACAGGAACTAATCTCTGGGTATGGGATGACCGTCGCACTTTGATGGCGCTGCCGAAGGGTTTGGGCAGAAGCATCAAGCCCGAAGACGTCATGCTGTGGCGCGGAGGTCGCCTGAAAGTCACCAAACGAGGGATAGAGCATTAAGATGAAGGGAGGAAACGTAAGAAAGATCGTTCAAGTCGGACTCACGCCTCTCAGGTGCCAAAGTTGCAATGCACTTCTCCTGCAAGGGTCTTCAGGGAGCGTGATTAGTGTGGTTTGCGGTAGGTGTGGAACTCACACAATCGCAGAAATCCCTACTTCTGACAAATTAGTAGTTGACAAGTCCCGCCTGGGACCGCAAGTTATTGGTACGCGGGGCGTTGCCCCTGCTCCGAGAGGCTAGACCTCCAGTATTCTTTCGAGGGTCGCCAGAACCCCATATTCATTCCCGTAGTGGGGTTTTTTTTAATGGCGACACCATATCTGGACATTTTGTAATGAAGCGTGCCGCCCGTAATAATCCTGGCGTTCAGGCTTTAGTGCTCGCACTGCCCAATCCAGGTACATCGAGAGGAAGTAAAATGGCTAGGAAAAGCTATAGAGCCCGCGCCAACGCGGCAGCACGTCGGCGTCGTCGCCGACCGAGTAAGAGACGCGCCCGTCGGAACGCGAGCGCAGCGATGAACGAGGGTCTGAAGCGGAACAGCAGACTGCTCAAGCAAGCAAAGAAGCTGGGGTACAGGGGCAAGAAGCGTAGTACACCAGTGCTTGAGAATTGGCTTGCAGCCAATAAGAAGAAGAAGTCTTCTACGAAGAAGAAGTCAAGTTCTGCCGCTGCTGCGGATAAGCCTTTGACAGCCGCAGAGAGGAAGAGAAAAGCGGCAGCCCGACGCGCCGCCCGTCGCCGCAAGGCAAGCGGTCGCTCGTTGGTGCGCCAAGCGCACAACCGAGTGAAGTCGCACAAGAAGACTCCTAAACGAGGCGCACGTCCTTCTCTTGCCACTGACGCACGTCGGTTGGCTCGTCGCTTGGATACCGTAGACAAGGACCTTGCCGTAGCGATTCGCAAGATGGCAAACAAGAAAGACGGCAAAGGTAAGGCTCGCAAGAACCCAGCTATGCACCCCGCGCTCGGTGGCGGTCTTGGTTTCGTCGGCGGTCTAGCTATCGAGGCTGGTCTCGCTGGCGGTCTCCGTAAGATTGAGAAACTTAGTGTTGGCAATATGGCTAAGGCTGTCGAGATCGGAGTACCTGTCCTTGGGTGTGCCGCTACTTGGTGGGCACACAAGAAGGGTATGGGACCTTTGTCTGAGCCCGCAGTGGCTTATGGACTCATCGGCGGCATGATCGCAGGTGCGGTCGTCCGTAACGTCCCTCAGATTAGCTCCAAGTTGGCAGGTATCCCTGTCATCGGTGCTTTGGTGTCCTTTGGTCAGGAAAAGGGCAGCGCATTTGGTGAATACTACGCAGGTGCCGCAGGCATGGGTCGTTACCTCACCTCAGGCGCAGTCGGCAATCTAGACTATGCAGATGACTTGTACGCAGGTCAGGCAGGCGTAGGTCGCTATATGCTTGATGACACCGCGTTCGGTATGGGCTCAACCCATGACCTTCGTGCAGGTGCCGCAGGCGTAGGTCGTTATGTTAGTGAGCCCCCTGCCCTTGACGGGTTGAGTGGCGTACATCAGGACGACCTCGATGAGTTGATGGACGACCTCGGTGCCGTTCCTCATCTTACACCTGACGAAGAACAGGCAGAGAACATCCTGATCCCTGAGCTTGCCTATGAGGCTCTTCAGGGTCTTCACGGTGGGCTAGGCGCAGACCCGAAGGCTACCCTTCGGGCTCGTAGCATGGCACCTATCGTTCGCACCACTCCAGGTGTTGCCAACAAACTTCGAGAGTACAACATCGGTGAAATCATCGGTGAGTCTCAGCAGGTTCCTGGCACGATTCTCGTCGCTACTTCGGTTGCGGGACGAGACATCAACCAAGGTGCAGGGGCAATGATTCCGACTCAACGGGGTGCTTTCAAGAACCCTGGAATCCAGCCCGCAGGTAAGGTCTCTACCGAGCCTTACGGTGTTTTCAGTCGCGGAATTTTTTCATCGACTCTACCTGTCCACGGACAGATCAGTCGTTAGTTTGACTGGGGGGCGTTTCGCCCCCCTTTTTCGCCCGTTTCGGGCATTGAAGGAAGGAGCCAATCATGGCTAAGGTTTTAGGATTGCGTCAACAGCGCGTCCAGTCAGAAGGCTGCCTCGTGTAGAAATACATGAGTGAGAATCGGGTGAATTGTCTGGGAACCTAATCCGCTTGTCCGTATGCGGTATGGCAATCAGCAGCGAAGTTCTGGGAAACGCAATAAGTACCAGGGAACGTCCAACGACTAGAGAGTGAGCAGCGTAAGCAATAACCTCTCCACGAGCGCCCGACACCTTAACTTCTGTAGAAGAAAGGTGATGATATAGTCTGCTCCCCACTGAAAGGTGGGTGGAGAGCTTAAACGCTTTCCTATAACGAACGGTTTTTTACGATACGGACTTTCGTACCGTTGGTGCGGTGACATCAGGTGCTGACTTGGCAGCGTCCGAGAAGATTCTGTTTGCTGGAGCTACTCCAGGCGATCTTTCTCGTACTAATATGCCGAGCCCAGGACAGTTGACGAGTAAATAGTTGCTCCCCTGGGCAGTAATGCTCAGGTGCAAATCGGGTGAATTGCTGGAAGGCTAAAGGGTGAAACCTATGCTAATCAGCAGCGAAGTCAGACGAAGGTTGTAAAAGTAGTCTGGAACGTTCAGAGACTAGGAATCGAGCAAACCAAGCGATAAGGTTCCCACGAGCGCCCGACACCCTAACTTCTGTAGAAGAAGGGTGATGATATAGTCCCAGCCTCCGTAGGAAACTCGGAGTGAAGAGATTAAATGCTCTTCTATAAGATTTGGACCAAACTTTCTTGTGCTTCGCTGTGCGACACGAAATTCAGTTCTACCCTGTAGCGGGTGCTGCCGTCATCACTGGCGCTGCTTTCGCGAATCAGGAAGAATTGAGCATTTGGACCCTTGCGTCCTCTACTTTCTCGTTCAAGGTGAGCGAGAAGATTGAGTTCGAGGGACCCGTTACGATGACACCTGCTGGTGGCGGTCCTAACGGTTTCGTCGCTCAGGCAGCAGCAAACGACGGTACCTCAGTGCTCACCAATGGTGTGCCTGATAGTGGCGCGATTTACGTTTTGCCACTGCCCGTCGCTATCACGAAGCGCCAGGGTATCCAGATGATTGAGAAGAAGTTCAACATCGGGACCACTAACATCGTGGATGCGATCAATGTCTTCACGGGCGGCAAGCTGTTCCGTGCCTACATAGATGGCTACAATACCCGCGACGTTTTGTAAGCAATTTCAAGTACTTACCCGTTTTTGGGTAGGTGCTTGAATGGGGGAGTTTTCCTCCGACCTAAAGTTCGCTCTCCTGGCTATTAGTCGGGAATCCCCCTGCTCATCATAAAACAGGGTCATGGTGAGTGGGGGGGTGAATTTTAGAGGACGCTAATCTAGTGTCTATTTACGTTACAGACCCCTTTTTTTGGGAGGCAGCATGTCTGCTCATTTGCATCAACAACTTCAGAATCTCAGCTATGCCGTTCGCCAGCAACAGCAGGCACTCGGCGAATTACAGGGACAAGTCGCGACAAACTCCATAAAGTCTGCGAACATCCAGCAACCCGAGAAACCCCTTCAGATTGAAGACATTCCAGGCATCCGTACCCCAAAGTGGTATGTGGTGGACGTGGAGTTCACGAAAGGTGACAACTCAGTTCGCTTCAACAGTGCTGAGATTGCGCCCGACGGTCCTTTCATCATTACCCAGTGCTCCCCTTGGTGGCGAGTGACGGATACGACAGCAGCGGACTTCTACGGTCCTCCTGTTGCCGCGCCGACTGGGCGACTGCTTCCGTGTTCGGCTACTCCGTTCCTGCTGAACAGCGGCATTACGTCCATTGGTGCCTACCAGACCACTACCCAGACAGGTAACGACATTGGTATTGGGTCCTTGTTCGACGCTACAGGTGTGGGCGACAAGGTTGGCTCCTTGAGCGACATCCCCGAGTTCAGCTTCCAGATTGAGATTGCAGGCAGCGGGCGTTATTGGACGAACTTGAAGGTCCCTGCTGCGGCTTTCTATGGGTGGGGTGGACAGCCTAACTATATGGGGATCCAGGGATGGGTTGAGCGGACTGACCGTATCACCGTCCACTGTTCTCCTGAAGTCGCTATCCCCCACGACGGAAAAGTCCAGTTCGTATTCGAGGGCTACCAGATTCTCGGACCCATCAATTTAGCAGAACAACTTTCTGTGAGTGGATAATCTAGGAGGGGTACTATGAGTGGCAACCGACGCGGTGCCAGAGGACCTTCTAGCGGGAAGAAAACCAAGAGCCCCACTCTCTCCACGAAACCGTGGAGGGGGAAGGTACCTCCTGAGGTAAGGACGCCTTATCGCGACCTTCCTACACCAGTAGCAGGTCCTCCTGCGATTGACACGGTAGCGGTCTCTCCGCGAGAGATGTATGGATCAGATCTGCCCCCGCAGGGGTATGTCCCGTTCTACCGTACCCAATCTATCGCTACGACCTTAGTAACAGCAGTTCCTACGGGTAGCTTTTACGAGATCGTGATGGAGGAGGTGCCCTCGGGCACAGGACTTTTGCTGTATGATGTTCAGTATAAGTGGCTGGAGGACAATACCGACCCGTTAGACCCTCAAGCTCTTTCTGAGATGCAGTCCCAACAAGCCATCAACGGTACGATTACCGTGGACCTGATGGCAGATGGGGTTCCGTCTAACAACAACGAGCAAAAACTGTACGACCCTTATTCCGCTACGACCGAGGTGAGGAGGGGGTGGGCTACCCTGAACACTAACCTTCTCTTGTTCGGCAATAGCCCTAGTGTGCTCTATATCCGTCAGGGACAGACCCTAACCGCCAGATTCTATCACAATAGAACCCCTGGCAACGTCCCGACTGCTCTCTACCTGTCGTTGAAGGGGTACAGCGTACCGTACACCAACTTCCAGAAGGTACAGAGCAAAACGAGAACCCCTTAACCCTAAGATTGCTGGAGAGCGAAACGATGCAACCTTTATTTACTATCCCTGAAGAACAAGCCCCCAAGGCTAAGTTCACATGGCGTAACGGAAAGCGTTACCACACACTTAATTCACAGGAATCAGCAGGACACCTTATTTCGGCATCTGCTGACCTATTAAATTGGACTAATCCAGCGGGGCAGTCGATGACCATTGGGGTCGTCATTCCCTGCCCCTCCTGCGAATTTCCTCTGCTGATGAAAGCAGACCAGTCCGTCCTGTCTGTGGACGAGGACATGCGCCTCTCATACCGAGGGGTAATCCAGTGCCCCGCGCATTGGTCCGACGTCAACGAGTGGGGTCACGCTAACATCGACCAGCGGACGGGACGTGCCCAGCGTAAGAGATGCGGATGGACGGGCGTGATCTTAGACGGTCAAGCCCATCACCCAAAGTGTACAAGCCTGCGCGGAGCGCAGTGCCAGTGCGGAGCAGACATCGACCACTTTGAGGCACTCAACATTGCAAGGGGGAGAGCATAGTGTTCACCCTCGACGCAACAAAGAAACAGATTGACGATAAGATCAAGTCAGATGCTCGGAAGGCGAAGGCGTTCCAGAGCATAGACACACAGTTCGTCAAGCATGACGTAAAGAAGCCCACCCATACCCATGCGGGTACATCGGCAATGCAGCGACGAATGATCGATGCGGAGTCTATGGAGGCACTTACCCCTGAAGGGAAGGTGCTGGGCATGAACGAGTTTGGTCGCCCTACAGCGATGTTCCTCTACGGGAAAGACAGGACGACGGAAAAAGAGTTTGAGTGTGACATTGACCTTCAGAAGCTGGGAGACGAGGTTCATTGCGTCGGTGCTCAACTTTTGTGCCCTAAGTGCTCTGCTGCTCTCTATGTGAGGGGAGAAGGGTTGGAGAACGGGCACGAGATCGTGGTGCATTGGAACAACATGACTCGCAGCACTGTGGACGGGAAGTATCGCCCCCTCATCACCATCGACGGGGTGATCGGATGCGACTACAGCGATGCTGAACTGAGCGGGATTAAGGCTTCTCGCAATTCACACGTAGTAATGCGGTGTAACTGGAAAGGCGGGATCTACCGTGGACGCTGCTTTGACCACACCCCTCAAATCGTAAAGGCAAGTGGATGAGCGGCGTAGAATACTACCCTATCTATTCGGGAGGTCAGAACCTCTCCGTGACCAGCGGGGGATGGACGTCATATGAGAGTTCATCTTTCACGGATCAAAACACAGGGAACACGATTGACAGTGGGAAACGCTACCAGTGTATCACCATTGACAACATCGGAAGCGTTGGAGTCGTGTTCACATTCGGGAACACGTCCACCATCGTCTCGGCGAGTGCTGCTGATGCGGGGTACAGGGTCGCCGCAGGGGAAACTAAGCGGATCGAGGTGTTCTCTCTTGGGGGCTCGACGGGCGTGAAGTACGTCGGGCTCCAGACGGACCCGACACTTGAAGCAGGCAAAGTAGGTCCCGTGTTGATTGGAAGCGTATTCTTATACGCCGAATTTGGGAACCAGTAGGGGGAGTCATGGGAGCAATTAGACCATTAAACTTGCGACCCCTCCCGTTTGGGGGGTCATGTTCATCGAGTGCGATAACCTATATCGGTGCCAACGGATCTAGTTTTATGTCTGGAGGCAGCGATGACAGGTACGTCGCCAACTACGGCACAGATGCGGTGGCAGTGACGTGGGAAATCCTCAACATAGATACATCGAACAATCTCTACGTGAGGTTTGGACCGAGTAGCGGGGTGTTTACTGCGGCTTCGGGGCAAGATCTGGATAACTACTTCACGCTAAAGCCAGGAGAATCCTACAACTTCCCCGTTTTCGATAAGTCCCAGCAGGTCAACGACAAAATGGCAGGCACCACGTACAGTTTGTTGCTCGTAACCGCAAGTGCGGGAACGTGCGACTTCTCGGGGGTCGTAACGGTCTGGGATCTGAGCGACGAGCCATGAGCAGGGTACTAATTCCACAAAAGGGGGTACCTGATGCCTTTTAGAAGCGGTGGAGGCTCTAGCGGGGGCGGGTCAGGAACTGTAACAAATGTTACCGTTGCCGCTGACTCAGGCGTAGGTGGGTCGATCACCACCAGCGGCACGATCACCATATCGGGCGGCACGGGGGTTACTACATCGGTCTCGGGAACGGACGTCACGGTTAACACCAGTGCGGCTTCCTACCTCAGCACCGTCACGAAGGCGACGAACTACACAGTCCTTGCGGGGAATGATGTGGTCTTCTGTAACGTGAGTGGAGGGAGCATCACCATCACGTTACCCTCCGCTGCCACGGATGGGCGCGTAATTCGTGTCGTTGACCTAGGTAGCGCATCCCCTTCGGGCAACCAAGTGACGATAGACGGGAACGGGAACGCGATCTCGGGGGCGTCCACTCAGACGCTTAACAGTCAGTATCAATCTATCATCGTAGTCGGGAATGGTTCCGATTACTTTTTACTGTAGCTGAGGCTACATCGAACGCAACGTGACGTTGCATTAGGAAGGACGCAATGCGCGTCACGACGAAAGGATGGCATTAGATGTCACAGTTACTCACAGCACAGGCGATGACCCAAGCAGGGGCAAACCTGACGCATCTCGGAAATTTGGCGGTTCCTGCCGCTAGTACCATCGGTCTAGCGAGTGGAGCTAACGGTGTAGTAATCACTTTTGACAGCACTAATAGTGCCGTTGCCATCGGTGATACTTCCAACAATTCTTACCTGATGATGTACACCGACTCGGGTGATACCTCGATCCTTGACAGCAACGCGAAGGCACTCTTGGACTTCGACTCCACTGGTTCCGCTGTCAACTATATCAACATCATCAACCAAGCAACGGGCGTAGGACCCATGCTCTCCGCGCAGGGCTCTGACACCAATATCGACCTTGACCTCGACGGTCAGGCGACGGGTCAGGTCACGTTCGGCAAGGGGAACACCAACACCCCTGGTATCGCGATTTACGCGGGCTCTAGTGCTGACAAAAAGTACACCATTAAGCCAGCATCAGGCGTAAGCGGTGACATCGGTTGGAACTTGCCTGCATCGAACGGTACAGCGAATCAGGTGCTCGCAATTTCAAGCGTTTCAGGCAGCGACCTCACCCTCGGGTGGGCAGACGATAGCTCGGGTAGTTCCCTCTCATGGGCGGGGCAGCCTAACACCACCACTTCAGGAACGAACACCGAGAGTCCTAGTAGTGCCAACGTCGGCATCTCTTTTGCGGGAACGATGACCACAGGTACTCGCGTGGTGAGCCTGAGTGGGGTTTCTTCTCCTAGCGTAGGTGATCGGATTATGATCTGTGATTCCTCGGGTCAGGGAAGCACCTATAACATTACCGTAACAGGGCAGACCATCAATGGGACCAGCGGTTACACGATGGACAGCAACTACCAAGTGCTTGAGATTGCGTACATGAACTCAAGTGTGGGCTGGACCATCATTTAAGGTTGGGAGATAGGCGTTGTTTGTCTGGGTAAATAGTAGGGGAGAACACAAATGTCAGTATTGATCACAGCCCAGGCTATAACCCAGGCAGGCTCTGCCTTGACTCTAGCCGCAGGGGGAACCCTGGGGCACAGCACAGCACTGTTCACGTTCGACAACAGTAATGACACGGTGAAGGTGAATAACTTTCTGGGATTCGCCAACTCCAAGGGACTCACCGACTCTAGTAACAACGAACTAATTCTGTTCAATGTGGCTGGGTCGGCAGTCAATTACCTCCAAGTGAGCAACGCCGACTCTGGGAGCGGTCCCAAAATCGCCGCTCTTGGAGATGACACCAACATTGATCTCGACCTAGACCCGAAGGGGTCAGGCGGGCTCAACGTAGGGAAGAATAACTCGGGAACGGCAGGCAAGATCACTCTATTCGACGGATCGAGCAATGGGGTGTCTCTCGCCAGTCCGTCTTCCATGAGCGGAACGACCGCGTACACGCTTCCCACAGGGTTTCCGTCGTCGTCAGGGTACGTGTTAGCAAGCACTACGTCTGGCACGATGTCGTGGGCATCGGCAGGAGGAGGAGGTTCGTTCTCGGTAACGGAGCTATCCGCTACGATCACGCTAGGCGAGATCCAGGCGGCTGATGATGCGGCGAGTTCTGGCGCGAAGATGTGGTACGTGGAACCTAGTTCGTGGAAAGTGCCAGCAGGCAAGACTCTGTTCGGCATAAAGGTCGAGCTACGGAACACCTTGTTTGCTGACTCCAGTGCGCTCTATAGCGCAAGCCCCATTGGCTTTGCCGACCCCTCAGGCTCCACGGTCCAGCCCGTGTTTATAGGGGCGGGATGGAACTACGGTAGCTATTACAACCCCTCCTCCCCGTACCTTTCTATCAAGGAAGGTCCCTCGTTTGGGTGGTACTGGCAGGATTCTTCCTACGCCAACCAGTACATCGTGAATGATGGAGGGACGAGCACTGATTATATCAACTGCTGGGGGTCCGCAGGGATGTACTTCTCAGGGGAAACCCAGCTAAGGGTGTACTTCAATCAGGGCGCAGGGAGCACCACCTATAAGCTACAAACAGGAACCACCACCTCATCTGCTGTCATCGCTAACTTGACGATGATTTATGCGTAGGAGCGAATGATGGCTGAACTCGGAATGTACTATTTTAACGCCTCCACGAGTTTCCCAGGAGTGGTCATCCAGACGATTGATGCCACGAGGGTTTTAGTGCGGGTATGGACGGATACGGGCGATCTCCAGATTGCTGCGATAATATCGGACATCCCTGGAACGAACGTGTTCATCAAGAACAGTTAGGAGAAAGAAGTTATGAAGAAGCTACTAAGCCGAAAGCTATGGGTGGCTCTGTCAAGTGCCTCTGCGATTGTTATCGCGGCGATTACTAAGGAGATGGCATGGGCAGAAGCCGCGCCCTCTCTAGCAGCGATTGCCGTCGGGTACTGCGCGAGTCAAGGGTGGATAGACGCCAAAGAGATTGAAAATGCTCTAGCCGAGCAGGCGAAAGCCGATGAAGGCTAAGAGCAAACGATATGGAGATCGGAAACGCGCTGCTAGACTTCGGCGCACTGGGGATATTTTGCGCCTTCCTAGTATGGCAGCACTTAGCTATGCAAAGGCGGCTGGATAGAATGGCTGAGGAGTGGCGCGAATCCCTGATGAACGTGGAGACAGCCCATGCTGCGGCTGAGGAGACGATTCGCCAGCGGTACGACCTCATTCTGGCGAGGTACGAGGCGACCCGAGAGAACATCTACAAGGACGTGGTGGAGACGCTCAACGCTAACAAGGTGTCCCTCGCAGACGCGGGACAGAAGCTCGAAGATGTGCGCCAAGAAGTGAGAATGATGAGACTGGAAACCAAAAAAGGCGACAGTGTAAACCTATGAAGAAGTTTCTACAAAGAGATTTTTTAGGATTCCCAGTCTGGGGGTGGCTGGTGCTGGGTGCTATCCTCGCCTTCTACCTTAAAGAACTGTACTTGCTTTTCTTCGGCACCGTCCCTGCGGCTGTCGCGTTACATCAAGCCTCCCAGGAAGCCCAAGACAGGGCAGACGCTCTTATCCAGACCTCGATTAAATCGGAGCAAGAACTAGACGATAAAACTCAAGAAACTGCGATTGAGGGAACTAATGCCGCTGAAGAAGCGGTAGTAGCCTCTCAAGCGCAGCAGGATGACCTCAATGACCCATTTATGGACTAACTACCGAGGAATCTGCCTGATCCTTATCCTCGGAGGGCTACAGACAATGTACGCTGTCTCCAAGGCAGAATCCGCACCCCCCACCCAACTTAGCGGAACCTGGGTAAAGTCCGATGGGTCGGAGGTCATCCTGAAGTGTCCAAGCGAGGAGCAATACGGGGATAAGTCCCTGAAGCTACCCGCATCGTGCGTGTCCTTACGGGCAGGAGTCTGGTCGAGCGTGAAGGCTCACGAGGGCAAGAAAGCTGAAATCGCCCGTTTGACCCGCGAGTTGGAGTTGACCAAAGCTACGCTCCAAGAATACAGGGAAAATGTAAAAGCCGAACGCGCCGAACTCACTTCTTATTTCCAACGAACAAGTTCTGAGCTAAAATCAATATCGGACAACCTGCACTCCCGTGACTTCAGTTGGAGTAGCGCGGCTATGGGGTTCGCGAGCGGTGCGGCTATGTGTGGGGGAATCGCGATAGGGGGTGCGTTTTGAGTGAATCTGAATTGGAGACGAAGTACGTGAAGGTTCTCGTTTGGCTAATCCCCGTGATTTTTGGAGCAGGAGGCGTGTACGCGCATGTAGCGAGGTCATCCTCCGACGTATCAGAGGTACGAAAAGAAGTAACCGCCCACACCAAAGAGGGGGTTGGACACACAGGCACCCAGGTGAGGCTTGACAAGATCGAAACCAACCAAACGCAGATACTCACAGAGCAGAGGAGCAACGCCGAGAACATCGCTGCCATCTGTCAAGCTACAGGAGCAAAGTGCAAATGAGACAAACGCGAACCGACTTTCGTCGTTATAGTGCCCAGAAACGGGCTTTGAAAGCCCACCCCTCAAGAGCGGGGATGTTTAACATTAAGCATCCCGTCTCGGTGCTAGGCACACTGGGCTCAGAACATGAGGTACCCGTACCCGTTCCTCCCGAGGCAGCACCCCCGTGGCAGACGGACGGGTGCAACCAGTTTCTTGCGGAAAAGATAGCAGGGCAATGCACGGTCCCATGGCTTGCGCCCGCCGAAAACATTCTCCCTACTGACCCTGCGAAGAGAGCAGCGGTGGAGCGGTACACTTTCAACGAAGTGGACTTCGGTGTAGGACGTATCGGGAACAAGAGCGACCGAACCGCTGTAGCAAACGCAAAATGGCTCGCGACCCTGAGTACCGAGGACCTGAACAGGGAGTTTGTCAAGTGGATGGGATACGTTAAAGAGTTTCGTGACTTAGCACACCAATACGAAGAACGATACGACTACGCCATTGTCACCAGTGATGCGAAGGGGGCAGAGTGGGCGGCACGCCAAATTGCCCTCCTACAGAAACTCGCACGTCCCTTTGCGGCGAACGCAGTTCTAACGAGACGGGTAATGCTCTCACGCAAAGGCATCGACGTGGAGTTCTTAGGCACCCAAGGACTCGGAGGGCTGCCGCTGTGGGCTGCCGCTTGGGGCATATCTGAGGCGATGTGGGGCTTCATCGTTTGGACGGGAATCGTAACCGTCACAACGGGGGTCGCGTACATCGGGATGAAGAAGTTCAATGCAGCCACCAATCCCGAACTCATCGCGCTCGCCGACACGAAGAAAATCTTCGAGCAGAACATAGATTGTGTCGCCATGCGGACGGAGAAGCTGGGGGAAAGTAAGAAGGACGCGGTAGCGTGGTGTGATAAAGCCTTCCCGCCTGATTTTGACCGCGCTCATAAGGAGGCTCAAAAGCAGCAGGGACTGATGGAAAACATCACGGACCTTATGTGGATCGTAGGGATAGGTTTCGTAGGGTATTCGTTGGCTCCGCTGGTTAAGGAAATGCTCCAGGGGGAAGCTCAGAAGCGCAAAGCGGCGCGGGAAGCTACGAGTGCTGCATGAACCTGCCGATGATACTAGGGGGGCTGTCCCTCCTCGCCTTGGTAAAAGGCGTTCAGGCGGCTTCTAAGCCCGCTATTCGGACCATTTACCTCCTGGGCGACTCTAACACAGCGGCACCCGACTACCGTAACGGAACCCAGGAAACGTCTTGGCTCGCGAAGGCACTCCAACGCAGGACCAAGGCGAAGGGGTATGCGGGAGCGAGGGGCGGTTGGGGCGTGAAGGACGTTCGAGAGAAGTACGTCCCTGAAATCCGTAAGCTAAACCCCGATGTCGTCGTAGCGTGGCTAGGTGTCAACGATTTATCGTCCCAGAGGTCTGTTGACCACATTGTTTCAGAGATGAAACTCCTCAAAGACCAGATAGCACCGACCCGTCTCGTGATTCTCGAAATTCACGACTGGGGAGGGTACTCCCGAGGGCGGGACAAGATCGAATTAACAGACAGAGCGAACTACAGACTACGAACTGAAGTGGGCGTTCCCACGATTCGTACAGACTCTTTAGGTACTAACGGGATTATGAAACCCGAATACGACCAAGGAGACGGTCTGCATTTTGAGCGCCCCAGTAAATCTGTCGCCTACGACGTGATAGGTGAACTCATTATTGACGGGCTCATGTCGCTGTAAGGCATATGTAGGTGTAACGCTTACAATTTTGAGGACAAGTCAACCCTTTTGTTGTACGGTCCTCCGAGGAGGCAGTAGGATGGCTAAGATACGCAAAGCGGGCTTGAAGAAGACTCGGGCTAAGGCACGCGGGGGCTCCAAAAAGAGGAAGCGATCCCACGAGCAAAAGTTAGCCGACAGACGCTATGAACTGGAACGGGCACTGAGGGACGACGGACTCGCACCCTGGATGGGCAAGTCCCACCCCACCCGCAAGAACCCAGCCGATTACACAAGGGAGGAAATCCGACCAGGAGTAACAGCGTTGTTCTTCGACCACGGCGTCATAATGACCGTGCTGTCCAAACCGACAACCTGGAGCAGTGGAACGGATGGTCGGTCTACGGTCGAAGTCGGCTTTATGTGGGGAGACAGGGACTCCTACTACGAAAGACGGGGTAGGGCGACCCGACCTCAATTCCTTCAGAACGAGGACGGACGCAACTTAGTTCTTTACGGCGTGGACCGACAGGAGTTAGAGGCACTTGTGGGCATAGTGGGCGCTGCCCCTGAGCACGACGTCGAAGACAGCATCTTAGAGTACCTAGACTTCCGTAAGCGCCCCCATTGGTTTCAAGGCTTCTTCGACAGTCGGTTGGCGCGTGAGAACCCTCGTCACAAAAAGAAGCCATCGAGGGCGCGTGAGAACCCCAGTTTTGCTAGGGTACGCCGCATTATGATGGGACAAGTTCCCTCAATCAGCACGGTGGGCATCTTTACCGCACAGAACCCTCGCGCAACGAAGCTACCTCCGAAGTGGAATAAAGCCCTCAATAGAAAGCTCATGGCATGGCTCCGAGAGCGCGGGTATGGTCCCATCCCCATCAAAGGGATGTACGGGATGAAAGAAGACTCGTATCTCGTGCCCAACATCACCCGCAAGGACACGGTAGAGGTCGGGAAGGTGTTTGACCAAGAGAGCGTGATCTGGGCATCTCGACGGGGCACAGCGGGCGACAAGCGAATGGTCTGGCAGTTCATCATGGGGAACACTGCGACAGAGATCAGAGACGTATCGCTCTCAGGGCGCGACGTCCAATCACGGAAAGACTTCTTTTCGATGGTGAAGGGTCGGAAGTTCATAATCCCATTTTTCGACGAGAAGTACAGCGTAAGTGCGAGGCGCAAAGCCGCCGCCAAAAAGCGCACACCCGCACGTCGATCTGCCGCTCGCGGGAACCCAAGCAAAGAGATTCAATTCAAGCGCATACCGTCTAGTAGGCTACACCCCACCATTGTGTCTGATCGCTTTGCGATCCGCAAAGAGTCTCTAAGTGAGGATTTCCCTGAGCTTTACATGAGTCGTGGCGCAAATAGAAAAAGGTTCAAGGGAGACACGGTTTACGCACTTTATGACCGAGATGAGTTACGTCGGGGAAGGCAAGATAAGACAGCATTCCCCACACTTCGAGAGGCAAAGGCTGCTGCTATCGTACAAAGCCGCAAGCGCAAGAACCCTGCACAGGTCATGTGGTCGGATGGAACCACGGGGGTCTACCCCGAGTATCCGTACTACGTGTTCAACACCAACACTAATCTGGTCATTAGCGGGTGGGACTACAAGGAGGACGCAGAGTTCGACTTGGATGAGCATAAAGAGATGGGCGAGGCGCGGGGCTTGAAAGTCTATACCCACAACACCGTCTTGAAGAAACAATCACGTCAGAACCCAGGTCGTTCTAGGAGAGATGTTCTCGTAAAAAGGCTCAGGGAGTGGGGGCTGTCAACGAAAGGCACCTTAGATGAATTGGAGAGGCGTGCTGCTCGAAATGACACTACCCCTAGGCAGTGGAGAGACTATCCGCACGAGCGCGAAATGTTTGAAAGACAAGATCGCCACATGGACGAACGCGCTCGCAGGACCAGTCCCTACACAGGGGAGGTACGCAAGAACCCCGTTTGGGAACGTCACCGCGACGCTTTGGGCGATCTGATGTACGTGGGACATGGCTACCTTCACATCGAGAAGGAAAATGACGGTCTTTGGGTAGCGTGGGTAGCCAAAGGTCGAGGAAACCGCCTTTGGCAGCACTTAATTGGGGAATACAGGACGCTAAAGGACGCGAAAGCGGGTGCGCTCAAGTTTCATAAGCTCAGTACCGCGCCTGGAGCCGATCAGTACCCCGAGTATCGCGACGGCATCCGTACACCCTATCGACGTCAGAACCCACCCCGACGGTCGGGAGCGACCCTGATCGAGAGTCCTAGAGAGATGAGAGGACTTGTCGGACCAATTCTGTTCGAGTCAGTGGGGGAGGAAAACCTGTATTTCACGGACGGACATGGGGAGAGATATTACGTCAAGTATGAGGATATGCCCCCTAAAGACCTACAGGACATTCGTACATACATCTCTGGCATAAGGAATAACCCAGGTCACGAACTTGATCCTCGACGCTATCGTGGCAAGGTCACAATTCGTCCGCATGTCTATCCTGTAAGTGATGCACAAGGCAACAAATACGACGGAGGTCCTCGCTTTTCACAGTTCTATGGGTCGGTTGTGCAAAAGGGCGAGCTAGTTGACTATGAAGAATTAGCATATCGAGGTGACTACGGTGCATACGGCGAACAGTTTGTTTTAATCCGCTTTAAGAACGGTAGGGAATACTGGTTCGCGTGGAGTGAAATGGACATCAAAAAGCTGAGGTCAAAACCTCGCGAGAACCCCACAGGGTACACAGGGTCTGCGGCAGCCCGTAAAGGGAAGGTAATGTACCGTCCCGTGGTCGTCATGGAGGATGGCACGCGCACCCGACCCCGTATGTACCTCGAAGAGGGCTCAGAGGGAATCCAAGCATCCAAGCGGCAGCGAACGGCACTAACGAAGGCACGAGGCACCCTCTCCCTAGTAGGGGAGCCAAGACCCAGAAAGAAAACTGCTGCAAAGAAGGCTGCCGCTGCAAAGAAGGCTGCCGCTGCAAAGAAGGCTGCCGCTGCAAAGAAGGCTGCCGCTGCAAAGAAGGCTGCCGCTCCCGCTAGACCAGGAACTAGAGCACTCTGGGAAGTAGCAAAGTCCATGGGCGTAGAGACCAAGGACCTCATCGAAGCGATGGAAGCGAAGAAGCTCCGTATAGGGAGAACCCGCCTAAAGGCTATGAGCCGCGTTACAGGAGCCATGGAGAAAAAGTTAGCGGCACTTTCTGTGAAGAAGTCCCGAAGAAGGAAAACCACTGGCAAGAAAACCGCTGCCAAGAAAACCGCTGCCAAGAAAACCGCTGCCAAGAAACCCGCTGCCAAGAAGACGGCGCGTAAGAGCCCGTTTTCGGCGTCAGGAAGTGCTGCTCTGGCAGCGATCCGCGACGTCGAAGTAGACGAGTTAGCGGTAAGAAGGCAACGACGAAGGGGCGACGACCTTTTCCCGCCTGATGACGTCTTCCTACGCGCCTCTGAGATAGACGTAGAAGTCGAGGAGCGCAAGGGTCCTCCTCCTTACAGAAAAAGGACGCCTCGAAAATGAGAGACCTCCTTCCCTTCGTCCTGGGAGCGGCGAGCCTTGGGGCACTGGTGTATGGCGTTAGGCAGAAGTACAAAGCCACCAGTACGCCTCCAAATATAGGCACATGGGATGAGAGAGACGTGGACGCAGTGGCACGAATGCTGCTGATCGAGACGAGTTTCCGACACGACCCAGACGAGATGCGGGGCATCATTCAGGTAGCTATTAACCGCGCCCAGGACGACGGCACCCCCATTCGGGCTACTGTGACTCCCGAGTCGCCTACGTTCAGTTGGTCATCGACGGGCAAATGGGGAGACAAGTTCCACAATAAGGTGCCTAACTACCCTCAGTACGAGGACGCAAAGGCATTTGTGAGGGACTACCTCCAGGGAAACCATCCAAACCGAGTTGCACACAGCATCAACATGCTCCATCACAATCTCATGCCTATCTGCGGAGGCGACTGCGGGGAGGGACGAGCGAAGGGCGGGATACACTCCAGAAACCCAGGGCAGTGCTATACCTGCAAGAACAGCAGTGGGCGAGAGTGCGTCTCGGTCCCTGGGGGCACTAAGCGATGCCTCCCTGCCTGGAGCAACGAGAAGCACCGACACGTCTATCACCTAGGGAAGGCTCGCTTTTCTGCGAAGAAGGTTGCGTAATCTATGAACGGGAAAAAGAAGAAGTTTGGTGTCCCTAGGCGCGGTGATGACGGACTAAAGGAGTTCATCGGGGTGCTTCTCGCGCCGAAATCCCTCTACCCCTGTGCCGTGTGGGCAAGCGACAACGAGGGGGATGGGGTCACGTTGACGAGCCTCAACAAGAAGCGGTTCATTGGGGCAGGCTACTTCGGCAACATGGAGCCCTCTAGCGAATGTACGCGACAGCACATGCTGCCAGGACTAGCAACGGACGACGACCAAGGCGAGGGATTAGGAACGGCACTCTACCTAGGGGGAGTCCTCCTCATAGCGGGACGCACAAGAGCGGGCTGGGGGCGCGGATGCACGTTCTCCGTCAGCGAAGCAGACCATTACATGGGTCTCCAAGGTCGGACTTCCGACGCAGACATGGCATGGGAAAGCATGAAAAGGCACGATCTGGCGTGGCAGGAAAGCATAGATACAACCGAGCCTTTTCAGAGAGAAGTGGACCCCGACGACCTGAACATAGACAACGAGGTCGCCGAGTACCTGCTGGAGCACAGTTTTGAGGGGGCTAACGAGGTCCAGATAGATGAGATGGAGTACTTCAAGGTTCGTGGCGACGTAGAAACCAGTATTCCGATCGACGTCCTCGCTTGGGAAACTCTCAGGACGAGTGGGCTCATGCTCTTTGTAAACAGGGCGAGGTTTACCCGTGGGATCACGGTTGATGGCGGCAAACCTACTCGGCGCGAATGGGTAAGCGAGGAGGACTGGGGGAAACTAGAAGGTGACGCTTTTGTGGAGGACACCTTTGATGAGGAGTCCCGCAGAAGGGTCCCGAGGGAGGACAGGATCCAGATGATCTACCCCAACCTGAACTACCCCACCCCTCCCGCCTTCGACAATGACACAGACTTTGTTCCTCCTCCCCCAGAAGCCCTAGCCCGAGCCGACTGGTCGGAGACCCCGAAGCAACTTCTTCTGTCTATCTTGTTGCAATGTTCCCTGCGTCAGGACGATGTGCCTCGGAAGGAATACATGGCGACAGTCTACAAGGCGGCGAAGGCAAGTGGAGCGAAACGAGCGGAAGGGGCGATGAAGGAGATCTTAGAGGACATCGAGTTTATGTCCCGACAGATGGACCTGCCCTTCGACCCTACCCTAGAGGCAACCGTGTTCGGTGGCGGGGAACTCACGCAGGAGATGGTCAAAAGCCTGCGGAGAAACCCTGGACGCGGAAAGCGTTTTAAGGTCCCTAGAATCTCCAAAAAGACGGAACGGTTCCTGAGAACTTATGACACAGAGTTCCGAGACGAGTTTATGAGAGGTAACTGGGCATGAGCACACCAGAAGAATACAACAAACGGCAGATGGACCAAGGCGACTTCACCCAGGTGATGATCGCCAAACTGGTTGAGTTCTGGCAGAGCACTCACAGCCTTGAGGTGGATGGGAAGTGCGGTCCTAACTCCCAAGAAAGCATCGTTGCGGAGATCTTTGGAGACCCTGGAGACATCGGACCACTTGCCGCTGCTGCCTTAGAGATCGCGAGGCGTGAAATCGGGCATGGCGAAGAAGGCGGGAATAACTCGGGGCAATGGGTAGCGAAGTACCAGCGAATCGAAGACGACGGGAACGATGATGACGACGGTGCATGGTGCGCTGCGTTTGTGTCCTACTGCTTTGAGGAAGGCGCGAAAGCCATTGGGGTGCAGATGCCCTTTGCCAGAAGCGGGGGAGCAAAAAAGTTGTTCAGTAACATTGCCGCGTCGGGCTCCAAGGTGGAACACCCTAAAGCAGGCGACGTGGTGTGCTGGGACCGTGGAGACCCTGGATCCTGGGAAGGTCACATCGGCATCGTGGAATCCGTATCAGATGGAATCCTACACACGATCGAAGGCAACGTAGGAAGCTACCCCGCTAAGGTGAAGCGACTTAGCCATGACTTGTCCTCCGAAACTAGACTAGAAGGCTTTGCACGTAGCGGCGAGCCTTCGCAGGAGGTGGGGTAATGGGAACGCAGGACAAATGGATGTGGGCAGGCGCAATCATGCTACTCGGCTATGGCTACTACCACTTCAAGCGAGCACCCATGGCAATCGGACGGGAGCAGGGGCGGGACGACCAGACCCTGCGAGCGCGGCTGGATAAGGTGCTGGGCGCGAAGGTCCCATACGACATGAAAAACTTCGCAGACATGCACGAGAGCGCAGACGACCCAATAGCTAGGGACATCCTGTTGGGCGAGAGACTAAAGATACTTGAAGCCCCGCTTGGGAGCCCCGCGTCGGTCTACCCAGGCTGGAGGCTTTGCGGCGTTCTAGCTAACTTCAGCATCCCCTGGCACCTCCCAGACGACACCCTCGCAGTTGGGTTCATCAGGGTTTTCGCCAGAACGGTAAGTGACAGCAGCGCGTGCGAAGGTACGGGGGTGAAGCAACCTAGGACAGGACTAAGGTGGGAGAAGCGGTTCGAGCCCGTCTTCATCCCTAACCCCAACATGGTAACGTGGCTCGACCCTGAAGCTATGGTCCCAGCAGGGATTAGCAGTCGGTACACCGTACCAGACCCTAGCACTGCTACCCGATGCGAAGGCAGTGGCTCGACCATTGAACCCTGGGAGGTATGTGGTCAGGCGGGGCAACGGATGAACACCTATGACCTGAGGCTGGGGGATCCTTTTGACCTCAGCACGGTTACGGTAGAGGGTCTAGATGAGGGATCTGTGAGAGAACTTTGGTGTAACCGCAGCATGGTAAGCCCTGAGGAAAGACTTCGGCGAGGCGGGTGCCCGCTACTCGGAACACAAAACTAAGGAGGATTTATGAGCTACTACTACGGAGAAATAGGGGCAGGGCAAGGTCTAGCCAATTACTACGGACTTGGCGCGAACGAAGACATCGGGACTTTTGCTGAGTCGGGTGATGCCCAGAAGGCGGCAGAGTACAATGCGCTTCAGGCATATTGGGAGCCAGACCCGCGTCTCGCGCCCATTCTAGCTCACTCTTCACTTCAAGACCCTGATAAATTCCCTTGGGTCGTAAGGCAGTTTCAACGGAACAATGGGCTCAAGCTGGACGGCAAGCTAGGACCTAACACCCTTGCCGCCCTACTCGCCGCAACCAAGTCCCTTCCTGCTTCTACGCAGAGCCCTGAGGAGCAGGCAGCAACCCTAGAGTTCTGGTTCCTGCTCGACGACATGGGGCAGAAAGTAGAAGGTGTCGTCTACACCGACGGTCTCAAGATACTGAAGGGAATCAGGGAGATACCCAAACCTGAGGGTCCTGTGCTTCCTGCCCCAAGAAGGACGATTCGCCGTGCTGGGGGCTCCCCTGCTCAGGCGGGGATAGGTGGTGGAAGCACCACGTACTGGATTCTAGCGAGCGTAGGTCTCGGGTATCTCGCGTGGCGAGCAGCGGACTACAACAAGTCGGGCAAGTGGAGTTGGTGGGGATGAGTAACACAGCAAGAAACATAGCGATCGTCGGAGGCATCTCCCTCACTTACTACTTGGTCATGCGGCACTTCGATAAAAAGAAGGCGGACGCCCGTGTTGAGAAAATGCTCGACGAGACCATGGGTATCGATTCGCACGAGAAGGGCGGGGAGAAGCCTGGAGTAAGCCCAGGGTGGACAACCCATGCAGTCTCAACCTCCATCGACGGAAAGAGGAGTGCCTACATGCCCCCTCCTGGGCGCATGACCGCAGAGGAAGCGAAGGTGGCGGCAGCGCAGGCGAAGGTAGACCAGATTCGCCGAGAGGGCGAAGAACTCGGGAGACAGGTCCGCGCAGCAGAGGAACGTAAGAAGCCTACCCCTCAGAAGGATGCACGGGGGAAGACCCTTCGGACACGGAGTTCTAGGGACTGCGCGAGCCTCCTAGCAGCGAACGACATCGCAGGGGCAGAAAAAGCTGGGTGTGATACGGAACTGTGTGAAGCGTACCTCCAGATGGTCGAAGAAAACAACCTCAAAGGCGCACAGATGCGGTCACAGATCGACCGTCTACGACTGGATGCCACAGGTGGGACAGACCCACAGACGGGAATGCACTACAGTAAGGCTCGAATAGCTCAGAAGAAGTCCCAGTATAATCGGTTAGTGGCGTCTACGCGCCGCTTGTCTCCTATGCTCAAACGACACTGCGGTTAGACCTTCCAGCGGTTGTCAGGGCATGTAGCGTCGGGAAGGCGGGTCTTCACTCGCATGAAACACCCGCAGAGGCGACACTGCGGACCAAGAACGGGAACCTTCTTCATGTGGGGGCAGAACTGGCAGGTGAGGAGGCGTACTTTGCCGAAGCTCATCCCTGCCTCCAGTCTCGGCTCCCTAAATTCGTCATTACTCATAGTTCTGTGTCCTTTCTCTTGTCAAAATGCGGTGGACAGTTCCTCGGAGCCACTTTCCTGTGTCCCTTTTAGTCGGGACGCCTGCCTCGTTTAAGGCATTCGCGATCTCCTGATAGGTTTCACCTTGGTCGCGCAGTCGGCGCATAAGGTCGATAGCGGTTTGCTCGTAGGAGGACGCCTCGAACTGACGCAGTTGGGTCTGTAAGGAGACCTCTCGCCCGTAAGGGACAGCACCTAGAGAGACTCCCCGTTTCTTCAAAGCGGCGAGGGCGTCCCTTGTTCGCTCCTTCCCTCGATTAAGCTCAAGCTCCGCAAACGCAGCAGCAATGGTTAGGAACGCCTTCCCCATAGCGTTGCTAGTGTCCACGTTTAGGTCAAGAAGATGGAGCGTAACCCCGTGCTCTTGAAGGAGGGCATTCACAGTCAGACAATCCAGGGCATTTCTGAACATTCTGTCTAGCTTGGTGGCGACGATAGCGCGGATCTCAGACCCTGGGGATGTGACCTCCGCGTAAAGACCCTTTCCCCCTGGACGCTGGCTAATCGGTTTCCCTCCCGAAATAGCCTCGTCTGATATGACTTCCTGTAGAACAAGTCCCTTGAAAGTGCAGTAGGCAGTAATCGCCGCTCGCTGTGCGTCAAGACTTAACGCACTGTCAGACTGCTCCTCACTAGAGACGCGGACATAACCGATAGCGGTCAAAGGAGTGTCCACCTAGCGTCTAAACGGGACGCTAGGTGGACGACAGGGAACCACCCTGAAAGAAACCATCCACAAGTAGGCTTCCCCTCCAGTGTAGAAGGGAACGCAGGGAGTGTCAATGGTCCTACTGGTAGCCATCTTTGTACCACCCCTGTCCCTTCAGGATAAACGAGCCCCGTGATAACTGTGGCTCCAGATGCCCCCTACACGGGCGATGCGCCTGACCAAACCCGTCATCAACCACTTGGCACTTCTGGAGGTTCCGTTCCGCTACCTTCAGTATCTCCAGGGTCTCGTTCCCGCACCTGGGGCATCTCAGTCTGTACTGGGGCATAAAGTCTCCTTAACTGGGGGCTCTGCTCACACCACCAACAAAGCAGGCGCATGGGCTGGGCAAACCGTACCGTGCAGTGGGTGCAGCGAGTTAATTCCAATACTGAAGTCTCTCAAAGGGGCGTGGGTTCGCCCGTTCAAACGAGAGCGCGAGAAGCCTTTGCTCAGGAGTGAGTGTCTGCATACGCGGGGGAGGGAGAAAGACTCGTCGGTCTCGTCGGTCTTGTCTTTCTTTCTGGGCTTTACTCAGCATCGTCGCACGCTCGGTTGAACTGAACGATCAGATCAATCTCGTTGTGATCTGAGAGAACCTGTTCGGTGAACGACACTCCTCGCTGATTCGCTGCGTCCAGGCACATGACTCGGACGTCAGGCTCCTGAACCTCCCAATGCTCTGCCAACTCGCGGACCATCTCGTCGATGCGTCCTGCGTCCTGTTCTTCCATTAAATGCTGCTTCACTAGTCCCATGATAATCCTTTCGACTCTCACACTCACACTCGTGGTAAGCGTTTCCACACGTCTTGCAGGCTCCGTGACATCCATCCTCTAGCAGTGCCTCTTCCACACTTCCCCCAAAGGTAATTAGTCAGATCAGTGAACTTCTACGAGACAAGGAAGCCATCCCCTGCCACAACGGATTTTTAGCTCACCAGGGTCCGTCTCCCCATGATCCGAATATCACCAAGCTAAGAGAGCCCTCTACGCCACCATCAAAAACGGTTGTGGCGAACGCCACGTTCCATCTCACTGCCCATTGAGAATCGACACCGAATCTTCCCTCCAGGGCTCTCAACTACCTTCATACTACGTCTACTTAACGACCGTCAAGGTGACAAGGCACTTTTAAGCTCTGAAAAAGTGTTTTTTTAGGGTCCCGCCACTCTCATTTCGTTACTTGGCGGGAAAGGTGTGATAATTGTTGACAGGTAGTTTTTTGTGTGGGTGGAGAAGAATATGCAACAGACCTATCAAAGTAACACCGTCAGAGATGCGCTCATAGAAATGCGAAAGCGTCCTGCGGGTCTCAAAGTCGTCGTGAAGCCATATCGTTTCGACGAAGACTCCGTAGCTTTGCATGAAGAACTTGCCACGAAAGTTTGTCGTGAAAAGAAGTGCGGTCTCGAAACTTTTTTCGTCCAAACGGTTCCTGAGAAAACTTTCCAGTGCGTGAAATGCCTGGAGTCCAAAGGTAAGGGACTCGACTTAGGTCTCGGTCTCGCAGTGCTTGGGCTCGCAGGCGCGGTGTACCTTGTTACGCAGCGAATGAGGTAGCTATGAGTAACCCCCTCGACATGGATGCTTACATCGACAAGATGAAATGGGACTACTGCATTAAGCCTGCCTTGTGGTGGGGGAGTGCCGCAGTTATTCTCGCAGCGGGGATTGGCTTTTACGTGGGGAGACGAAAATGAAGATAACCTTGGTCCCAAAGAGTCCCGTCCGATTTAGGGGGGAGACTTCTCTCCTAGACTTCGACGGGCACGTTATCCCTTCCACTCCCATACGACTAGAGTTAGGTGCTCAGGACGAACACCCTGACGCCCCCTCCATGGGCGTGTGCCTCGACACTTCCTTCCTAGACAGAAACGTCGGGTTCCAGAAGTGCGTCCTAGGACACACCAAAAAAGGAGACACTGAGTTAGGCGGGCAGTTCAAATGTATGGTCGAGTCCGCGAGCGCAGCAGCAGGTCAAGCGGTCGCGAAGAAGATCATGGTTCCTGTCCTCCTGACGGGGCTGGGTGCGCTTGCTGGCGTCATCGCCTACAACTACCTGACAAGGCGCTGAGTAAATTCGTGGGCACAAAGTCTGACAAAGGTACTTTCCTGGCAGTTATGCTGGGGTCCCTTTCTGTGGGGGCTCTCCTCTACGGGATAGTAAGGCGGCGCAGTGGAGCCAATGGACACGGTATAACCCCCGTCCTTCCCTTCACCGAAAACAGGGTGAGGGTTAGCGACTATGGCGTCCTTGCGGCGAACGACTCGCGCCTGACCGACGTGCTCGGGGGAAGGGTCCACCATGCCCTCGCCCGTCGGTTTCATGCGTTGGAGGCAGCCGCGAAAGAGGACGGGTACGGTAATCTCCGAATCGCCAGTGGGTGGCGACCCCACCGCTGGAGTTCGTGGGACGAATACGTGGACTTTGTTACACGGAAGTACGGTAGCTTGGAGAAGGGTCGCAAGGTTTTAGCTTTCAACAGTCCTCACGAGACTGGGCTCGGCATCGACTTCAGCGCATGGGGGCTCTACCCCACTCTCGACGGGTCGAAAGGACCCTGGAAGCTCAACAATGCGGAGCAGAAGCAGACGGGCTTCTACAAATGGCTAAAGGCTAACGCTCACAAGTTCGGCTTCTCGCCTTACGAGTTCGAGGCATGGCACTGGGAGACTCGTATCCCCCTTTCCGAGTGGAACAGTCCGAAACCGTGGAAGGTGTAGGCGTGGACGGGAAGGCACTTATGCTTGGAGTGGCGAGCCTGCTTGCACTGGTCGTGGGGTTGCGGAGGCTCGGAGCGCGTCACTATACGGACGCATCCTCCCGATACGACCCTCAATCTTACCCTCAGTCCGCGAAAGACTGGCAAGAAACCGTCCAGCGTAACCTTCTGCAAGGTACAAGTTTCCTAGGAGTTATCGACGGAAACGGGGCAGTGGACACTCAGCACAGGCACGGTCGTCGCTCCACCTTGATATACATCCCCCCAACCTTCGACCCCACTCGTCCCTGGACGCTAGTGTACTACTTCCACGGGCTCACGGGGTTCAAGCTAGGAAAGGATGTCCCTGGAGGTGGGTACGAGCGGGACTGGATGCCAGCGACCATCTTAGACGCGCAGAGTCTCGGTGAGAACTTTGTAATAGTCTTTCCAGAGATGCCGTGGAGCTACCACACCGTCACCCCTACCAAGCGACAGCGGTCTGTCTTTGATGGGACGTCCGATGAGGACTTCCTCGTCTGGGATAGGGGGGTACGGACTGTTCTGTCTCAGGACTTCGGCATCTCCACTCCTCCTGCTCACCAGATCTACATCGGACATAGTGCAGGGGGATCTACCCTGCGAGCGATTTCCAACTCAGGTGCTCTGAACAGTAACCCTCCCGACCTTATCATTTGGTCCGACGCTGCCTATGGGACGTGGCTAGACGAGTTCTATAGGAACTTCATCAACGATAGGAATACAGAGGTAGTAATGTTCAATCTCGTGGACACTAGTGCTACTAAACCCTACAAGCAGACCCTTCGTTTCATTGCCCAGTCAGGAAAGCCTGCCAGTCTGGAGGTTAAGACCTTCACATATGGAGACGGGTGGTATCACAGAAAAATTGGGTACAATGCCCTGCGTATGGCTTTCGAGCACCTAAGGACAGGAAAATGAGTAAGGTAAATTGGAGCGGTGATAGAGAAGCCTTGGGAGTTACCTCCTACAGCATGGAGTACCGTGGAGAGGGCACCAGCCCCTACATGGGCTACTATCTCCTGATGAGCCCCGACGACTTTCTCTCCCTGACTGCACCCCGCATGGGCAGCAGTCTGCCTGCCGCGCAGTCCCTATTCCGTTTTATCGAGTCGGACCCTGACATGCCTATCGGAACCCCTATGCTTTTTGTGGAAGAAGTGGAGGAGGACGGGGAGGATGAGATGATGGCTGAGATGATGGCTCAGTTACGTGACGACGTCGGTTGGCACTCATACCCCAGGAGAGATCCAGATCCCCTGCACCTCAAGGCGACCAGTCACGAGGGACGGGGACGGGCAATGTACGCCCGACTCGTGGGGGATGAAGTGCTTCCCGTCCACATCTACGTGAGGCACAGAGACTGGGGGAATATGAGAATGGTGGGGAAGCGCCTCCGTGAGTTCGAGAGCCCTGCTGAATACTTCCTCCCGATAGTCGGAGAGGACGGGTCCGCTCGGTCAAGCTACTTCTATCGCGCCTTCTATCCAGACGTCGCGATGGTAGGGAAGAAAACTTTCACTCGAAGTAGTTACCCGAATCTTCTCGCCAAGGGACGTTGGCAAGACTCTGCCGAGTTAATGCGCTCTGCCCCTGGGTACGAGGAGATGCTGCGGACCAACCCGAAGGCACCCACGCGCAAAATCAAGCCACGCGAAGGCTATGAATATGGGGGGCATGGAGTCAAAATTGGTGGGCGTTCAATCAAAGTGGATGAATACGTGCCACGCAAGAACCCACGGCACACGATAGGTATGCCAAAAGAACGACTTGTCTTGTTGGAAAGGCTCTCTTTAGCATACAAATCGTCGGATGATTTTGGCGAAGCTGATCTCAAGGGAACAGGTGGGAAGACTGTAAATTACCTCGTGAATTATATAGATACCAATTCCAGAAATCGCCTTAACCTACAGGCGATCCGTGACGAATTGGTACAGGGTGGAGATTGGTATTATTTACACAAGATAGACGTTAAAGATGTAGACGCGAACACCCACGGACAGGTTAAGCCGAGTGGGAAAGAAGATTTAACGAAACCTATTGTTACCAACCACAAAGGCGAAGTTATAGACGGGCGTCACAGGGTAACACTTGCTCGTAAGCGAGGGGTTAAACAATTACCGGCGTATATCCCCGCGAAACTGCTTTACGAGAACGAGTTTGGATTGTACAGACCACGCAAGAACCCCTCCCTCAGGATCACCGACGCCCAAGACAGGGCAGTCGAGGTAGTTGACTCTAAGCAGATAGGAAAGGGGATGTTCAAGAGGGTCTTCAAATCCAAGAAGAAGCGTGCCGACGGGCGAGACGTGGTGGTCATCAGCGACGAGAATAACTTCGACCACGAGATCATGGCGAGCGTTTGCCGCGAGTATCGGAGTCGTCACATTCCCTGTACGGAGTTCGTGGGATGGATCGGAGACGAGCGGGTTTACACAATGAAGTTCTACAAAACCCCCCTCCGCAAAGCCGACAGCGCGA
>Ga0080013_1000379_pt1 | contig 63112 bp, 94 predicted proteins | sample ETNvirenome_6_85_FD_69236 | JGI IMG/M metagenome (GOLD analysis project Ga0080013, IMG submission 69236) | Marine viral communities from the Pacific Ocean - ETNP_6_85 (SPADES assembly) (version 2) | ecosystem: Environmental > Aquatic > Marine > Oceanic | place: Pacific Ocean | collected 2013-06-19 | reverse complement strand
GAAATTAAAAAAGAGTTCCCACACTCAGATTTATATGGAGTTGATGCGTTTCCTTTGGAACGAAATTTCCCATATAGAAATGGGACTGGCGATTATGAATTTTATAATTTAGATTTTATGGAACTACTGGAGTTGGATTTTCAATGTGATGTGGCATTGATGTTAAATTTATATCATTCTCCCGGCGTATTTAGGGTTGCTGGTGATAATGACATCAATAATGATAAATTAAAAGTTTTTATGGAAAATTTAGAAAAGGGGATATCATCGAAATTTGATTATTTTATAACATTACTTAATTATAAACAATATGAATCTTTTAAAAATGGTGTTTCTCATTATAGTAAAATTCCAATAAAAATTATTTATGAAGAACCATTCCCTATAGGAGATTGTTCTGTTAGTCAATGGGTAGTTATTAAGTTTAATAAAAATAAGGGTTAATGATATGGCATGTTTTTGTAAAAATGTAAATGATAAAGAAAAATATATTTTTATTCATATTCCAAAATGTGGTGGTAAAACTATGGAAAAAAGCTTTTTTCCAAATCAAAGGAATGGAACAGATTTAGCATGTTATAGAGATTGGGAAAAAAAACTTGACAAACATGGTCATGACACATCATCTTTTAAATTTTTTTCTATGGTAAGAAATCCTTGGGACAGAGTAGTTAGTGCCTACCAGAGAAATATGTTACCAGATCGTTTAAAATTTATTGATAGAACATTTAAAGAAGTTGTATTTGCTAAAGAATTTCCTTTATTTGCGGATGGTGACAAATTGAAAGTTACTGCAATGGATTTTTTAAAAAATAGTAAAGGGGTTATTAACATGGATTATATTGGAAGATTTGAGGAATTTGGAAAATCATTTGGTGAAATTAACAAATTACTTGGTAAAAATAAGGAACTAATACATGTCAATCCCTCATATACATTTAGATCACGACCTGATTATAGAGATTGGTATGATAAAGAAACAATGGAATTTGTGAAAGAATATTATAAAGAAGATATTGAATATTTTAATTATGAATTTTAAGGACAATACATGATGAACATAAAAACTAACTCTCTACAATATTATATTGATAAACTAAAATCAGATGAAAAGTTTTCATTCACTCGTTGGGGTGATGGAGAGTGGGGTTGTGTATTTGGTGCACAAGGACATAATGTAGATAGACACCAGTACTTTCCAGAAATGTCAAGGGGTTTGTTAGAAGCACTGGTAGTTGATAAGGGATATATCAAAGCCACTTGGCCATTAACAGTTCCTATGTTTTCAAGAATAAACCCATTGATAACAGAATTTATAGAAGTGAATGACATAGACTGTGAATGGCATGATGCAAGAGTGTGGGAAGAAGAAGCTATGAAAGGTAAGTTAAATCCATTGATTAAACAATTAGAAGAAATGGATTTTATAGTAGTTTCTGAAGAAAGCAAACGGAGATTGTCAGTAAAATATGCTGATTTTATAGAGGTGCCTGCAGTCGATTGTTTTTTAGAAAAAGACAGTATAAAAGAAAAAGTTATAGACATGTGTGATAAGTATGACAAACCAGTTTTTGGTTTCTCTGCATCGATGGCTACAAATGTTATAGTTGATGAATTACATTCAGTAGTTGGTGATAAATGTTGGATGATTGACTTTGGTTCAATATGGGATCCATTTGTAGGCAATATCACACGGAGTTACCATCATAGATATGAAAATATGGAGTTATAATGGAAGCTAAAAGTATAGTAATAATAGGTAGTGGTAGAAGTGGAACATCTTTTTTATCCAACTTGCTACATTCTAATAAAGTATATGCTGGAAATTGTACACCAGGTACATTAGAAAATATGAATGTTAGAAAAATAAATGATTCTTATTTAGAAAAGCATTACAATGGCATAACAAGAAGTAAAACTCCATATGGTATTTTACCAGATGATGAGATTGTAGTCAATGATGAATATCAGAAAAAATCATTAGAATTTGTCAACACCATGAACAGCAGAGTTGATAATACAATCAGTGCTTCTTGGTGGAATGAACATATCAATCCTTATTGGTTATTTAAAGATCCGAGAACAACTGTATTACATGATATGTGGATAAAACATTGTGATATAGTTATAGGTGTATTCAGAAATCCAGTAGAAGTTGTAGAATCTTATATGAAATTGTTGGGTGTATACTATACAGATGATAATATGGATGAAGGTTATATCACAATGTTAAATTATTGGAAACGATTTAATCAATCTCTCATTTATACATTTAAAAATACAGATAAACCAAAATACTTATTGGATTTTAATGGTGATGTTAATGGTCAGGTAAAGAATCTTTTTGATAAATTGAATATCAAAGGTGGAACTTTTACATATGATAAGAATAAAAAAAATCAGAACAGTGACAATATGTATGATGATGATGAGGTAGAAACAATTTATAGTGAATTAAAAAGTATGAGGAATTTAATTTGAAAATTTATATATCAACATCAGATAAATATCTTCAGCTTTTAAAACCATTTTCATTTCTATTTAACAGATTTTGGGGAGAACAACAAGATGTTGTTGTGTTAGGTTATGAAGAACCTGATTTTGAACTACCAAGTAATTTTGAATTTGTTTCTATGGGAGTGTCTAGAAATGATCCAAAAGAATGGTCTGATGGTTTAAGAGATTATTTTAAATCAATTGATGATGAGTGGTTTGTATATGCAACTGAAGATATGTTTTTGGTTTATCCAGTTAATTTCTCATCATTACAAAAGTTAGAAACATATATGGTAGATGGTGTTGGCCGTATAAATATAACAAATGATGTATGTAGAAAATATTATTTTACAGTGGAAGATAATGTTGTCGAATTAAAACAAGATTCTGATTATAGAATATCTTGTATTTATTCTATTTGGAATAAAAAATTTATGTTAAAATATTTAAAACCAAATATGACACCATGGGAGTTTGAAATAAATGGCACTAATGAATCTAGAGGAGATGGGTATAGAATTTTAGGATTGAATTCTGATTTCCCAGTACACTTATCGTTAGCCATAAGAAGAGGAAATTTTGATGAATTGGATTTTAGATTTGATAATGAATATCATAGAACATTAGATGAAAATGTAATTCAAGAAATGAGGGAGAAAAATATAATATGAAAATATTAGTTACAGGTGGTAGTGGTTTAGTTGGGAAATATTTGAATGATATTTTACCTGAAGCTATTTATATGTCTTCCAAAGATTATAATTTGATAAGAATAGATGAAGTTAGAGATATGATAAATGAATATGAACCAGATTTTGTTATACATTTAGCAGCTAGAGTTGGTGGTATTATGGACAATATGAAATATCCAGTAGATTATCTTGAAGAAAATGTTTTAATGAATACCAATATTTTAAAAGTTTGTCATGAATTTGAAGTAGAAAAAGTTATTGCTGTGTTAAGCACTTGTATCTACCCAGATGTGTCAGAAACATATCCAATGAAAGAAGAAGAATTATTTAATGGACCACCTACTCCAACTAACTTTTCATATGGATTTGCCAAAAGATGTATGGCTGCTCATATAGATTCATATGTGAAACAATATAACAAGAAGTGGTCATATTTAATTCCCTGTAATTTATATGGTGAATATGATAAATATGGAGAACATAATAGTCATTTTGTGTCAGCGTTGATTAGAAAAATATATGAAAATGATGAACAGATAATTATGTGGGGGACGGGAAAACCATTAAGACAATTTATGTATGGTGGTGATTTAGCGAGAGTTATTAAATATATGATTGACAATAATATAGTTGATAATTTTAATGTATCTCCAAAAGAGGTTTACAGTATAAATGAGATAGCAGAAATTGGAAAAAAAGCTTGTAAAAAAGATAAAATAGTTGTAAATTATGACAACAGTAAACCTGATGGACAATACAGGAAAGATGTTGATTCATCTAAATTGTTATCTGTGTTGAGTAATTTTGAGTTTACATCATTAGAGGTGGGAATAGAAAAAGTTTATGATAACTTTAGTAAAAGATACAATAGATAACAAAGATATTGATCAATTAGTTGACTGGTTAAAAACATATCCAAGATTAACAAAGGGACCTGTTACATTACAGTTAGAAAAAAAATATTCTAAATGGTTAGGGAGAAAATATTCTGTATTTTGTAACTCTGGTTCATCAGCTAATCTTTTGATGTTATCTGCATTTAAGGAATGTCATTACAGAAATATGAATACACCACCGAGAGTCTCGGTTGTTGTTCCTTCTGTTGCTTGGGCTACTGATTTGGCACCTGTAATGCAATTAGGTATGATGCCATTGTTGTGTGATTGTAATATGGATGACTTGTCAGTTGATTTGGAACATTTAGAAGAGATATTTCAGAGAAAAAATCCAGATGTATTAATAATGGTTTCTGTTTTAGGGTTAGTTCCTAATATGGATAAAGTAGTTGAATTATGTAATAGATACGATGTCATGTTATTGGAAGATGCTTGTGAATCTATGGGGTGTGAATATAAAGGAAAGAAACTTGGAACTTTTGGTAGGATGTCATCTTTCTCTACATTTTTTGGTCATCATATTTCTACAATAGAAGGTGGGTTTATATCTACAGATGATGAAGAATTGTATGAACTTTTGGTTTCACTTAGAAGTCATGGGTGGGATAGAGATTTAAAGAAAGAAACTCAAATTGAGCTACAGAAAGAATGGAATGTTTCAGAGTTTGATGCTATGTATACTTTTTATTATCCAGGTTTTAATTTAAGGTCTACTGACTTACAAGCATTTATAGGTTTGAATCAAATAGATAAATTAGATGACTGGGGTAAAAAAAGAGAGAAGAATTTTAATATTTATCAAAATTTAATTGTAAATGATTATTGGAAAGCTAAACCACAAAAAGATTCATTCATTTCAAACTTTGCATATCCTGTAGTTCATCCTAACAGAGATATAATTGTAAAAGACTTACAAGAAAATGACATTGAGGTTAGACCTATGATATGTGGTTCAATGGGAACACAACCATTTTATATTAAAGAACATAGTAAATTAGAATTACCAAATGTTTCAATAATTGATAAATATGGATTTTATCTACCTAATCACCCTCGCTTAACTAAATCAGAATTATTTAAAATTATTGAAATTGTTAATGAAGGAATTGAAAAATGAAAAAAAATGTGGTATGGTGGCCGGCTATTGTTCATAAAGAAAATGCACATAAATATGGCAATTATGATTATTTTGAATATACCAGAAAATCTTGGGAATATTGGTGTGAAAGAAATGATGTATTGTTTGTTCCATTTACAGAACCAGTTGAAGATGACTTATTTAGATTTAGACCAAATTGGCAAAAGATAATATTTGTATTTGATGAGTTGGATAGGAGAGGTATAGATTATGACCAAATATTTTTAGCTGACAGTAGTTGTATGATTAAGTGGGATGCTCCAAATATATTTGAATTGACAGATAGGAAGTTTGTTGGTTGGAATGATAAAGATAATATGAGATGGATATATGACAGCATTCAGGGATATAAACAATTTTTTGATGGTTTTGAATTAGACCAATATAGTTATATAAGTTCGGGTGTGATTATTTTTAATGAAACTCATAGAGAGGTGATTGAAGGATTTAAAAAACTATATTTAGACAACATAGATACATTTATTGATTTACAAGATAACATTGTAAAAAAAGGAACTGAACAAACACCTTTTAATTATTGGTTACAGATGAATGATGTTGAATTAAATTTAGATTTACCGACTGCTTTTAAATTAACACATATGCATAGGAAAGAGTTATTTTCTCACAATTGGCAAGACGGAGATGACAAGACTCCATTTTTCATAAAATATGGTTATAATTGGGTGTTCAATGGAATACTAAAAGATGACAGGAGCAATCTTATCAAACAGACGTGGGATTTAGTTGGAAATAATTATAACATGGATAGTGTCAAATATGATAAGATTTTAGACGAGATGTTACATAAAGACACAGCCAAATATACCACATCAAGGAAATTTAAATTAGATGTATTGAAAGAATTTGGTACTGACAAATATAAAGATAAAACAATAGTAGAGATAGGAGCATCACAAGGTCAATCTACAAGGATGTTAAGTCATATCTTTAAGAGAGTTGTAGCAGTCGAATGGGATGATTGGAATTTAGAACAAGCATATAAAAATAATTCAGACAGAGATAATGTAGAATTTGTGAAGATGGATTTATACAAAGATGACTGGAAAGATTACTTACCAGAAGATGTAGGTGTTGTGTTTATAGATGCTGGACATGAATATTATCAAGTGAAAAGTGATGTTGAAAATTCATTAAAGTTATTTGGTAAAGACATAGTTATCATATTTGATGATTATGGACTTCCATCACCACATGGAGATATAAAAAAAGTGGTTGATGAATTAGTGGTAGGTGGTAAATTGATATTGTCTAAATTTATAGGTGAAAAACCAGAAGATTTAGTTCATGCAGCAGGAACAAAATTTGATGATGTAGAAGGATGTATTTGTAATGTCAAGTAAAAATGTAGTGTTTATGGTTGTTGTCAATGCTGAGAATAAAAAAGAATATCAATATTCTATTAATTCTTGGAAACATTTTTGTGAAAAGAATAATGCTGAATTATTTTTGTTAGAAGAACCAGTTTTAGATCAGAACGAAATGCATATTATCTTTCAAAGATATTATTTGTTTGATATGTTAGAACATAATGAAATAGATTACAATCAAGTTTTAATGATAGATGCTGATACAATAGTTCATCCAGATTGTCCTAACTTTTTTGAAGAGACAAATGATAAATATTGTTTAGTGCATGATGATGGTAGTTATGATTGGATTTTAAGAGGTATGGAACATTATCATAAGTATTTGTTTAAAGATGAATGGTTTGACTTTTGGGAATATGGAAATGGTGGATTTCAAATAGTTAATAAAAAACATAAATCATTTTTTCAAGAGATGATTAAAATATATTTTGAAAATAAAGAATTGATAAACGAATTAGTTGATAAGTTTGGTATTGGTAGAGATCAAACTATTCTTAATTTTATGTTACATAGACACAAAGTAGATATAAAATTATTATCTTATAAATATAATATGACTTGTATGTCTAAAAAAGAAATTATAGGTGAAGATATGTTACATGCTGATATAGGTTGTGTTATGCACTTCAATGGATTACCAAACAAAGAAGAAAGTGTACCATTTTGGATGGAGAAAACATACAAGTATCTTTATGGAGAAGTAAATGACTAAATTAAAAAATAAATATGTAATAGGAACGCATGTAATGTTCTTTGAAATTGAAATGTATAAGGATTTCATTGATGGTATGGTTAATTTATTAGAAACTGTAGAGAATAAAGATAATGTCATAATTGATTTATGTTTTAATATGTCTGAACAAATTGAAAAGATAGATTATGATAAGATTTCAGAACTAGAGTTGTTGCAAAAATTTAATGATGGTGTTCACATAATAGAAGATTTAGGTTTTGGGGTAAATGCTAAGGTAGTTGGAAAAGATGTTTTTTACTTTCATACTGATTACAGAAGAGATTTGAATTACAATTATTGTAAGAAAGTAGATTATATAATGTGGGGTGAAACTGATAGTTTCTTTCCTAGAGAGGCATTTCAGGCAATAGAGTCATTATCAGAATATACGGATTCACAAAACATTCATAGGTATATATTAAGTTTTGCGGATAGGAAAATGTGGGATTCTAGTTGGGATCCATTAGTTCACACTAAATATAAAGATGTTGTATTTGTGGACGACGATCAACAACATCTAAATTTAAATCAAGCTAAGTCATTTTTACCAATAGAAACAATGAATGAAATAAATGCTGAAGCTAAAGATTTTGATTTTGAATACATAGTTAAACCAAAAATTAGTGGAGCGTGTCTTGTATTGTCAGCGGATTTGATAAAGTTTGGTGTAAATATACCACCCTGTCTTTTATATAACGATGATCATGGATTATCTATAATGATTGAGAAGTTATGTGGACAAAACTTTATGCAATTCATATGTAAGAATTTGTTGCATGTACATGCGAGAAGACACCCAAATAAAAGATTATATGTGTTAGGTGAAGATAACCCAAACTCATTTATAGATAAAAAAAATAACAAATTTCAAAAGTTTTTAAGATTGTCACAACACAACATACAGAATCTCATTGGTGGTAACGATAAATTTTATGAATATAATGATTTTAAAGAAATTATGGAGGTTTAAATGAAAAGAGCATTAATAACAGGAATTACTGGGATGGATGGAAGTCATCTAGCTGATTTACTTTTAGAAAAAGGGTATGAAGTATATGGCATTGAAAGACGTTCATCTTCAAAGAATAGAATAAATACAGAACATCTCAAAGATAAAATAACATTTTTGACAGCTGATTTAACAGATCAAGGTTCACTGTTGAGAGCGTTAAGAGACAGTAATCCAGATGAAGTTTATAATTTGGCTTCTCAATCATTTGTGTATGCAAGTTGGAAAATGCCTGAACAAACAGGTGATGTTACTGGACTTGGTGTGATGAGAATATTAGAGGCAATTAGAGAATATGGAAAACCAATAAAGTTTTATCAGGCATCTTCATCGGAAATGTTTGGTAAGGTACAAGAAACTCCTCAAACAGAAGACACTCCATTTTATCCGAGAAGTCCTTATGGGGTTGCAAAAGTATATGGTCATTGGATTACAAAGAACTATAGGGAATCTTATGACATGTTTAACTGTAGTGGCATTTTATTTAATCATGAATCTGAACGGAGAGGTATAGAATTTGTAACCCGTAAGATTTCAGATGGAATTGCACAGATAAGAACTGGATTATCAAATAAAATAGTGCTTGGAAATCTTGATTCTGAAAGAGATTGGGGTTACTCTCCTGACTATGTAGAAGCTATGTGGTTGATGTTACAACAAGATACACCAGATGATTATGTTATATCTACCGGTGAAACTCATTCAATTAGAGAATTTTTAGATGTAGCTTTTAATTATGTTGGTTTGTCAAATTGGGAACAGTTTGTAGGTCAAGATGAAAGATACATGAGACCGGCGGAAGTTGATTACCTTCGTGGGGATTCAACAAAAGCGAGAGAGGTATTAAATTGGAAACCAAGAACATCCTTTAAAGATTTAGTAGAAATTATGGTAGAAAGTGATATTAAAAAGTATAGGAAAGAAAATGATAGAAGTTAAAAATGATAAGAGATATTTAATCACAGGTGGCAGTGGTTTTTTAGGTAATGAGTTAATTAAAAGATTGTTAAATAACGATTCAGAAGTGGCAGTTATGTCACGGAATGAGGGAAATCTTTTAAAATTAAAACAAAAGTATTCATCAGTAAAAATAATACCAGGTGATGTATCAGATAGATTTGATGTACAACAAGCTATGAAAGGTGTAGATGGTGTATTTCATTTAGCTGCATTCAAGCATGTGGGTATGGCTGAGAACAAGTGTAGAGAATGTACACGGTCAAATGTGATTGGTTCATTGAATATTCTTGAAGAATCAGTTAACAGTGATGTTGAGTTTGTTCTTGGTATCAGCACAGACAAAGCAGCTCAGATATCTGGTGTGTATGGTGCAACTAAATATATTATGGAAAAGTCATTTGAACAATTTGAAAGTAACTATCCAAATATCAAATTTAGAACAGTTAGATATGGGAATGTATTATATTCAACGGGTTCTGTTTTGTGTAAATGGAAAGAATTATTACAAAATGGTGAACAAGTAACAGTTACAGAACCAGAAGCTACGAGATATTTTTGGACTGTTGAACAAGCAGTAGATTTAATATATGATTGTATGGAAAATGCTACTGATTCAAAACCATATGTTCCAGAGATGAAATCTATGTCAGTAGGTGATTTATTGACGGCTATGGGTGAAAAGTATTTACCGGATGGTTGTACATTAAACATAAAAACAACTGGTTTACAGCCTGGTGAAAATTTACATGAAAGAATTTTAGAAGATGGAACGTATTCTAATGAATCCGAAAGATTCACTGTTGAGGAAATCAAGGAAATGATTTAAATGAAAATAGCTGTTATAGGAGGCAACAGATTTATTGGCAAGTTGTTGGTAAAAAAACTTGTTGAATCACATAAAGTTGTATTGTTCAACAGAAGTGTTTCCGGTGATGAAAATGCTGAAATTATAAAGTTTGACAGAAACATAAACACCATACGATGCATCGCCCAAAATTTAGATAGTTTTGACTGTATTGTGGATATGTGTCTTTATAATTTGAAACAATTTGAATTGATAAAAGAATTTATACCAAAAAACATACGATACATTTTTGTAAGTAGTGCAGCTGTCAGATATAAAGATACTTTTGGTTCTTATGCTATTGAAAAGGAAAATATAGAAAAAAAATTAAGTGATACAGATTTGAATTATACTATAGTCAGACCATCTTATGTGGTTGGTTATGGAAATCATATAATGAGATTAGAATATTTTATCAACAAATTAGTTGGTGGTGAAAGTATAAAAATAGACAATGGTGACTGTCACATAAATTTAGTTGATGTCAAGGATGTGGTAAATTGTTTAGAACACATAATTTCATCAACTAACAACCTAAAAGGTAAAATATACGAAATTGGAAGTGACAAAGAGACAACCGTAAATGAAGTTATTGATATAATTAAAAAAGAGTTATACATAAAAGAACATACTGTTGAAAAATCAGATGAATCTATTTTTTTAAATCAACATTTTGAAATAGATAACAATGATATAAAAATGGAATTTGGAATAAAATTTAATGACATAAATCATATTGTGAAATCATTTATAGAAAGATGGAAAAATGAAAATTAATTCTTTAACTACATATTATCCAAGAGCGAAACCTTATTTTAGTGAAGATGATAGAAAGAATATTTTATTAAAAATTGATGAAATATTAACTACAGGTCAGATTTCTCAAGGAAAATATGTATCAGAATTTGAACAGAGATTTGCAGAAAAAATAGGTGTAAAGTATGCAGTAGCTACAAATTCTTGTACATCAGCATTGGAAATATCAATGAGATCATTGAGATTAAAGAATAAAAAAATAATTGTAACTACCAATACTTTTTTAGCAAGTGTAAATTCTATCATACTTTCAGGTAACATTCCATTGATTGTTGATATAGATGAAAAAACTTTGTGTATGTCTAAAAAAAGTATTTTAGATAATTTAGATGATGATGTTGGAGCTATAATGTGGGTTCATATGGCTGGATTGATTTCGCCTGATTTTTATGAAATAAAATCAATATGTGATGAAAAGGATATTTTTATCATAGAAGATGCTGCTCATGCACACGGTGCTTCAATCGACAATGTGATGGCTGGCAATTTAGGTGAAGTTGGCTGTTTTTCTTTTTACCCATCAAAAGTTTTAGTTACCGGCGAGGGTGGTATGATTACAACAGATAACAAAGAATTAGTTGACAGAGCTAGGATATTGAGATATCATGGTGTAGTTAGAAATAAAGGTAAGTTGATTGGTGTTGACTATGGAGTTAAAGCAATAAATCCATCACAAAACTTTAGAATGACAGAAACTTCAGCTATAATAGGTTTAGCACAGTTGTCTCATTTAGATGAATTTGTTAAAAAAAGAAATGAAATTGCGAAACTATATGCTGAAAATCTCAAAGATGTTGATGGCATAACTTTGATAAAAAAACCAGACAATGTTGTCCATTCTTATTGGAACTATTATTTTATACTTGATTCCAACATTGATAGAGATAAGTTAGCCAATAAATTATATTTAAGTGGTATAGAAAATGCGAATGCTTATGATCCTAATTGTCATAAACAAGAAATTTATAAGAATTATTTACAAAACAAACCATATGATGTTTCTGATGACATCATGAAAAGACATTTGTCATTACCGATGTATTATGAATTGACTGAAAGAGATATAAATAACATTACTGATATGTTAATTGAAAGTATTACAGAATTAAAATGATACAAATTGATAAAAGTTTAGATAAAAGAAGATTGGATGTCAGTGGAATAATATTGACAGCACATCAACCAGAATTTTTACCTTGGCTTGGTTATGTATCTAAAGCAATTATGGGTGATGTATATTTTATTTTAGATAATGTTCAATATGTAAAAGATGTATTTCAGAACAGGAACAAGATAAGAATAAAACAAGGTGATGGATGGCAGTGGTTGAACATACCACTGAAGGAAGCGGGAAGTCATCTCTTGAATTGGAAAGATGTCAGGATAGATGAAAATCAAAATTGGAAGAAAAAACATTTGAATGCTATTTATTATTCTTATTCAAAATCATTCTATTTTGATTCGTTATTTGAAGAAATAGAAAAACTTTATTTGGAGGATGAGGAATTTCTCTTAGATTTTATAATAAAAATTAGTAAATTTATATTAGGTAAATTTGAAGTAAATGTTCCTATTTACAGAACTTCTGAATTAATTGAGTTAGGATATGATATAAGTGGAAAGAAATCTGAATTGATAATTAATATGTGTAAAGTTGTAAATGCTGACAATTTTGTATTTGGTTCTCTTGGTAGAACATACATAGATAAGGATATTTTTAGAGACAATAATGTAAATTTCTTTTTTCAAAATTTTAAACATCCAGTCTATAAACAGATGCATGGTAATTTTATATCAAATATGTCATCAATAGACTTGTTATTTAATCATGGTAAAAAAGTATCAGTTGATATATTAGGAAAATCTATAGGAGATGATAAATGAATGTAATGGCCGTAGGTGCTCATCCAGATGATATAGAATTCGGTTGTGGTGGAACTTTGTTTAGACATAAAAATGACGGTGACAATGTTGTGATGGTTATAATGACAAATTCTAAATCAATTAGTGGTGTCACTGGAGAAAGTTTAAGAAGTGAAACAGAATTAAAAAATGAATCTGAACAATCAGCTAAATTATTAGGATGTAATTTGGAATTTTTACCATTTAAAGATTTACATGTACCATTTAGTTTTGAATCAGTTTCTAAATTAGAAAAATTGATGATTGATTATGATATAGATACAGTTTACACACATTGGGGTGGTGATACGAATCAAGACCACATAGCTACTTTGGAGACAACGATGGCATCTGCTAGATTATTATCCAATGTTTTATGTTATGAACAATTACCAGTTCCAAGAATTACAAATGTTTATCCTACCGCTAATTATTATGTTGATGTAACTGATGTGTTTGATAAAAAAATAGAGATGTGTGAATGTCACGACAGTCAACTCAAAAAATATAAGAAACAAGGTTATGACATTTTAGATGGTTTATCTGTGTTAGCACGATATAGAGGAAATCAAATTGGAGTAGAATATGCAGAAGCTTTTGATGTATTAAAGATGGTAAAATCATGATTGTAAAAACAAATCCAGAATTTGGAATTGAATTGGCATTGGCAGTTCCATATGCTTATTGGTTACAACAAAGAGGTGAACTAGATAAAGTGATTACATCTAAAGATATGAAACCTTTTTATTATTTTTGTGATGATGTAGAGGAATCATTTAGACATAGAACTATTGACAATGAAGCCGCTGGATTAAATAATTTACCTAACAACTGGATACATGGTGATACCAAAGCTGGAACTGTAATGACAAGACCAGCAGTTTTAGATTATTCAGAATGGGAATGTCCACCATTTAAAAGACATTATAGAAATACAGAATTTGATTTTGATAAACCTATAGTTTTCATATCTAATATTTATAATTTTGAACACGGTAACCCTCCAAAATATCATTTTTTTGATATACCAACTTTGTATGAAATGTTTACTTACCTAACAGAAAATGATTATGTTGTCATATATAAAAGACCAACAAATAGAGAGGGATTTACCATTGATCAAAATGAATTTAATTCAGTGAATTTAAATTTAGATATATTAGCTAATGTAGAAGGTGTTGGTGTTATTAGTGATAGAGATTTACCTAATCATATGGATAATGTTTGGTTATTTGATGATATAGTTAAAAAATATCCACAATACACATATAATGAAGTACAATTAAAAATTATGGCAAATACTGAAAAGTTTATAAGTGTGTGTGGTGGGAATGGCATACTGTCAAGTCTGTTTGGTGGTGTTACCATTCTGTACATAACTCAGGGCAGAGAGTTAAGACCTAATTATTTTTCAAATGAAAGTTATTGGAGAAAATTATCTGATTCAAATGTGATTCCTGTGTTTGATGTTATAGAAGAAATAAATAACATAGAATCAGCTAAAGAATATGGACACAAAATAAATTATAGTAATAAAAATGATTATAGTGAATTAATTAAAACTATTAAGGAAGAATTTTGACACAGAATGTGACAATATCAATAGATGATTTACATCCTGAAAAAGGTTGGGGTTGTGAAGGTGATGAAGCTGTTGGGTATTTAGAGGAACTTAATAAGGAGTTTGGTTGTAAGTTTACATTATTCATTCCATCTAATTATCATAACAGATATCCTTTAACATTATTTAAGGATTGGGTTGATTTTTGGAAGAGTAAGGAATGGGTAGAGTTAGCGGCTCATGGTCATTACCATAGTTGTAGAATAGAAGGTATAGGTGAGTGTGAGTTTTTTGAAACAGATACAGAAGAATCAGCTTCAGAAAGAGTAAAGGAGTGTTTATCTGAATGGGAAGCTGTAGGTTACAGACCAAAAGGTTGGAGAAATCCTGGTTGGCTAGCTCATACAAATGCAATAAAAGTTATAGGTAGATATTTTGATTATGCAGCAATCCATGAACAACACAACCATGGAGTTAAATGGAACTGTAAAACATTTGTTGGTTGTGATGGTATACATGAAACCGACTCCATTCAATCATATGGAAATACTTTTATGTTTCAATCTCACATAGCAGGTGATTGGAATGACAATATTTGGGATGACAAAAATTATGAAAATTTTAGAAATATTTTGAAGTTTTTAGAACAAGAATATGAATTGAAATACACAAAATTACAGGAGTTATTGTGAGAATAACATTTTTTAGTGAATCACCATTTGATGGTAAGATTTCACGAGATTTTAATAATATGAGAACAGAATATGCTTGGTATGTTGCACTTGATGCAATACATCATCCTATTAACAAATTACCAAAACTTCAAGATAATATGTATGATTTGGGTATTGTAATAATACCGAAGACAAAAATTGATAATTTAATGCAATTTTCCATGACTGAACAAATGAGAAGAGTATGTAAAAAGATAGGATTTATGCAAGAAGGTCCAGTATGGTATTTTCAAGATTATCCAATGGAACAACAGATATGGTTTTATAACACTTTGATGGAAATGGATGTGATATTTGCACATAATCAATCTGACGTTGAATACTTTAAAGGACTCACACAAAAGAAACATATCTATCAGAATAAATCTTTAATGATTGAAGATAGTCTTAAAGAATCAAAAACAAAAAATAATAATGTGATAATTGGTGGTAACATGGTTAGATGGTATGGGGGATTTGATTCTTATATGACAGCAACAGAGTTTGGTAAATGGGATAAAGAATCTGTAGAAATACATGCACCATCAATGGGTAGGAAAATAGATCTTGAAGATCAAATGGAAAACCTAACTCACCTACCATACATGAATTGGGTTGATTGGGTCAATCATTTATCTCAGTTTAAGTACGCTGTTCACTTGATGCCAACACATGCTGCTGGAACATTTGCTCTGAATTGTGCTTATTGGGGAATACCTTGTATTGGTTACAGTGGATTAGACACACAAGAAGAATTACATCCACACTGTACAGTAAGTTATGGAAATTTAAATCTTGCTAGAGAGATTGCTATGAGATTAGTCAAGAATCCCAAATTCTATAAAAGATGTTCAGAAGAAACTAAAGAAAATTATAATAAACTTTTCGGAGAAGATATATATATTTATAATATGAAAAAAGTTATGAGAGAGGTTATAAATGTCAAAACGAGACGATAGAGTAATAAGTTTCATTAATCCATCAAGAAATAATAAAGTTTATTTAGAGTGGAGTTATAATAGCATCAGAAAGAATTTAGGTTATAGGCACGAGATATGTGTTTTATCAGATTTTTCAAATGATGGAACAGTAGAATGGTGTGAGGAAACGGTAAAGAAAGATAAAAATTTCAAATTTGTTGTAAATGATGGAACTTGGTTTGGAGAAAACACAGGTGAACCAAACAGAATGGGACACACTTTAGGATATGATAAACTTATAAATGAAGTGGCAACTAATGATATAGTTATGATTTGGCATAGTGATATGTATGCCTGTCCTAACTTAGATACGGAGATACTTAAACATTTAGAACGAGGTAAGGTAGTAAGTGCAACTCGTATAGAGCCACCTTTACATCCACCTGGTCCTGAGAAAATTATTAAAGATTTTGGGATTGAACCAGAAGAGTTTAGAGAACAAGAATTGTTAAATGAATATGAATCATATAAAAAAAATACAACCACAGAGGGTATCTTTGCACCATGGGCTATAATGAAAGAAGATTTTCAATCCATTGGCGGGCACGACCCACTGTATGCACCACAGTCAAAGGAAGATTCAGATATATTTAATAGATTTGTATTGGCTGGATATAAGTTAGTTCAGACTTGGAATGGTTTTGTATATCACATGACTTGTAGAGGTTCAAGGTTTGCTGATGGTGCTAAGAGAAACCCGACTGGTGAAGTGTTTATGAAGAATAGAGAAACAGATGAGTGGTTGAAACAGAATGAACGAAGCACAAGAAATTTTATTCGTAAATGGGGGCATATGGTAAAACACGATGAAATGATGAAACCAATTATATTACCCAAATATGATATTTGTTTTGTTGTTGATAAATGTACACTTAAAATATTGGAAGCATTAGAACCCTGGTGTTCTAAAATTTATGTTGAAGAACCGGATATTAATATTATAGATTACATTACAAAAGAACAAAAAAATACTTTATATAATTTACAGTCAAAGATAGAGTATAATCATGGTGAGGCAACGTTAGAGCATGATATAGTTGTAGAGTTTGATGCATCTAAATTAACAAATGACAATTTTCAATTTTTAACTCAACTTCCAGAGATTTTACAAGACAGTGGTGAAGTTGGTGAGGTGATGTTATATGATATATTTGAACTAGTAATTAATTTATTAAAAACATATGAGAAGGAGTTAATTAAATGCGAGCGTTAGTAACAGGTGGAGTTGGTTTTGTAGGAACTAATTTGATTAAAAGATTGATAGAGGATGATCACAAGGTAGTATCGTTAGATAATTACAGTACAGGATATAAAGAGAATGAACAAAAAGGTTGTCAGTATTTTGATGTAGATTTGTTAGAAACAGCTGATTATTCATTTTTTATGGATAAACCTGATGTGATATTTCATTTAGCTGCTTTGGCTAGAATACAACCATCTTTGAAAAAACCAATAAAAACAATTCATAATAATTTTATTTCAACTTTAAATGTTTTAGAATATGCTAGAAATATGAAAGCTAAAATTATTTATTCAGGTTCAAGTACATTTCATCATGGATTGTATGGAAGTCCTTATGCTTGGTCTAAATATAGTGGAGAACAATTGTGCGAACTTTATAATAAAGTTTACGATATCAGTACAGCTATTGCTAGATTTTATAATGTGTATGGTCCACATCAACTTGAAGATGGTGAATATGCTACTGTCATTGGGATATTTGAAAAGCAATTTAGAGACAACAAACCATTTACAATTGTTGGAACTGGAGAGCAGAGAAGAGATTTCACACACATAGATGACATTGTAGATGCTTTGATTTTGATGTCTGAAAAAGAATTAGAATGTGAAATATTTGAATTGGGAAGAGGTAAAAATTATTCTATCAATGAAGTTGCTAGTATGTTTGGTGACTCATGTCACAGTCGAGTTTATTTACCACAAAGATCTGGTGAATATCCTTTCACTTTAGCTGATAACACTTTGGCAAAAAATACTTTAGGATGGAATCCTAGGAAAAGATTGGTTGATTATATAACAAAATGGTCGGAGGAAAATAAATGAAAATAGGTGTAGTCGGTAATGGATATGTAGGTGGAGCAATCTCTCATGGATTTTCACCAGCATCGACTGGTAAGTGTGAAGTGAAAGTGTATGATAAAATACCAGAACGGTCACTAAACACATTAGATGAAACTGTAAATGATTCAGATTTTGTATTTGTATCAGTGCCAACACCAATGGATAAAAATGGGAATATTAGTTTAAAACTTATATACAAAGTATTTGACGAGATAAATGATGTAAACAAAAAACAGAATAATATAATAATTCTAAAATCTACTGTTATTCCAGGTACCACTGAAATGTTGCAAGAAAAGTTTCCGGAATTGAACATTGTATTTAATCCTGAATTCCTTACGGAAAAATCTTCAAGATTAGATTTCATAAATCAAGATAGAGTGATATTAGGTGGAGATAAATTATATACATCCAAAGTATCTGAATTGTTTAATGAAAGATTTAAATATTGTCATATAATTCAAACTGATTATAAGACAGCTGAGATGATTAAATATTTCAGTAATGTATTTTTTGCAGTAAAAGTATCTTTTGCAAATGAAATGAAACAGATGTGTGACACAATTGGAGCTGACTGGGAGACAGCGTTAGAAGGGTTTGTAGCAGATGGTAGGGTTGGTGACTCACACCTGAATGTTCCTGGACCAGATGGGAAAATGGGATTTGGTGGCAGTTGTTTTCCGAAAGATATCAACGCAATTATATCATTCGCTAAAAGTGTGGGTGTAGATGTAAATACAATCAAAGGTGCTTGGGAAACAAATCTTAAAGTAAGACCCGAAAGAGATTGGGAACAGTTAAAAGGTCGAGCCGTAATTGATGAATAAAAAGCTTGACTTATATAGTAAAAAAGTTGTAACTTATAATTAATAAACACGAAGGTAACAAAAAAGATGCAAAAGACAGATCCGCATTATTGGGATAATGATAAACAACAGAGGAAGCAAGACAAGAGGTTGAAGAAGAAGAAGCAGAGAAAAGAGAATAAGAAAAAACAGCGTAGAGAGACGATAAAAAAATGGTAGGTTTTAGTAAATTATATATATTTATATATGTAATGTTGTTAATTGGTTGTAATTCACAAACCGGCTTGATGAATTGTGAATATAGTTATTTAGATATATCAGCACCAAGTTTAGAACAAGATGAAAATGGTTATTATCATATGGAATTTCTTGATAATTATATTCAAACATTTTCTACATTGAATGCGGAAACTGGTTTATCATATGAGAAAATCAGTTGGATAACTGATAAACAATACAATGTGGAATATATGGGAATAAATAATTGGGTATATCTTGTAAATACAGATAGTTATACAGATAGGGAAGGAATTGCCCACACAGTTCTTGGTGTATGGGAAGATTTTATTGGAGATACAATTAAAGTATATTGTGGATATGTAGATAACTGTCAAATAACATATGTAGATTCATTAGGGGTTATAGTAGAATGAAATATAAAAACAAAGATGGAATCGAATTAAATTATGCAGGTGATGACACTTGCATTCGATGCATCGAACAAACGACATTGGTTAAAGAGGTTGTTGGAGAAGCGATTAAAATGTTGGGCCCACCAAGAGAATATCCACATATGAATTGCCAGAAAACAATTAACTTTTTAAGAGTGAATTTTGATATAAAAGAGGATAATATTGATGGGTGATAAATTAGGAATATACATAACAAAACTTATGACAACAGTTCTTGAAAAAGATCAAGAACCATTCATTAGAGAACTTGCGTTAGGTGAGTTAAGAAGATTGGGTAACAACATTGGTGAATTTTTAAAGAAAAATAATTCAGATGATGAAGAAGAACCTAAACAATTAGAAAAACAATTATTACAGGAGAACAAATAAAATGGCAAATTTTACATTAAGTCAAGCAACAGCTTCAAGGGTGGAATCAGCTGAAAAGAATTATGTTGACGGTAGTTTTGGATACTGGACATTCAGAGTGTCTGGATCAGATGGCCAGCCAGAATTTTGGGTTGACCACGACACAGCAGAAGACGCGAATACTGCTACGATAAAGGCAGCAATTTTGTGTCATATGACGAGTTCAGTAGATTATTATGTTACAGTTATACCACCAGTGGTAAGTGGAAGTTTTAACACTGCAGTACTCGGTTTGTTAAGTTAATAATAGTTTGAATAAGATAGAAAAACAAAAAAAACAATTATCACAGGAGGACAAATAAAATGTCAAAGATAAGTAAAGATGGTTACGACCAAATATTAATAATCAAAAATGCATTAGATTCAATGTATGACAAACTTGAAACTAGTGGTAAATTCATAGAAGTTCAAAATGAATTTGAGGCTATAGCAGGTATTGTAGAACTTGCTGGAACTTGGCAAGAGATATAATATGTCAACTAACAATCCAGTTCAAGACAGATATAATCCACCCGGTCTGGGCACGGAGTTCGAACATTGTAGATTTTCAGATATTCCAGTTCATGAACTTTTTTGGTTAAGTGACGATATGAATTTTACATTAAATGTGCCTTATCGTAAGATAAATGAAACACAAGGTCAGAATGTAAAAACAAAAGAAATTTTGAATGTCAATGATCGAGCACACAGTTATCAGAAAATTTAAATGGAAAATGATGACAAAAAACAATTAGGTGGGTTAACTGGGTCAATCAGAAAGCCAATTCATATTCCAGGTAAACGAATGATTGTAACCAAGAATATGATATTGGAATCACAGAAACATACATTGTCAAACAGCGCAGCTGCTCGTTGGTTAGGTATTAACAATGCAACATATAAGAAATATGCTACAGAGTATGGTATCTATGAACAACACAACAACAAAGCTGGTTTTGGTATTCACACCAAAGGTTGGGGAGCCAAGATTGTAAAGGTTGAAGACATCATATATGGCAAAAGAAAGTTACCACCACAGAGGTGGTCTCACAGCACAATGAAGAAAGAGTTGATTAAGCAGGGTTATTGGCAGGATGAGTGTCATAATTGTGGATATAATGAAATCAATTTAAAGACTGGAACTTGTTGTCTTGCTGTTGATTTTGAAGATGGAGATCACAAAAATTGGTTATGGGAAAACATCAGATTGTTATGTCCGAATTGTTATTTGTCATTCAATGGTTGGTTTTGGAAATCAAAAACATTTTGTAGATAGGAGAATATTAAATGGCTAAAATTATTGTTTCGGCTTATCATACACCACATCCTAAAAAGACACGGCAGGGTAAAAGTAATAACACTAAAAGATGTAATCGTGGTGGTGGACCAAATGGTTCAACAACGGCAAAACATTATAAAAAGAAATACAGAGGTCAAGGTAGGAGACGTTAATGTTAGTTGATTATAAGAATAGAAAAATAAATGTTGGTGACAAAGTTAGTGTTCAGAGAAACATTCAAAGTGTAGATGGAATGTTGTATAAAGATTCACTTGTGAAAGTTGATGAGTTTGAAGAAAACAAGGGTATCAGAGTGATTGACAATCTTGGTAAAATTTGGTGGGTAAATCCATCAGATGTAAGTGCAAGTTACAGAAATTAAATCATGGAGATAAGTTATGGCAAAAGATAAACAATTTTTGACGAAACAACAGAAAATGGAACTTGAACAATTGATACAGAATGTTACTAAACACGCGAAATTGGTGAAAGAAGAATATGAGGAAAACCCATCTGATGTGAGTGGTTCTGTGACACAAGTTCATATGGATAGTCCAGTGTTGGATGAAGATTTTGAATATCCATATAATACTGAATTTGGTGATGGTTTAACTAAAGAAGAAATGGATAAGATAGATAACGACAATATTGATTTAGATAGAAAGCGTTGGAGTGGTTGATGCTTATTAAAGAATTTATAAAAGAATCTGAAAAGAATCAGATAATTGCAACATTATTAAAACATTATAAAGTTGAGAGTGTTAAAGTTAAGTATAAATCAATGAAAGATTTTGCTTATTTCAATGTAGATACAGGAACATTAGAGTTATCATCGAGATACAAACAGTTAAAGGATTCAGATTTAAAGCATTTTCTCATCACAGTGTTACATGAAATTCATCATGCCATGGATTCTAAACGATTGGGCTGGAAAGATTTCAAGTTAGATTATGAGTGGGAAATGAATTATCAAATTGGTCAAGGTAAAGATAAATACAAAGACAACAGGTTTGAAATTGAAGCTGAGGAATTTGGTCAGAAGAACTGGAAGAAGTGGAAGAGTCGGTTTAAGAAGATTGGAATAATTTAAGAAAACACTTGACTCATAACATAAAAATGTTGTATATTTATACATCAAAATAAGGAGACATAATGGAATTAAATGTAGTTAGACATACATCTACATCTAAATTACCAGAGAAGGCTTATAGTATGAGTGATTTAGGATATGATATATTTTCAAATGAAGAAATATCACTTAAATCTGGGCAATATTCATTGATATCTACTGGTATATCAATTAGATCAAGTAACATCAATTATGGATTTATAATTAAAGATAGAAGTTCTATGGCTGTGAAGGGATTATTTACACATGCTGGAGTCATAGATACTGGTTACACAGGAGAGATAAAAGTGTTGATGTGCAATTCAAATACAAAACCATACACAATAAGACATGGAGATAAGATAGCTCAACTGATTCCAACGAAACTTATAGAGTTTGAAATAAATGAAGTTAAAGAGTTGAATAAAACTTGTAGAGGTAAAAATAGTTTTGGCAGTACTGGGAGATAATGCTTAATTATGATTAGTGCTCAATTAACAGATATAGTAGAAGCTATTTCTATGATAAAGGAAGCTAAGAACTCTGGGTTACAGTTTTGGGAAGTTATAATTTTGATTTTATTTATAATAAAGGATTTACTGATAGTTGGTGGTATATTAGGAACATTGGTTTGGTATGTAAAAAGAAAAGATGAAAAAAATCAAAAAAAGATTTAACTTATATCTTAAACTAAAAGTATTAATGGTAATAATAAAATGGCCGTTACCTTGGTTACATTGGCGGCTGATTACGGCTTATGGTTCAAAGTATTACTTTCGGATACTTATACATCCACTACGATTTATAAAAGATGTTAATAGATATCTGGAATGGTATATCAGAATGAATTGGATTTATGATAAATATAAATGATTATTTTAGCGATAGCGATTTTGGTGTTATGTGTTTTGGGACTTTCACTTGGAGTCATTTTAAGTGATAAGCCTTTAAGGGTATCTTGTGGAGGAAATTTTGAGTCATGTGATTTGTGTAAGGGCGATTCAAAAAAATGTACCAAAAATAAATTAAAAAAGACTTGACTTGTATTATAAAAATGTTGTATATTATAGTAGATGATGAGAGAGAGAAAAACAAAATTAGATATTATAAGGGATGTCAGTACGGCATTCTATGAGAGGATTTGTTCTCCTCTAATTACAAGTTACAATAGAAAGGAATCTTACACCTTTAGTAACTTTATACCGAGAGATGAAGTGGCTTCATCACCCACGATGAATCTCTCAAAAATTAATTTAAATGAGAAAATATAATGATTAACGGAATAAAACCAAAACCAATGGTCAGAGATTTTGATTCAGCTATAGATAGGTTGATTGAGAATATTCATAAAGATTATGAAAAATGGATAAATCATTTAAGACCGAAAAAAACCATAATTTTAAAAAATGGTAGAAAATTCGTAAAGATAATTCACGACAATTCAGTATGGGGATTTGTTGTTAAAGAAGATGGTTCACATAAAGGATTACCAACAAAGGCTGGAGATGTACTGAAAGCTGCAGGTTGGAGTGCACCGGCAAAACATACTCGTGGAAATATATTTGATGATAACACAGATTATTTCACTTGGACAGGCCCAAATTATAGATAACTAAAAGGAGTAAGTCAAAATGGCTTTAAAAACAATAATGTTAAATAGTGTAGGTTCAGCAATATCAGAGGATGGAGTAGTTTATCCACTTGGTTCAGATAGGATGCCAGACAGGCATATGGGAACAGAACTTGAAGATTGTTCAGCTGAATGGTGGAATTCACTTTCAGGTGATGATTATACAATGGTAGTTGGGATGCGTGAATATACTGATGAAGAGTTGATGGAACTTGAATTTATAAGTAAATATGAAAATGCAGAACTTTAGATGGCATGAGTCAAGTCTTTTGGATTGTATGACAATATGAGAAATGATGTTCACATATTAGATAAACTTGACAAATTGAAATATAGGGTTTCGTTTGCAACATCTGGAACACAAAAGCTTGAAGAACTCAATGATATGAAATGGATTAAAAGGAAAATTGAGGATTTTGATGGTGGTATCGTTTTAGATAAACGAGATTTGAAAAATGCTAACCGATTATGGAAGAAATATGAATATGCTTTTCTGTCTGACAAGGATGACAAATGGTCAATGATTGATGAGTTTATCAAAAATGGAGAGAAGATAACTGCTATCAAATTGTTTAGAAATAGTCCAGCCTTTCTTGGACAACCACGCGGTTTAAGAGAAGCTAAAGAAACAATTGATGCTAGGGAGTTGAAAATTAAAGGTATGGTATAGGTGGCTCTGAAAAGAGAAGAAATATTATCACGGATAGAGAAATTACAAGTGTTGATGAGTCTAACACATGACACGTTTGTAAATGAATATGAAATGATTGCAGTTGAAAAGGTCAAAGGTCAATTTACAGTAGGACCAGATTGGCCAACTGGTAGTGGTAAATATATGTCGTGGTTAAATCAGACATATAAAGATTACAAACATAGAAAGACATTAGATATAGCTTTAGCTAAAGAATCATTTGAATATCGTAAATTTGATATATTATTTTCAGAAGATGAATATGATGAGATGTTGTATAAGTCAAGATATGAACATTTATTTGGAGTACCAGGTTTACATTCGAGTTTAGATAAATGTGTCAACAAGATAAAAGATATCAAAAAACATTTAAGTGATGATTTACTTATAACATTTACTACAGATGACATCACTAGAATTAGGATTAGTAAGAAACCAGGTGATTTGGTTATGGTTGAAAATCTATTTGATAATAATAGTGAATTTGAAGCTGTCATAGATAGATCGGAAACAGAGTGTAGTGGTGATTTGGAAAAGGAAGAAATTCAATATAGAACAACCATATTTTGGCATAAACAAAATGATAAAACTGTTTATGGTGAAAGTACCATAACAGAATGGGACATAGAAGCAAATAATGTTTTATATGCGTCAGATATTAAATTAACATGAAGGAAAAGTAATGAACATACAACAAATAGTAGATGAACTTGATAATATAGTAGAACAAGCATCTAATGATTCAGATATCAGTAAAAATGTAGTAATTGAAGCAATAACGGATTTATCTCGTGATATCAAAGGAAATGATGCTTTCAGTTATATGCCTGAAGATGATGATTATTATGAATCATTTGAAGAGGTTGATTTCAGTAGTTTAGCAGATATGGATTAAATTAAAAAAACACTTGACTTATATAATAAAAAGGTTGTATATTTAAACTATGAATAAAAACACAGAATATATGAGAACAGCAAACAACGCTCTATGTTATGATGATGTAGATAAATGTTTAGACCTATTTTCAAAGATTGGTGGTTTAAGAGGAGCAGCACGAAATAGAATTGTTGAGTTGTTTGAAGAGGCATTTAATGAAAATCCAGAGTTAGCTACAAGGATTTCATATTGGGCGAGAGCGGCTAGAGAAGGTTCTGGTGAACGGAATACTTTCTACCTTATATTAGATGAAATAGCAAAGTGTTCACCAACATTCGTATCAGACAATGCGAAGACCTTGGCCGAATTAGGTTATTATAAGGACTTAGTTAGATACTTTCACATTCCAGGTGTTGTCTCAGCTTTCGCCCAAAGTGTTAAAAGTAAAGATAGATTAGCCTGTAAATGGGCACCGAGAAAAGGTGTGTGTGCTAAACTGCTTCGCGATGAGTTAATGTTTACTAATAGAAATTATCGTAAATGGTTAAAGATATATTCTGAAACAGTTGAACAACAAATGTCTAATCACGAATGGGAAGACATAGATTATTCTTCAGTTCCAGGTACTGCTATGAGAAGATATGGTAAGACATTTACAAATCGTGATAATGATAGATTCGATGAATGGAAGAATGATAAGAATAGTAAAGCATCAGTATCAGCATCATATCCACATGAAGTTATGGCAATAGCAGTTAAAGATGAGAAACTGGCACAGAAACTATGGGATAACTTACCAGACTTAATCAAAGAAGGTGAGAATATTTTACCAATGATTGATGTAAGTGGCAGTATGATTGGTTTACCTGTGGAAGTAGCTATATCATTAGGTTTGTATCTATCAATAAATAATAAAGGTAAGTTTAATAGTAGATATTTAACATTCTCTGAAAATCCAAAGTTAGGTCATATTCCACAAGGAACATTGTTAGAGATCCGTCAAAAAATGTTGAGTGATGATTGGGGAATGAATACTAATTTTGAAAAGGCTTATCGTCTGATACTTGATTTAGCTGAAAAGTTTGATGTTAAAGATGAAGATATGCCAACAATGCTATTAGTATTATCAGATATGCAATTTGATGAAAGTTATAACAGTTCTTTTGGTCATTCAAAAAAACCTCATTTAGATAATATTAAAAGATTATTTGAAGAACGAGGTTACACAATGCCAAAGTTAGTATTTTGGAATTTAGAAGGAAGTCATCATGGTTCACCTGCATTACCATCGGATCCAGGTGTAGGTATGGTAAGTGGTTTCAATCCATCTATTATGAAAGCAGTATTAGATTGTGATGACTTTACTCCACTTGGTATCATGACAAGGGCATTAGAACCAATAGAGTTAGATTATACTAATTTGAATGATAAGTTAGATATTGTAAAAGATGATTATCAACCAGAAATGACGGAATATGGTTGGCAATAAATTAAAAAAAACCATTGTTTTGAGATTTTTATATATATTTATATATGAATGATTTTTGAAATAAAGAAATGGTAGTCGGTTAGGATGTTAAGACATCACTGCTCGTTTTTAACAAAATGTCTGGAGCCGACTAACAGTTACATTAACCCAAATTCAGCACCCAAACTTAAACTGAATAAAAGACAACAGGGATAGTGGAGTGATAATCAAACCATTACGATTTCGGTGGGTTTAGAAATAATTAGATGAAATCATACGATGGGATTATCATGAAACTATCAACAGAATTTAAATTGGTCAATCAGCACTTAAACTATTAAAAGACAGATCGGCTTTCGTATTCGACCACAGAAATGACTTTGTACGGAGGCCATAAAATTAAATAGGTATCAAATGATAACATATGATAAGATAAACGGATTACTTTATATATCATTCCAACATCAAGAGTTAGAAGAAGAACAAAAAATTAAATCAATAGAAATTGATGAAGGACTTTTTGTGGATTATGATGAAGTAAATAAACAAGTGGTAGGTATCGAATTGGTAGATACAGAAAGAGCAAAATATCTACATGAAGCTATTGTTAATTTTCAAGAACATGAATATATCCATGAATGAGATAAAATTAATAAAAATAAAGAGGAATTATAAATGGCATATCAATTAAATTTATTTGGTGGTGAGGATTATATTGGGGAAGTTGATGCAAGAGAAACTTGGGTATGTTCCATATGTGGAAAAAATACATATGATGTTGATTGTGATTATATAGGTTCAGGCACAAATCATCTTGGATGTGAGTTAGAACAAGAAATGAATGATACACCTAATGACATGGAATTCGGTGGCAAAGTTAGAAATTTAACAATAAATTTGAACTAGATACATTTTTTAGTGACTTCATATACATAATAAAAAAGTAGTAAGGAAAAATTTTGAAGAAAGGAATATATATGAATCAAGATACCAAAGATGTTGATAATCCCAAATACAAATCAAAAAAATCACCAAAACCTAAAATATGTAAAAAATGTGGACTAAATCTTAACTCTAAACATACTAAAAAATATAAACTTAATAAAAATAATAAAAAACACATAGTATGGACCAAAGAATATTGCGATGACCACGAAATTAAATATCCAAACCATAAAGTAAAACCAATATGGTGTGACGAATGTGGATACTTTGTTAAATATCTTGCCAATATCATAGATAAAAAACAAATCAAATGAAATATAAAACTAAACCAAGATATACAACATCAAAATCCGAACTCAAATATAAGACTTGGCGTAAAAATGTGTTCGAACTTAATAAAGGTAAACATGGTTTAAACAAACACTACACATGTATGAAATGTAAACTTAAAAGAAAAACAACACGAATACTACACGCCCATCATATCAAATCGTGGGATAAATTTCCACAAGATAGATATGATAGAGATAACGGAGTCGTAATGTGTAAAAAATGCCACTATAAGTTTCATAAAAAATATCAATTTGAAGCACTTGAAAAACCAGAACTCTTAAATGAATATTTAAAGGATAAATGATGATAACAATTTATATAACAATAGCCTTCTTGTTAGGTATAACAATAGGAATACTAATCAAAACATACAATAATAATAAATTAAATATAGATGATGATGAAGACCTAACCCATGAATCGGTGGAAGACACTTGGACGGAATGATGCCATATATAGAACCAGATTTGGTGATGAATGCACTAATATTTATAATATCAGTGATATTTATTGCATCAGTTATGCACGGTGTAATAACAAATAAATGGGATTAAAAATAAGGAATATAATATGATGATAAAAAAACTAATGCTAACTTTAACTCTTCTAATATTTTTAACATCAATGTCATTCGGTGGAATTCGGTGGAATGTACATGTCAATGTAAATGATGCGTTGTGTAACTTGAATAGAGTTCACTTGAACCATCACATCTCTTACATGAGAGGTATTGGCTATTGTTGTTCAAAACGATATTGTTCTCACAACACATATGGCAATCAAATATTATTAAGACAAATATACCTCAATTCACTACATAACAAAAAGTTTAATAAGAAATCCAATGAACAGATTATGGAAGATATTGAACAATTGTATGTACTATATCAAGAAGGTATAATCACCAAAAAAGAATATGATGATGCTAAAAAAGCATTGTTGAATGAATTAAAATAAATCTGCTACAATAAAGGTAAATAATGTCAAAAACAATACAAAATGTAGGTGAATGGTTTACAGAACCATTTAATATGAAAATGATAATAGGTGTGTGTTATACAACATTATTTATTATCTTATGTCAGAATTTGACACATAACCAATTAATGACATCTCTAACACTAATTATCATAACAAGTATATTTATTAATTTACTTGGTATAGGTAAAGGATTCTATCTCAGTTTTGCTATGTTATCAACAAAAAATAAACATAAAATACTAAATATGATGAATAATCTAGAACAACTTCACAATTGTGAAGAAGATGATGATGAATAAACATATTATATTTGGATTATGGTTGACATTGATTATCAGTTGGAATTACATATATGACACAGCAACACCACTTGAAGATTGTACAGTTGCTATATGTCTATCTCTACTTGTAAAATCATTGGAAAAAAGATTTGATGAATAAACCAAAAACAATATTTTGTGATATCGATGGTACATTATGTAAGTATCCTTATACAGAAGAAATGAGCGGTTATGATTTTGATAATAAAATTATGAAACCACTACCAGGCACATTAAAACAATTATGGAATTGGGATAAAGCTGGTCATATGATTATTCTAACTACTGGCAGAAAAGAAAGTATGAGAAAATCTACAGAAAGACAGTTAAGAGAAGCAGGCATCATTTATGATAAACTTATAATGGGCATTGGTGGTGGCACACGAGTTTTGATAAATGACCTAAAACCACATAGAAAATGTGACACAGCAATAGCAATAAATTTAAAAAGAAATACAGGAATTAGCGGTATCTCAAATATTGACAGTATGAGCTCATACTGGATGCATCGAAGAAAAAATTTGATGAATAAACATGATAAAGCACTATTCAGATATGACAATGTCATAAACGAAACTTATAAGATAAAGTATGGGGCATTACTCTGTAGTGAGTGTAAAGCCGTCTTAAAGGAAGGATTTAGATTTTCTGATGAAGAGATATCAGCTATAAAAGATGAAAGTAATATGGAAGCACAATATTGTGATAAGTGTGTCGATGATGAAAATAGCAAAAAAAAGTAAAGAAAAACCCTGTAATATACATACTAAAAGATGGGGATGGCTTTATAGATTAATAAGAAAATTGAAAAGTTATTATGCCAAAATGTGAATTCCCATATTGTAACTATGAAACTCATCACAGAAGCCAAATACATAAACATCATATTATACCTGTAGAAAATGGTGGATCTGATAGAAAATCTAATACAATACTTTTATGTCCTACTCATCATACTAAAATTTATATACCTAATGCCACTAAAGGTATTCACACTATTAAAGGTGATGATTCTATTATAATATTAGGATGGTTAAGTTCAACTAAAGGCATGTTATTAGAATATATGGACAATGATGAAAACATACATTATTATGACAAAGTTAATAAAACTGTGATTTGATATATGTCAGTTGATATTAATGTAATGAAACAATGAATGTGGGTTAGTGTGGGTTAAAATGGTGAAAATAACTTAAAATGAATATGTAAAGAATATGAAATGTACTGAAGATATAATATGAGGGAGTGAGAGCAATATAATGTGAACACACACAAAAAATTTATTTTTTTAAGCTGGGAGTAAATAAGTTATCCACATGGTTATCCACATATAATACCATAAAAAGTTTGATATTTAACATAATTTGTGTTGATAACTATGTTAATAAGCTCATACTGACAAAAAAACTTACAATTATTAAAGAAAAAGCTTGACTTATGTTATAAAATAGTTGTATATTATGGCAGTTAATAAAGAGAATAAGAAAGAAATAGGAGTTAAATAAAATGACATTGATACAAATGTTAGAACAAGTATTAGATAGTACTGAGATGGCGTATTCTGAGGCGACTTCTGCTAGGGAGAATATGCCTGATTATAATACCAACGAATCGTCTAGGGATTCGATTAACAATACTGAATCTTATCTGGATGATGCTATCGGTGATCTACAGAGCGTAATTAATAAATTGACAGATATTTAGAAGAGGGGGTTATATATTATGGCAGTTAATAAAGAGAATAAGAAAGAAATAGGAGAATAACTAAAATTATTAGTATCACTTCGGTGAGTGACATTAAATTATTAGGTTAAAGTGTTAAATAAGTTAAAAAAATAAGGAAGATATGATTAAGAATATAAATTACATATTAGAAAACAACGATATATCTGTCAGAATAGGTAGTAATTGGTACGTACTTGATGAAATAGGTCCTATAGAAGAGGATACATTTCCTATACTTGTATCAGATGAGGATGGTGGTGAGCATGAATTTGAGATGGCTGATATAGATGATTTTGATCCGATGTTTAAAATATTTAAAGATATGCAACTGGATGATAATATGTTAGTGGGTTTTGCATAGATATGTGGGATGTAGTAATGATATTAATTAATATATGGTTAATAATATTCTTTATATGTGCTATACCAGTGACGATATACATATTGATCAAGTGGTTTATCACTAATTTTAAGAATAATATTCACGATTTTTAAAGAAAGTACTTGACTCATGTTATAAAATAGTTGTATATTGCATAAGTTAAGATTTGCGGTGTAGGTATCAAGAGAGATACGGCGGATTTCCAATTCGCAGAGTGTGGGGCAGTTCCATAACACCGCTCACAGATCAGAGGTGAAACTGATATAAGGCCTTTCCAGATCGATAACCGGTATGAAATCTATTAAAGGTTAATATGTCATTACAAGTGGGAAGCTAACGGCGATAATATCATATGGCGGCGGAAACGATTGGATGACAAAGGTTATTTATAAGGGTTATAGAGGCATTCAGTTTCCCTCTCCACTATTATAGGTTTCTATACGATAGTTGTAATGATAAGGTGAGCATTAGATTGCTTATAAAGAAAACCTTACCCCTATAGTAAGCCTGTTCGTCTAGTGGTTAGGACTCAGGGTTTTCATCTCTGCAACAGGAGTTCGATTCTCCTACGGGCTACTATTAACAGTTGAAGGTTTTTATTCCTTTCTACCTTCATCTGGTGGGCCGGTAGTTTAACTCCTTTTCTGCCGGCCACTTTATTTTTATTTAAAAAAGTGAAAAAAAGACTTGACTCGTATTATAAAAATGTTGTATATTACAGTGTAAGTTAAATGATAAAAAAAGGAAATTCAGAAATATGTCAAAAACAATAAATAAACCAGATGTTATATGTGAAGTGGTTAAATCAGGTAATAGATTTAATGCTTGGGATAGTGATGGGAAGAAATGGACTTCTTATATATCTACAGGCACTCGTAAGAATGCATATAATAAGGGTTGTTATTTAGGAAGATTTACTACAAAAACAGGCAAGTATCAATGGAGATCTGTTCCTAAAGAATCTGTTGAAGTTTTATCTGCTACTGTAGATGAACTAACACCGATGGTAGATGTACCAACTGATCATAATGAAGTGTTAGATTTTATACATAGTAGTTATAAATTAAAACCACGTGGTCTAATGATGAAAGAATTAAAATGGAAATATCTCATTAGGAGTGCTGTCAGAGGTAAGAATATAATGATGACTGGTCCTGCTGGATGTGGAAAAACAATGGCGGCTAAAGCGTTAGTTAACTGTTTAGATAGGCCTGACTTTTATTTCAATTTGGGAGCTACACAAGATCCTCGTGGAACACTAATTGGTAATACTCATTTTGAAGAAGGTAAAGGTACTTATTTTTCAGAGTCATTATTTGTTAAAGCAGTATCAACACCAAATGCAGTTATACTATTAGATGAATTAAGTAGAGCTCATCCAGATGCATGGAATATTTTAATGACAGTATTAGATTATGGTCAAAGGTATTTAAGGTTGGATGAAAAAGATGGTCAGAATACTATTAAAGTTGCAGAAAATGTTACGTTCATTGCAACTGCTAATATAGGTAATGAGTATACATCAACAAGACAGTTGGATAAGGCTCTTATGGACAGGTTCACTATTGTAGAAATGGATATGTTAGATGATATAGAAGAAAAAGAATTACTTACATATATGTTCCCTAATGTAAATACTACAACTCTTGAAAATGTAGCAAAACTTGCTCATCTAACAAGAGTAGATGCAAAAAGAGAAACTGCTAAACTACCTTTCGGTATTAGTACTAGAACTACAGTAGAACTATCAGGATTACTATATGATGGCTTCTCATTAGAAGAAGCATCCGAAGTAAGTATCTATCCACAGTATGATGACGCAGGTGGTGCTGACTCTGAAAGAACATTCGTGAAACAGTTGGTCCAAAAGTTTTGTGATGATGGATCAGATGATGAATTATTCAATGAAAATGAAATAGATAACGCAGCATGATATCCCTTAACTAAAATATACATTTAACGAATATAATAGGGGCTTCCTGATAGTTTCTTTTGGAAGCCCCACCACCAACACTTTCAAGCTTTTAACAACTTGAAATGGTTTTTCAATATTTTAATTTTATGCATGAGGGAGCTCTGACTAGCGTATATTTCGGACTAATTTTTTATGATGCAAGTAATTTAAATGGCTATTCAACAGATAGTCATACAACAGGATAATGTACTGGTGCCAGAGTGGTTAATGGGGTGGATTGCAAATCCATTATTCGTGAGTTCGAATCTCACCCAGTACTCTATGGGGCTCGGGAATGCTTGGGGTGTTCGCCTCCCTTGCACGGAGGATATCAGCGGGGTTCAAATCCCCGGAGCTCCACCACGAGATGTAGTTCAGTCCGGTAGAACACTTGCTTTGGGAGTAAGGGGCCGTAGGTTCGAATCCTGCCATCTCGACAGATATTATGTTATTACAAAAAGTAACTGATTACAAAGTAGAATTAAGTGAATATTATAAGGTTGTTAAACCATTTATAGAGAAATGGCATTATTCACATAGTGTAAGGGGATTACATGCTTGCTTGTCTTATTGTTTTGGTTTATTTGATGAGGATATATTTGGATTACCTAAACTAATAGGTGGTATGATATATGGAGTTCCAAGTAGTAGGATGGAGCAGAAGTCTGTAAGGTATGGAAACAAACCTGGTAAAGTATTAGAGTTAAATAGGTTGTGTTGTATAGACGATACACCTACAAATACGGAAAGTTATTTTATCGGACAAACATTAAAGTGGTTATCCAAGAATACAGATTACCAAGTTGTTGTATCTTATGCAGACCCTGATTATGGACATGGTGGAACTATTTACAAGGCTACCAACTTTATTCATTATGATATGACTGGAACTGATAAGGTATTAATAGTTGATGGTAAAAAATATCATAGAAGAACATTAAGGAAAGTATCACCGTATGCTGAAACTATACGACAAAGATTAGAAGATAAGGATCCAGATGTATATTGGAAAAAGACTTGTGAGAAACATATTTATATTTATTATTTAGATAAAAAGTTAAAGAGGAAAAGAAATAAAAGTAACTGATTACAAAGTAGAATTAAGTGAATATAAGGTTGTTAAACCATTTATAAAAAAATGGCATTATTCACATAAAACACATGGATTGAAAGTTAAATATTGTTTTGGGTTATTTAGAGAAGGTAAATTTGGATTAGATAATATAATAGGTAGTATGATATATGCATTACCAGCTATGCCAAAACCATCACAAAAATATTATCCTGAAAGTCCTGATAAAGTATTGGAGCTTGTAAGATTGTGTTGTATAGATGATACACTTACTAATACTGAAAGTTATTTTATTGGCAAAACATTAAAATGGTTAAGAAAAAATACAGACTATAAAGTTATTATATCTTATGCAGATCCACATTTTGGTCATGAAGGTATAATATATAAAGCTTCTAATTTTATTCATTATGGTATGACTGGTACTAAAAGATCAGTTTTGGTAGATGGTGAAAGATTTCATGAAAGAATATTAACTGATACACATTCTTTTGCTGTTGAGGTACAGGGTAGATTAAAAGAGAAGGATTCCGATATAAAGATTTTTACTACAGAACCTAAACATATTTATGTTTATTATTTAGATAAAAAGTTAAAGAGGAAAAGAAATAAAAGTAATTGATTACAAAGTAGAATAAATATACATATTACGATCACATAAGATATTTATATATGATAATATTATAACACACGTATTAATTTAATAGAGGGATATAAGAAATGTATCGTCGTGATAATAACAAGGGAAAACAAGTTGATTACAATTCAAGTTTACGTCGGGCTTATCGTAGTCGGCATAGTATAAAGGATGTTAAGTTTGTATACACAGAGCTTGGTATAATAGAGAAGTTAATTTTAATATTTGGTCCTATGTTTATATTATATATCATATATAAACTATTTAACATTTAAAAAATTTTCAACTTGTAAGATATGAAAGATAAATCACAAAGTATACAAGACAGTTATAGGAAGAAGTTTCCGAAGGGTAAGGATTGGAGAGAGCCAACACCGAATCCATTTACTGAAGGTGGTAGTGGTATATCATCTGGTTCATATCATAATATGAAAGTTATAGCCATATCTATGGATAAGCACAATAAGATAGTTAATGAATTGGAGCGAGAGATAGAGGAGCTTACGACGGAGTTATATTATTGTAGGCGTAACAGAAAGATTGAAGATGTAATTAAAAAATTAAATGAAATTTGAAACATTAAAAACTAATTTATCTTTGTTTGAAGGTTTAGATAGAATAAGTTATATAGTTGATTTAGCTAAAAAGAATGATGGTATACCAGATAATTTAAAAACAGATGATAATAGAATATTGGGGTGTGTATCAACATCATATGTAATCCTCGATAGTGTAGACCCAGTTAAAATAAAAACAGATTCGGAGTCTATGTTAGTTAAAGGATTATTGTATGTTTTAAATATTTATGTAAACGGTAAAACAAAAAATGAAATACTTATTATTGACGAAGTAAAATTAATGAATGATATTGGTATGACAAATACAGTTACAGCTCAACGAATGAATGGATTTTATTCAGCTATAGTTACACTAAAAAAACTAGTGAAGTATATTGGAAATAAAAGAATAGAAAATATTAACAAAGCTCATGTCTGGAAGGTAGAATAAATTTGAAATTATGAAAAAAAGACTTGACTCGTATTACTTAATTGTTGTATATTACTATAGATGATGAGAGAAGAAATAATTAAAAAGGAGAAAATATAATGAATATTAGTGAACTATATTTTGAAGCTGTAACTGAAAGTTCTTCCAATTTAGAATTGATAGATGAATTCTTTGAAGTAATAGAAGAACCATTACCAACTGGTAGGATATATAAGGGAGCGAAGTATTATACTGAATTCGGTATAAGTGAAAGAAAAGATAAAACTATGACAGAAATAGTTTCTAAAGATGACAATCATTTAGTTGGATTTGAATCTGATCATAAAGGTTATTATTCCGTTCGAAATTAATAAAAGGTTAAAGTTATTTACGACAAGAAGAAATGAATAAACATATAGAATATAATAAGAAGAAATTTAGTCGTAGGATTGAGCAATTAAGTGTTATAACTAAAGATAGTTCATATATTCCAAAATTTGGTTCACTCAATGGTTATCATGAATTTATATTTAGTATGTATGAAGCTTTAATAAGTGGTAGGAAGATTACACCGAAGATGGAATTGGCTATTACTAATATAGTTAAGTCATATGCTAAACATTTAAAAGATAGTACTGATCCTAAGTTATATAAAGAGAAAGCAGATTTCATTGATAGTACTTTAAATAAGTTAAATATAATTAAGAAGAAATTAAATGAATGTAATTATACAGTAAGTTATACAACTGATAAATTATATTTTTTAAACTCTATTGAAAAACAAGTTCATAATAGAGGTAGTTTAACGGTGAAACAGATGAAGGCGTTAAACAATATGTACAAACAATTTGATAAAAAAGTTAAAAATAGTGAAAAAAACACTTGACTCGTATTATAAAAATGTTGTATATTACTATAGATGATAAGAGAGAAAATAAAAGAAAAGGGAAATTCAATGATATTAAAAAAGGATGACAGTGGTTTTATATTTAGGAGTGGTTTTTCTAAATCAAGACCGATGTCAAAGTCATATTCATCATTTTGGGATACAACAGTTGATGATAATGTTCTTGATGATTTTTTAGGATTATCTATTGATAAGCCTAAAGGTAAAGATGTAATTGCTTTGGCTGGATATAAGAGAGCCATTAGTAATTTTGTTAGTATTGTTACTGAAAAGAATATTCCTGTTGTTTTCAACAATAAGGATGAATCATTTACTGATGGTAAAAAAGTTGTTATCGGTGCTGATTTAAATGATAAGAAATTTGATGTTGCAGTTGGTTTGGCTCTACATGAGGCATCTCACATTAAACTTTCTAATTTTAGTTTATTGAAAAATTTAGAATTTGAGATTCCTGCTGAAACTTATTTATTAGGATTAGATAAAGGAATTACAAAAAGTGAAACTTTAAAGTTGGTAAAGAATATTTTAAACTATATTGAAGATAGAAGAATTGATAATTTCATTTTTTCTACTTCACCTGGTTATAAAGGTTATTATCATTCTATGTATGAGAAGTATTTTTATTCAAAGAATGTAGATAATGGTTTATTGAGTTCTGAATTTAGAGTTGAAGATATTGAAAGTTATATGTTCAGAATTATCAATCTACATAATAAGAATTGTCAGTTGGGTGCGTTATCTGGTTTGAAAGAAATTTATTCATTTATTGATTTAAAAAATATTTCTCGATTAACTACAACAGCTGATGTTTTGAAAGTGGCACTTGATGTTGTAGGTGTTATTTTCAAATCAATTGATAAAAGTGAAATATTAAATGATGAGGATGGTAATTCTTCTGATGAAAGTACTGAAGGTATGGAAGGTACTGACAACAATGCTTCAGGTGGTAGTTCTTCAGAAGGTGTTAATGAGAATGATGATTCTTCTGATAATGGTGGTAGTAATACTATTTCAGATGAAGATTTAAAAGAAGCTTTAGATAATGATTCTATTGGTAATGGAACTTCCAATGATGATGGTTCAGAACCTATTGAACTTTCAGATAGACAAAAAGAATTATTGAAAAAACATTTTAAAAAACAAGAAAAGTTTTTAGATGGTGATGTTAAGAAAACCAAACTTTCTAAAAAAGATAATGATTCGATTTCTGCCATTGATGAGTCTGGTGCGACATATGAGAAAGTTGGAAAAGGTTGTCCAACATCAAATTATTATTATAATCATAACAACATTAGTAATGGTATTAATTGTTTAGTTGTTAAGAAACTTACCAAAAGTTTAATTGATTCGAATATATTTTCTTGTGCTACTACATATAATCACGATAGATATTTTGGGTATAACAGTTATAATTTTATTGAAGAGGGTTTAAGACTTGGTTCTATTCTTGGTAAGAAATTAAAGATTCGTGGAGAAGAAAATTCGTTAAAATATTCAAGAAAAGATTCTGGTAGAATTGATAAAAGATTGTTGGCTGAATGTGGATTTAATAATTCTAATGTATTTAGTCAGACTTTTGTTGAGAAATTTAACAAAGCTTATCTTCATATTTCAATTGATGCTAGTGGATCAATGAGTGGTAAGAAATGGAATAGAGCAATGACATCAGCAGTTGCAATGATTAAGGCTTGTGATATGGCTGGTAATATTGATGTTATTGTTTCAATTAGAACCACACATATTCCCTACAGAGGTACTGTTAATGTTCCTTTGATTATGGTTATATATGATTCAAGTGTTGATAAACTTGCCAAAGTGAAGAGTATGTTTCCATCTATTAACACCACAGGTACTACACCTGAAGGACTTTGTTTTGAATCGATAATGAAAGATTTGATTCCAGGAAATTCAAATCAGGATAGTTATTTTATTAATTATTCAGATGGACAGCCAATTTATTCTAATAAAGATATCTATTATGCTGGTGAGTGTGCTGAAACACACACTCGTAAAATGGTTAAAGAGATGAAGAATCGTGGTTTGAAAGTTATGAGTTATTTTATTACTGATGATGATTATAGTTCTTCTAATCTTGAAAAATCATTTAAAACTATGTATGGTAAAGATGCTTCTCTTATTAATCCTACCAATATGATGGAAGTAGCAAAGACTATGAATAAAAAATTCTTGGAAAAATAAATTGAGAGTTGCCCGCATACTGACAGGCTTCTTCTGTATAACTTCGGCTTGGCCAAGACAGAACAAAAGTAAGTTCGGTCCCTCCGGGCACTCTCCTCACAATTAATAAAGGTTACAAATGAGAATAGGAATAGATTGTGATGGGGTATTAAGGGATTTCATTCCCGACCTTATCAATAAAATAAAAGAAACTCATCCGGAACACGCTGATAAGATTGGTATCCCACATAGTTGGGATTGGGAAGATTGGCTACCATTTTGGAATAGTGATGAAACTGAAGAATATATTTTTAAAAATCATTATAAAGAATTGTTTGGTCCTGAAACTTCTGTTATTGAATCTTCTTTTGAAGATTGGACTAAAATAAAAGAGTGGGCTAAAGAATATGACCATGAATTGATATTGGTATCAGCTCAGAGGAAGCAATGTATAGATCTGACATTAGAATGGTTACAAAGGTGGGGATTTACATTTGATGAAATACATTTCACACCACATAAGTGGTCTGTTGATGTAGATGTATTAATAGATGATTCACCAACTAAACTTGGTATGTTCAAAAAGAAATCTGTTGCTGATGGTGTTCCTATATGTTTCCGTCAGTCTTGGAATACAAAAAGTCAGAAATCTAAAATTAGTATTGACAGGTTGTCAGATATTATGACAATATGTTTCGGATAAATCTTTTTTTATAGTTTTGTATGATTTTTGTATATTTATGTGTGAAGTTTGGATTATCGCTCAAAAGAGGATAGTTCAATTAGTTAGACTAAATAGTTAATTAATAACACAGGAGAAATAAAATGACAAGAATACTTGTAAAGCCAACACATCTCAACCGAGATGAATTTTTAACACCATTTGATAAAATTTTTGATGAACTGATGAGTAAGACATTTCCTACTTTTAAAGAAGAAGTTGGAGTATCTTTTAATCAAGGTTCTTATCCTAAAGTGAATGTGTATGAATATGATGACAAGATTGGTATCATAGCAGAGATTCCTGGATTGGATAAGAAGGATGTTACTGTTGATGTTGAGGATGATATCCTTACTATATCAGGTGATAAGCATGGATTTAAAGATGGTGGAGTTAAATGTATAACGCGTGAATTAAAGCAATCATCATTTAAGAGATCTTTTAATCTTGGTGATCATTTGGATGGAGATGATATAAGTGCTTCATTCAAAGATGGGTTGTTATCTATATCAATTCCAAAGAAAGAACCGGAATCGCCCAAGAAGAAATTTGTTAAAATTTCCTAGTGGAGAAAATAGAATATAATGATACATTATATATTGTTTATGGCAAAGTGCCTATAACAACAGAATTATCTATTGAGGAATTAAGAAAAGGTTATAATACTGATATTATTTTGCGTAAGGATAATTTATATTATATGTGTGATGAGATAATTGAAGCTGAGTTTGAAGAGATTCCAAAGGTAGATAAATAAGGTTACATTATAAGTTATAGCGGGGTTTTATTTTATAAAACCCTGTTGTAATTTCACATTGGGAAAAATAATTAAAAAAAGTTCTTGTTTTATATGTATATACCGTTGTATATTATAATATGAGAAAAATCAAAATAAATAATAAAAAAAAGAAGTCATTTAATGAATAATAAAAAAGAAAGTTATTTAAGTTTTGTAGAAAAGGGTCAACGTTATATGCAATGTAAGAGCTGTCATGATTATATTGAAGTTGATAATGATGTAACTGCTATAACTTGTTCAAGATGTACATCTATACTATGTTTAAAGGCTATGCCACTAGACGAAATGTTACCATCATTAAATAAAAATAAAATAAGTGGTCGACCAGCCGGTTGGCATTTTATGAAAGAGTATGTTGACAAAGATGGTAATGTGTTTCACAAAGGAAAAGAACAAACTGAATTAAAGGGAACACTTAAACCTACTAAAGTGAAACCACCGAAGAAGAGAAAGAAAAAGAAATTAACAGCAGACCAAAAATTATTCAAAGAAGTTAAAGAATATAAAAAACGAAAAAAGCTAAGGAAAAAAACCAAATGATAATTACAGAAATATCAAAGTTACAAACAATATGTGAAGAAGTTTCTTCAATTGAAGAGGGTGAAGAAATTGGAGCACAATTACTTAAAGTGTTAGCTGAATCTAAAAATGGAATTGGATTAGCAGCAAATCAAATTGGTATTAACAAACAAGTCTGTGTTGTTAATGTTAAAAAACCGATTGTATTGATTAATCCGCGAATTGTAGAACAATCAGAAGATACATTTGTGTTTCCAGAAGGTTGTTTATCATTTCCAAATAAACATATTAGAACAACACGATTCGTTGAAGTTATAGTTGAAGCTGATAATCACAAAGGACAATTATCTTTCTCAGCTGATAGTAATAATATGAATGATGCTTTTGAATGTGCTTGTGTTCAGCATGAGATGGATCATTTATCTGGAGTCACAATGTTTGATAGAGAATGGAAACAAAAACCATATAGAGCACCAAAGAAATTTGGTCGTAATGAGAGAGTTATGATTACGAATGGTAAAGAATCAAAAGAGATTAAATACAAAAAAGCAGAACCATTAATAGCTTCAGGTAAGTGGGAGATTTATACACCAGCTATGGTTGAACCTGGTTCTTATGGAAAATAAATAGTAAGATTATATGAAAATGGCATTAATTGTTACTTTAGGTAATACCATGCAGGGAGTTACAACTACCACTACTATTAATAAAGATGATGTTATATATCAATTTGTGGGAACATTTATTAAAAATCCCACCCGCACTTCAATACAAGTTGGTAAAAAACAACATGTAGAGGATGCGTTAGGAAGATATATAAATCATAGTTGTACTCCTAATATTAAGATAGTTAAAGAAGATAAAATTATAAAGTTAATTGCTATTAAAGATATACAAGAAGGACAAGAAATAACATTTGATTATAATAGTACTGAATGGAAATTGTTTCATCCTTTTAAATGTAATTGTCATGGTATATTAATAACAGGTAAATATTACAAGGTAAAAGATTAAATGAAAGAATGTTTAACTTATGATGATGTTGGTATTAAGCCATTATTAAGTGATATAAAACATCGTGAAGATTGTAATACAATAACAAGAGTTACAAAAAATGTTTATTTAGATATACCGATTGTTTCATCACCTATGGATACTGTTACAGATTATAAAATGTGTTTGGAGATGGATAGACTTGGTGGTATGGGTTTTTTACATAGATTTAAATCATCACATAAAATTGCAAAAACAATACGATGGTTTAGAAATGAAAAACCTGACGGAACTATTGGTGCATCAATAGGTGTAACTGGTGATTATTTAAAACAAGCACAATTATATGTTTATAGTGGAGCACAAATTATACTTATAGATGTAGCACATGGTCATCATATATTAGTTAAAGAAGCTATGGAGAAAATAAAAAATGAAGTTAAAGGACAATTTGATTTATTGGTGGGAAACATTGCAACGAAAGAAGCTGCAAAAGACCTTTGTGAATGGGGTGCGGATGGTTTACGAATTGGTATCGGCGGCGGTTGTTTTACTCCCGGTATGGAAGTTTTAACTGATAATGGATTAAAAAGAATAATTGATATTGAATTAAATGATATGGTTTATACACATACAGGTGAATTAAAACCTGTAATAAATAAATTAGAATTTGATAGAGATGAAGAAATCATTGAAATAAATGATATAGAATGTACAAAAAATCACGAATTTTATGTTATACATAAAAAATATAAAGATGTTGTTGATGATGATAATTTGGATAAATATGCTGAATGGGTAGAAGCTGATAATTTAACTGATGATTATTTTCTTGTAGAAATTTCGTAGTTTTTTCTATTTTATTGATATTTATTATTGGAATTGAAGGTGGTATATTATGATTTTGGAGATAATAAATGTCAAAGATAATTAAAAAATGTAAAGAATGTAAAGAATGTAATAATGAATTTGAGAGTTATATTAAAGCTAATAAAAAGTTTTGTAATAAAAAATGTTATGGTAAATTTATGAATGGTGAAGGGAATCCTTTTTATGGTAAAACACATACGGATAAAACAAAACAAACAATTGGTAAAAAAAATTCAATAAATATGATGGGTAAGAATAATCATTTTTATGGTAAACATCATAGCGAAAAATCTATTGAAAAAATAAAACAAAATATGCCAGATATGAATGGAGAAAATAATCATTTTTACGGTAAAACTCATACACCAGAAACTTCTAAATTTATTTCAGAAATAAATAAAGAATTATGGAAAGATGATGAATATAGAGAAAAACAAAGTAAAGCTTTTAGTGAAGGTCAAAAGAAATCAAGAGATAAAAATCCAGAATACTATTCAGAAATAAAAAGAAAAGCTGGGTCGGTCAGTCATCATAATCAACATAGATATAAAAAGAATAACCCAGAAAAGAAATTTGAGAAGATATTAAATGATAATAAAATTGAATATGATTATTCACCAGTAATAAGTGAATATCAATATGATTTTAAGATTAAAAATAAAAGGATATTGATTGAAATTGATGGTGATTATTGGCATAGTAATCCTAAATTCTATAATGAAGATGGTAGTAATGGTAGAAGGAAATTAAATAATATCCAAATAAATAAAAAGAAAAAAGATAAAAAAAAGGAAGAATCTGCAGATAAACATGATTTTAAGTTGATTAGAATATGGGAATCTGATTTAGATAATGATAATTTAATACAAGAGGTTTTAGATGAAATTCAAACTTACGAAAATAAAATCAATAAAGAAAAAACAATATAAGGGAAAAGTTTATGACCTTACAATTGAAAAAGACCATTCATACAATATCAATGGTATCATCGTCCATAATTCACTTTGTAGCACAAGGATTCAAACTGGTGTGGGAATACCTATGGTTAGTTCCATTCTTGATTGCGTTTCTGTCGCTGACATTTACGATGTTCCTTGTATTGTTGATGGTGGGATTAGGAGTCCTGGCGATGTATGCAAAGGATTGGGTGCGGGAGCGGACGCAGTAATGTTAGGTTCTCTTTTATCTGGAACAAAAGAAAGTCCGGGTGAGATAACGAAATCGGGTAAATGGCCCAATGAGATTTTACAAAAGAAATATCGTGGTAGTGCTTCACTTGATAGTAAAAAAGATAGAGGCGAAACAAAGAATGTTGAAGGTTCTAGTCGTTATGTAAATTATAAAGGTAAGGTAAAACGAATTATTAATGATATAATGGATGGTGTTTGTTCTTCAATGAGTTATGTCGGAGCTGATAATATTAGTGAATTTCATAGTAATGTTAGTTTCATTAAAGTTACTAATGCTGGAATAGTTGAAGCTAAACCACATCTTTTATAAAAACTATTATATTTATTATATATAGGAGAATATTATAATGTCAGATAAACAAGATATATTAATTAATATACTTAAACAAAACGAACTTATGGTTGATTTACTTGTATCCATAAATAAACGAATGGATAAAATAGATGAAGATATAGATTATGCTGGAAATGTATTAATTGATATTGTTAAACAAGGAAATCAAATTGTAGAAGTATTAAGGCAATTTGATGATGATATTCCGGAAGAATATGATGATATTCCAGAAGAATATGAATTTGGTTTAGAAAGTGATAGACGCCACGATAGTCGATTTAGAAGTGTTGGAGATTTGTTAGAAGAATATGTTAATAAACATAAAGAGTTAAAAGAGTTTGAAAAAGAATTAAAAAAATATAAAAAAGATTTAGCACTTGGTCAAGTAGGTGAATCTTAATGGGGATGAGTTTGGTTTCGATTGGTGTTTTTAGGTATAAAAATACAAGTAGTATGATTGACTTAAACAATCAACAGCTAGTAATAACTGGCAATTATAACACATACAATGTAGCCTACGCGTAGGTTACCATCACCCTTTAACTCCGATAGAAGATAAGGTGGTGTCATAATCGGAAGAACCATCGTAAGTTAAGCAAATCTCAATCTCGATGTAAAATAACGAATTGTCTGGAAAGCGGACTTTGTTGGTGGGAAAGAAACCAAATAAACTTGTGAATAATTTTTATATTAATGGATATCAAGACCTGAGTTCGAGTCTCAGCATCTCCACCAATTATTAAATTTGTTTAAAAATATGTTAATTTATCAACAGACAGAAAAAAAATTAAATAAAAAAAAATTAATCGTTTTGGGATTTTTCCTTATACTTATATAATAAGTAGGTTATAAAGTTATTGTACGCACATATCAAACACAATCAAAAGAGATATTTTTTCTTAAATATCTAAAGTTCATAAGTTAATATAATGTTATCAATGAAGGCAATTTGCTGTTGTAAGAGGATTGTGTGTATAATATAAAACAAGTAGTAAATCGTAACATAGGGAGAAACCATATGAAGAATAGTATGAAAAACGTAATCATCACATTGGCACTTATGATTGGCACATTAGGTATTGTCAGTTCACAAGTGGCTGGTGAACTTGATACTGATAACACTAATGTTGTTAGTACTCAAGTAACTGGTGAATTTAGTACTGATATTGTTATTGGAGAAGATACATCTTTTTCTAATGCATATACAGGAATGATATTCAAAGGTGATGGTTGGGAATTAAGTACAAATCTATCAGATGGTAATGTAAACATTGAAGAAGCTAAATATAGCTGGTCGGTAACTGATATGATTACATTAACATTCGGTAGTCAAGCAGAACCATATGGGTTGGCTTGGGGTCTTCACAGACCATCAAACAACTACTATGTATCTACTCCAAGAGATCACTCTATAAGCAATGGTGTTGGGTTTTCGACATCAGCGTGGGGGGTAGGAGTAAATGCATTTTATGGTAATGATGCTTATTGGGCAACTCGTTTGTCTTATAATGTATCACTGTTTGGGGTAGATTCGGAAGTTGGACTATCCGTGAATAGTAACGACGCTCAACTTATTGATGTTTCAGAAAGTGGTGTATTTTTTGGTATGCCATTTGAATCATCTTTTGAATACGACTTAGCAAATGACAATGCCTATTGGCTTCGTTGTGCTGTAATACCAGATTTTGCTAAAGGCGCTTTTGTACTCATTGGATATAATTCTGATGAGGAAGTGCTATATGGAGTTGGGTATAATTGTTCTGATAAAGTACATTTGTCAACAGAGCTTTCTGCTGATGGTGATACATTAATCAGAGTCAGTTATTCATTCTAATAACACTAAATCATAGGAGAAAAATAACATGAATATTAAAAGTGTATTTTCGACAATAAATGATGTGATTGTAGGATTCGTAGGTGTACTTACTGGATTAGTAACCTTGGGCGTTATGGCTCAGGTAATATTCGGTACAGGTACTCTTGGATTAGACATCGTAGGCAATATATCAGCTTTAGTTACTACCTTTATGGGTGGTGGCTTGGCCGGTTTGATTGCACTTATTGTTTTATTCGGTTTATGGACTGATAAATAAGTGATGTAAATTACATATGATAATCTGGGTTCAGTTGAAATATACTGAACCCATTTTTGTTTGATATAATTGTAATTATTCTTCAGTATATATGATATTTATTAATAAGAATATCACACATAACTGGAGGTATTAATTTATGTCAAAAAACAAAAATGTTAACAGCTCTACAAAAAAAGTTATAACCAAACAATCAGATAATCATACAATTACAAATAAACGACAAGCATTAAAAGACTTAAAGAATATGGAGTGGAATATGGAATTTAGAAATGCAGCTCAAAAGCGTTTTTATAAAACTATATCTTCAAAAGATATCACTTTCTGTATTGGTCCAGCTGGTTGTGGTAAGACTTATCTTTCTGTATATCATGCATTGAAAATGTTGATATCAAAAGATAATTCAATCAATGGTATTATTATTGTAAAACCTTTAGTGGAAGCTGATGGAGAAAAGATTGGTTTCTTACCAGGTGATGTTGATGAAAAGACAGCACCATTTATGATGTCATTCTATTATAATATGGAACAAATCATAGGTAAGAATCGTTTGGAAGTATTGAAACACGATGGTATTATTCAAGTTATTCCATTAGCATTTATGAGAGGTTTAACATTATCTGATAAAATTGTTATACTTGATGAAGCTCAGAATGCTACACCTGAACAAATTAAAATGTTTGTTACTCGTATAGGTGATAGAAGTAAATATATTATCACAGGTGATTTAGAACAATCTGATTTAAAGAAAAGAACAAGTGGATTAGAAGATGCAATTAAAAGATTCGCTGGTGTTAAGGGTATTGGATTAGCTTCATTTAAAGAAAAAGATATTGTCAGGCATCCACTTGTTAAAAAATTATTAAAGAGATATCGTGATAATTTTTCAATAATTGATGAGATATCAGCTGAGAAAACGATATCGATGTGGGTGAAGGATGAAGAGATATTACCAACTGATGGCTCGTTTGAAATATCAAATAAAATAGATTATAAATTAAAATAAAAAAAGCTTGACTCATATTATATAAATGTTGTATATTATATGGTATGATAAAAATTAATAATTACTTAGTAAAGGAATCATAAATGATAAGATCAACTTATGCTATATTAGGATATATAGCATCACTTACAATAATGTTTTGGTATTCAGATAATATAATTGAAGATTTACATAATAGAGTTACTGTATTGGAATCTGAAAATAACGAATTAAAAAATAAGATTGAATTATTTGAATATAATGTAATAGTAACTATGTATAATCCAACTCGTGCTCAAACAGATAGAACACCAAATGAACTTGCTGACGGAACAAAGATAAATCCAAGAAAAGCTAGTTCATATAGATTTGTTGCTTTATCTCGTGATTTATTAAAGAGGTGGGGTGGTCCATTTGATTATGGAGATTATATTGTAATAGAGGGTATTGGTAATAACAGTGGTGTATATCAGGTTCGTGATACAATGAATTCTAGATTTACAAAAAGAGTAGATATTCTTAAATCAAAAGGTTCTAACAAATTCAAATATACTAATGCGAGGATGTATAGTTATACTGCTGTAAATGAAAATAATTTATTAGCTGTAGATTAATATAGAGGTAAAGTATGAAAACAATGAAATCACCGACTGGTAAAGTAGTCAGAGTGGATGAACATAAGGCGTCAGTTTTATATGAAGAGGGTTTCAGATACATATCAAAAGAACAATGGAAAAATGAAGTTAGAGATATAAATAAAAATCCAAATGATGATGTTGAACCAGAACCTGAAAAGAAACATAATAAACCTTCCAAAGCACAAAAGAGACATGTAAGGAAAAAATTATAAGTGATAAATAAAGAGGTTATGATAACTATCTGTATATTATTTTTTACACAGATAATCATATGGTATCAATTAAATGGACAATTAATTTGGAAATGGGCAAAAGATAATCCATTTTTATTGGCATGTCTTGGTCTTCCAATTTCTTATATGCTTATACTTTCAACTAAATATGGTTATATTGGATTTGGTCAATTATGGCCTATTAGATTATTAGGATTTGCTACAGGTATGATTTCGTTTCCGATTATTACTTGGATGATGTTGGGGGAAGGTGTTTCGATAAAAACGGGGATATCTATGTTTTTAGGATTGTTGATAATGTTATTACAACTAATATGATCAATTGCTTTATTGCTTCGTTGCTTATTGCTTATTGCTTCATTGCTTGCAGCAAATAAGTAGTATAGTTTTGTATCAAAAGAGGAATATTTTTGAGTTTAATTAATAATTTTTTTGAAGTAACAGATGAATTTGATTTCGATAAAGAAAAGCAAAACTTTATTGATAATTTAGATATGTTAAAATTGATGTCTGTTCAGGAACAAACTTTATATAAGAAATGGCAAGAGTTTAATAAAGATGAATATAAGATGAGAACTAAAGCTCATAAGTTTAATACTATCAGATCGAAGTTGTGGAAACCAACTGACATTTATAATTATGATTTAACTGTTTCAGAAATAGAAGCTCTAGATCCAGTTGTTGAATTTACAGAAGATGCGAAGACTTGGACTTTGGTTAGGAAATTAATTCATACAATGGATTGGAATGCTAATCCAGGTCGTAATCAAAAGTATTATGTTAAAGATAAAATTACAGGTAAAATACTTGGATTGATTTCATTGGGTTCAGATGTTACATCAATTAAAGTTAGAGATGATTATATTAAGTGGACAAAAGATAATAAGTTTGTTGACCATAAATTAAATAATACAGCTATAGCTTCTACTATTGTTTGTGTTCAGCCATTAGGTTTTAATATGTTAGGTGGAAAATTAATTGCAGCTCTTACTACTGTTTCAGATGTTAGAGAGCAATGGAAGAAAGATTATGACGATATTCTTGTTGGTTTAACTACAACATCTCTTTATGGTGCTCATTCTCAATACAATGGAATCCCACATTGGAAAACACTTGGTGAATCTGCTGGTAAGATTATGATTAAACCTGATGATTCAGTTTATTTAGTTTGGAATAAATGGTTAAAAGAAAATCACCCAGAAGAACATCACAAGGCTGTTACAACTACAGGCCCTAAACAAAATGTTATTAATAGAGTATTTAAACATCTTGAAATCAAGGGTAAGGATTATGAACATGGTTTTAAACGAGGTGTATTCTTCGCTAATATGTATGAGAACGGATTAAATTATTTAAGAAATGAAATCACAGATAAAGATTTAGTAATGAAACAAAAATATGTTTTAGATTATGATAGAATTAATTCTTGGTGGAAACCTAAAGCTATCAGAAGATACACAACATTATTTAATGATAATAGAATTAAACCTGAGGTATTATTCTACGGAGATGTAGTTGGGATGACTTGGGATGAATGTAAAGAAAAATACTTAGGAGAAGTTGGAAGATAAAAAAATAAAAAAAAGCTTGACTTATATAGTATAAAGGTTGTATATTAATTAAATGATTAAAAATAAAATATAAAATATAAAATAAGGCAATAAACCAATGAAAAAGATAAAAGTAATTAAAAAAACTATAAATGGTGAAGTAAAATTATTTGCTAATCCATATGATTTGACTCCAAATAAAAATAATAAAGAAATCTATACCAATGAAGAAGAAGAAAGAAAAAAACAGGAAGAGATATCAGAAAGTTATAAGATAAGAGTCGCAGAAGGAAAACCCGCAAATAAACAACCAGTAGTAATTTGGAAAGATGGTTTGACAGAAGCTGGTCATACAAGGATAGACGCTGCTAAACTATCAGGTTGTGATGTTTGGGTTACCTTTTCTGATGAAGACTATCCTAATCCAGATACACCATACTCAAACTTTCAAACTACAACGAGTACTAATATTTATCGTGATATGAAACCTTCAGTTAAACTTAATGAGTTTGATGTTGCGGAAAAGTCATATATGAAAGAACATGGAACAGCAAGGCCTCCCAAATTAAGAGATGAACATATTAAAAGATTGGGAACAAGTAAAGGAACACTTGATAAATTGAGAGATATAAAACAGAGTAGTGAAGGTAAATCTTTATTAAAAAAAGTTGACGCTGGTGATATGGCAGTAAAAACTGCTTGGGAAGAAGCTACTGGTAAAAATAAAGTAAAGGTTATCAGTTCCAATAACCTTGATAGAGATTGGGGAGAAATTTATACCGATGATGTTTTTAAACAATCATTTAATAGAATCAGTAATATAATAAATAAAACATTGAATCAATCAACTAAAATTGATGGAGAAGAATATTTTCCTTATAAAGATTTTACTCATGGTTCAATTTCTGGAATTATTTCTCACAATTGTGAGATGATTATATCTAAAATTCTAATGTCAGAAGGACATGATGTAGTAGCTGCTACTGGACACCCAACTGATCCAGATGTTTATCACCGTGATATTGATGATAAAGTAGAAATTAAAGTTACTAAGTTTGACGGTAGTAACACTAATTGGAAGGGTGGAAAAGGTATTAGAGAAGGACAATACATTCTTGTAACTTATGATGAAACCGCTAAAAATTGGTGTGTTATATTTACAACACTATTAGCAAAAGATTGGAAGAAATCAGGTAGTGGAATTATGTCTGGTCACATACTACCAATCAAAAATGTGTTTAAAAATCACAATGAAGATAAACAAAATTACAAAGTTGTATATGGTGATGTAAAGCTTCTTAATGGTAAAATCAATGTAAATATGGATACTATCTAAAAATGAACTTAAATAACTTCATAGATGTTAAGGACAACGATAAAGAATATGGATACAACATTCTTGTTTATCCAAACATAACTTATCAAAAAGATTTAGAAAAAGATTCTTATGTTGTTGTCCTTGGTAACATTATTAGAGAATTAAATAAAATAAGAAATGATTTGTATTGGACTATAATATCACCAAGACAAATTGATAGTTTAGATTTTGATAACACAGAACAAATCATATTACCTCTTCCATCTTATCCAAATGCTATGAGAACACATTTTGATTTTAAAACAATCATAAGAGAAATAGATTGGAAGAAAAAAGATTATGATATTGTTTATACACATTTACCAGAACATGCTTTACAATTGAAAAATCTTTTATACAATAATACAAATATAAATCCATTGTTTATTGGATATACACATTGGACTGAATTTCCTGAAATAACAAATTATGAAATGACAATGATGGATGTTAATTTTCTTGGACTATTAGCTATGGAACGTTGTGGTATCAATACATATGGACAAAAGGAACTTATATTAAAGAATGCAAAGAAAAGTTTTAATAAAAAGTCGCTTATACGATTGGATGAGATAATTGTTCCCAACTATTTGGGATGGGAAATACCTAAGTATGAAAAACAAACATCCAATAAAAAAATAATTGTCTTTAATCACAGACCACATAAATATAAAAACTATGATTGGTTCTTAAAACAAATGGATAGATTATGGGAACATAGACAAGATTTTGAAGTGTGGGTGCCATTAACAGATTCAGTTACAAAACCATATATGACAAATGATAAGTATGATAGGTTTGGATATTTTTCTAAACTATCAAGTTGTTACATTGGTATTAGTTGTAAACAAAGATATGGTGGTTGGGCTGTATCTGCTACAGATGGTATGAGTGTTGGTGTTCCATATATGTTTTCCGATGATGGTTATTATCACGAGTTAGCTGATGATGCTGGGATATATTATAAAGATGAAGATGAGTTCTTCAATAAGTTAAATAATATTTTAGATGATAAAGAATTAAGAGATGAGTGGAGTGGTAAATCATTAGAAAGATTTGAACAAGGTAAATGGGAAATAGCTATTCATCAATTTAATAATATGTTAAATAAAATGATAGATAAATTACCAATGATAAAAAATGAAACAGATTCTTATAAGAAAATATTAGATTTTATTCACAAGAAAAAATCTGTTTCTAAAGAAGATATTTTAGATTATCTTAATTGGGGTGTGAGAATATCCTTTACATCCTACAGAAATAGATTAAGAAATGAACCAACAATTAAATTTACAAAAGATAGATACGAGGTAAGATAAATGAAAAAGTTAACTGCAGAGCAAATGCAATTAAATTGGGAATCACTAATGGATATTATTGAAAAATACATTGGTGATGATAGAAAAGAAAATCTTCTGAAGATGTATGAAGATTTTGAAGAAAGAATGATAATGTCTCCGGCGAGTGGTAAGGAGCATTTTCATAATGCTATGCCTGGTGGATATGTTGAACATATTTTACATGTAATTAAATTTTCATTACAACTTTATAAGTTGTGGGAAAAGAATGGTGCAGAAATTAATTTTACAGATGAAGAGTTGGTGTTTGCAGCTATGCATCACGATTTGGGTAAGGTTGGTGATTTGGAACACACTTATTATGCTCCACAAGATTCAGATTGGCACAGAATGAATCGTGGCGAAATATATAAACAGAATCCAGATATTCAATATATGAAAGTACCTGATAGGGCATTGTGGTTACTACAGCATTATAGTGTTAAGGTTACTGATAAAGAATATATTGGAATTAAATTAACAGATGGTTTATATGATGATGCAAATTCTGCTTATTTAAAATCATATAATCCAGCTTATAATCTTCGTTCTAATATAGCTTATATTTTACATCAAGCTGATATGATGGCGACACATATTGAGTTTGATGAGTGGAAGAGAAGTGATGAGGATGTTGTAGTAAAAGTTAAACCACCAGTAACAAAAAAAGAACAAGAAACAATTGACAATATGAAAATGAAGTTCAATGAACTTTTTGATTAGGAGAAGATTATGGTATTAATTTTATTAACAATATTATTTGCAATTATTTCAGTTGGTACATCAACTGTATTATATTTTGCATTAAAGAGAATAAATCAATATGAAGATTTGATTGTACAGTTTCAGAGTATAATTTCTATAGCGACTGAAAAAGTAAAACTTGTTGACGCGTCTGGTCATTATGAATCTGATGATGAAACAGGTTTCTTTTTTGAACAATTAAAAGAATTACAAAAATTATTAGATAACATATTTGAAAGTGATGAGGAGAATACAGATGGGTAGAAAAAGAAAAGGTAGAATATATTTTGACCAAGATGTTGAAGATGCTATTATTAAATATAATCAATCTGAAAATGATTTTGAACGAAATAAAATATATCAAGAAGAAATACATTATGCGTTTGATAAGTTATCAGAAAACATTATTAACACTTTTAAGTTTAGTTATTTTGATTATGGTTTTGAAGATGTGAAGGCTGAAGTTGTTTCGTTTTTAGTTATGAACATTCATAAGTATGACCATACTAAAGGTTCAAAGGCATTCAGTTATTTTTCAGTTGTTGCTAAAAATTATTTAATACTACATAATAATAATAATTATAAGAAATATAAAATGACTGATAAACTTGATGTATTAGATATGAGAAAATCTAATGGTGGTATAACTAAAGAGCATATGGAAGAATTACTTGAAGAACTTATAGAATATTTTGATAAGAATATTCCAATTATTTTTAAGAAAAAGCGAGATATTGATGTTGCATATGCGTTACTTGAATTGATGAAACGGAAAGACGAGATTGAAAGTTTTAATAAGAAATCACTTTATATTCTTATCAGAGAAATGACGGATGTAAATACGGTACATATAACATCTGTTGTAAATGTATTTAAGAAACATTATATTGCAGCGTCAAACGAATTTTATGATAAAGGTATAATTGAAACGAAGAAGTTCTTCTTCTAGCTTAATTATTCATATAAAACAATTTAAAAACCTATCTTATTGATAGGTTTTTTTTTTATTTCATCAATTTTTACATTTTTAATATTTATATATGAATCGGTACATTTATTCGTAATAGAGGATTTTAAAATGAAAAATAAAAAAGATATTGAGATATTTGATGGGAAATCATTTCAAGATTTGACTAAAGATATCTATGAAAACACACAGAATAAGAAAAAGCAGATTGACTTGTTAATTCAAGAAATTCATGGGTTTATACAAACAGTAGATGATGTAGTTATGATAGCACCTATAATAAAAGAATATATGGAAGTATCAATTAAGAATGATGAGCATCTTGTGAAACTAGCTGGAGTATTACAACGGATAGTGACAAAATCAGTTGATGGTACTAGTGATGAGAGTATGTTATTATCAGATGAAGAAAAAGAAGAATTGATGTCTACACTTCAAGACACTGTAAATGATTTACAAGAAGAGAGTGATAGATTTAATAAGATAAAAGATGAAACAACAAAACATTTTATGGGGAATTAAATGGGTTCAACTTTTACAACGTACAAAGATGTTAAAACAGATTCTTCTTTATTTAATAAAGGAAAACCAATACCTGTTTATTTACAATTTGTTCCTGGTATAGTAATTGATACAATAACATCTTCTGAATCACAAGCGTTTGCTGCTAATTTAAGAAATATAAATAGTATATTAGCAATACCTCATGTGGGGAAGAAAACTTTTACACGGAGTGGAACTGTTGGTGAAAGTAATAGATATTATCCATTATTTAGAGGAATGGTTGATGTACCAGCAAAAGGTGATCCTGTTTTGTTATGCACAATTGGAAATATTCAATATTATTTAGGACCATTAAATACAGCGAATGATCCAACTTGGAATATTGATCATCTTAATGTTCAAGAAAAATCTTATAAGGATGGAGAAAAGGTCAAAAATGTAGATAAAACATCACCTAATTTTGGTAGAACTGGTCATGGTAGATTAGAAAAAAAATATAATGACACATTAGATCATCCAGATGGAGAAGCAGAAGGTAGAGCTATAAAAGATATACATGGTGATATTGTATTTGAGGGACGACATGGAAATAGTATTCGTATTGGTAGTAGAAATATAAATCCAAATATAATCATATCTAATGGTAGGAATTTATTACATTATTCATTTGAAAGTTCAAAAGATGGTTCATTATTTACAATGTTTCAAGTTGGTTCAATAAGAGAGCATTTTCCACATGATTCAAAACTTGATGAGGAGTTTAATGTTGTATCAGAACCATTTATATTATCATCAGATCATGTTGATTTAGAAACAAAAAGACCTATGAGTGATTTAGTTTCAGTTGTAAACGGTGATGGTGATGCTGAAAAAATTATTTATAATTATGGTAGTCATATAGAAGAAGATGCTATTAAAGGGAATCAGATATTACAATCATCGGATAGAATAACATTTAATTCTAAAAAGGATAGTATATTTTTATCTTCATTTAAACATATACATTTAGGTGCTGGACAATCTTTAACTATATCTACAAATAAAGAGACAATTATTGAATCATCAAATATTTATTTAGGGAAAGGTGCGACAGGTGATAAAAAAGAACCTATAGTATTAGGAACTCAATTGAAAGTTATACTTGATGAAATAGTTGGTATTTTAGAAGGATTAAAAATGACAGGGTGTATAGCTGGAATGTCTGGACCACCAGATCCAGGTTCAATATCAAAAATACAATCATTAAAAAGTAAGTTAAACAAACCAAAATTTTGGAGTGAGTATCATTTTATAGAAGAAAATGGTCAAAAACCATAGGAGGTCATATGAAGAAATCAGAGTTAAAAACAATAGTTAGAGAAATAGTAAGAGAAGAAGTTGCAAAGTCAATTCACGAAGTTATAAGTGAATTGAAGCAACCGACTGTTAAGAAAAAAACAATAACTAAAAAACAACCAAAGAAAAAAATGGTTGAGAAAAAACAATATACATCTAATTCAGTATTGAATGAAGTATTAAATGAAACAGCAAATTCAGAATGGGAAACAATGGGTGATGGTATTTATGATTCATCTAATATGAATGAGATAATATCAAAACAATATGGTGATATAACACAAGGGAATGGTCAAGTAAATGCAGATGCTATGATTGCTTCGATGGGTGAGAATCCAAAGAATGTTTCACAAGAATTAAAAGATAATATGTTTAATAAAGATTATAGAAGTTTAATGAAAGCTATTGATAAGAAACAAAGAAAAGTTTAATGGGATTGAAGTCTGATATAAAAACAGCATTTTTAACTTCAATGGGTAATCCAGAAGATGAAGGTAACATTGATGGGTTGGCTCAAGATATTACAGATGCTATAATAACTTTTTTAACTAAACAAACTTTTACAATAACGGAGATGAAGGCTATTTTAGAAGTTGAAGAAATAAAAACAACAGGTCCATTGCCAGCTGATGTATTATCAACTGTTACTACTAATGTTAATGGTGGAATGACTGGAGCTCCTGGACCAGTTGTTAATGCTACAGGAATTGTAAAGAAAGGATCAAAAGGGGTACTTATACCTAAAATAAATTATAATAAAAAAGGTGGTCAGGGTGGTGTTATGATGTCAATGGGTCATGCTTATATTGGTAGAAATCCTGTAGACGGATCAGAAACAAATGAAGATTTAACGAAGGTTAAATTATTGGAAGATAATATAGTAGGTGAATAATAATGGCGATTAGAGATACAAAGAAAAAACCTTTTATAGAAGATAGAGATGATAATATTTCTATTGGAATAGATTTACCATTTAGAAAATCAGGTGGTGCTGGTGGGTGGTTTGCTTCAACACCAACAACGATTGAAGCTGTAAAGAATAATATCAGAAATCTTGTACAGACAGAACAAGGTGAAAGATATATGCAACCAAGACTTGGTTTGAATTTAAGAAAGTATATGTTTGAACAATATACAGAAGAAACTGTTCTTATGGTACAGAATGATATATTAACTACTTTAGGATTTTGGTTACCTTTTGTTGAAGTAAAACAACTTGATGTTTCTATGGAAGAAACCGATGCAGTAGGTAAGAATAAAATGACCATATTTATAGTATTTAATATAACTCGTGATCCAACAACTCTTGGATCAGTTCAAGTTGAAATAGGAGATTAATGATGCCATATTCGGATAAAGAATATAAAGTAAGTAATGTTAATTATTTAAATAAAGATTTTAGTGGGTTTAAGCAATCTTTGATGAATTATGCTAAAACTTATTTTCCAACATCATATCGTGATTTTAATGAGACATCACCTGGAATGATGTTGATTGAAATGTCAGCGTATGTTGGAGATGTATTATCATTTTATATTGACCAACAGTATCGTGAAATGATGTTACCACTTTCAGAAGAAAGACGGAATGTAATTAATTTAGCTAAAACATTAGGATATAAAACACAAGCTATATTTCCAGCATTTGTTGAATTAACATTTAAACAAACAATTTCTTCAGATACTACAGATGTTAATAATATAGTACCAAATCATAATCAGGGTGTAGTAATTGACAAGGGAGCACAAGTTACGGCAACATCTGATTCGAATATTATATTTGAGACACTTGACATTGTTGATTTTAGAACAACTGGTTCATATGGAAGTGACAGTGCTGTACAAAGTGGGTTTGATGCTACCAGTGGATTAGTTAATGAATATACAATAACAAGAAAAGTTAAGGCAGTATCTGGTGAAACAAAAACAAAACAATTTACGATAGGAACTCCAACAAAGTTTAAGAAATTGACATTACCAGAAACTAATGTTATTGAAGTAGTAAGTATGACTGATTCGAATGGTAATAAATGGTATGAAGTTGATTATTTAGCACAAGAACAAGTAGCAATTGCAACTCATTATACTAGTGATAATAGAGATAATGCATTTTCATTAATTGATAACACACTTCAAAATATTTTACCTATTCCATATTCATTAGAATATATAAGAACAAATAAAAGATTTATAACTGAATTAAATACTGATAATACAACATCAATTGTATTTGGTAATGGTATATTAAGATCTGGTCAAGAATTGAGTGATGGTTTTTTACAAGTTGAGCAAGTAGGTATTAATGTTCCTGGAAATCCACAAGATTTACAAACATCGATTGATCCATTACTTGGTGATGAATATTCAACATTAGGAGAAACACCAACTCATACAATATTAACTGTTAAGTATAGAGTTGGTGGTGGTGTAACTACTAATGTTAATTCTGGTGATTTGACAACAGTTTCATCACCAACATATATCGATGGTACAGATATTGGTAGTAATACTTTAACTGTAACTAATGAAATACCAGCTGCTGGTGGAGCTCCATATGAAACAGTTGATGAAATACGACACCGAGCTATGGCACATTTCACAACACAGAGACGATGTGTTACAAAAGAAGATTACGAAGCTCGTATTATGGCAATGCCTGCACAATTTGGAAATATTGCTAAAGTTTATGTTAAAAGAGAATCATTAGATAATATATTTGAACAATATATGAGTTCAGGTGAAACAATTGTAGAATGGACATATCCAGATTTGGAAATTAGTGAGGGAACAGTACCATCACATATCATTGCGATTATGGAGTGGTCACTCGAAGGTGGTGGTCAACCTTTTACTGATTCGGCTACATATATTCCGAATCAGGGATGGGTTGGATCTTTGGTATCAGAAGGATTACAGACTGGTCATCATTATGTATTTGTTTCTACTGAAGGGTTTACTTGGAATCTTCCAACAAATATATACATGGGAGAGATACCAACCATAGCAATTTACATTATATCATATGATAAGAATAGAAAATTTGTAGGTGAAACTTATAATGCTAATGGAACTAGTATACAAAACATACCAACATTACTTGAAAAAAATCTTAAAGAATACTTAAATCAATACAGATTAATAACAGATGCTGTAAGTATTTATCAAGGTAAAATTATAAATTTTGGTGTTGCGTTTGAAGCTGTGGCACATAAACATGCGAATAACCAAGATGTAAAGTTGAGATGTATTCAGAAGATAATAGATTATTTTAGAGTTGAGAAGATGCAATTTAAACAACTAATTTATACAACTGAATTGGAATATGAATTGATGGGAGTTGATGGTGTTAGGGGAATTAATTATGTTGAATTAACACAAGATAAGTTAAGTGATGATACTGAAATATTCACAAAGCCATTACGGAGTATGTTATATTCTAATGGTAGTTTTATTACTAGCGGTACTGGAACAACTGGTTACGGTTATCAATATGATTTTAATCAATTTTATACTACTGAATATAACGGAATAATATATCCATCGGAAGAACCATCTGTATTTGAATTAAAGAATCCAAAAGAAAACATTAAGGGGAGAGTAGTATAATGCATCATTTTATTTTACCAACATCAGATACATGGATTTCAAGTGGTTCAAGTCATATTGATGAAACATCATATATTGACGCGAACTTTGGTCAAGATGAAATACTTGAAGTTAAAAAAGCTTTTTGGAATAAAGACTTTGATTATCAAACAAGAGCATTGATAAATTTCGCAGGAACAGATTTTACAAATATGTCACAATCAATCCATAAAGGTGATATAACAAATCCTTCATTTTATTTAAAATTATATGAAGCTGAAGGTAACCAAGATTTAACACTTGACTATAAGTTAGCAGCTCTTCCAATATCTGAATCTTGGGATGAGGGCGTTGGAAAGTTTGGTGACAATCCAAAAGTAACAAATGGTGTAAGTTGGAAAAATAGAAATTATTATCCAGGTTCAAGTGAAGTAAATTGGAGTGGTTCAGGTATATTTCATGGTGAAGGTGGTGGTATAACTGTAGTTAGTGGTAGTACAGATGCATCACAATCGTTTTCAAATGAATCACCCGATGTTGAAATGGATGTAACTAATATTATAAATAGTTGGTTAGATAAAACAAATCAGAATTATGGTTTTGTTTTAAGATTTAGCGGAAGTCAAGAAACAAACAGTACAACATTTGGTCAATTAAAATTCTTTTCAAGAAACACACATACAATATATGCACCAAAACTTGAAGTGAGATGGGATGACCATCTACCTTGCACAGGTTCAAATACTGGAAGTCTTAATGAATTGACAATGAGTGGATTAGTTGATAATTATTTATATGCTAGAGGACTTAGAGAATCATATAAAGAGAGTGAAAAAATTAAATTTAGAATTGGTGCGAGAAAGCGTTATATACAAAAATCATTTTCAACATCAGTTCAAACAGTTACAGGATCTTTTATACCAGAAGGGAGTGGGAGTTATTCTATTCTTGATATAGCAACTGGAGAAACAATTGTTCCATTTAGTGCACATACTTCAATGAGTTGTGATTCAGAAGGACCATATTTTATACAATGGTTAAATGGTTTTTATCCAGATAGATTATATAAAATATTATATAAATTAAAATATAACGATGGACAAGAACAAATATTTGATGATGATTTTGAATTTAAAGTGGTGAGGTAAGTTATATGCCAACATTTACAAGAGAACAAATAATAGATAGAATAACACAACTTCTTATTGAGAATTATGATAGTCTTAATATTGGAGATATTGAGGGTGTAAGAAAACGAATCAATCCAGATTCCGGTTTAATAACAACGGGTTTATCTGGTAAACCAGTTCTTTATCAATATGATGAAAAGGCGTATTCTGATGAATTGGATTGGATTACTAATATAGTGATGCTAGAAGTTTCAAATTGTGGTGTTGAAACTATTGAATCTTGTATTGATGTTAATGGTGGGTATTTACGGATTGATGGTACACCTGTTGGTGAAGATGGATTATTAACTAGTCTTGGTACAAATGGCTTTTGGACAAACAATATAAGTCAATTTTTAACATTTGATCAAACAACTCAACAATTTGATCCAGAACAAGCAGAAGAAATATTAGATACAACCATTTATGAATTATTACAACAACCACTTACACGTCAAGAACAGATAAATCAATTTTTTAGTGATTATGGTAGTTTAAAAGGCAATATACCAATTTTTGGTGATTATAACGATGATGGATTTATAGAACCACAAGCGGGTTATGAAGATGGACATGATATATCAAATGATAATGTAGATGATTCGGATGCATCTATAACAAGATTAACTGAAGATGTAGATGATTTAAATGAGAATCAAAGTTTACAATGGTTAAGAGATGATTTAAATTTGTATTTAGAAGATATTGATCAAGAAGTTGGTTTAGATGATGAAAGACCAGAATACGAAGAAAAATCAGATGGTCATTTACAAATACGACATATGAATCAAGCAATTATTGTTCGAAAAGAAGAAGGTGAAAATGTTGGATTGGCGGATGAAGTGTTAATTGATAATAGTAATGGTCATACAGATTTTTTAGGTGCTAATCCAGAATATTTAGATGCAGACAGTCTACTTGTCACATCTTTACCAAGTTATTTATTTAATGGTTTTACTATAACACAATGGGTTAGATTTAAGAACAAAGTAAGTTCAGGAACATTATTTAATTTTGGAAATCCATTACGAGAAGTTAATCCACATGGATTTATGTTGGATACATTTGTTATTGATGAAGATACTGAAAATTATAAAAGATATGTAAGATTAGTGCTTAGGAATGGTGTTGGAAATTTATATGATTCTCATGTTGGTATATCTGCTCATGTTAGAGTGGATACGGTAGAAAATGGTTTGGGTGAAGTATTATCATCCCAATACACAGAAATACCAGTTGATTTAAATGAGTGGTATTTTATTGTCGCAACATTTAATCCGATGATAAATGAAGCTACATCATTATTATCTAACGATTTTTACCTACAAAATTCAGATTATTGGAGAGGTAATGTTGTTCATGTTGATCCATCATCTAATGATAGTAGTTTAACATATACTCATCATTCAGGTTATGGAGCAAAATGTAAAGTAGAGGTAATATCAAAAACAGATTTATTACGAGCGAGAGGATATAAATATGAGTAGAAAAATATATAATGAAATAATAATGAAATGGAATGATGATACAAAATCATTCGACACTTTATACGAGGATTCATTTGAATATGATGGTCCGATGATGTTAGCTGTAGGTCCGTGTGGGTCGTGTACTT
>Ga0080013_1000378_pt1 | contig 63215 bp, 79 predicted proteins | sample ETNvirenome_6_85_FD_69236 | JGI IMG/M metagenome (GOLD analysis project Ga0080013, IMG submission 69236) | Marine viral communities from the Pacific Ocean - ETNP_6_85 (SPADES assembly) (version 2) | ecosystem: Environmental > Aquatic > Marine > Oceanic | place: Pacific Ocean | collected 2013-06-19 | reverse complement strand
ATTTTTGCCGCTACGCGGCGGCCCTTCGGGCCGGGTGAAACCCAAAAATGTGTTTTTTTTAGTTTGTGGAATTAAGGGGCATTTTTTGTTTTTTTTGTGTAATTAAAGGACAATTTTTGATTTTTCTTCTCAATATATGTCTAAGAAAAAAATTTGTCCTGAAGTTTTTTTTATTTTTTCGGGGCCATACCTTGGCCAAGTTTATTTACAGTATTTACATTTGGTTTTGGTTTGAGTTTGGTTTGGTTTTTTCGGGCCATACCTTGGCCAAGTTTATTTACAGTATTTACATTTGGTTTGAGTTTGGTTTTGATTTTTTTTATTTTTTTGGTTTCATTTAGGCTTCGTCGCGTGTCTTCGAGCGGGTCAGCGGGCTGGTCAGCGGGCTGGTGAGCTCCTCCTCCATCTCTTTGAGAAACTGCATGTCTTCGTTCTCCTCCTCCTCCTCCTCCTCCTCATCGGATGCCTCCTCCTCATCGGATGCCTTAGCGAGAATAGCCTTGAGAGTGCTCTGGACGTCGCCATCAAGTTCGAATTCCTCATCGAAGTTCTCGTCCACCTTGTTGCCATGACTCTCACAAAGAGCACAGTCCTCTGTAACCTCTTCGGTCAACTCGTGGTTGTGCTCCGGAACCTTCTTCTTGGCCTTCTTGGTCTTCTTGGGCTCCGCTACCTTCTTCGGCTTCTTCTCCTTTGGCTTCTTCTCCTTGGGAGGCTCATTCTTCTTCTTGAGGTGCACGTGGCACAACTCCTCGTTCTCGCAAGCCTTGTTCTTGCACTGGTTCCCGGCGGCGGTCAGACCAGAGCAGATGGGGCGTTCGGCCTTCTCAACCTCCTCCTTCTTCTTGCGGGGAGCGCGCTTCTTCTTGGGCTTCTTCTCCTCCTCCTCCTCTTCGGTCTCAGACTCGGAGTTGGTCACACCCTTGAAGTTGCGGAAAATTTCCCGGGCGAGTTCGGCAGACATGGCTGCGAAAATCTCCTCCATCTCGGCGCGGGCCTCATCGTGCTTCTCTTGGGTCACAAAGGTCTCCAGAAAAGTCTCTACACAGGTAGCAGCCATGATTTCTTCTTACAAAGAGAAAGACTGAAAACTTTAAATGAAAACTGAGTAGATACCGAGGACCTTAGGGCTTTACGCACACGCCTTTTCTTGGAGTGAAGTTCTGCAAGTCAGGAAGTGCTCGAGAGGAAGATGAAGTTCTCCAAGTCCGGAAGACCTTAGGGTGCGGTGCACACGCCTTTTCTTGGGTCCGGAAGATCCCTTTCTTGGAAGTGCTCGAGAGGAAGATGAAGTTCTCCAAGTCCGGAAGCGCACACGCCTTTTCTTGGAAGTGCTCGAGAGGAAGATGAAGTTCTGCAAGTCCGGAAGATCCCTTAGGGTGCGGTGCACACGCCTTTTCTTGGAGTTTCTTCAAAAAATTTGAAGAAGAAGTGTGCTCGAGAGGAAGATGGAGAAGTGAGTAGCTCCCGGGGGACCTTAGGGCTTTGCGCACACGCCTTTTCTTGGAGTTTGAGGGGGCAAAAGTTTTTTTTTAATTTTTAAAGTTTTTTATTTTCCTTTCAAAGTTTTTTTTATTTTTTAAAGTTTTTTTAGTTTTTTTAGTTTTTTTAGTTATTTAATTTATTTTTATTTTTTTATTTAATTCAATTATTTATTTAATTTTTTAAAGTTTTTTTAGTTTTTTTAGTTATTTAATTTATTTTTATTTTTTTATTTAATTCAATTATTTATTTAATTTTTAAAGTTTTTTATTTTTTTTTATTTTTTTTTATTTTGAAGCAAAAATTCTGCGAAGTTCTTGAATTCCCAAAGTTTTGGGTTTAGGGGGTAACTGTGAAAGAAGCCTCTCGTCATTGAGGAGTTCTGCACAAATCCGCGACTTTGCATCTTGGAGGCACGCGATTGACTCCTCAACACTACCCCATTCTTCTCCGCCCCCTTTTGTTACAAACTTCTTCACAAAAACAGTTTTCTGTTGACCAGTGCGGTGAGCGCGGGCAATTGCCTGAAGTTCCGTTGCGGGGTTCCAAGATGGGGAGGTTATGTACACGCGAGTAGCAGTCTGCAAATTCAGCCCAACTCCACCAGCCTTAATCTGAATCAAGAATACACAGCCTCCGTCTGAATACTTTGTGAATCGCTGTCTCTGAATCTTGCGGTCTTCAGTAGAAACTGACCCATCAAGACGGAAAACGTCTATCCCATCATCTTTAAACATTCTATGAAGAATATTCATCTCGGAAGTGAACTGACAAAAAATAAGAGACTTCTCAGTAGGATGCTCATTCACATACCCAAGAAGGGTCTCAAACTTCTTCGAACCATGCTCCCAGGTAGGAGCATCGGTTCCAGTCTTTCGTGCAATCCCGTCCAGATAAATCTGGGGGTGAATCATGGCCTGTCTGCACCGCAAAAGACACTCAAGAATATGCATGGTGTGCATGTTAATCTTGGCGCCGTGAAGCTTGTAAAGATTCCGCACAGTCTCCTGACCCGTCTCGAAAACGTCGCGGTAAAGTGCCTCTTCTTCCGGATACATCTGAATCGCCACATTTTCAAACTCACAACGGGGAATCTTAATCACATCCGGGAAGTCCTGCTTCGTTCGACGCAAAACAAACTTCTTCTGGACAGCCTCGTATTGGCCCTGAACCACAACTTTGGGAAAACCCAGAAACATGCTCAGAGTCACAAAATCCTTCAACGAGTTGAAAATGGGGGTACCGGTCACAACCCAACGAATACGGGCATGGATGCTCGAAAGACTACGGAAAGTTTTGGATTTGGGATTGCGTATCTCGTGACCCTCATCCAAAATTAAACGGTCCCAGGCAAGTTCATGGAAACACGTGCGGTTATCTTTGTCCTTCCCCTTTTCAATCATCAAACTGTAGGGAGCCAGAATGACGTCATATTCGCGACTGCGAAGAAGAGAAGACTTTGACCGGTCGTACACCAACACCTTCAAATTCGGGGCGAAATGCTCAATCTCTTCTTCCCACTGGGAAATGATAGATTTCGGTACAACAATCAAAGTCTTAGCACAAGGGTTACCCAAGAGGGTAGAAATTATTTCAACAGTCTTGCCAAGACCCATCTCATCACACAAAAATCCACCCTTTATGCCGGTATCGAATTCACGCATCAACATCCAGGAAAGAGCTTCCAGTTGGTAAGGCTTCAAAACACCTTGGAGGAGTCCGCGTCTGTGTCGTTCACCGCACACGCGGTGGATAGAGGTCACAACGGTATTAACCAGTGTGGGGTTCACCATTTTTTGAACTGGATTGATTGATGATGAGAGGGGGGGGGACCTTAGGGCTTTGCGCACACGATTTTTTTTTCCTTTCAATTTTTTAGTTTTGGTGGTGTTCAAAAACACCAAAAGTTTTTTTTTTAGTTTTTTTAATTTTTTAAAGTTTTTTTTTTAATTTTTTTAATTTTTTAAAGTTTTTTTTTAATTTTTTAGAATGTTATCCCCTTGTTTCAAATCAATTTTTATCCAATCTCCCGGGTAGTTTTTGACCTTGACCGAAAAAAACAACCTATTATTTGTGGAGAAATCCCGCGCCAAAATCAGGTAGGGGGTCATAGTCTCATAGAGAGTCATGGCATTCTGACGTATAAGACCCGTATCTTTACTGTCGACGTCAATCTCCCAAAGGTAATTCCCGATATCAACAAATACGGGGTTCACCATTTTTGTTGTGAGTGAAGTGAGTAGTTCGGAGGAGGACCTTAGGACTTTGCGCACACGAATTTTTTTTTCCTTTCAAAGTTTTTTTGATGGTGTTCAAAAACACCAAAAGTTTTTTTAGTTTTTTATGAGGGGGCAAAGTTTATTTTAGTTTTTAAAATTTTTTAGTTTTTTATGAGGGGGCAAAGTTTATTTTAGTTTTTAAAATTTTTTAGTTTTTTATGAGGGGGCAAAGTTTATTTTAGTTTTTAAAATTTTTAGTTTTTTATGAGGGGGCAAAGTTTATTTTAGTTTTTTAATTTTTTAAAGTTTATTTTAGTTTTGGTGGTTTTCACCCGTTGAGGGTACCACTCCGGTGGCGCAGGAGCACCCCCGTACGGAAGTTCGCAGTGGTCCAAATTTTCAACAAATTCATCACAGATTGGGCAATACGAACTCATAGTGTGGGAGGATGAGAAGGGGAGGTGGGGGCTGGCTTTAGGGAGGGATCAGACACACATTTTTTTTCCTTACTTCTTACTAAATATTTGAATTAGGGTTTTTGGTTTTGTTTTTGACGGTTTTTTAGCATCGTATTTAGCAAATACCGTTTCGATGAATTTTTTCATTTCTGGTTTTCTCTGGAGTTGCTTTCCATGAGATATAAGCATTTTTTCAAGATACCATTCGGGATATCCAATTTTACTATATGTCAGAATTTTCTCAACAATCGGAGGTCGTATGAGATTTTTGTAGTATTTTTCATACAAATCAAGCAAAGGCGTGGTCAATTTTACCTTTACATTCTTGGACTTTTTCTGGACTTTCAAATTCACACAGACATGATTTATATCAACAATTGGAAGAAGGGGCAGAGGAGAAGATTCTTCTTCTACTACTACTTCTTTCTCTAGGTAGTGAATCTTCTCCAGTTCTCTCATTTTTTCAATCCTTTCTTCTTCTTTTTTCACTTCAAGTTTCTTCATTTTTAACATTGCCTCCTGAAGCTCTTTCACCGCATAAAATATATTGAGATTTTGTGTTCTACACATCAGCAAATAATCAACAGACATTTTATACTCGTGTTTTGCTTCTTCGTATCTGTTTTTTGCAACGACAAGACAAGTTTTTGCGTAAAATTCAAAATTTTCGATAGGTTTATAAGTGGGTGGTTTACTACTCACAGGCACGTTTTTATTAAATCGAGACATAATTTTTTCTGCGGCAATCTGAACATCTGAAGACGAAGTTTTGGTCTTCTTTGTGGCTGCGACACGAATGCGAGGGCGAATGTAGCTCATCTTTGTTATCAAATCAAGGAAAGAACTGAAGATGAAAACAATGAGTATCCCTTCTTCTTAGGATTACCCAGACACTTTTTTTTTATAGGAAAAAAAAATATTTATATATAACAAAATGAAAACAGAAATACTAAAACCAAATGAACATGTATTGTTTAGAGGAGTAGGGGGCTTAACTAAACGTTAATCTTTTAAACTATATGAATGAATACAATATTAAAGCATTAAAAGGACGTTAAACAAAATTAGGTTCCCAGAGCCCCCACAATTTTTTGTTTTTAAAACCATAAGTTGCCAAATTCCTACACGGGAATTTATGAAATTTACAATTCAAACAATGAACCGATGTACAAATATACAATGCCCACCTATTATGATCTTCGATTAGTTCTTCCAATTCATGATGACCCTGCTGAATTGTCCCAATGTCCTTGCACAACTTTATGATTCTATCTGAAGGGTCTTCCCAGATAAAATGATGCTGTTTAATTATTACCGGAACAACAAAAGAAGAAAAATATTTTTTATTTATTTCCCATTGTATGTCGCCCGGCAAGTTTCTCATGAATTTTTGCCAGCAAATTTTCGATTGATTCTCGGTGTCCGACATTGTTTTTGAGAGATTTTTGGTAAGATTGTTTTTTTTCAAACCAGTAGTTAAACTCTTCATCACGCATGTTTATTATTAATATAAAAATTTTTTTATTTAAGTTTTTTTTAGTTAGTTAGTCGCTGTCCTCACAATCCGCCCAACGAAAATTTTTTGGTTTTTCAAAAAATAAATCTTTTTCTTTTTTTGGCCAATTATTAAAATATTTTTTAAAAGTTTTTTCTTTTTTTTCATATAAAAATTGTTTTAAAATACCGTGAGTTATTTGGTTTCTCCGAAATGCTTTGTCTGGTAATTTTTTTGCTTTTTTCTTAAAACATTTAGTTTCGCTGTGCCATGCTTTCCCACACCAATTACAATAAAATATTTTCTTTTTCGGTTGTTCCATCTTTAAAAATAATATATAGTGTTAATTTTAATTAGCTTATGACACAGGAGGAAGTTTGGGTTGAAGAGGCGATCAGTGAACTCATATGGGAATTTTTTGAAGGTTATAGTGAACGTTTGGAATATGTTTTGAGTTATTTTTAGAAAATTGCATCAAAGATATGTCCTTCATTAATAGTTCGTACCAACTAGGCGGGTATTTTTCACAAAACCAAAAAGAATTCCCGTCTATTGCATATTCCAAGTCTTCCAAATACTCCCAGTCTAGCGTCTTAAACTTGTTGAAATAAAATTCCATTACACCCAAGTCATGAATTAAGTATTTGATATCCTCCTCGTCCGCTTCTTCAATTGTTTTATCAAAAAGATTTGAGAATATTTGTTCACAATGTTCTTCGTATCGTTCTTCGTCCCATTTTTCACAGTACTTGTGCATCCCCTTAAAATATAGTTTTTGTCGACACATAGGACAAGTGGTTTCTTCCTCACTTTTGAGGTACCACTTTTTTATACAAGACATACAAAACGAATGTCCACACATAAGTTTACAAGTGGAGGTAGTGTCGTCATAGCATACTGAGCACTCCATGGTTGGGTTTGTAACTTATGTATAGGTAGTTTTAATATACAGAATCCGGACGCAACTATTACATAGGGCATTTTATACACGAATTTTTTTTTGAAATTCGGTCTTGCTGTATCTAAACACCACACATTCCACACATTGGTTCTTTCTTGCTAATTTGCTGACACACAAACAATAATACAATAATAACACCTAATGTTTTCAAATTCATTTTCATTTTCATCTTCATTTATAAACTTAAAAAAGAAAATAATTTTATAAGAAAAGAAAAAATGGGTTATGTTCCTCCACAACTCAGGAATAAAATAAATTATAAGCCCAAAAATCTCACTCGTAAGGCTCCGCTTCCACTGATTGATTACACAAACCTAAAGTCTCGGCGGCAGTTATTTGAAGAATATTCAAAAGAAAATTACGGTAAATCAGACACGGCCTGGACAGAAACGTCATATAAAAATATAAATCATTATGATAATAATGAATGATAAAGTAGTTTATACGTTTACTGTAGGTGGTTCATTTCTACATGCTTTTATCACTTCTTTTGGTATTATGGCATCAAAACAGCGATTCATAAGGAATAGTATTCATATTCCTTATGGATACATAGGTGGAATTATATCAAATCACAATATTAATTACGGATTTATATATTTTATTCTGCTTATTGTGTATCAAATTTTAGAAGAGATTGGGAATTTAGTCATGCGTGGACAGGATGTAAGTTGGTATGACATTGAAGGATACACCATTGGATTTTCTTACTATGTATTATTTTCAGTTTTAAAAAACAGAAACGAAAAATATTCTACTGTAAGTTTAGACAGTCTATAAAAATAGACTGACGCAAGTACACACACACACACACACACACACAATTAGTTCATTGTCAGCTCTTTAAATAGCTACCAGATATTTTTATCTTATTTTTTTCATTAATATTTTATTTTTTATTTTTTTTTATCAAGTATCTCACCATTTTGTTTGATAGTTATCCAAATCTGAATCTAACTTAGATAGCTATCTCGGGAACAGATTCAGTATCTGTTTCAGGTCCATCGTTGTCGGGGACAGTATCTGTTTCAGGTCCATCGTTGTCGGGGACAGTATCTGTTTCAGGTCCATCGTTGTCGGGGACAGTATCTGTTTCATGTCCATCGTTGTCGGGGACAGTATCTGTTTCATGTCCATCATTGTCGGGATCAAATTCAGAATCAGAATCAAGATGATCAGACTCTGAATCGGAAGAATCTGAATAGGAAGAACCAGAAACAAGATAATCATCAGACTTTGAATCGGAAGAATCAAGATTAATTATGTAGCTCCTGAAACGACACACAACACCAGCAAGATTAATTCTGTAGCTCCTGAAAATTTTAGGACAACGCTCACAACACGCAGGAAGAGTAATTCTCTTGAAAACTTTAGGATAACGACTCGCAACACCAGCAACAACAATGGTCCATACAGCAAGAGCAAACATAATCTATGATTATAATAAAATATAGACGGAAATCTTTAATTAAAAATCAATTTCCTTGGAATATATAGAAGATTTTATATAGTGAACATCCTTTTCCATACCGGTAACTTTACCATGAATATCAAAAACAATATCACGCATATCTTTTCTTTCATTTTCTGCCGCATAAGCTTTTGAAAAAAGCTCATCTATTCTGTTTGATTCTCTACCCAAATGAAAAATAATAGACCCTACTGTAGCACCTGACGCAAATAATCCAGCTAATATTTCTCTCATTGTAGAAAAAAAATTAGTAGTATAGAATAAAGTGGATAAAAAAATTTTATATAATGAATAATTTAGAAGAAATTCCTAAAAAAATTCAATATCTTAACGTTGACTCTCCTTACGTCAACGGTACAGGAAATATTTTTTCCGTTGATTTAAGTATCACTTCAAACGCATTTGTAGAAGAAATGAGAGATGTAATAGGAATTAAAGTTGTTGATTTTTATATTACACAAGTTGGAGAAAATGGTCCGGGAACATCCGCTGCTATAAAATACATCGATATTGTTTGCCCCGACGTTCCTACACCAGGACAAATGCTAAGTGAACGGAACTCGCAAATCTTATCACGGATACCATTGGAAAGAAATTATAGTGGATCAAATAATATTATTCAATGGGACAAACAATGGGGAAGTTGGAACAGAAAAACAAATTATTTTAATCCAATTTCTATCAAAAAATTAAATTTTAAACTTTATGAATTTCAAGAAGGTGGAAGATATGAATTATTAACGCCGAAACATTTTTATTTTACACTTGAAATTACAACTATTGACCATAAATCTCCATCAAAAGACACAAATTTAAGAGTTGTCAAAGCTATAAACAAGTTGTGCACCAAAGTCGATGAACTAAATGAAAATGTCCAACGAATTCCCGAACCACCTCCACCTAAACCTAAGATTCCTTTAAGAAATATATTGGGTGTATTGTTACTTGTGGGAGTGGTTGGGTATTTAATTAAAAATAAACTACCCAAATAAAAGGCGTGTGCTGACTGAAAAATGGGTAAATGTAAAATTATTAAACAAAGAAGATACCTTTAAGTGGATGACATAGCAATAACAATACCAATTAACAATAATATTCCTGCTCCCAAAATAATCCACAACATTGTATTAGGTTTATCTGGTGGTATATCTTTACATTTATAAAGTTTGATCCACGGTTTACTATCATCGTGTCCAACCGCTTCAGAACTTCTGTCACATACCTGCCCTGAAGGACAGGTATCCGGACAATCAATCTCCGGATTACAACTTACACCTTTATTATTATTTATACAATGACACATTTCCGGGGTAAGGGATGGTTCTACATAAATTTTTTTATTTCCACATGTAAATATGTCTTTCTTATCTGGGTCAGGTGCGTTTCCTTGAGACGTTATTTCGGTTTCTGCCATCTCTTTTTCTGTATCAAACGCACATACACCGTATTCATTCATCATAAAAAAACAGTCTTTTTTTCTTAAATCTGAACATTCTAACTGGTTTTTACCAAGACCTTTATATGGTACTGCTTCACCGTCAACAATGTCCTTTTTGGCGCTATCCTGTAAAACACCACAAGCTCCCGATACCTCACTGCAATCAATATCACTGCTTTTACAATATCCTATTTTTTGACCATCATCGGGTGTCGATGGTGCTGCGCCCATTTTATATTTTAATAGGTTAAAACATTTTTATTTTAATAATTTAAGACTCAACGCCAAAGAGGCTTCAGGTGGCGTTACCTGGTGGGCTCCGTATCGAATTATTCATGGTCTTTTATATTTGGCGGCAGCCATTTACATGTTTAAAGATCCAAAACACGCGTGGATTCCATTAGCAAGTGATGTTATTCTGGGATTTGTATTATGGTTCTCAGTAAACTAACTTGTTCTTTTTTTTTTTTGTTATTTATAATTATAATAACAAAAAAATGCGAACTTGCCATTTTAAATTTTTGCTTAAAGGTGGATCGGTTCAGAAATTAAAACGTAATTATGAAAAACTGACTGGAAAACAATCTCCACCTATAGACGCATGGAGTTTTACGGGAATGGTAAAGGACACAAACACGAGATTTTTCCCGGACCCGATAGGAATGGTACAATTTAGACGTGGCAGAGTAGCCACTGACATATATCATTTAAATTCAAATATCGTTGGATTAGTCATAGCAGTGGATAATTATTCAAATGACAGTATGCATGGTTCTCATGCCATATCGGCTGTTAAATATAAAAATACTTTATTTTGTTTTAATGCTCACGGTAGTGATGCACTACGTATGGACAAAACAATATTTCGTCAACTTGCACAAGAATATAAATGCACTAATATGCTGACATATAGTGGACCAGGTTTCCAATATGGAGATCCACACGGCGTTTGTGTTGGTTACGCCGTTAATTTTATAGCTGAAATGTTTTTGGCAATTGAGGGAAATAAAATTCCAAAAAAAATAACCCAACCTCAATATGACGACTTTGTATCCCGGGCTATAAATTCTCGTGGTTTATGTTTTGGGGGGACATGCGTTTCAGGAAATAATCAACTAACCAAATGGAACAAAATACATGCAAGTTTAGCTAAGCAACATCTTACGAATTTTACATTAAATCGACTAGATAATTTAGAAAACTTAACGTTTCAACAAATACCAGAAGAAATGACAAATTTATTTAACACATATAATATAACAACTCCTGTTCCAGTTTCATCACCCAAACCAAACGTCGGTGGTAATAGAAATAGAAATAAAGCTGTGGCTGCTAAGACTTTAAGTTCTTTAAAAGATATTGCCCGTAAACGTAAAATCAAGGGTTTCAGTGTCTACAAAAAAGCTCAAATGGAAAACTTGAGACGTAGAATTTTAAATAATATAAATAGAAAACCAGTTCCAGGTCCAGGTGCAGTTCCAGGTCCAGTTCCAGGTCCAGGTGCAGTTCCAGGTGCAGTTCCAGGTCCAGTTCCAGGTCCAGGTCCAGTTGCATCACCCAAACCAAACGTCGGTGGTAATAGAAATAGAAATAAAGCTGCGGCTGCTAAGACTTTAAGTTCTTTAAAAGATATTGCCCGTAAACGTAAAATCAAAGGTTTCAGTGTCTACAAAAAAGCTCAAATGGAAAACTTGAGACGTAGAATTTTAAATAATATTGGATAGATTTATAGAAAATGAATAAAATTACAAATGATGAAATCAATCAAATTGAACAAAGGAGCACCTCCAGTAATGTTCCATGGACATTATTAAGAAATATACCGACCAATGATATGTTTAGGCGAGATTCTAATGGAACTTATACTTTAACATACACAAATGGAAAACAATTAAATAATGGAACAAGTATACACGGACATGCGTATGTATTAAGCACACCTACTCGTACACCAACAAAATATGCTATTAAAACAATGAACTTTAGTGATAAAAATGAAAGACTAACGTTTTTCAATGAGTTAAAAGTTGGAAAAGTGGCAGGTATAGGCGAAGTTGGGCCAAGATATTACGCGTTTAAAGTACAAGACGGAATTGGAACTATTATAATGGATTTAATCTGCGATTGTATGGATAATAATTGTAATTGCACTTTAAAAAAATATTTATACAATTCTCACAAAATATTAGATTCCGATTTTTATACTAAATTAAATACAACTTTAACAAAATTTTTTAAATTAACAAAAGGATTTCATGGTGATCTTCATTCTGGAAATATTATGGTATCTTTAAATCCCGATTGGTCAGTTAAGAAATTTTATATTATTGATTACGGATCATTTACAAAATTTAGAAATACTGCAGGAATTAATACAACGAATTTGAGACAACTATTAAATAAAATAAACAGTGAATATGAAAGTTTGGATAATCCTAATTATTGGTGGAGATTTCCGAGTGGGTCTCGCGCACGGGACCCACGTAAAGGAGGTCAATTATATGAATCAAATAAAAAGAAACTTGAAAAGAATTTTAAGTGGCACGGGGCAAACTTTAAACAATTATTAACTTCACCCAAACCAAACATCAATGGTAATAGAAATAAAGCTGCGGCTGCTAAGACTTTAAGTTCTTTAAAAGATATTGCCCGTAAACGTAAAATTAAAGGTTTCAGTGTCTACAAAAAAGCTCAAATGGAAAACTTGAGACGTAGAATTTTAAATAATATGAATAGAAAACCAGTTGCAGTTCCAGTTTCATCACCCAAACCAAACGTCGGTGGTAATAGAAATAAAGCTGTGGCTGCTAAGACTTTACGTTCTTTAAAAGATATTGCCCGTAAACGTAAAATTAAAGGTTTCAGTGTCTACAAAAAAGCTCAAATGGAAAACTTGAGACGTAGAATTTTAAATAATATGAATACTTAAAAGAAAAAATCACATAATAATTAATTAAAATATGTCGCGTCGAATAATTTGTAAATTAGTAAAAGATTTTATGTTATATAAAGATCCATATGTGTTTAGAAATTATCCACTGTGTAATTGCTCACATTTGTGTCATGTTCAAGATCAAGAAACCGACGACAATAATTATTGTCCTAAGAATTATACTGAATATACGAAAGTTAGAAAATTAATTACAGAGGATAATAATTATTTGAAAAAAAATTGGCCAGATGCGAAGGACTCATAATACTCCAATCTGTATCTGATTTCATTATGTCTAATTTAGTAAGTATACATCCTACAAGTGCACTACACCAAAAAGTATTTGTTTTTTGTGGTTTTACATCTTTACCTATGGCAGCTTGCAACCAATCTAATGGATTTTTATCATAAGGTTTACCGTGTACTATATCATGAATTTTCTTTAATTGTGATTCGTCTATAGGATTTTCATTTTTAATTTTTCTTACCCAATATTTTTGAGATGGTTTGAATGGGTGAATCTGTACACCGCCATCGGGATCGGATTCCCATAAATATGTCCCTTTAAGTCCCAAAAATTTTGGATCTTGTAATATAAAACCAACATGAACCCACGGGGAATTGGTAAATATTTTAATTAAATAGTCCGGGAGATACCAAAAATTAGTCTGTTTGAAAAAAATTAAATCGCCTGTCTTCATTTTTAATATTTTTTAATATTTTTATTTTATTTTTACAACAAAACAATCTTCATCCAAAAAACCTCATCGATATTATACGCCTCGTCAACCATGAATTCAGAATATGATGCATTACAGTAATCACGGACAGCCCATTCAGGACCTTCCAATTCTACAACTTTGTCACCGTTTTGTCGGGTATATTCGTCTACAACTTTAACCATTTCTCGAAGTTCTTCGTTCGTCTTATTTGGTTTGAAATTATCAAAACGGGTTTTCAACAAATCTTCTGCACTCTTGATTGATGATATCGAACCCCAAATTTCAATTACATTTCGTTCCTTGTCATACCAAATGTATTTGCAACCGCTTTCGTATGTGATATTTTTGAAATGACGCCCATTCTTTCCAACCAAGAGTCCGACTTGAATAAAATCTGGAACCGTAATTTGCGAATAATGAGCAATCGGTGGGTTGTATTCACCGGGTGTGTATGTGTATGTATTGAAAGCCATATTTCGTTCCTTTATAGTTTAATATAGATTCACTCTTTTAATTAATTTTTTTTCTGGGGTGGAACCCAAGCTTCACCATCCAATACACTTTTTGTATATAAATATGACAATGTAAAATGAACATGAACCCAGTTAAGTATTTCACTTACTGGAAACTTCACCTTCATCGGATTCTGATTGATCACCGCTGGAAGCTGACACTTTGTCGTATTCATGTTCGCTACAGCTTCCTGAACTTTCTTCAACCACATCACATGCGCCTGATTCCTCGGGTCGAACGCTTTCCTGAACGTCATCACTATTGCTGAATTCTCCATGTTTAATATTTAACATTGTATTTATTTGTTTAATACTATGTTCTATATGAGTTTCAAGAGGTAGTATTATATTTAAAAGTGACAATACTGATGTTGTTATTAGTCTGCAGGTTAATGAAATATTATCCAATATATTCATTCTTCTTTTTTAATATATATTACTCTATTTTTTTAATTAATTTTTTTACTGTCGTCCAAAACGACCCCCACGATACTTACCAATACCACCACCTGTTTTTTTAGGGTTCACCCTTCGTGAATCTTTAAATATTTAGCACTTGGGTCCTCTTGATTTGTCCATTTTGTTCTCCATATTTCCGAAATAAGATGATCCTTGTTCGTTAAAAATTTATCCCAAAAAAATCGTCGATACATCTTTTCTTCATTGGTTTTGGGTTTATTATGACTTATATTCTCAAAGGACACCTCATCAAACGAAATTGTGTCGGCGTATTTCTTAATTTCTTCTACCCATGAATATCCAACAGCATCACTAAATGCATCCTTTTGTCTCCATAGGATTTCGTCTGGTAGATATCCTTCAAATGATTGTCTCAAAATAAATTTTTCCATCATACCAACTGATGTTGAGGGGTCTATTGTCATTCCTACATCTATGAAGTCTCTATCCAAAAACGGGACTCGAACTTCAAGACCGTGAGCAGCCATACATCTATCACTTCGAAGAACATCAAATTGATGAAGTAGTTGCAAGAGTCGAATATTTTCATAAAAAAAGTCTTCTACGCTTGGTGCATAGTGGAAGTAAAGATATCCTCCAAATAATTCATCACTCCCTTCCCCTGAAAGTACAACTTTGCATTCAGTATTTTGAGAAATGTACTGACCCAAAAGCCACATTGGTACACTGGCTCGCACTGTTGTTGTGTCATAACTCTCTAGACTCTGAATAACTTCTGGTAAAACTGACAGTCCTTTTTCAGTTGTAAATTCAACTTCGGTGTGGTCAGAATCCAAAAAATTAGCCATCACTCGCGCAGCTTTACAGTCCGGACTGTCTTTAGCACCAATAGAAAATGTCTTTATTTTTTTGTCTTTTGGGAGTAGTTGTTTCCCAATAGCGGCAACTAAACTACTGTCAAGACCACCAGACAGAAGAAAACAAATATTTCTGTCTGTATTACCAATACGTCGTTTTACGGCCTCTATGAAACTTTTACGAATTTGTTCGTGAGGATTATTACTTGATTTAATAAATTTAGGAAAATTCCAATAACATGGATAATAACAAATAAATCGATCAAGTTTTGAATCATAAATATGACCCGGTGGGAAAATCTGAGGAGTTGTATCCAAACTAAATGCTTTTATTTCACTTGCCAATTCTATTCCCCCTTCTCTGGATTTCACATAAAATAATGGGCGAACACCAATTGGGTCACGGGATGCCAAAAGCGTTTTTCCATCGGTGTAACACATAGCAAACACGCCACGAATTTTTTGAGATATATTGAAAATACCGTGTTCTTGAATAGCTGGAATTAAACATTCACAATCACTTTCACTTTCTTTATCATCAAACTTAAATTCTTTGTGATTGTAAATCTCTCCATTACAAATTAACATTTTTCCGTCGCGCCTAAACGGTTGCATTCCATTTGAACTTGTGTCATTAATTGACAGACGGTAAAATCTCATAATACAAAGACCCATTGATGTAATTTTTTCATCATCAGGTCCACGGTGTGTTAATCTGCTGCTGCACAAAGTATTAACTTTAATATTAAATGAACAATGAATTCCACACATAATTAAAAAATAAAATCTTTTATTCTTTAATAACTACTCTAAAATGGAACAACCATTGCCAATTCCAATTCCTGTTTATCTAAAACGACGGCCTCGGTGTAATTCTTATCCATCACCACCCGAGATAAAAATCATAGCCAGAATAAAACGCCCACTTCTCCCACCTAAAAAATCTGAACAAAGTAATTCTTGCCCGGTTCCAAAAAATCACAAAGAAAAAGCTTCTGATGAGGAAATCCATGGTCTGTTTAAGAGGTCTGGTTTGTGACCTAAAAATCCATCTGGTCGATAGGTCTTGAGACAGTCTTCAGTGTGTCTCACACCATCCGGTGCACATGGACGATGCCCCAATTTAGGTGTGCGATACAACATCTTGACATCATTTACACCATGAAAATGATCACCAACCACATCATCACGAATAAAAAATAAATTGTAACCAAAACTTTCTGTACACACCAACGAGTATCCAAGCTTTCGTCCCAAGTTATACATTGCTTGAATACTCGCTCCTTGATAAATCGTTAGATCATAATTAAATTCCTCTTTGTATTCGACAATTTTGTCTTCGGGTGGTGGAAATGTTGCATTGTACTCAATGACAACAACTCTTGGACGGCACCTCCCGTTTTCACACATTTTCTTCCAAATGTACCAATCATTGCCGTCGATATCAATTGACAAAAAATCAAATTCTTTTGGAACATTGTATTTGTCACATAATTCCAAAATATTGTCCAAGGTGATATACTCTTTGTGAATCTTTGTATATTCACACGGTAGATCGTCTCCGTTCCACAGCACACCAGTGAATCCATATTCTTTATGAAGAACTTCGCTATTGTTTGTCGTTTCGGTTCCACCAAAATCCAAGTAAAATTTATTTGTTGTTCCAATAACTTCAAAAATTTTTTCAGTTATTCCATCTTCTTGAAATTGAGAATATTTTTTCTTTTCAAAATTATTTAAAAAAATTTTATTCTCTGGAATTGGATAACATACATCCACACCGTGTTCAACAATTAATTTTGTAGTTAAATTAATTAAATTCACAATTTCAGTTTTCTCAACTTCATTTTGTGAAAATTGATATTGTTGTTTAAGATTTTCTCTGAATCCTTGTAATGAAAACATTTTATATAAAGAATATAAAGTTTTACTTCTTTATATATATAATGAAAATTTATATTATTCATCATTTAGGTATTGGTGACCAACTTACTTTAAATGGTATGGTCAGACACTTTGTGGAACACAACCACACCGTTAAAATAATGGCTCGGAAATCACACCAGTTGACTTGTGAATTTATGTACCGGAATCTTTTACCGGATAAGGTCTCATTTGAATTTATGGACTCGAAAGAGTTGGTCCCGAGTCCACAAGAAATTTGGAAACGCGCCAATGAACTTCATGAACAAGAAGGATACACTCTACTCCCGCTTGCAACCTACCAAATTCCGACCTATGCTTGGAATTGGTTCACTGTCGGTGAAGGTAAAAATATGTGCAATTGGTTACAAGCAACCTATATCCAAGCAGGACTCAATCCTTTTTACATGAAGACAAAATTTAAAGTGGACAGAGACCATGAGAAAGAAAATGAAATCTTTGACCACTTTGGTTTAGTTTCTGGTGAGTATATATTTGTGCACGATTCAAAGAGCAGAGGAATTTCCATCGATTTGCCCAACAACACGGACCTCAAAATTTTCAATCCAGATGAACACTATAAAGAGTTCCCAAACATGTTTGACTACTGCAAAATAATCGAGTGCGCCAAAGAGGTTCATTGTTTCGGGAGTTCGTATGCGATGTTGATTGAACTCATGGAACTAAATTCAAAAAATTTTTACCATACCTTTGATAACGCGAGTGGAAATTTAACAAAAAGGGAAGTCTTGATTACCTACTCGGACCATCTTTGGGCGTTTGTTTAAAACTTACCAATTTTTATATTTATCACAAGATGATATGTATTTCACTTCACCAATTTTTATTTCATTTATAGCATCTATTAATTCATCTTTCCAATCAAATCTTGGATTAATATCACGTTGATAAATTCTTATAAAAGATGAATTACCTCGTAATAATGCTTCATTTTGTTTAAATAAATCTCGTTCGTGATTTTTTTCGCATGTTTGCTTCCAACAATCCATATCTTCAAAGTGTTGATCACCATCAACTTCGATAAAAATTATATGATTTTGAACAGTAATTACAATATCATAAGGCATCTTATATCCACTTTCTGGATTGATTACAAATTCGGATTTTGCCCACAATGCGTGTTTAATTGTTTGAAACCCAAAATCATATAAATATTCTGCAACTTCTAATTCACTTTTATACCTAACAAATTTTATTTTTTCAAACTTATGTTGAGGAAAACATTTAACAAAAAAATCAAAAAAAGATATGTTTTGAAAATATATAGCACGGGATATTTTCAATTTTAATATAGCTTGATAATTAATTTTATAAATTTCATTTATATTATTTTTCTTAATGTTTAGTTCTTTACGAATATATTCACCACACTCTTCATATATACCTTCCCGTTTCCATAAATTTTGTGGGTGCACTTTAAATTTAAAAACTGACCAATTATGTTCTGGATACAATGACATTACGGTATTTGTCGGTGATGAATTATATTTAGTCAAAATACCAACACAATTATTTTTCACAAACATTTCTCTGGATGTTATTTTATACCAATCGTCCAACGTATCAATTCCTAACTTTTTACCAAGTTTATCAATTACTAACCTTTGATTTTTAACATCATCAAAAAAATGTTGTGGTCTATTTGTGTCACTCAAAATATCTGATGTGGTATTGGTATAATCTTCAATTTTTACCTTATAATGTTGTTGTGTTTTTTCTTCAATACATGTGGGACAACCAAAACTATCGGCGTTGTAAATAAATCCACAACTGCGTGTAAAATGTATTTGATGTAAAGTACAATAGCATTCTATATCACTGTGTGTATCAATAAATTTAGTAATTTTGATTCTACCTTGTGTTCGTTCATCAATTTTTTTTTGAACATCCTCAATTGTAATTTGGCTTATTTCTTTTAGATATTGTCCATTCGTTTTATAATTACAAATTCTACATGTGGACGAATTACCGCGTATTATATCTGCTGGTATAGGATTATTTATTTTACCACATGTAACGTGTAATATAGCAATAGGAGCCGAACAACCATTATAATCTCCTACTATTTCATATTCAGGTTCTGAATACACTTCTCTTATTTTAGGCATTACTTCGTCTTCAGGAATTCTTGATTTAATTCCAGCTTCTATTCTTGAACATTTTGGGCAAGTTGGTTCCTCATTGTTTATTACTTTTGATACACTTGGTCTAAGTAGGGTTCCGCATGGATTATGGATAACGTCTATTCCATCTCCTGCTTTAACATATTCTCCTACTATTTCATATTCAGGTTCTGAATACCTTTTTTTTAATATTTCCATTGCTTTTTTCTCAGGTATTTTTTGTTTTTCAGCGTTTTCTTTTAGAGAACATTTCTTACATCTAGTATGTCCTTTTTTAAGACTAGTGAGACTTGGTTTATTTACATGACCACATGGATATTCTACTTCTACACTAGTGGTCGCGTTAATAAATTTTCCACGTATTACAAATTTATGAGGCGCACCGTCAGGGTTGGACGGTCCCGCCACATCTGGATCCTCATCATCAAACGTGGAGTATTCAAAATATGAAAGAAATTCTTTTTCATTTTTCTTTCTTGTTTCTTCTTTCTTAAAATTGCTAAAACATTCTGGACATTTTATTTCCCTATTAAATCTACCTATATGAGAAACACGTGGGTTGAATTTATGTCCACAATTATGTTCAACTTCCACAGTCTTATTTGTATTTTCATATTTTCCTAAAATAGTATATTCAGGTGATGGAAAAGTAGTTCTTAATAATACAAGTCCTGGGGGTGAAGGCACGTCACTCATGACTTATATTCCCTTAACATCTCTATTCTTTATACGAATAACTCTTCTCTTCCACCAAATAGGAATTCAGACGTTTGTTGATTGCTTGTTTGAGGATGTATCTCTTATCATTTGTTGTATAAGCCGACCGGGCTAATCCGACAAAATCTTCACCAAATTTTTGGTTCTCCACCGATTCTTCATTTTTGTGGAGACTGTCTTCGATGTCCCAAATCTCTTCATTGATTGCTTTGAGTTTAATTTTAAGGTCACTGACACCGGATGGTTCATGCTTCCTAAGTTCTGAAAGTTCTTTATTTATATTTGCAAGAGCACTTTCAGAAGTTATTTTCTCGCTTTTAATTTCCAAGATGGTAATCTTGTCGATGAGTTCGCCGTAAGACACCGGAACAGATACTGACATATTTGTTTTATAATCTAATTTATTCTTTAATGATTTCAAATTTAGGTAGAGGAAAAATAATCTGACCACCATTTTTGAGGTACTCGCTTTCTCTTTTTACAAACTCGTCTCTAAAATGCCACGGAAGAACAAACAGAAAGTCTGGGTTCCGGGAACGCATTTCGGCTTCGGAGATGATTGGAATTCCAGTCACCGGTGTCCGACATCCATATTTGTTTGGATTGCGTTCGGCTGCGGCCTCTATGAGCGTCGAGTCAATTCCACAATACTGCAAGAGTGTGTTTCCTTTTGTTGAGGCTCCGTAAATGTAAATTTTCTTCCCCGTTTCTTTTTGAATTTTCAAAAAAGATACCAGTTGTGTTCGTGACTCTTCACAACTCCTATTAAATGCTTCAAAGTCAATATCTTTTTCTTCATGAATGATTTGATTAATTTTTTTAGTATCTGGAGTAAAACAACCTGGGTGAGAAATGTAAACCCTAAAACTTCCACCGTTGCATTCATTAAAATCTACATGAATAATGTCGAGGCCTACCATTTTACACATGTAATTGATATTATTGAGTGTGTAGTATTCAAGATGTTCGTGGCACACTGTATCATACGAGTTGAGTTTAAGCATACTTGGCATATAACTTTGTTCCATTACCCAAATACCTTTGTCTTCGCTCAAAGTGTTTTTGATGTCTCGCATAAACTGAACAGGGTCTGGCAAATCATAAAACATTGAAATACTTGTAATGACTTTGGCTTTTCCTTCGAAAATTCCTGATTTGAAATACGTTGGGTACAGATCAATGTCAGTATCTTCATAGTATTTCAAAAACTGACTTCCGGTTGGATCAATTCCCACTCGTTTAAGATTTTTATTAGTATAGAATTTAAGAAGTGTTGCGTCATTACTCCCGATATCCAAAACAATATCACCATCATTCAAAGTTTCTTTTTCTTCAATCGACCGAACCAAACCTTTCAGGTGATCTTTCATTGTTTGATTAATACCTGAACGATATCCATATTCTTGTTCGTATAATTCAGTGCTATTAACTGTATGTTTTAGTTGTACCAATTTACATTCTTCATTAATGCATTGACACAAAACAAGAGGAACAGTGACTGGATCTATTTCATCTTTTTTAGGAAAAACACTTGCGAGTCCTTGTGGTCCTAAATCAAAAATATCTTTCACATTAGAATTACAAATTCGACAATTTGTTGTTTCGTTAAACATATTTGTTTTAGTTAAAATACAATTTATTCTTTTAAGTTGAGTAAAAACACTTGTGGTAAAAATACTTTTTTCGTCAAACGTTTGTTTATTATTTTTTAATTATAAATATCCCAATTTTTCCACATTTCTCCGTAATTGTTTCCTCCAGGTATGTCACTAAAAATTCCACCAACCGAAGGACTATTGTATTTATGTTTAATAAAAATTTTTTTTTCAAAACAAAAAAAACTTTGGTTTTGATTATCAAGGATATGTCTACCTACCATACATTTTTCATAATTCTTTCTCAAATAATCAATAGCTGCTTGCATAAAAGCACCAGGACCAATTGGATACAAACAATCCACTCCATAATGTTTATGTTTAACATTAAATTTAATAATTTCAATATATTTTTTAAGAATAGGATGTTTGGGAACACTTCCTATAAAAGCCGGGGTTAAACAATTTGAATTAATTGGTGCATCTACTACACAATAAAACTCCTTGTCTGCGTTATTTAAAATATCTAAAGATTGATAACAAACTTGTCGTGAATCAGAATACCACCCGCCTTCGTTATATAAAACAAGAATTCTAAATACATCGCATTTATATGCATTTGGTTTAAATGCTAAAAAACATTTTAAAATTTCTGGATCATCTTTAAAATATTTATTAATATATTTAATACAATCATTTTTAGAATATAAATTAAATTTATATTCAGGATTTAAACCTTTAAATGTTTGCATTGCTTCATTCATTGGTTCGGGTAAAGTAGGAATATCACCGTCATCAGTAATTACTATTTTATGAATTTGTTTGGGAATCATACTCTTTTTTTTTAAATTAAACTTTTTTCTCTTTATCTACGACTTCGTCGTGCAATGGGATAGTTCTCTATCTTCCCGACCAGACCTTCGTTATAGGTAAGTGTTGGGTTGTGTGACGATTCGCGTATACGATTCCCCACTTGCAGTAACAATGGATGTCTCTCAATAGGCCATATATAATATTATTATTGTCAGCGTTGGCAATCAAAACCCCCATGGTTCGCTCGAAACTCATCCTGTCTGAACGACATGTCACCAACGGCAATAGACGGCTGAATCCGCCATCGCGATCCATCGTTTGAATAGCGTCGTATGTCGCAATAACCATTCCACCAAAGCAACCAAACCACTTTTCTGTATTTTTGTGAAGCTGAAGGAGAGATGGATCACCACCACTAAACTCCGTTAGTTGTTTTCGTGTGGCATTTATACTCGCTTCATTTTCAACATCATCCGAGTGGTGCGTAAACGACCATAATGGGTTTACTCCGCTCAGCTCATATACGGGTGTGGGCAAGGGAGAGTTGAGGAATGCACTATCGTGCAGGAAAATGGCTCGTTCGAATGGGTTGATGCTTAGATAATAATAGTAAGCTAACAACTCTCCGCGACCTGGGAACTCAGACGTGACAAATTGGGTAGACGTGCAGTTCGAGTCGAACTCTTTGTCAATCAACTCTTGGTTCGAGTTATCGTCGATCAGCATTATAGGTGAGTCTGGATGATATTTACGAATTCGCATGTAGCACTCCTTCCACAATAACGCTGTCGCAGGTGAATTGACATGTCTAGTAACTACAAATCCAAACATAATTATTATTTACGTAATAAAAAAATGTTCAAAAAAAAACACAGAGTTCCGTAAATGCAATCCTTCAATATCAATTTTACAGTCTATGTTTTTATCTATGAGTGCAACTTCGGAAAAGTTGTTAAATTTTTTCTTGAATCATTTGTTCCAACATTTTTTGGAATCTATTTTTTTAGGAACTCTCAAAAGTTGAGAAGTGAAAAAATTTAAAGATAGACGACCATTTTTTTCTAAAATTTCTTCACATTAAAGAATCATAGAGATTTTCATCATCTCCGGGTAGTTTATAAGTACCATCTTCGTTCCAACGATTATCCTGTTTCTCTACAGATTTAATATGCCACAAAGCTATATTTGGATTTTGTTCAAGGGAAATCCGTGATTCCGCACCAGAAATACCTTCGTGAAGTTCTTTTTCCATTTGAAGTCCTTTTTTAAATATTCTTCCTTGGGTATCTGGCCAGTTAATCCATCCCATATCATTGAGTGTAAACTTGCATTTTTCTATCCATTCTTGTGTAAATCCGGCGCAAATGTTTACCCGTGGTATATATAAAAGATCTGTTTTTGTTTCTTCAATTATTTTTTTAATATTTTTAATTAAAACTTCTGTTGGCATTTCGTCGGGATCTATGTAAAAAATATAGTCACCGTTGCACAAATTAAAATGATAATTTCGGTGGGTCGCAAATTTACCATCAAAATTTCGATCATTTTGAAAGATGTCTTCTTTGAAGTACTCCAAAACACTTCGAACTTGTGGAGTTACGTGTGCAGAGTCAACCAACACATTGATTTCATCTTCCTGGTCTTTTACTTTTTTTAAAAACGAAATCAAAGAGTACAAGTCTTTTGATTCGTTGCAAACACATATAGCGTAGGAAAGTTTCATATAAAGAAATAAATAGTATATTCTTTAATATTACAAATATAAAAATTTTTTAAAAGTTTTTATATTTGTAATTCGGCGTTTTAAATGTTCAAATGTGTAATATATATATAATTCTGGTTGATCCATCTACTTGTGTATTAGAAAATATAGTAAAATATTTTTTTATAGATTTTTCAAAATTTTCTGTACAATAATTTTCATCATCTTTTTTTTTTCTTCTATTTATATGATTTAAACTTTTTATCGCGGGGTCGGTTGGGCAAATCCATTCTATTATTAAATAATTATTTGTCATAGACAAAAGATATTCAGTTATTTTATCAAAATTTCTAAAATCAGCAGTAAGTGAAAAAATCCAATGAATAATCGCACCACAAAATACAACATCAAATTTATTAGAAATTTTATCACCAAAGGAAAAAAGAGACTCTTTTATATTCTCTATATTACATAAATTTTTTATATTTGTAAGTGTATTTATGTATTCAATATCATGATCTAAACTTACAATATTATCAAATTTATTATTGTATGCAAGTAAAGATGTAAGTCCAGAATTACATCCAATATCTACAATACTTTTACAATTAAAATCATTTTTAAGCGTATGTAAAGTTTTATTAATAAACCCAAATTTAGTTGGTTTGCCTATAAATTGTATGTTTTTTGTATCAATGTCAATGTTAAAACTTTGATAACCTCTTACCATTATAGTTTTGTCTTTTACTTTTATTGAAGGAGTTTCTGATTGTGATCCTATTTTTCTTCGTTCATCTTTATATATTGGGGGTTCTAATAATTTTAATCTTTGAAGAGTTATAGAATCATCATAATATCCTCCTGGTTTTTGTGTATTTTTACATCCCCAAATATCAATACCACAATTCATATTATTGTTAATTGATCCCCACCCAAAATCACATAAATATATTTTAGAATCTTTTACTAAAATCTCCTCATGCTTAATATCATTATGTTGAATATTTTCACTTTTTAAATCACCAAGAATTTTATCAAATTGTTGAACAAAATCACTAGGTCTATTATTTGTAGTTATCGGAATACCTGAATAGTTAAAGACCAAATACTGGTTTTCATCATTATAATCAAGTAAAGTAGGATACCAATCAAATTTATTTAATTTTAACCCTAAGTATTTTTCCCTTTCATATACATTATGTTTTTTCCAATTAATTATATATTTAATAAATTTATGTGGAGTAATAAAACTTAATGATGTTGAACCATTTTTAACTATTTTAATATTTTTTTCTGAATTCATATCAGTCATTTTTTATATAAATATATTTTATTATTGAACATTTAAAACGCAATCACCAGCGTTCAGGTAGCACCGTAGACGTTGTTGAACGGGTCACGTGGATCCCGAAGTAATCAACTTAATAATTGAATACCTTTAATAATATGTACCTTTTGTTCCCAACCCAGTTTTTTTAATTTATTATTTGTAATGTAATATCTTTTATCGTTGTACGGTCTATCATCAACAAACTCGACAAAGTGTTCAAAATCTTCTTCAGTGTTTTTTATATTTTTTATTATTAATTTAGCCAATTCTAAAATAGTAATATCGTTACCTTCGTCGCACCCGATATTATAGACTTCACCAATCTCACCATTTTCGAAAATTTTTATTAATCCATTAATAGTATCATCTATATACATGAAGTCTCTAGTTGAACTTCCATCACCATGAATGGTTATTTTTTTCCCTTTTCTAATTTGATCAATAAATTTCGGAATAACCTTCTCCTTGTGTTGAAATGGGCCATACACGTTATTCATACGAGTAATAATAATAGGCATATTAAATGATTGAATATAGGATTGCATAATAAGTTCCACAGCTGCCTTTGTAGCTGAGTAAGGGTTGGTTGGACACATCATAGACTGTTCATCTTTTATATTATCACAATTTATGTCACCATATACTTCATCGGTTGAAATATGAAAAAACTTCACAATCTTTCCATGTAATCTAGAAGCTTCAATCAAATTATGAGAAGCCGTAATATTATCTCGTGTATAATCCAAAGGCTCTGCAAAAGAATTCTGAACATGTGATTGAGCTGCAAAATGAATTATATGGGTAATTGAATGTTCTTTTAAAATATTTATAATATTTTGACAGTCGGATAAGTCATCTTTTATAAATGTATAGTTTTTTTTACCTTCGGGTATGGCATCGCTTCTAGAACAATAGTAAAGAGCGTCAATATTTACTATATTGTTATAATTTGTATATTTATTAATAAAAGCGCTTCCAATAAATCCACAACCTCCTGTTATTAACAAGTTTTTCTCTAATTTATATTTCTCTAAACACCATTTGACAGCATCTTTAATATTGGGAATATCCGGGAAAAGTGTCTCAAGTTTCGTTGTATCTAAACAATTATTAGACCGTTTGCTTAATAAAGTTGTATTTTGTTCAGCTACTGAAAAATTCTGCCAAGTAAATGAAGAATCTACCATATCCCTGTACATTTCAAGAATTTCATTGTGACTAATACTACCGGGATTTGTAAAATTAAATGTTCCTGTTATATTTTTATTCATCATTTTAACTAAATAAGGTAGAAGAATTGGTAAAACAGACATTGAATTAGACATTGAACATATCTTCTCATATTTAGTTATTTTTGTTATAAAATTTCTAGGGTGCTGATATTCAGTGAGTGGCATTCTTATTCTCACATTTAAAACATTTGAATATTCAGATAGAATTTGGTCTGTGAAACCTTTTACAATGGAATATGAAGAACCAAAAAAATTAGGTGTAGATTTTTCAGTAAAATTGCGTTCGGTATCGGTACTGGATTCATATATACAACCAGTTCCTATATAGGTGAAATGTACTCCTAAATCTTTACACGCATTTGCAATTTTAATTGGAGAGTACAAATTATCATTTATATTTATCTTTAATTTACCTGGTTGTTCAAGATAATCAATACTATTGAAATTTTCACCATGGGTTCTCCCTATAAAAGCAATAACATGAGTACATCCAGAATTTGTAATCTCATCTTTATAATTTATTCGTTCATTTCCTATAATAAAATTATCCAAAAGTTTTGTAAATTGACAACCAATCCACCCTTTAGAACCATAAATTAATATCTTCATTTAATATTATTAAAGACATAAATTTATTCTTTAATATATTAAATGAATTTAGATAAATACTTAAGTTTAGTAAAAAATAACACACACAAACCCATACAACAAAATACAGTATGGGCAGAAGACGCAAAACTTTGTGTAGTTTATGCTGAATTCAGAAATTTAGATATTATTCCGTGGAACTTGTATAATCTTGCTAATGTTTACGGGGGAACAGATGTTTCACTTACTATTTTGCATAGTGGAGTATGTAGAAATATTATTTTAGAAACTATAAATGATTGGAAAAATGTAAAGTGCATTCAGATGACAGAAGACCAGTCTTCAATAGACAATTATAACCTGATTTTCACAAATGTAAATTTTTGGAAATTATTTGAAAAACATGAATTTATTCTTTTGAATCAATGGGATTCTTATATTTTTAGAAAAATACCAGACAAATTTTTCAATTTTGATTATGTGGGTGCGCCCACTGGTCATATTTATGTGAATAGAGATAATACGTTGTTAAATCTTTGTTCAGATGAATGTAAATGTGGAAATTGTCGGTGGAAAAAATCTACCTTCGATTATCATCCATCTGATGTAGTATATTCAATGATGAATGGTGGGTTTTCATTGAGAAAAGTGTCTGCAATGATAGACTTATGTAGTAAGAAACCATTTCAAGGGGAATCAGAAGATATGTATTTTTGTTTATCGTATCTATACAAACCATCGATTCACGAAGCAAAAGAATTTTCTGTCCAAGATTGGAAATATGATGACGGTGACGTTCCAGTTGGTTGCCATAAAATATGGGAAAACCAAGATAAAAAATACATTTTAAAATTATTTATTCCCAAAAAATTTTAGTTCCACCATTACCTGAGCCAGTGGGGTGTAGAAAGTGTTTTGCGTGATATCGTAGAGTACTGAAAAATATTAAATCAAAAAATGAAAAGGGGAAACGTGAAAAATATCATTTATTAAATTTAATGAAATTATTTCATAAATTTTTTTTCATTTTTTATTATTTTGTTAAGTTCATTTATAAATTGATAATACTTTGTTTCATTAATATTATTATCTTGTAATAATATTGAAACAATAGCTTCTTCCTTTTTATTATGAATAACATCATATTTATAATCAGTTATTAAAAATTTATCTGAGTTAAAATGAGAACATGGATCATTACTATGTATATAAGGTAATTTCGCTTTTGCACCTACATGTTTTTTAAATTCATCTAATATATTTTTGGAATTATTTATATCAAAATTATTTATTAATTCTTTTAATTTTGATCCTGAACTTACTGCTTTTCCATGCAATCTAGTACATAATGCTTTTATAATTAGATTATGAATACTTCTTGTATGAATATGTATAAGAATTTCATCTTCAAACGTACATTCATTTATTTTATGTTGATTTGCTTTATTTGCAGTTAAAATTTTATTTTCAAAATAAATATGATATGATTTTAATACCGCATAATGACAATGACAAATACTTTTTACACTGGATTTTTTTACCATCGATTTAATATGACCACTTGTAAAAATTTTATAATTATTTAAAATATATGGTAATGTATTTGTATCGGTTATATCATATTTTTCAACCATACCCCATCTAAAATAAAATGCATTTATATCTGGATTTATTTTTGTTTTTTCTTCAATATAATTTTTAATATTATTATTATATTTCTTATTTAATAATAAAATTTCATCTGTATCAACAGATAATATCCAATCATATTCATAATCTCTCAGAACTAAATGCTCGCATGACCTTAATAATTCATTACCTAAATTTGGTACTTTATGTATGTAAACCTGTTTTTCATATTCACTTGGAGATTTATATTCAATATTATCACTTTTCAAAATAAAAATTTTGTCAAATCCTAATTTAATATAATGTTCAATAAAAAAATCCATATATGAATGTTCCATAAAACTTCTTGTATATACACAACACTTCATTCTTCTAGATACGTTTACGTAATAAAAAAATGTTCAAAAAAAAAACACAGAGTTCCGTAAATGCAATCCTTCAATATCAATTTTACATATGTCAACCCGTGTTATCCAACTTATTAACTTTCAGATGCAAAATTAATTTATTCTTAAGTTCTTCGGGATTCATTTTTTTTTATTAACATAAAATAAACTTTTTCTTTTAATTAAAAAGAAAAATCATTGAGTAACAATAAGAGAATATATGTCTGCTGTAGTTATCCGAAATTTCCTCAACAGCTACAAATACGTGCTGGTTGGTGTGTGTAATCATAAAAATATTAAAATGATCCCTTTTCCTAAATATCCAATAAATACTGATTGTGATATTAAACAATATTCAAAAGATCTGGAAAATTATATCCGCATCGGAAATCTAAAAAATCCTGAAAAATTTAATTTTAAACACGTTATTTCAAAATTTCCGAAAGAATATTTCAATTATGAATCGATTTAATTTTGCAAGAAAAGATAATTAAACAATAATAAGTTATTTAAGTAAAAAAATGAAAACAGAAGAAGTTTTATGTTGTTATTTGTCTAAAATCGCCTATGATGATAACATTATATTAGAAAATATAAATTATTCAAAATTACATCAATATGATTCTGCCAATGACGCCCAGTGTTTCACCGTGAATATTGAAAATACTTTATATATCGCGTTCCGAGGAACAGAAAGCCGCGAGGATGTGCTAGCAAATTTAAATATTTTTAAAGTTCCTATGGATTTGGATACCATTCCGAATGAAAAGAGACCAAAAGTTCATAATGGTTTTTTACAACAATTCAGAAGTCTTCAAGATTACATAGAAAAAGACATAAATGATTTTAAATTCAATAATATAATTATCACCGGTCATTCTTTAGGAGGAGCGCAGTGTACTTTAGCAGGTTTGGCATTTACATTAAAATACCCAACTAAAAACATATCATGCTACACTTACGGATCGCCCCGGGTCGGTGGTTCTACATTCGAAAAATTGTTTGACAAAAACGTTAAAATCAGCAAAAGATTTGTAAATGAAGCTGATCCAGTTACGATGATTCCTCTTTCACTGAGATTTAAACACGTTTCGAAACTTTATTTTATTAATAGACATGATAAAATAAAGCACACAATAAAATACGTTCGTTGGATAACTTTTTTAAAGGAGTATTTTTATTATTTATTAGGGAAAGGAAGTTCGCCACTGGATGACCATAAATGTGAAGTATATTTAGAAAAACTAAAAAATATTTATATTTATAAAAACAATGAAATATCTAAATTCTGTATTTTTTCCTACATAAATGATAAGATTAATAAATTGAAAGATGCTACAATATAGAAAGTATTATAGTTTTCTTCAATATGAATTTTTAACTTATCCGACTCTGTATACACATTAAACAAAGCGTCTGGATTAAAAATTCCACCGTGACTTTCATGGTGCTACGGGTTCAATAATTAATGTTCATGCCTATACCCATACCTAAGAAAAATAAAGCGAAAGTTTCATGGTTGTCAATGTCAGAAATTTGAAATATTTTTTGAAAAAAATTAAGATGTTTGTCATTCATGTGTTTTATAAAATGATGTAAAATTATAAAAAAAGATAAAATCAAAGGAATATTCACAAAATTCATTTATATATAATACTATTTTTTTATTAAAAAAATAGTATTCAACCAAGATAAAAAATACATTTTAAAATTATTTAGTTCCACCTCCGCCTCCTTCCTAGATACGCCGCGAAGGTCCGTGTTGGTCATGGCGAAGTTTCTTGTAATGTATGTCTCCGTGTTCAGGTATTTCTTTATTTTGTAATTCGAAATTATTATCCTTTAAAAATTTATTTAATTCGTCGAATAAAACTCCTCCTTTATATATTTCTTTTTGACTTATTTCAATTCGTAAATTTTTAATATTTTTAAAGTAATTCTCATCAAAACTTTTAAGAACTTCCAATTCTGCTCCTTGAACATCTAAAATGACATCCCAATTTTCTGTCCCAATCTCATCTTTATTCAACTTATTTAACAAGGTAGACATTCGTGTTGAAGGAACATCAAAAGACTGCCACTTTTTTATTCCTTCAAATGCCCATTCTTCTGGGTTCGTATCATAAATAGAACTCGATCCAGTATTATCAAACAAATTAAACGTAATTAAATCGCCATCTTGTTTATTGGTTATAAGTGCATTAATAGGTATGAAATGAGTTTTATATTTTGTATTATAAGCATTTAAATTGTTAGATAGTTCACTGAAAACGCATCCGTTATAAAGACCGTGTGTCGGCACTGTGCATCGTACAGAATTTTGTGGAATAGCTTCTATAAAAATACCTTTTGAATATTTATAAAAATTATAATTTTCAATTTCATTCATGGTATTCGCTCCCACAAAAACAAGAAAATTAACTTTTTCATCATTTAAATTTTCAGATAGAGTAATTGTATCTAACATCGTATTTAAAGAATATAAACTTTATATTCTTTAAATACGATGTAATTTAATTCGTGGTCGAAGTTTGCATCGCGCAGGTATGATTCTTTAATATGAATTGACGCTATGCTTGAACCTTTGTATTCTCTTACATCTTCTAATTTTTTACGATTACAGAATTCTGTAATCGATTTTAGAACTTTGGAATCTTGCGTTGCATCGTGACATAAAATAATAGAATCAGATTTCATTTTAGGGTAAATGGAAGTAAGATCTCTCAAAACACCTTCATACGAATGGTCTCCATCAACAAACGCCAAGTCAATAGAATTGTCTTCATGAATACCAACTGTATAAGAACTATCACCTCTCATTGGAATAACAATTCCTTCCAAGTTATTATTTCTTATATTTTCATAAAATTGATACAAATAATTATCTTCTGTAGGTGGAGGACCACCTTCTATTTTTAGATTATTCATGTTTTCTTCCCAGATATCATGAGCATACACTAAACTACTTTTATTTTTAACAGTAAGACCAGCTAAAACAGTACTACACCCTAAATAACTACCAATTTCTACATATTTTGAATTAAAAGGTAAGTTTTTATAGTGTTCCAATAATACCATTGTATCCATTTTATTTAAACACCCTTTTACATTATTGACATATGTATACGCAATATCATTATCTGTAACTTCGTAATTTAAGTTCATTATTTATATATATATATTAAGTTACTTTCTTTATGTAAATTATTTAAAGAAATTAAATATAAATATATTTAATATAATGAATAAGTGTGCAGTTGTAACTGGTGCTACCGGGCAAGATGGTTCATATTTGGTTGAACTTTTATTGGAAAAAGATTATACCGTCGTTGGTATTGTAAGACGAACAACCTATGACATCAAAAAAAGCAATCTTACAAAAGAGTCTTTAAACCACCCGAAACTTAAAATTTTCGATGGCGACTTAACCGACCAAGCAAGTCTCGTCAAAGTTTTCAACTATTGTAAAAAGTTTGACAATATCGAAGTCTACAATTTGGCTTCACAAAGTCATGTTGGAATTTCATTCAAGTGTCCAGTTTCAACATCTGAAATTAACTACATCGGAACTCTAAACTTGCTGGAAACAATTAAACAACTTGATCTGGTTGAAAAAACTAAATTCTACCAAGCATCCACTTCGGAAATGTTTGGAAAAGTTCAGGAAGTTCCACAGACGGAAAGTACACCGTTTTACCCGCGGTCACCATACGGTGTATCAAAAGTAGCTGCCCATTGGATTGTTAAGAATTACCGCGAGTCCTATGGACTTTTTGCGTGCTGCGGAATTCTATTCAATCATGAATCTCCCCGTCGCGGAAACAATTTTGTGACACAAAAGATTGTGAAAGGGTTGGCAAGAGTAATGAGCGACCAACAAGAATATTTAGAACTTGGGAATATCGAGGCCAAAAGAGATTGGGGACACGCCAAAGATTATGTACGAGCAATGTGGATGATGCTTCAACAAGAAAACCCTGACGACTACATTGTTTCATCTGGAAAACAACATTCTGTGCGCAACTTTATAGAGTGTGTTCTCACAACATATGATTTAAAAATTAAATGGGTTGGTGAAGGTATTGATGAACAAGGTGTTATCGGAGATAAAACCATTATAAAAATTTCAGAGGGATTTTATAGACCTGCTGAAGTTGACTCTCTGGTTGGTAATTCCGCAAAGATTGAATCAATCGGTTGGAAACCTGAATTCACATTCGATGATTTGGTCAAAAACATGGTAGGAAACGAAGCACGCGCCATAAAAAAATTATATTTGTAAAATATATATAAAAACAAAATGGTTAAAAATATTGGTCAAAATAGTATACTAAATTTAGCTGGTGAAAAAATATATGTTTTTTCACTACCTAGAAATAAACTTATGTATATTAAAGAAAAAGACGCAAACATGTGGTTATTACCAAATCGTTATAAAAAATATTTAAAATTAGGGAACAAAGTATTACTCTTTGAACCCGCAAACAATAGAACTACAATCAATTCTAATTTGAGATGGTTACTCAAACCCAAACCTCCTGTCAGAAGATACCCGTTCAGGAAATAATCGATTGAATTCTTCTTCTGTAAATTGACCCGTTGATATTTCAAGTTTTTTATTTATTTTTTCTTTTTCAATGAGTAAAATTAAAATTTCATCTAAAGAATTAGTTGATTCCTTTAAAAATTCCCGTTTATTTTGCATGTCCGAAAGTTGTGTTTTTTCACGTAAACCTTGACACACAGGCCAACACACTCCACGTAAATACTTGACTTCGATTTCCAAATTTGTAAGACGCGGTAAAATATGATCTTTTAACAAATCACGAACTGATTTAAGAACTTCTCGTTCTTTTCCAGGTTCTACGGATAAATCCATTTAATTAAAAAATATAGTATTGTTTTTAATTAAGATGGATCATGTTGTGGTCCTTTGTCACGCCACGGTGGCAATTGTTCAACAAGTAAAACAAAAAGGATTTCTTACAAAAAAAGAAAAATTACACTGTCTTCAATTTCTTTTTTTCATACTTGAAGACTTTAAGCAAAATATACAATTGGAAAGCCACAGCAATTCCAATTGTGCAAATAACATTCGGATCTTTTGAAGTTCTGCTGTGATAGATAATCCACAATAAACATGTAAATATACCAATAATCAGAGACTCTTTTGAATAGGCAGACACATCTCCTGTATCTTGTATTTTTGTATATTGTGGATAAAATTTTAGAATATCCATAATAGTTGCAGTTGTCACTAAAATATTATTTATCATGATCTATAGAATAATCAGATATTAAAATAATTAATTTTCATAGAGTTATTGGAGTACAGATTACGATTAATAGTTTTTTCAAGAGGAATTTTGGTGTAACTTGATCTATTTAGTCCGTTAAAACCCCATACATTATTTTTTGATTTTTTTAAAAATTCTTTAACAGCTTTTTCTGATTTAAAAAATATAACATACTTTCCTTGTTTACCCAAACTTACGGTATTTCTTGACGGACCAGGGTTTTCTAATGTCAAAAATACTAATCGATAAATAAACATACTTTTTGGTGCAGCATTATCGGAAATATTAATATTACTCAAAACACCAGTTCTAACCATGCGTGTATTATTAATATTATAATTGTTTTGATTATGATTATACTGACCATATTTATATACTTTACCAAATTGTAAACGTTTTATTGTTTTTCCATTACTGGGATTGGGTCGCACAACTGAATATTTGGTTTTATTATTATTATGATTACCAAATGAAATAAAAAGATATGGCATCTGCATACCAAATGCTCCCATTAATTGAGTTCCAATTTGTGGATTGTTGTTATATATGACACGAGCTGGTAAGTTTCTTACTGATGTTTTTTTATTCTTGGGGGGTGGGGGTAGACGACGAAATCCACTTCGAAATTTTATACCTAAAGGATTGAATATTTTTTTTAACATTTTTAATATATTAATATAATAATATTAAAAATTAAAAATATTATTATATTAAAAAAAATGACAAGAAATAATGAGTTATTTATTGACCAAATTCTCACGTCACTAAAAATAATTTCAATGATAAAAGAAGGTCAAAAAGTATGTGTTAGAAATGGGCTTTTATCACTTGAACCCACTTCAAATGGTGTACAAACTGCCATGCGACGATGGTTAAATAATGATAGTAGACAAAGTACTTTGGCATATATCAAGAATGTTGTTAACAATGCTCTTGATGTGTGTAACCTGTTGACAGACCACGAGACTATATTAAAAATATCAAACGCACTTAACGAAAGTTCCCTCGGTCTTGGAAGCTTATCTGTTACATATGAAATTGATGTTCCAATTGTAGCAACTATACAAGTAATGCAAGATAGAATTAATACAAACTTAAAAAATTTATCCTCTAATACTTCAAGTCAAATGAGTGAAAATGTCTCACAGCACCATGGTAAAAATTAAAACAAGTGATATGAAAATTTTAGTTGCTTACACAGTAAAAAATTTAAATGTAGCTATTTATCTTTCAAAAGTATATTCAAAGATTTATACAGTTGAGATAATTTCTGGTGATAAAACATGGATTATTTGATTGCTAAGAATAATTCATCAAATGAAGAATAATATCTTTTCAAATCTTTCATAAATCTTTTATCTTTTTCCAGTTTTTCTTTTTTTTCATTTTTCATTAACCAAACCAAATTACAAACAGAATATTTAGTGTCTTTCTGGTTTTCATTTGGTTTTCTACCAATGAGTTTCTTTTCTTTTTTAGATTCACTTTTAGGAACAATTCTTTTTGTGAAGCTGATCGCCTGCATAACCGTGTCAGCTAAATCGTCTTTTTTCTTTGAATTGTTAAAAGTTTCACGCCAATGAGCATTGGTTTCTGAATTTTCTAAGAATTCTCTGCATCGATCAATTGATGTTTGTTTTCGTTTTCTATACATTGCTTTCCCTGGTCCAGCAACATCAGGAATTTTATGACGAGCATCATAAATAATTGTTTCTTTTTCAGGATTTTTGATGACAAAATAAGAATGTAAAAAATTCTCTACTGCTTTCATTTTTCTATTTTTATCTGGCTGTTTTTCAATTAAAGTAACATCTGCAGTCAGTGTCCACGGTTTTTCATTCAAGTGTTTATTTAAAGAAGGAAACAGTCCATCCGCGTGTTGTGGCGGAACACCCGAAACATCCCAATTTCTAACAAGTTTTGTTTGGTCATCAAACAAACACATTGCTAAATTTCTAATTCCAACGTCGATACTTAGTATAAACATATAATTTAATTTATATTTTTTTCTCTAATACTCTCTAAACAAGATTGTAGAACTCTGAAGTTTGAATATTTTCTGAAATATTAACCATTGTCCTATAAAAAGTCCTGCGATTATTTGGGTAGGTTTTGTCTGTCCGTAGTCCGTTCGGGATCCATTTGAAATTTTCTCTGTCATAAGAACATTCAACAATTCCTCTATCAAAAAACCAGTCAGGTGCACGTTGGTGACTTATTTCACTTTGGAAAAACAATTTGCCTTTGTCTTGAATATACAACCCCCAGCTTTTCTCTCTATAAACCAACTGGAAATCAATCGTATTTTTGTCACGGGGTTTCCATTTGAAGAGAGTTTCGTGTGTTCCAACTCGAATAGGGTCTTTGACCGGAGTAAAAATAAGGCCATCTGTATTAAAATCCATTTTCTCTAGATGATTTTCACAAAAATTTTTGAGATTATTCATTTTTTGAAAATTTTTCATTTTAACAATAACTGGGTCTTTTGATAATTTTCTTATTCCACCGGCAACAGAGTTTGCTTTTGTAAGCCGTTCAACAAGTCCAAGTTCTCTCACATTTTCACCTTCAACGAGAACTGCGTCATAAACGAGAAAATACCATTTTGAATTTTTATTATTTTGCACAAGTTCTCCGTCCAAAATTGTTCCATCATACGATTTTTTTGGTAAATTCAGTGGGAGCAAAAACATATCGAGTCGTCGATTAACCAATACACACAGCTTTGTTTCTTCATATTTAAATGTCACACACATGTATCTCACACCATCTGTTTTTTCACATGCATAGTATTCATTTTGTTTTAGAAATGAAAAATGTTGTCTCTCAATTGAAATTGGTTGAGGACCAGGGAAAAAAGGCGGAATTTTCCCATTACGTATTGTCCCCCATGCAGAATGTATGAACCTCAAAGTTGCATTTTGTATAGGAGTTTCATTTTTAATTTTATATAATGGTGAACCTGTAGGACCATCAACCTTTTCAAGATGTTCTTTCATGGTTTATAATATAATAAGTACTCAAATCTTTAATTCGTTTTTTGGGAAACACCCGCAGCATTCATAATATTTCCCAAACATTCGTGTGAGAATACACACTGAATATTAGCATCAACAAATGTACCAATTTTTATATTTTTTTGACGAAATTTTTGAAACATTTCGTCATTTTTGACTGGTAGTGTTAGTATTTCTCCACCTTTTTTACCAGCTTTGAGTAGTTTAAGTACATGTTTAGACTCCAATACCCAACACTTTGGATTTGTTTCAATTACTTTATAAATATTGTCAGTGATTTTTAGGCCTACGGATGTATCAAATTCCAACCCACACTGCGCAATTGGTTCATCTGTTTTATTTTTTATTTTTGTCTTGAATTGTTCCCAGTTAATACCCTCTCTAACACAAGGAAAAACTAAACAATTATATTTCCCTTCTGAATTTTCAAATATTTTAGATACACTTGCTTCATCCATTTGAATAGAATAATCAATAAACAAAATTTTATCACTACCACTTTTTAGTTTCTTCAAAATCAAATCTCTTTTTTCAAAAGGATCATCCTTTACAAATGCAATATCCTGTTGAATGTTATTTCCCATGCATATAATATTAAGTCTCATCAAAGTATGAAGAGTTCGTACATGGACTGATTTATTTCTCGTAACTACAATTGTACATAACTGCATTTTTTTTTTGTTCTAATTATTTAATAAATAATTAATTCTTTTAAGCTACAACTGGAGCATTTACACTGGTGCTTGGTTCAATCACATTTGTCGGTGTTTTCATTTTCATTTTAGTATAACCAGATTTAGCTTTACTAATGACGGCATTTTTACCACCTCCCATCTGTACACCTGAATAAATTAAACCAATCAAACTTACTGTCACGAGTGAACCTAAAATGCCTAGTTTAATTTTCTTGTTGGCTGGTTTATCATCTTTGTTCACATGATAAATACCAATTGATCCACCAGTAACACCTAAAATTGATAGTAGAAGTATCATGATAAGTTTTTTGTCCATTGTGTTTGTTTATATAAATATACTTAGAAAAAAAAATCTATATATTATCAAGTGAAAAATATGACGACTGAAGAAAAAGTTCAAAAAGTAAGTCACCTGAAACACATTCTGCTGCGTCCTGATTCATATGTTGGTCCAATTTCAAAAACATCTGAATTATGCTGGATTGTTGACGGTGATGAATTTGCACAAGAATCCCTGGTATATTCCCCGGCTTTGCTAAAGATATTTGATGAACTTTTGGTAAATTCAATTGACAGAAATACATTGTATCCTACTGATGTTACCTACATCAAAGTAACAGTTGATAAGGAGACAGGTTTAATCTCAATTGAAAACAATGGTCCCTTGGGTGGCATTCAAGTAGCTCTCCACGAAGAGGAAAATGTTTACAATCCTGAATTGACTTTTGGTCATTTGTTGACAAGTACAAATTACAATGACCAAAAGAAGAACATTGTCGGTGGTAGAAATGGTTACGGAGCAAAACTAACAAACATCTATTCGTCTTTGTTTGTTGTAACTATTTACGATCACGTGAATGGTCTCAAGTACGTCCAACATTTTGAAAATAATATGAGCAAAGTCAACAAACCCAAAATTTCAAAATATTCTGGAAAAGTTTCGAAAGTCAACATTTCGTTTGTTCCGGATTGGAAAAGATTTGGAATGTCCCGGATGGATGAAGATTTTTTCAAGATTGTTGAAAAGAGGGTTTTTGATGCGAATTATTGCACTCAACCCAAGTGCTCAGTATATTTCCAAGGTCAAAAACTTAAAAAGTGTTTGAACGAAGAATATGTGAAGATGTACTTGGATGAAGATACAAAAGTGTGCAGCGCAAGCAGTGATCGTTGGTGTGTATCGATTGCTCCATCTGATGGATTTCAACAAGTTTCCTTTGTGAACGGTATTTGCACGACCAAAGGTGGTACACACGTTGATTATATTTCGAAAATGATTTCAGATGGGATAATTGAAGAACTTGCCAAGAAGATAAAATTGAAGCCACAGCAAGTGAAAAACACCTTCTTTGTATTTGTGAAATGCATGCTTGAGAATCCGAATTTCAGCAGTCAAGTCAAGTCCGAATGCACACTCAAATGTCAAGATTTTGGGAGTCGTTTTGAACCACCTAAATCTTTCATCAAAGGTATTTTGAAGACCGGTATTCAGAATGAAGTATTGTCTCTTTCCAAGTTCCGTGAGATGAAGGAACTGAAAAAGTCCGACGGCGGAAAGAAGAATAAGATCACCGGTATCCCAAAATTGGATGACGCAAACAAAGCCGGAACGAAAGATTCAGCTAAATGCACAATCATTCTAACAGAGGGAGATTCAGCAAAGACCCTCGCAGTTGCTGGCACATCTGTAGTTGGGAGGGACCATTACGGTGTATATCCTCTCCGTGGTAAGTGTAAGAATGTGCGAGATGCAAGCGTCAAACAATTGATGGGAAATCAAGAATTCAGTGACATCAAAAAAATTTTGGGACTTCAACAAGGCAAAACGTACACATCGGCGAGTGAACTTCGCTACGGTCGTCTCATGATTATGGCTGATCAGGATCACGATGGTAGCCACATCAAAGGTCTCGTTCTCAATATGATCCATGTATTTTGGCCAAGTTTGATTGAGCTTGGATTTGTTGTGAGCATGGTGACACCGATTTTGAAATTAACAAAGGGAACAAAAGTTATTTCCTTTTACACAGAAACGGCATTTAAGGCTTGGTCAGAACAAAACTCAACCAGTGGTTGGAAATTGAAGTATTACAAAGGACTTGGAACTTCAACAACCGCAGAAGCAAAAGAATATTTTAAACAAATCCAAAAATTGACTGTGAAATTTACTTCGGATGAGGAAACCGATGAAGCAATGCTGTTGGCTTTTGATAAAAAGAAAGCTGATTCAAGAAAAGAATGGCTGCTTGAAAGTTCCGCAAATCCATCAGGTCTTGAAGTAAACTATGGATCTATCCAGGCCCTTACAGTAAAAGATTTTGTTCGGAAGGATATGGTCCATTTTAGTTTGGCTGATCTCCAGCGTTCAATTGCTCACGCGGTGGATGGGTTTAAGCCGTCTCAAAGAAAAGTACTTTTTGCGACCATGTCTAAAAAGTGGAGTAAGAACCCACGGGTGGCACAGTTGGCTTCTTATACTCAAGAACTTACTTGTTATCACCACGGTGAAACTTCATTGACCGGAGTAATTACAAACTTGGCCCAAGATTTTGTAGGGTCGAATAATATGAACTTTTTGTTCCCGGATGGTCAATTCGGAACTCGTCTTCAGGGTGGAAAAGATGCGGCAGCAAGTAGGTATATTCACACATATCCAACCGAAGCCGCAAAAAACATGTTTGTCAAAGAAGACAATGAAATCTTGACCTATATTGAAGAAGATGAAACTACAATTGAACCAGAATTTTACATCCCGGTGATGCCTCCTGTTCTTATAAATGGCACAGAAGGAATTGGGACTGGATTTAGTTGTTATGTCCCGCCGTTCAACCCTGTCGACATCAAAAATAACATTGAACGTCTTCTGGAAAATAAAAACATGATCACCATGAAACCTTGGTTTCGTGGATTTAAAGGTGTGATTGAGCAAGAAGAAAATCAAACTTGGACAATGGATGGAATTTGGAAAACAAGTGGCGACTCGAATGTGGTGATTACAGAACTCCCAGCTGGTCGATGGACACAGGATTACAAAGAGCATCTGGACACACTCGTTGAGAAGAAGACTATTTCTGGGTTTTTGAACAATAGCACTATTGAAGATGTTAATTTTGTAGTGTACGATTACAAAGGAACGAACTTGGTCAAAGATCTGAAACTTCGGAAAAACATTCATGCTTCGAATATGCATTTGTTTCATCCGACACAAGGAATTAAAAAATACAATTTCCCTGAAGAGATTTTGGTAGACTTTATGGGATTTAGATTGGAAGCATATCAAAAAAGGAAAAAGAATATTTTGAAAAAGTTGAAGAAAGAATATTTGGAACTCCAAAATAAATGTCGATTTATCGAACACGTGGTGAATGATAAAATAACTATTTTCAAGCAGAAGAAAAGTTCAATCGAACAAGTTCTTGAAAAATTAAAATTTAATAAAATTGATAATTTTGATTATCTTCTTCGTATTCCGACATACCAATACACAGAAGAAGAAATTGAAAAAATTAATAAAAAATTGAATCAGCTTTTGGAAAATATAAAAATTATAAAAGAAACAACAACCATAAATATGTGGAAAAGTGATTTAAAAAAAATTAACTAAGTAAATAGTAATTAGCAATGGATAAAAAAGATATGCGCGGTCGTGCAGGGACAGGCGCCATTCTGTCATTAAGTGCCAACGGTATGCAAGACTCTTATTTAACCAACGACAAAAGCAAAGATTCATTCTTTAAATATAAAAATATGCGTCATTCAAATTTTGCAAAATTTTCTAACTTTACACTGGTGACAAATCCAAATACTTCACCAACATGGCCATTTGATAATACAGTTATTGTAACATTAAATCCACAGACAATGGGTGATCTTTTGTGCAACATGTTTATTAAATGTAAGTTGCCTCTCTTATCAGATAGATTTACACGACCAAATTTTGCCAAATACTGTGATCAAATTGGCAGAGCTCTCATAGAAAAAATAGAATTTAGAGTAGATGAAAATGTTTTGGAAATTGTGGAAAATGATTGGGGCATTATTCACGATGAACTTTTTTTTACAAGTGAAGACCAAACAACCAATAAAGCTCTAATCAACGGTGGTCAAAATAAAGGAGAACTTCCAGATTCGATTGTAGGCGCGGGTCCAATTGAATTATACATTCCACTTAAATTATTTTTTGGAAGAAAACATGTTTTGAGTGATTCAGATAATTCTTTATTTTTGGATAATTTTTACGAACCATATTTTCCAATATGTTCAATTTACCATCAAAATATTCAATTGAGAATCACATTTAAAAAACAGACTTTTTTTACGGGAACAAATGATGTACTTAGTTTACCTCATTTCACTATCGTAACCGAAGAAATTTCAGTTTCTGCTGAAGAAAGAGTTTACTTACAAAGTAAAAAACACTCTATGATGATAGAAACTATTATTCAGAATCCAACTTTAGCTATTCCCACTTCATCACAAGAGGCGGATATGAGTTTAACCGCCGAAGTTTCAATTAAAGCATTTTTTTATTTTTTTAGAAAAGAAAAATTTGAACAAGATGGTAATTCAACAGCATTTCTCAACAGATACAATTACAGTTCATCTGACTCTACGGATATAAACACCCAAACTGGTAATCCAGTTATGTCGGATGCAATTATAATTCTAAATGGTGTTCCACTTCTTGGTAAAATGGATAATAATAAAAGAAATAATGTACACACCGACATATTTTACAAAACAATGATACCTTTCCAGTCAGGCATGACGTGTGGTTTGCAGAACATATACATGTATTCATTTTCATTAAAACCTAAGGATCCAGCACCAACTGGATCTTTAAATTTTGGTCTTACGAAAATAGGAAAAAATAGAATTAAACCAAAATTCATTAGTAATTTAAATGGAGGTACAAATGATGACTATGTTATGCATGTCTATGCACAAGGGTACCGGCAGATTGAAATTGAAAATGGAAAATTAAGACTTCTTTGAAGAAAATAATTTTTTTTTATTATTTAAGATATATTCGATAATATTGTTTTTTATACACCAACGAATAAAATTTAGTTGTGCAACAGTCGTGTTAACTTCTGACTCTGAATTTGGAATCTTGTATCCAAATTTTTCAGTCCTACAAAATGGATCGAACAGTTTTTTACTGTAACCATCCAAACTTGATTTATAGGCACAGTGAACTGTAAACATTTTGCCTTTGTCTGTTGTATAGGTGAGATTGTTTCCTTTTGAATAATTTGTGATGAACCATTCTAAATTTCTGAGAGAGATTCCATTTCTTTTTTCTAAAATATCTCTGAGATGTTCAGAATTTTCTTCAGTTGAATAAAACTCTTTGATTGATTGTAATAAAATTTCTGATCTACTCATGTGGTTATTTTAATATATAAATAAGTCTATAAGTCTATTTTTTTAGAATTTTTCTTGTTTCTTGACTCTCTTATACAAGCCGGACAATCAGCACTGAAAAGCGGCGGAAAACTATGATTATGCTTTGGAAGTAGTTCTTGTAATTCAATCTCCATCTTGTGAGCAGATGGAGTTTTCTTAATAACTGGCCGTTGATTAATATGCAAAGTACAATAACCTTGATTCTTTCCTTTTCTTGAACATCTTTTTCCATCCAACTTGATACCCAAACACTGTCCAGGAACACCCGGTGAAGTTTGTGTCGAAATCTCCAAACCGTCAATATTATTTAAATCACGTAAAAGCTGTCGATGATTTACATCATACGACTTAGAAACGTGTTCAGCAAATTTTGTAAGTTTATCATTTACTTGAGAATTAATTTCCTCGTTGTATAATTTAGTTACTTCTTCAACAAAACCCATTATTCATAAGTTTTTACTTATATTAATTATCAATTTTATGTTTAATTTCGTATTTTGCAAACATTTCCACGATATTTTTTGAAGTGGCTGCTCCTTTTATTCGTTTCGTTTGTTTTCGGAGAAGATCTCCAAAAATTGCTTCTTTTGGATTTTCAACAAGTGGCTCAAGCAAATCACACACCGGCGTAACAAATTTATTTGAAAAATAATATTGATAGTCGAGTCTCAAGTTCTTCTTTTTTACCCAGGTTGGATCTTCAGCTTTTTCATATTGCTTTTCACTATCAGCCATTATCAATACATACGGAACACGATCACCGGACTGTGGCTCCGACCCTGGTTCTCGGCGTTTGATCTTATCTCGCACATTCACATGGGCTAAATTTTTGCTTTTATACGAATCCGCCAACTTCTGAGATAATATCAACTTCTCCATCGGAACCTGACCATCTAATAACTCAACCGCGCGACGCCTGGCACATTCTTTTGCGCTTCCCGGGTTATTACTTTCCAGAATAATGTCCAAAACTTCTTTGCAACATTCTCTTACATAGGGTGTATTGTCGCGACGAACAACCTGAAGACCTTTGATATCGATACTGTCAAACACTATCTCACCTTTTTTATTCTGAACCCACATCTTCGCTGCATAGCGCTTTTTAGAGTACAAAAAATAAGGATAATACACCTTTTCAAGTTCTAAATCATTTGGCTGTTTGAACAATTTTGTACACTCTGCCGCAGCTTTCTCACCCATCTCCCAACTTTTAACGATTGCATCATGACCAGTCAATCCTTCAACGTTGAATTCAACCATAACTGAATCCGTGTCTCCGTAGCGAACAACCGAACCAGGGTAATTCTTTTCCACATAGTTTTTAGTTTCTTCAATCATACTTCTGCCTTTGCACGTGACGGTAGCAGCAATGGCAACACACGGAAGCATTCCTTTGGAAGCACCAGTAAATCCATAAATAGAATTCATAGATACTTTGTAGGCCAATTGTTTTCCGTTGTATACGTTCTTCATCATTCCGGTCGAAGTGGCCATATCTTTCTTGGCTTTTTTGCGGTATTGTTTGAGACGATCTAAAATTCCTGGCAACAAACTCGGAACCTCTTGGGCAAATTTATGAGTACGGTCACCGATTGTAAAACTTTCATAAGTCACCCCAGGCAAGTTATCATACCGAGGATCCATTACCAAAGTGGAATAACACAGATTGTGGGCCATCATAATTGACGGATACAGACTTGCAAAATCAAGACCAGTGATTGGTGCATAATAAGCGCCAGTCTGCGCCTCCAAAACTGTCGCACCTTCATAAGCTTCAGAAACACTTCCCCAACGAATTGTGGGAATCATGTACCCCAACTCGCGCGCTTCTCTGGCTACTTGACTAAAAACCTTGATTTGTTGTCCTCGTTCAGAAAGATAATTAATAGGAACCCAAGTTGCTTTTGCCATCTCAACCAGATTCAAAAAATTACACAACTTGTCCATCAAAGCATGAGGCAAAATCGTATCCTTAATACAGTACTCAGCCACTTCCCGCAGTTTGACTGGATCTTCTTCTCGGAATCGAGCAAACATTTCTTTGGGAGACATGTCAATCTTTTGATCACCAAGAAAAGTCTGTGAAACTGAATTCAAACTATAAGAATCCAAATTATGCTGCCGTTTTATCTCATGATACAAATCAAAAATAAATCGACCAGGCATAGGCAAGAGTTTGAACAGATTGTCACCAAGAGCACTCGACGATAACTTCTTTTCGACCAAATTAGAAACCTTTTTTTTGAGTTTACCTAATTCATAAAATTCAATTGGACAATTGTTCAAAATTGCTCGCTTATAAATATAATTCAAATCAAAACCAAATATATTCCACCCGGTAAGAGCATCAATATCGTGTTTACGGATGTATTCACTAAAACCCATCAGGAGATCTTTTTCAGTTTCGTAGTTGATGATGTCACAACCTTCCAGTTCAGTATCTGTTTTCTTGTAACACAGACAGGTCTTGTCAAAAATTTCACTTTCTCCGTATCTTTTCAGAGTAAAAGCAATCTGAAAACAAGCATCTCCCTCAACTGTTGGTTCAGGAAATTTACCTGTAGAACTATATGACTCAATGTCAAATGAAGCTATGACAAATGGAGCAATATCATCTCTTTCTACAACGGGCTTGAGACTTTTCCAATTGTTACAGAATAAATCAATGTCACAGTGACTCAAGTATGATCGAGAACACCCAGAACCGGTATCCATCCAACCGGTCGATTGAATCCCTGTGCGATGCATGAACCTCAGAAGAGGCTCTACGTTTGACTCAAATACTTTAGGACGAACTGCACCGCCCCCAGTGGAAAGTACCATCGGATTTTTGAGCGCCCAATCACATTTCTTCATTGCCGCGATAGTGGTGAAATTCAGTTTCATAAACGTAAAATATTCATTATTTTGAAATCCCCAAACATCTTTGCATTTCACCAAGTCGTAGCCAACAATGCCAGAAAAAACATTTTTTATATTTTTAAAAATATCAGGTGGCTTGGCATTTCTAAACAATTTTACAAAAAAATATGGAGCAAAGGAAGTCGTTACACAAACCGACGCACCGGCTTTAGTACGACCGAAAATATTAATTTGATACTCGTCTCCTTCTTCAGTATCTTTGGCTTCCCACGAGAGAACCTGGAAGACGACCATATTTTTTCTTAATAATATAAGGAGCGTAATTTTTAATATATAATTTCTTTATTAATAATAATAAATAAACTAAATGTCGGGAGCCCTAATCGATCTTGTCGCAACAGGTGTTCAGGATGCTTACTTAACTGGTTCACCAGAAGTCTCATTTTTTAGACAGAACTATAAACGTCATACAAACTTCGCACTTAAAACCAATCGTTTAAACCCAATGGGGTCAGGAACAGACCACACTATTAAAATCCCAAATAAAGGTGACCTTTTAAATAACGTATGGATCGATTTAGGTGATACAGCTACTGTTGGTACAGGAGATGTCAATGCAAATTTTGCTAATACTGAAAACCCAGCTGTTTTCGAACTGTGGATTGGTGGACAAATGGTAGACCGTCAGGACGCATTTTACATGGTACAGCTCTGGCAGAAATTCTTAGTGGATTCGGGCGCTAAAGCTATGGCTACACAAAATGCTGACAATGATGACGACATTTTGACAAATATTTTAGCCGCAAAATGGTTACCACTTCACTTTTTCTTTTGTGACAATAACGGTTTGCCACTCTTAGCGCTCCAATACAACGAAGTCGAAATTAGAATTCAGTACGCGGGTACTGATAACACATCAGATTTCAAATACTACGCCACTTACACAATGTTGGACACCGACGAGCGTGACTGGTTTGTAAACACGGAACACGAAATCCTCATCGAACAAGTTCAAAGAATCACTTCAGATGGTAATACCGATTCACCACGTTTTGATTTGAATTTACTCAACCATCCCGTCAAATGCCTACTTTGGGGTAAACCAGATGAGGCAACTTTAATAACTGACGATGTTCAAATTTACTTAAACGGTAATGAACTCTTTGGGACGCCTTTACCTGATAAATTTTTTACACAGGTTCAAGGGTATTACCATTCAGAATTCGCATCCGAATTACTTAAAGGAGCCAGTGTCGCTTCGACTGGCGGAGGCGGTCTCAAAATGTATTCATTTGCCATGAAAGCGAATAAACACCAACCAACTGGCACATGCAATTTCAGTCGTCTCGACAATGCTCATATTATTATGGGGACATCGTCTAGTGTGCCAACGACCAATTTTTACCTGTATGCGGTAAATTTCAACGTGTTTAGAATTAAAGCTGGTATGGGCGGCGTTGCCTTCAGCAACTAAAAAAAAATATATATATAAATTATAAAAAATGAATAACAAAATATACTTAGTTAAAACGACACCATCTGGGTCTCGATATTATGCTACTCGTGCAAATATGCAAGGGATTCCCCGCGATCAGATTGCGGCGAATCATATATCAGTGCATGGTGGAATACCTCACGTTACACTTGAACGTGGTGCAGCACGCAGGGGTCTTAAATCTGGTGATATATGGATGACTCCTGGTGGAGTCCCAGTAACCCTCATCCAACAACAAAAATATAATAATCTAAAAGGAAGATACGAATCAGCCTTCCTTAAAATAAACCAACATCCTAATAATTATCAAAATCTTGCTGAATTAATGCCCCCACCAGGAGGGGGGGGTGGTCTATTTTCATTTGGTGGATCTCCACCTCCGTCTCCAACATGGAGTTTAAAAAAAGGTGGTAAAATTCCAAAATCCGGTCTTTACAAACTCCATAAAGGTGAAGTGGTTGTCCCTGCTCACCGCGTCAAAACTGTTGACAAGGCCCTGAAAAAATCGAAACGCAAACCACTCAAAAAAGTATGTAAAAACTGTAAAATAAAATATTAACTTAAATTATAAAATTAAAAATGGCTGAAGTACGAGCACAATTAATAGGTGGTCAAAATGTTAGAATTAATGGACCCCCCCAGAGAGGTGAGGTGCCAGTATCTTATTGGAACTCTAGTATTCACGAATATCAACACGTGCGGGTCCCATCGTCTCATATTGTTTCTGTATACACAACACCAGTCCCACCATCAACTCCACCTCGATACAAAAAAGGCGGCAAAATTCCAAAATCCGGTCTTTACAAACTCCATAAAGGTGAAGTGGTTGTCCCTGCTCACCGCGTCAATACTGTTGACAAGGCTCTGAAAAAAGACGGTAAAAAACCACTCAAAAAAGTATGTAAAAACTGTGTACTCCCTAAGAAACAATAGCATTACTCGACTAATTGTTCAGAACAATTAAATAATATAAATTATAAAGAAATCCTAAAATCATATTGATTCTGAATAATTTTTTTAAAGGTTGCGGTATTTTTGTCGTATTGTATATATAATTAAAAATAGGATACATAATCAATATATTATAGAGACGATGGATTTGATATTTTCCCTCTATATTGTGTACTAAAGGTATCGATTTATCTATGATGTCTCTATTTATATACAAATAATTATGTCCATTATAAATAATTGTACCTAATCCAGTTATAATCATAAACAATTTTAATAAATCATTATCAACATATTTAGAAACCAAAAGTTGAATTGGACCTGTACAAAGTACATCTAATAAACGAAGATGATATGTTTTTAAAAATTTAGAAGACAGCATATTTAATAGTAGTACGTATTATTTTTTGTCCCTCTGGGCTTTTTTATCCTTGAAACGTTTTATAAGAACCGAAAAGCCGATAAATATAAATAATATACACACTTGAGTAATTTTATTGAACTCTGTTTTATTTAAAGGATCCGTTATTGGTGAAATTCTTTTTAAACGATTATAATCAATAACCGGTGGATGATTATTCATTTTTTTTTTCTCCCTAAAATATTCACCTAAAATAAATACATCAATTTTTATCCAAATCTTTAAGTCAATTTTTTTTTAATAATTAGTGTATAATTATTAAAAAAAAAACGCTCCCAAGAGGGTTCGAACCTCTGACTTACAGGTTAACAGCCTGTCACTCTACCATCTGAGTTATAGGAGCAAATATCCCCAGCGGGATTTGAACCCGCGACCAACAGATTAGAAGTCTGCTACTCTATCCTAACTGAGCTATGAGGACTATTGAATAGTAGAAGCGGGGTTTGAACCCGCGCGTGCATGAGCACATTGGTGCTTAAGACCAACCCCTTAGACCAACTCGGGCATCCTACCAAAAAATCAGTCCCACTCGGGCATATATATATAAAAAAATATCAAATCAGTGCTTAGTTCGGGGCGTTGCACGAGCCCTTGAAGGCGTTGTAGGACGAGCCCGGGCACTTCGGGAACTTGTCGCAACCGGCATGGTTGGAGGCACCGGTGTCGACCTCCTTGTTGACTTTAGAGTTAATGGCCTGGAACATTTTACTATATACTATATACTGGAAAAATCTTTAAGCCATTTTACGCAGTCGGGACCTCGGTGTCTTTTGATCAAAAATTACTACATAAAGAGGTTTTCCCGTTTTGTAGCTTTGTTTTGTTGATTTTTGGCAAATAGCTATAGCTGCTGGATAAGTAAATTTTTTACCTCTGGTTAATTTTTTGACACATCTATAAACTCGAGTTCCTTTGGGCATTTTATTACTATTCACTAATAAAATGTTTTTTTAACAACGCCTGAGACCAACAACTGAATCATGAACTACATTAGTAAAAACATCCGAAGACACCTGTTGTGGTTGTGGAGGACAACTTTTCAATCTTTCAAGACCAGTAAATTCGACATCTTGACTTTCACCAGTTACTTGACGACCAATTGCCGCTGAAAGACATTCGAATGTATCTTCTGTATGTTCTTGATTAAAAGTCATTGCTGCACCATTCCCAATCCCGTATTGTGTAGCTGTATTAATCGCATCCTGGTTAGCAGCCAAAAATACAAATTGCCATCCTTCTTTCTTCTTGATAGAAATCAAATCATTGACATGATTCCTTGTGTAATTCTTGCTCATATTATCAGCACCATCCGTAAGAATTACAATAATCTTTTCACCACCGTCTTGTGTGCAAGCGTATTTAATAGTTGTTCCAATCGCATCACATAGTGCAGTTGTTCCCGCGGGAAAATACGTTTGTGAATTCAACTTTTCAACCTCTTTGACTGATTTGTTTTTATACATGGGTGTTACGTCTTCATTAAACAAAAATAATGACATTACACCGTCTGCGTTATCCTTTTGTTGGTTTGCTATAAACGAATTAAATCCTCCAATTGTATCGTCAATAAATGCGTTCATAGACCCAGACCGATCCAGAATGAAATATATATGAGAAGCCATGTTTTCTTACTCAAGTAAAAACTTTTTTCTTTATCTAAATTATAAAATTAAATAAATGGTTACGAAAAATAATGTCAGGAGAATGAGTACCCTAAAAGATTTAAAGCAAGTTGCGAAAAATCGTAAAGTGAAAGGTTACACAACATATAAAAAAGCTCAAATGGAAAATTTGAGACAAAAAGTATTAAATTCTATGAATAATAGGAATGCGGGTGCCACGTCACCAGCAAAAAATCAAAGTAATAGAAATAAAGTAGTATCAGCAAAGACTCTAACACTATTAAAAGATATTGCCCGTAAACGTAAAATCAAAGGTTTCAGTGTCTACAAAAAATCTCAAATGGACAATTTGAGACGTAGAATTTTAAACAATATGAATATGAATATGAATATGAATATGAATATGAATAATAATCGCGGATTTGGTGGTATTGTAGCACTTGCTCCTAACAACTTTCAAAGAAATTATAGATTGAATTCAAATAAAGCTGGACCAAAACCAAAATCTCCGTCTCCACCAATTAGATCACTACCTTCACCTTCACCCCGTAAACACAGACCAGGGAAAGAACCTATGGTCTTCTTCTCTAATAACAACAGTAATAGTAATAACAACGGTAACAGAAACACCATGGTGAAATTAGGGGCGCCAAAACCTCCAGTTTTACCTAACGGTTGGATTAAACGACCACTTGGACGCGCCCCAGTTGGCCAAACCTGGAATTATCTAAACGGTAAATGGGTCAACTCAAATAAACCTGGCCCAAATCTTCCGAATTCACCCTATCGTTCTCCAAACTATTCCAGTAGTAGTAACGGTTACAACCGTCGCAGCCCTTCACGGTCACCAAGTAACTTAAATTTAAATCTTAATCCAAATCTTCCGAATTCACCCTATCGTTCTCCAAACTATTCCAGTAGTAGTAACGGTTACAACCGTCGCAGCCCTTCACGGTCACCAAGTAACTTAAATTTAAATCTTAATCCAAATCTTCTGAATTCACCCTATCGTTCTCCAAACTATTCCAGTAGTAGTAACGGTTACAACCGTCGCAGCCCTTCACAGTCACCAAGTAGTAACCGTCGCAGCCCTTCACGGTCCCCAGGTAGTAACGGTTACAACTCAAATGAGAGTTGGCTCCGACAATTACACTTACTCAGTTCAAATTCTAACGAAGAAGAAGAAGAAGTATTGAACTTGGCAAACTTATTTAATAAGTAGAAAAAAAATTCGTGTTTAAATTAGCTTAAGAAATTAAGACAGACATACTTTCTACAATAAAACTGAATATGCCGTATTCCAGTCTTGCAAACAACATGTTCAGCTATATGCTAACCATGAATGAGTTCAGGTCTATATATCCAGATGAACACAAACCTTCTTTTATTAAACTAACAACTATAACGATGACTTCAAAGGAGCTTTTTAAATGTTCAAAAAATGATATTGACAAAATTCGTTCCTGTTTTACGGCGATGGGTAGTAGTGGTATCACCATCCGTAAAAAAGGTAGTAGTGAACAAGCAGGCATACAGTGGACAATCAAAAATACTGCATTTTACAATCAGGTTACTTTAGCATATCAAGATGTGTATAGCAAAAAATCGATCAAGATTTTTCCTAATGGAAGTATTCAAGTCGCAGGGTGCTGTGATATTTTTGACTGTAAACGTATAATAAAGCAACTTTCAATCCTTTTGGGATTCATCTTAAAGTTAGAACCCGATGATAATATCCCCAGTGATCGTTTTGAAATTCAGTTAATTAATACTAATTTCAGTCTTAATTACAATGTTAATCTTTATGAAGTGATTAGAGTTTTTTCGAATCAACACATGTTTAAGGTAACCTACAATCCAGAAAAGTACTCTGCAGCCATCATCAAGTTTAAGCCAGCTGCAGATATGAAACAAATTACTGTAAGTATTTTCAGTACAGGTAAAATAATTATTACAGGTGCACAAACCCTCAAGGAGATTGTTTTTGCATACAACATCATCAATCATGTGATTTTTGAAAATAAAGATACAATCAAAACTGAAAAAATAGAAAATTCTGAACTTTTTGATATTTTTTTGGGTTACAAAATTCCAGACTTTGTCAAATTCTTACAAAATAAAAACATTCATTCTTGGAAATTGACTCGTTCCAACAATAAAATTCAGTTATAGTTCAGTAAAAAAAATATAAATATAAAATATAAAAACAACGCAAAAAATGTCACAGAGATTAGGTATGGCTGATGGAAGATGTTTTACTATTGGAACATCTGCTCAACTTTTAAATGATTATGTCATGAAAACTCATGGCATTGCTTACCAAGATAACTATGCGTATCGTCAACTTTTACAACAACAGGGTCCACAAGTTGTCCAGAAGATTGAAAATCTTCAACACACTGGTCAGGTGAAACGTCCCAACAACTTCGCAAACCAGTGTCAATCCTGTAACAAACCTTTATTGAAGGTACCACCAGATACTTACTAAATTAACCAATTGAGATTGACTAAAAAGAGTATTATTTTATTTTCTTATTTTATAAAAAACATGAATCATCTTATTTTGCCTCGTAGAAGATTACAAAAACACACAGCACAGAATTTAGTAGACTTGCGTAATAATGGAGAGTGTCCACTTGCGTATTTAGTTGGAGGGAATCAGAACAAATTAATTCGTGAAATGGGAAAATACTACAGAAATCAATATCCACTCGAGTGGTCCAAACAAAATGTTCAGAGTTTAATCACCACATGGAATCAGACGGCGGAATGTCCAACGGTGCGTATGGTTCGTTTAACTCCGCAACAAGAACGCGCGATGTGGAACAGGGTTTTAAAAGTATACCACAAAAACAACCCTGTAAATAACAGCAATTTACGGGTAATATTGAATTCAACAGAGCTCAGACGTCTTCTCTCCCAAAAAAGAAGAATTAAAACAAATACAAATAGACTAAAAGCTGGTTTGTTGCGAAACAAACAAAGCCCAATACCAAAATATATAACCAATCACCAAATTATTCCGGCGCTTAACATAAATTCTTCCAGAAAAAAATCAAATTTAAAAAGAGCTGCGCCACCAAGATATCGTAAGTATCTTTAAAAAAATTTGTATTCTAGAAGACTGTAGGTAGTTAGTTAAAAAAGTAACTCTTTGAAATAATAATAACTCTTTGAAACTCTTTCTTTGAAATAAAATGAAAATTGTAATTGATGGAAATATTGCATCAGGTAAATCAACCCAACTTAATTTACTTGAAAAAAGGGGTTTTACGGTCCAACGCGAACCACTTGAAAAGTGGCCACTTGATTTATATTATAGTGACCCAGCGCGATGGGGGTTTTTATTTCAAATGTTAATTTTACAAACTTTGAAAACTTTGCCAGGATTTGCAATTTACGAGAGAAGTCCTCTTTCTTCAAAAGAAGTTTTCTGGGAAATTATGGAAAAAACTGAACTTGAAGACAAAGTCTATACAACAGCTTTTAATAATAATGCATGGATGCCAGACGTTTATATTTATATTGATACACCAGTACACATAGCTTATTCACGTGTCAAAAATAGAAAACAAGAAGGTGATACATCGGTTAGTTATGAATATCTTGAATCCCTTGATTCAAAATATAGAAAAATGTTTAATGAAAAAGTTTTATGTGACAAATACATTGTAGATGGATGTGGGTCAGAAATTGAAATAAATAAACTCATTTATAATATAATTCAAAAATATGTCATGTGATTGGATTAAACCGGATGGCGCGAAATGCAAGAATAATATTTTAATGGATAACTACTGTTCAAAACATCTAAAACAGACATGTTTAATTTGTTTTGAAAAAGTACCGAGTACTAATTCTGCACAAACAAAACGTCTCAATTGTGGTCACGCATATCACTTAAAGTGTATCTTAAATTGGTTTGTTACTTCAGATCAATGCCCAATTTGTAGACAGTCCCAAATAAAAGATGACATTATTTTATTTAAAAACAAAATAGAAGATGAAATGCGAGACAAATATAGAGACGTGATGGCTACATACGAGTATGAATTAGGAAGACGACGACGTCGTTAATATTGTAAAAATAAAATAAAAACTTTTTTATATCTATTAATGTCTAATTGTGAATCCCTGACAAAAAATGGAACTCCTTGTAAAAATGGTAAAAATTGTCATTTACATAATAAAAACAACGAAAACACTTGTGCAATTTGTTTAAATTCAATTAAAAGGACACGGGGAACACGGGAACTTTGGTGTGGACATTTATTCCATACTTCGTGTATTAACGATTGGAAAGAAATTGGAAAAAATACATGCCCAGTCTGTAGAAAAAAATTTGACGTTTCAAAATATACCGTGACTATAAAAATTGAAGACAACAGACGAGAAACTTCAAATTTAATTAACGTTTCCCCAGAAACAATTTTTACCATTTTGGATAGAATAGGTCAGAATGAAAATTTTTTAGATGAATACATGTCTCACATCACATTTGATTTAGACGAAGATGAAGATTTAGAATCTTTGATGAGTGATATGGGAATTCTTTCCAGCCTTAACGGCATTCTTTCGAACACACATTGAACTACAATAATTTTTGTAATTGAAAGAATAGTTTTTACACGCTTTGCGAGGATCTTTAATTGCTTTACCGCACGCATCCGTCAGCAACGGTCCGGTTGCCCAACCCATCTTGTGACTCCATGTATTTACTTTAAATTGAATCTTTTTACCAGCAATAAAAGGGGCATGTTTTTTGATTCTACTGATTGGGACATCGAAAAATTTAGCAATGCTATAGGCAGTATCTCCATCTTTTACTTTGTATCTGATTTCATTATGCTGTTTAAAAAAATGAAAATCACCATATGGATCATTGAGCAATGAATTCTTAGATTTCTTAGCAGTAAACATCATGATTTTATAAAATCCTGGTTTGCATGCTTTACAAGCTTTTGTTTTGTAGACATTTTTAGGATTGTCAGAGATAACACGTTTGGTTAAACCTTTGCAATGGGTATAGGTATGAGGAAGATTCGACATCCCAGACCGATTACCTGGCACACTTTTACGCGCCCTATAAGTTCTCAGGTCATTTACAGCATAGGCATAGCAATTATTTACTCGTTTATTATTAATCCAATCATCATATACAAATAATGCCTCAGATCCAGACGTTGGTAATTTTTTTACTTTATTTTTCATTTTTAATATTATACCAGGAAAAAAAAACTAACTAAATATTAAAAAAATGCCAAAAGGAACTCGTGTCTGTCAAAAATCAACAAAACAAAGTTAACCTCTTTATTTAGTGGTTTTACCGACGCGCTCTCGTAGAAGAAACGCGTCTCACCGTTAATTGTTTTTTAGTGAGTACACAGTTTTTACATACTTTTTTGAGTGGTTTTTTACCGTCTTTTTTCAAAGCCTTGTCAACAGTCTTGACACGGTGAGCAGGGACAACCACTTCACCTTTATGGAGTATGTAAAGACCGGCTTTTGGAATTTTACCACCTTTTTTGTAACGCCCTCGCCCTCCTGCTGGGTATACTTTCCCTAAAGTTAATTGCTCCATTTTTTTTATAATTTAATTGAATATTTTTTTTTTAGTTGCTGAAGGCCAGACCAGCCCACTAGAACTTGAAGTTACTTCAAGCCAAAGCTATTGAGAGAGCAACTATGTGGAATCGGTATCACTGGTCTTATCAAATCTTGTTAAATCCCACCATTACTTTACCACTTGAATTTTTTAAAGTTGGGTAACTTGTGATTTCACCACAGTCTTTTTTGTCACACTCAATATATGTATGCGGTATTCCATTTGATTTCATATGGTCTATTTGCTTACGAGTCCATCCACATCCGTTGGTCCCGTAAACAGTCCAGTGTTCACCGCTACCGCTACCGCTACCGCTACCGCCGTCACAATTACAAGCTGTCATACGGAAATTTAATAAATAAAGAAATACTAATCCTATTAATACAACTATCAATAATTTCTGATTCTTCATGTTTTTTTTATATAAAATATAATATATATTTTTTTTTATTATTTTGATTGGCAGTAAATATCTGGCCCAGGCGCTCGAGCGCCTGTGTTGATACACCACCAGCCTGAGCGGAAGCGGTGGAAGTTAGAAATTGATAATTGGAATTCGTTCATTGTTCATATTTCTATAAATAGATTTAAATGGAACAACATAATCCCCCCCAAATCTGTTGTTATTATATATAATCTCAAATTGTTCTCGTCTGTTCACAGAACGAATCGTACTGTTTTTTAATTTGTTGTAGTTTGTTTTATATAATGTGGCCATTACCACATTTTTCCCGCCCCGCACTCGTACAAAAGCAGCTTCAGAACCTCGAGACGTCGGAATAGTCAAAATAAATTCCCTAGGGGTTGGTGCTGGTGGTGTGTTTCGGCGAGCTGCTGTGTTTGGTGCTGGTGGTGTGTTTCGGCGAGCTGCTGTGTTTGGTGCTGGTGGTGTGTTTCGGCGAGCTGCTGTGTTTGGTGCTGGTGGTGTGTTTCGGCGAGCTGCTGTGTTTGGTGCTGGTGCTGCTGATATAAAACTAGCTAATGGTCTAACGTTTTTCCGAGCTATACGCGCTTTTGGATTGTCTGGACTAAACATTTTTGATTGGCCCAAGAAGTTAAGTAATCGAGCAATAGGTGCAGACTTATTTTTTGATGCCGGTGTGGCCCTTTCTGTTCCTCCATACATAATACCGTGCACACCTAATTGAGAAACGTAATTATTGAAAGCATTTTTAGTTCTAGGTATTTGTTTTTGAGCATACAAAAGTGACATAAGAATTATAAAATCAAATGATATTATTCCACAGAAGCCACCTTTAATTTCTTGATTGGTATTAGGTAATAAAAAAGATGTATTAGCCGCCGAACCTTGGAAGCACTGCAATGACGGTCCATTATACACCACAATATCTTTTATTTTTTTGTCTGATGACAAGGGGCGTGAATTTACATAATTCTTAACCGCCTCGTATGCTTTTATATCTATCTTGAAACTACCGCTTCCCCACGAATTAAAACAATATAACTTAGTATACATTTTTACAGCGCAAATAAAATGATTAGTTCCTCTCTTAAATTTGGTTGGGTTTTTTTTTAATTCTGTTCGGGTAATTGGGTTGGGATTTGATTTATTAATACGTTCCGGCGGTATATAATCCAGCACACATATTAAATAAATTTGAAAATCTGCAGAAACTACGAGGGGGGCGCCTGAACACTCCAGGATAGCGCCTTTTGAATCACCGTTTAAATTATTCTTGAACACGGGATCTCTTTGCATTATAAAATAAGTTACTGGGTATAGGGGTATATTTCGATAATTACGATTCCTTCTAAGTAGTTCACAATATCTGTTAAAATAAGTTCGTGCATCTCTAAGATTTGCCGAGTCTAAATTTAGTTCCCAATTCATTCGCATTTTTTTTTTATATAAATAAATATTTTTTTTTATGCCATTAGTAATTCACACAACTTAGCTTTTGTAGGTTTTTTACCATTAATTTTATCAGGAATTACTATACCTTTTATACGCAGATACACCTCAATTTCCGGTTTAGACATAGTTTCACATAGTCTACTTCTTCCACCTGGTGGATTTATTCTAATTCTCCCATTATTATTTCTTGAATAAGTAGTTTTAGAAGTTGGTTTTACCAAAATGTGGTTAACATTTTTTGTTGTTTTTTTGGTCGTTCCTCTTAGAAATTTATTTAATTTACTTCCCTTTCCTGTTGTCTTTTTCTTTGGTTGAGAAAAAACTACCGGGCGAGGTGCAACTGGATTTGGTTTCAAATTAAGTTTTTCGGGTGGTGTACCAACAGTAAATGCTAAAGGGTTTAGTTTTTTGTTTTTTAATCCTTTAATTTTTTCAACAACACGTGATAAATTTTTAGGTGTTCCCAACAACGCATTATTAACCAATTGATTTACAACTGAATTAATTTCCAGACCGGGTGTTCTCGGTCCTGGACTAGGTGAATTAGAATTTGAATTGAGACCAGTCCTTTTAAAAATTATCTTTAATCTTTCTTCCGCTAAACGCTTTTCTTCTTTTATTTGCGCTTTCGCTAAATTTCCAGCCATGATTTGGAGTTCTAAATCGTTTTGACCTTTTTGTAAATTTGCATTTGCGCGAATTTGTGTTGTTCTTGCAGCAGTTAATATAGCTTGAGTATTTTTAGTTTTTGCATTTCCATGAGCTTTTTCTGCAGCGGCTACATTATTGGCTGCTTTTGTAGCATTCGCTGTTAGTTTAGCAAATAAAGTAGAATGAATTTCCCATTTTAGTTTTTCTACAGCGGCCTTGTTATTTTTTGTTAAACGATTATTTTTACTTGGTAAAACGAATGTTGTTTTAGTATTTTTTCTGGATGTAGGATTAGATTTTTTCCCGTGTGCAAAAACCAGAAGCTTTGCAGCTTTTTCACTTGCTAATTTTCTTTTGAGTATTTGTTGTTGGTCTTGTATAAATTTACATAACTCTTCTTTAGAAAGATATGATTGAACCTTAATAATTGTATTTCTGTTTAATTTACCGGTCATCTGAATATGGTTTCTAGCCATTTTAATTAATCTATTACGTCTTACATTATTTGGCGTTGTTGGGCGGCGGTTCTGGTTTATTTTATGTGGCGGCATTAATTTTTTACCTTCAGAGAACTGCTGCAGTAAAAAACATAATTGTGAACGCGAAGCTTTATTCATTTGACGGAGCTTATCTTTAACATCATCGGGTGCATGCTCCATTATAAAGACCGCCATCTCGCGCGCAGTCATTCTTTCTACACCTATACCGTGTTGAGGTTTCACGGTTTTCCCACATAGACTCACGGGTCGTTTTGGCTTACATCTGGCCGCCGTGTTTTTTCTCGGAGCTGGCGATCTCGGAGCTGGCGATCTCGGAGCTGGCGGTCGCGGCGGTCTCGGTGGTCTCGGAGCTGGTGGTCTCGGAGCTGGCGGTCTCGGAGCTGGTAGATTAGGAAATAATAATAAATGATTATTTGGTTTTAAACCAAGAGGTAACTTAAGATTACCTATTCCCGCTGGTTGTAGTCTCAATAATGTGTTTCTGTTATATCTAATAGTTGGTTGTTTTGGCCTTGGTCTAATAGTTGGGCGCTTAAATTTTACCGGTGACGGGGATTTTACCGGTGACGGGGATTTTACCGGTGACGGGGATTTTTGTTTGTTGTACACGTCGAAATATGAATGATTCAAAATTTCATCAAATGATAGAAAAACTGTATCTTTTGTAAATGGATATGCCAATCTCCACTCTCGAATCTTTTTTGACATTGGGGAACCTCGTCCTAAATAATCTACACCGATTACATCTTTAATAAATGCGTTAAGCTGTGGATCTTTAGATTCCGCATAAAGAGCATTTAAAAAATAATGTAAATCATACATTTTATTGTTGTCGCCGCTCATACCATATTGATGTTTTAGTCTATAGTCATAATCGTAATTATTATTAATAGATGAATAACCTAAATCAGCAATAGCAACTTTTACTCCAATGTTTTTAACTTTTTTATTGTCATATATAGTATATCCACTTGCACTTGCTTTATCATTGACTAAAATATTTCCCACATGAAGATCATTATGCCTAAATGATGGATATTTTGCTTGTATTTGTTTGAGAGCAAATATTATTTGAAAAACAATATTTCTAGAATGCTCAGGGCGTAATCTGTTTGTATTCATCCACTTCTTTAATTCGCCACCTGAAAAATATTCTACATATTGGTAAGCAGAATTGCCGCACTTTGTAAATAAATACGGAGTAACAACATGATCAGATGATGTATGAATTTTCTTTAAATTATCAAATTCTCTTTCGGCAGCCACGATGGCATCGTGTGAGTTACCACCTACGTCTGGATTGGGAACCTTTTTGATTGCAATTTCTTTTTCACAATTAGCATCTAAGCAACCAATATAAACAATACCTTCATTTCCAGACGCAACTTCTGCTGTACCTTTACCACGGACTGAACCTTTGGCATAATTTATATATCTAACTGGCGTTTCTGTGATAATTTCACGTAACTTAAAGCCAGATTTACCGGTTGAATTGGTTATTTTATATAGTTTTTTTTCGGGGAAGCACCCATCAGCACCTAACGCTGCAACAAGTTCAGCACCTAATGCAACTCGTTTATTTTTCGGTATATTTTCATACATCTCATTTGTTAAATTTCCAACATTCCTGTTATAAATATTATTTCTACCCATTTATTGTATTAATAATATTTATTATTATTTTATTTTTTTGTTTTATTGTTTTTTTTTTACTCAAAATCTACCCCGTCATCATCATCACCAACATCATCAAGTCCCTGGAAAGCAAATGAAGGAAGCTTCTGAGACTCCTCGACAATACCCTGCTGAAAACGCATGCTCACTCCAAACTTGTTATCAATGAACCAAATCTGGTTGATGTCAATGATGGTCATTATTTTCTGATTCTTCTCAATTGAATCAACTGGAATGCGTTCACGAGCTGCATTGTAGGCTTCTGACTCAAATTCTTCCCTGTTCTTATTGTACATAACCTTGAGCTTCATGGTTGGTGAATAGGTCGTGTCACCAACTGTCTTGCCTTGAATAACCATCGGCTTGTAGAGAGCTTCCTTGATAACAGCAATATTGTATTGCTTACCAAGCCACTCCTTTGAGTTCTTTGCAACCATATCGCAAATTAGGTTATCAAATTCTTCCATCTTAGTTTGGAATTCACACAGCGCTGGATCGTTACTGTCAAAAGACAGATTGAGGCTATATGATGTGTTTCCAGTAGTATCATCAGTAAAACTGCTGACACCAAAAGGAGCACGCATATAGGGTAGCTGGATATACTTCTTCTTGTTTTCAGGACCATTAATATACAGAGTTCCACCCCCTCGCTTGTTCTTACGAAACTTGGAGAAGGTCATAGTAGATGGCTGGAAAGAGGTAGACTTCATGATTTGTTGCGCCATTGTTGTTGTTTCTTTGTTATACTATAGTAACGCCGGATTCTTTTAAGTAAATTTTTTCTGTTGTGGTACAGTATAACAAAAAAAAAACAATAATGCTGAGTACAAAAGTTCGCATCTCTCTTTTAGCCGCTCTAATCTTTTTTATTGTTGCTAATCCAGAAACTTACAAAGTCATGCGAGGTGTATTAGGTGATTGGGTTGCGAGTCCTACAGGATGTCCAACAACAAATGGTTTAATTTTACATACTATTGTATATTTGGTAATTACCTATCTTCTTATGAAAGGTAATCGTGAGCTATTAGAAGGAAACGCTGCTGCTAACGCTGCTAAAGCTGCTAACGCTGCTAAAGCTGCTAACGCTGCTAAAGCTGCTAACGCTGCTAAAGCTGCTAACGCTGCTAAAGCTGCTAACGCTGCTAAAGCTGCTAACGCTGCTAAACCTGCTAAACCTGCTAAACCTGCTAAACCTGCTAACACCGCTCTGGTACAACAACCAATTAATAGTTCTTCAAATAAGATGAGCTCTATTACAGGCGCCAACTTAGATGGCTCAAATTCAAGTTTTACATCAGTTGAAACATCTACAGCTCTACTCGAGACAGCTCAACCAATCAATACAGCGCCATCAGCCCCTGTTGATATGACACATGTGTTGTCCGGTTCCTCATGGAAGAAATGTGGATGTGAAGACGGTGGCCAAGTTCTTGTATTAAAATAAAGACTTATGTTAAAAAAAAAAATAAGATGATTGTGGATATCTTATTTTTGTGTGTAATTGTAGCAATATCAATTTTAATTTACATAATATGGTCAAAAGACACTGTAGATTACAGGGAAATATTGAACTTCTTACCTGGTTCCTCAACAGATTCTTTAGATAAAACATCAGAGGATAGTTCCAAAGGTGACACACCTACAGTTTCAGGAGCACAGTGTGAAATTGAAGGTGAGGATATTTTTAATGGATATGTATTTTCTAAAACAGGAAGTCCGATAAAAAAAGCTACTAAAATTGATTGTGACAATTGTAATAAATATGTTAATAAAATAAATTTACAATGCATAAATTATATATACGATAAATCAGAAAATGAAAGTAGTGGAGATAAAAGTGACTGGCCAGGCAATAAAAAAAAATCAGATGCTAATCCTAATGAAGGAGTATGCACAGGAAGTATAAAACCAACAGGAACTAAATGTCCTTTTTAAAATTCATCAATTCCCTTGATTTGAAAATTTACTTTTTTCAAAGAAATTTGTTGGCTACTAAAAATCTTCATCAAAAATAATATTTTTTTCAGACAATAGTTTTCCATAGTCCCCAACTCTTTTTTCAAAGAAATTTGTTTTTCCATCTAATGAAATATTTTCCATGAAATCAAATGGAT
>Ga0080013_1000377_pt1 | contig 63233 bp, 59 predicted proteins | sample ETNvirenome_6_85_FD_69236 | JGI IMG/M metagenome (GOLD analysis project Ga0080013, IMG submission 69236) | Marine viral communities from the Pacific Ocean - ETNP_6_85 (SPADES assembly) (version 2) | ecosystem: Environmental > Aquatic > Marine > Oceanic | place: Pacific Ocean | collected 2013-06-19 | reverse complement strand
AATGGGGTGAAACTCTCCGTTATAGACGATGTAGTTGGAGTAGTGGCAATCGTTAGGCTTGTATTCGTCGATGTCTGCTTGTCGTTCTGTCCACAGGCGACGAAAAGTCATAGGACCGCATAGACCATCGCCAGTAAGATTGTGCGCTTTTTGCCATTTCTTGATTGCCCTTACTAACTTGTCATCAAAATATTTCTCACCAAACCAGCTTGGTTCCCATCCTAATTTTTTGGCGGAAGCTTCGTTATAGAAATGTTTGTCCATACATGGGGCGCCCCTTACTTATTCAACAATGCCTACTACATAGTTGTCCAAGATCACGTTATAAATAGTTCCTTGGATGCTTATTTCCTCGATCATGGAGCGATCTACTATCATTCTATCCGACTCCGTAATGGAAAAACGCACATCAGAGGCAGCTTGCAACGCCTTGACCTCGATGTATGCTTCTTCTGGGGCCTTATAGTCCTCCGGGAGCACGATTAGCGAGTTGGCTGGATCTTTAGGTTTGGGCACTTCTATGGCGATATATCTATTGACCGGCCTAAGCATTCTGAAGCTCCTTCGTGATCAGCCTCTCTTGAACTTCATAATCTTGTTTACTAAGAAATATATCTTCTCGTTTTCCGCACTTGTTACAATACATTGTCATATGAACATTCTCTCCGTGAGTAGATCTAACATTGCCGGCTGGTATAAAATAGCACTCACCGTTGGTGGCGCCACATCGTCTTTTTACGATATGGGCTTCTATTAAATGGTTAAAATTCACACTTTCTCCTAAATCGTGCAGGTGTCGTTGGTACAAAATTTAGTTCCAGTGCCCCCCTCGTCATTATCGGTGCGAGTAAGGGGAGTAATCTGGGAAACCATTTTGTTATATTTTCTCTTGCTGATCGCCTCATAGGGAGCTTGTTCATATCCCGTTTCTTCATACTTTAAAAACGAAACCGCTTTAAGGCGCGTCTCGTAGAGTTCAAGTGCCGCCTTAAGATGAGGCGCTTCTTCTGGCTTAAAAGTGACCGTAATAGACACAGAGTTATCGGCCCAATAATATTGATATTGGGCTGCAATTTCAAGCTGCTCCCATATAGAAACATCTCGTTTTCCCTGCGTGTAATAGGGCTCGTGGACAGGAAACTCCACAACAGCAGTATTCGGAGAGTATTTATCATCTTCAACATTATAGCCCGCTTCCTTCAATTTGTCAACTAGATTTGAAGTCTTCGAAAACCGAATACGTCTAATATAGTATTCATTCTCTGGAAAATGGATGCCAGGTGTAGAGCCATTCAACAATGAAACAGTCCCAGAAGGTTTGATAGAGGTCATACGCACCGACTTCGGAATGCAGAGCCAATTTGAATATTCTTCATCAAGCTGCTTTACATAAGCATATGCCTTGTCGCACATTTCATACATAGAGCGACGACCAAATTTATTAAAGGCCTGTACAACGCCTGATTGGGATAAACCAATTCTTCTATTTTTCAACATTTTAGCGTTAGTCTCGGGCCAGTGAGTGTTGGAGAGAGTAATCGTTTTACCGTAAAGGTATGCGATCTTTAGTGTGCGCAAATAATCTTCCAAATCATCATGTTTCGCAGGATAAGTTTCCACCAGACAACATAGTTCGGCATCTTCCAGCTGCTGTTCCACACAAGGATTAAAGCCTGCCACATTGATATCGTCCAAGCGCTCGCCGTCTTTAAATCGGCCGCGGGTTCGTGCGTTTTCAAGCCAAATATATCCGGGTTCTCCATTCTTCTGGCTTTGTTCTGCATGCCAAGTATAGTCCATGCCCACTTGCGCATTGAATGAGTTGTTCGATCCCCATCGATGATGATATAGCTTCTCTTGATCGTTTTTCATTTCAAGATAGCGCCTATCTTGGTGGGATCCCATAGCCAGTGCCGCGGAACGACGGACATTGCCCGATACCACACATCGACCAATCAAATTCTCGGTATCAACAAGATCAACAGAAGAAACCGCCTCTCCAATCTTAGAGGAATACAGCTCTTTTAAATTCTTATGAAGCTCTATTAGTGGATCGGGACCACTAGACGTGCCTCCGAAACCCTTAATCTCTGCCCCCAACTCACGAATCGCTGAGTAGTCAAACTTGGGTACTTTTCCACCAAAGAAGAACCCATCAAGAAGAGTGTGCACTGAATCCACCCACCCCTCGCGAGAGTCGTCAATAACCAAAGTATCGTTAGTATATGAGGGCTCTTGGATGGTAACGGTGCCGGCACCTTCGGTATCGAAGCCTACGCCTACGCCAACCATGAGGGCGTCCATCATCCACGCAAACAAATAACCGCCCTTGGTGGCTAAGTCGCGTGTGGATCTAAACGCACAGTTAAACAAGCCGGCAGCCGTTCGCTCTTCAATAAACTTGGTGCCCATCATCCACAAACCACGACCTGGAGGGGTCCACTTGAGATTAAACAGACGTTCATAGGCCTCTTTGGCCGTCTTCTGTGCTTTTCCGTCGTTCCACTCTAAACCTAGTTGAAAGACATGTTGCTTTTGCATGTTGAACATGCCCTCTACCACGCGGCGGCATGTGTGCCACCATTCCTCGCTGCCGATAGCGTCTGGATCAAATTCACTAAGGCGCCGAGAATATGTACGCTTAAAGGTTACATACCCCAATGGGCCCCAAGGCACTTCTTGCGTTTTGTACGGCTCAATAAATGTATCGGATAATCTAAATCTGCGTATGTTTTCTATAGTTCTCATTATGTTTATTTCCTTTTTCTAAACTTCTCGTACTTGTTCTGCAACAGATTTTTCTGCATGCCGGCGCTGAGGGCGACCGGATTCATGGGGACTACCCCGTTAACCGGTGTCGGTGTCGGCATGATCTTAATGCTGGCACTGGAAGGATCCATAAATATATTATAAATCATCCCATCGGGTCCATTTCTATTTTTGGCAATAAACATTTTCCCTTGGTTGTTTTGCTTGTCTTCAATTGTCCGAGATACAGAAAAGATGAAATCAGCTACAAAACACTTATTGAATGCTTCTGAGATCTGCTCCATCGTGATGACTTCTGCATTTAATCCCGAACGATTTGTTTGTGATGCTGTCCAAATGGGGCAAGAATATTCAGTAGAAATCCCACGAAGCTCCTCGTAGATGGACTCTAACTCGTTTCTCTTTTCCTTTCGGATAACAACTGGCTTTAAAAGATCGGCATAATCAACAATTATCATCCCCGGCTTGATGCCTCTCTTGATCAACTTATTCAGGTGGGATTTAATAGTATTAGTTGATGCAGATTTGGTGGGGTATTCCTTAACGATAAGTTTTCCTTCGATGTCTTTAATTTCTTCGTAAACCTCATCTTTGAAGTTAATGATATCAGACAATGGATAACCTGTTAAGCAACTATCATATCTAGTTGCAATAATGGTATCTCCAAGCTCTAAAGTGTAATGAACTACAACTTTTCCTTCTTTTAATCCTTGGGCGCCCAGATGCACAAGACAGAATGACTTGCCTGCACCTGTTGGCGCGATTACCACCCCAAGCTCGCTCTTGCCTAAGCCACCACCACAGATGTCATCAATCTGCTTCCAGCCAGTTGTAACAGGTAAGCGGTGCTTGGGCACAAAGCGCTTCTCAAAGTCAGCAAGATAATCATAACCAAAATTGTTATCCGATCCCAGCTTTAAGGAATCATTAATAGTTTTAGATATTTCATCAAAAGAGCACGACTGTAAAAGCCCTACGGACTTCATCATCGCTTCTTTTAAATTTTGTTTGCGACAAAAATCAAGCGATTGCTCCTTGATATAATTAACGTCCGTAGGCTCTTTCGCGGTGATTTTGGCGAAGTATTCTCGGACCTGCTTGCGGACAATCTCGTCTTCACTATCAAGGTCTGTACGCAGAATCGTAATCACAGCTTCTACGGAGGGGTGGGTGCCGTATCGCTCTCTGTAGTTGAGAATTCGGCTGACAAACACCCTAAGATACTCAAGCTCCAAAAAATTAATGTTAAGAACTTCCGTTATCTGATCGGCAAACGGACGGTCTTCATAGATAATCTGAACTAGGCCTTCTTGAAAAGCTTTTCCATAACGACTAAAATTAACTTTTTCGTTCAAAAATCACCCCGCCACTGCAGTAGTAAATATAACAAAAAACACCAGAAAGTCAACCAATTTAACGCTCGGAATTAATTTTATTTAAGTGCAGTTCGAGATCTTTCCAATTTAGTTCTCCAAAGCCATCATCGCGCATTTTCTTTATAATTTCTATCTTATTGAAATTGCACTCAAAGTTCTCTATCGCGTTTCTAACGAAGTCTTTCGACTGGGGTGAAAGCATCGGAGAATAAAGCTGCATCATTTTATAATTATGTGCGATCGTCTCTTGACCAGACAAGATATTTTCATGAAATTTTAATCTCTTATCGATCTTTTCACAATAAGAGATAACATCATCGATGGTATAATCCTTATCAGCAGCCAAAAAGCCTAGACGGCGCTGGATGGTTTTAAATCCTACCGCTTTGATGCCCGGAAGGTTATCAGACGCGTCCCCCACTAGCGCCCGGGCTAGCGCCATGTTGCGGGGATGAACTCCCAACTCTTCTACTATTGTCTTTTTATTATATACCACATCACTAGTGGGGCGATATACGACCGTTTCATCATCACAAAGCTGATAAAAATCTTTATCATTTGAAACAATAACCTTTTGCCACCCATCGTAGTAGCTCATGCGAGTCAAATAAGAAATGACGTCATCAGCTTCTACCTCTGGCAACATCACCTGAACGATAGGCATCTCGTTGAAATACTCAATAGCACGGCGTTGTTGCCATACTCTATTGTTCATTTCCTCTTCTTCTGTTTGTGCTGCCACACTTCGATTGAGGCGAATTGGTTTGCGGCCGGCTTTGTAATTCTTGTCCATACTTCGGCGCTTGCGTGAGCCATTTGGGCCGTCCCACACAATTACAACCTCATCCGGCTTCGTCATGCGGACTAGTTTCTGAACAATCTTGAGTGAACCCTTGAAGCCGCCGATGGGTTCCCCATTGGTCGACAAGCTGGGATCCACAATATATGCTCTCAAAAACATGTTGAGAGCATCGATGATCAACACTCTCTTCTTATCAGTTTGTGTCATAAAGCCCTCCTACAAGCTTATACATAAGTATAACGTATTGCCGAAGGGCTGTCAAGTGTTTTTATTCTGGATCTGAGTAAAACTGGTCTGCAGATCCTTCTCGTCGATCAAACTTCTGAACAACCTCTTCGTCCATCAGTTGGATAATATTATTCTTAAATTCTTCGTCTGTTTGAATAATCTCGGTCCACTTGGATGGTTGGAATTTCTTCTCATATCCGTCGGGCATTTTAAGCGTATACCATGCACCTGCAGAAGTTAGGCACTCTGAACTCTTTACGGCATCAAACCAACTTTCTTCATCTCGGATGCCAATGTCATCGGTACCCCACAGGATGCGGAATGCACAGTTTCTGCCTTGTGTGCCAAAACGTGACTTCTCTAGCTTAACTTTAACCTCGGATCCGATTCGAAAGCCCTTCTCGTCTTCAACGAAAGCCGACTTGGCTTTGCGACCAGTGAGCCAGATCCGCAGCGAATATGAATAATGCATCGCCTTGCCACCGGGTGTCATGTAGGGGGTGGTCATAGCGATGATACGGGCGTTAGGTCCGGATGGAATGTTGGTCTTGAGTTGATTGAGAACAACAAACGTGGCCTGCTTGTCTGCAATAGGAATGATCAGTTTCGACATTCCCTTAGCGAGAATACGGGCCTTAACCGCCATCGAGGATTGGGGATTAAAGTCTCCCTCCACATCCGACACAGACGGAGTAAGTGCCAGAGAATCCCAGATAAACAATAATTGTTCATCGGTTGCTCCCAGTAGTTCTTCCACGGTTTCCAAGACAAATTCCACAGAGGACGCCTGAACGTACATTAAACGCTCTAGGTTGCATCCTGCTCGCTCCAAGAAGCTTGGGTCGATGGCAGACTCAGAATCGAAGTAAACGACCATCTTGCCCGTTTTCTGGGCGTTTGCGGCTACTTGCGCAGCCATGTAGGATTTGCCGGTACTCTCCAGGCCGGCTAATTCTGTGACTTTTCCAACGGGGATCCCTGCAACTCGGCCCTTGCAGATAATAGAATCAAGCCATCGGGATCCTGTAGATATCCACTCTTTGACTTCTGTTGGGTTATCGCCGGTTAAATCGTGAGCGACATTTCGGCCGGCTTTCTTATTTACAAGGCTCATCAAGTCTTGCATCGACACTCGGCCGGCTTTCTTTTCTTTGGCTTTTCTAGCCATGCGCTCTCCTATAATTAAAATGTGGCAGACTTTAACCGGTCTGCCAGCGGCCTATATTACTCGCCTGACGTAGTTGTCGTGGGCGCAGTCTCAGTCGTTGTGGTAGGGGTGGTTGTCTCGGTCGTCGTAGTTGCAGACACCTCCACTGTTTCGGTCGTAGCCTCAGTGGTGGTGCTTGCATCTGATACGGTGCTCGGGTCAAGGGTGCAAGTTCCGTAAGCGGTGGCAACGACGAGCGCACCTCCGACAAGGGCAACACGCACCTTCCAACTAGCCAGTAGTGATTTTAACCATTCCATAACATTTCTCCTTTTAGTATAGAAAATTGCGGCGCCCTATTTTCCCGACCGGGGCGCCAGCGGTCTCGTTCAAGCCGACTACTTATTGGCCATTAACTCATCGAATGCTCGGTCCACATCGCTACCTTTATCTTTCGTGTTGTAACGGGTGGTTTCAGACGAGCGAGATTCGGCACTTAAGTTGCCAGAAAGTTGTTCGTCAAGAATTGCATCAATCTCTTCCGGTGTTTTACGCTCAAAGAGTGCGCCAATATCTGGCATGCTATCAAGGAGGGCGGAGATAGCTTCTTTATCTTCAAGTGCCGGGGAGGTGTTTCTACGCATCTTTAGGCTTGTTTGGGGGTAGGCGCCGGGGGCGGTAGGCTTTGTGTAGGTAAGCGATATATCGGTTCCCTCCATGACATCAGTGATGTCTCCATAATCAGGATCGAGAATATAGCCTAGCAAAAGTTCATATGCTCGCTTTCCATATCCATAAACCTTGACTCCCTGCTCTTCGGCGCCGCGTACAATGACGGGCGAGAAAAAGCGCGCTCTCACAAACAAAGACTTGGCAAGCTTTTTGCTTTCCTCGTCGTTGTTATTAACTCCTTCCTTCCACAAGGAAGAAGCAAAATCGCAAATGGGGCAACGATCTCCAAAGTTGCGCTTTGGACAAACGATCCCTCCGCGATGATCTCCCACATTGTAGTGGAAGTATACTTCCTTGAGCGGGTCACCGTCGGATGTAGGTAAAATCCGAATAACCTGCTCACCTTCATCTGGCTTAAACCACGGGGATTGGTCATTGGAGGTATATTCACCTCTCAATTCAGCCAGTTTCTTTTTCATTAGTTCCATATTAATTGACATTAGTTTTTTCTCCTGTTTGTTGTAAAGTATATCAAGCATCCCTTGATATCTAATGTACTACTCTTGATCTATCTTGTCAAGAGTTTGTTCTTGTATTACGTTAGTATGGGCAACGCAAAACCCAAAATCGCTGAGATGTGTTTCATAAATTCCATAAGAAATCTTGCGAAACGCATTTCTTGGCTTTTCTTTCAACATATTAACAATACGTCGGTGAAGGCCACTTTCTGTTTTTAATCTTTCCTCATTTATACACAAATAATAACACACTTCACGAGGGCTGTCAAGCTCAAAAAGCCATCTTTCTTCAAGTTTTTCAGAATCTAGCATTCCAATAGAGCGAATTCGATTAATTTCGCCCGGACGCGGCAAGACCCCTATCTCGGGCTCAGAATATGTAAAAAAGTTTAAGTAATGGACACTAGAAAAAATAGTGTCATTCAGTGCATCATAATAATTTTTAATGGATATATTCTGGATATGCTTCTCTATTTCCAGATTAGAGATAACCGTAAAGCTGCTCAAAAGGCCGCTGCGTGCGTACTGCTGCAACACTCCGTATGCGACCTTTTCAAGCAAGTGGGGGAGTCCGCTAAGCATCTCCACATCCGGCTTGATGTAAAAGAGATCTATTTTTTTATCTTTTATCTGCTCTAGAATACCCAAAGTGTAGCTTGAACTCTTAGATGCGCCCACGACAAACACCTGAACGTGGTCTGCGGTGTCGGAAAAGAATTTGCTTAAGTCCGGTGTGTTTTTTTCGCACTCTTCAGGGTTTTCATAATCTTTCAGGGGGTGACAATATTTTGTTTTTCTTTTAACGGTGCTATTAAGCTTGTACACTTGGTAGTTTTTCTCTTGGCTTTTAAACTTTTCTGCTATAGCACTGCCTGCGTTTCCAATTCCAACGATCGAGATCATAATACTAAATTCTCCAAATTATAATAATCTTTTCCAGCCTTCAAGTTTACCATAAATTTATCTAATTTATTGTCCTCAAATATATCTCTCAAGGTCGGAACAATATGCTTCTCATCATCTGCCAAATCAACTACTATCTCATCATGCACGATGTGAGATATAAAAGACTTGTAATCTTTCAGAAAATCATCCAGCTTCGCTGCTCTCTCAATTACAAGATCGGCTGTGGTGCTTTGTATAATATAATTAAAAGCGCGGCGGTCGTCAACCCTTATATGACGATCAAATGGTGTAGTGACGTGTTCTCCGTCATAGTAGCGTGTGGTAATGTCATCTCTCCTATAGATACTTTCATCAAGTGCAGCTGATTCTGAATTGTAGAGCCAACTAAAGAAGAGTGTTTTAGCGGTTGAGCGCTCAATCACCCTTTGATCGGTAAAAACATTCTCCATGTTCCACTTATGTACGTCATATTCCGGCTGAGCTTCTCCCGATAAGGCCAACACCGTGCGAAGCTCAGCACCATTATAATCCATCGAAAGAAACCAATCATTGCGAGGCTTTATAAGCTGACGTAATTCGCGGTGCATGGTCAAAATAGGAAAAGAATTAGTATACGTGGCCAAGCGGCCGGTTACCGTTCCAAATAAATTATAATCAATATATGGAGAGCAAGACATTAGCTTGTTAGCCAAAGAACGATGAACCGATTTTGTAAAAATTGTTCGGCAGCCGTCTGCATTGACATCTATCTTTTGGTATTTAATTTTATGCAGAAGTCTGTGGGTTCTCTTTAAGAAGTCATAATTTTCTGGTCTGTTCTCATTTTCGAAAACGTGTTGAGTGATTTGATTCTTAAGCTCCAGAAATTGCAATAAAAAATCATGTGGCACTAAATCAAAAAAACAATGATCATTAAAGTTTACTTTTGCAATCTCAAACGATCTCTTAAAAGCGCGCATCTTGGATGTTGCTCTGTCGAAAGCAGGCTTTAATTCTTCGGGACATAATTCTGTGAGCGATCTTCCGTCTGCAATAAGCCACCCATAGTCAACATCGCTATTGTGTAGGGCACCCGAGTAGGTCCACGTACGCATGCCATCAAAATTGTCCGGCATTGAGGGCGGATCAAAAATTAATTTTCCATCATGATAAAGCCCAACACACTGAGCCTTATCGTCTATAGCTTGAAAATACACTCATTCCTCTGTTTCTTTGCGCGCATTAATAATATAAGTCAAAGAGCCTCGATAGTCAAATGGTTTATTCAAAATAATTTCAAAACTGTCCAACGCCCTGTCTAAATTTACTTTGGCTAAAGACAAGGTCTGCCTGATCAAGCGCTCCTGTTGGGGGGGCGAAAAGGTACTTTCTTCCTCAGCAAATCTCAACTTACAATAAAGCTGAAGAAAATACAAATCATTATATTTTTGAGGGAGAGAGTCGAGAGTGTACGTGACCGGCTCATGTGTGATGAGTCGGGACGCATTGTTGACATAGGTGTGCCGCCGAATTCTTCGCAAACGATTACGTTCATAAAAATTAAACATAATCTCTTTAAAATTGTTAAAATACGTCTTATGTGCGGTCGAAAAGGCCGAACCCAAAACGGCGTCGGTATTGGGGGCGCCATACGCTTGAGCATACGATAGCATGGGGGCAGATGCAATATCAGCAACTAATCTATATGGAATGTGCCTGTCTACCATGAATCCATAATTCGCGCATGCGCTGAGAAAAAAGTACCAATTATTGCTCTGAAGGAATTCTTTATACTTCTTTTCATCATTATCGTAGGGAATGTCTGCTATCTCTATGGCGAGACCTGTAGCCAATATGGGGCATTCTTTGCTTTTCAAAAAACCGGGAAAGGTGAAGGGGTGCTCAGTTGCGGTATCGGCCAGATAAGGAAGAATTTTATCCATAAATTGTTTAAAATTAACAAAAATAATTCCCTCTTCTTGAATAATCTCCTCAAACGCCTCCATGTAGGCCGTATAATACTCATTATAAAAGCTTTGGGGAGACTTGTAACTCTTGTGTACGGTTAAGGTTGAGAGATATTTTGTTGTCGTGTCAATTTGCCCTTGGGCTGCCTTTTCCGCAAACTGACCCTGCAGTGCGGCAAACGCATCTGCCACAAAATTCAATGCCAGCTGTGGCTGGCCCGGTGGCGCTGGGATATTCTTGACCGGAAGTGCCCCATGCAAATAAATTGGCACATAATCGCGGTCTACTCGGCCATACAGTCGCTTCTCTGCAAAGCTAAAATCTACTAAATTGGTATCGGTGGGATTAAGATAGTAATCATAAATTAGCCTTTTGTCAAAAAGCTCTTCTGTGGTTTCTTTGTTGCTTTTGCGAAAATATTCAGACATAATGGTTCATCACTGGCCCGGGTTTTGGGTTGGGTCGGGCATACCATTCACGTACTCCGCAGAGCCGGGAGGGTAATTAGATTTATACAGGGCTTGTTGGCGGGCCTTTGAAATTTCCGGCACCACTTGGGAGACATTAGTAGGAGTGTTATTTGGTGAGGGGCCCTTTTTTTCTACCACTTGGTTATAAGAGCATTTTTGCACTCCTTTGGGGGTCTCGTTCGGCTTGTTGCCTTGGGCGCCATCCGTGGTTGTCGGGGTTTCTATTTGGGCTGTCCATTTTGCAGTGAAGGAGGTTTCAAACTTGCCGGGCGACAGCGAGTGCTCCACCTGCATTACATCATAATATCCCCCAATACCAAATTGAGTCAATCCCGCGGGGCCGCTAAATATCTTAGATAATTCTTCATCAAGAGATGGCACCCACCCTTGGGGATCAACGTATATCTTCTGGCCGGGCCAGAGACCAAAATTGCCCACAAGGCGCGCCTCGATGGAGTAGGTCTCTCTCAGCTGTTTAAGCCCATCATATCCTTCCTGCGCAAAACGTGTCTCTGCAATATACTTTCTTTTATCTCGCACGAGTTTGAGATCTTTGATAATGCCGCGATCACGCCCAATAGAATAGTGCATCACACCGCGCTTGACATCGGCGTTATAGTCTCCCTGATAAAGGTCCACGGGTGGGGTGCGGCCCGTGGAAAAAACCATATAATTGTGGGTGGGGTGATTCAGGGGCTTGCCGGCGCCGTGCACATTCAAAAGAGGGCTGTACAGCGCTCCCTTGAAAAGGGCCGGATAAAGCCTAGTAAACCCGAGAGAGTCTTTAATAAGCTCTTTCCTCATCCGCGTTGGGGACCCGGGCGTGCTGACTAGGAGGATGCTGCGCTCTTTGTACTTCGCGATGATCTGCCTCGTCATTAAATTCGTTAAATCATCACTGTCGCCCGGGTACTTTTGATAACCAACAAAAGTTGCCCGGCGTAACTGGGTCCGTTGTTTAACCATTGCCTTGAAACAAGTGTCGTCATTCAAAAAGTTTTTTAATACGGAGTTGATAAGATTGTTCAAAAAAACATTGAGAGGATATTTGTATAAATTCTTCTTAAGAGTCTCTGATGTTAGAAACTCAACCAAATATTTGAGGGAAAGGGGAATATCCCCCAAATTGGCAATTAAAATATCGGCGGGATTAACCGGATTTACAAGCTCAATGGGTCCGAGCACCACACGCAGCTTCTGAAAATTTTTATATTCTGCCGCGTTCTTTTCTTTAAGGCCCTGACTCAACTCTTTGAAGGTTGACTTCTCGGCCCATCCCTTTCTTCCGGTGGCCTTTTTTTCTACCATCTTCATTATTGTTTCATGTGCATCAGGAGAAAGTCGTGTGTCTATGCCCTCTAACACAGTGTCAATTAGATCCGACACGTACACAAAAGGAAGCTCGTTTTGATTAAGAGTAATGGATTCCGCGGTAATTGCTTTGGCATCTTTTTTCTTTACTTTCTTCTTTTTGATCTTTTTGCGCCGGCGCTCTTCTGACATGACTGCCCACTTAGCTTTATCTAATTCCGACATTTCGAACAGAGGACCCTCTTTGTTGATTTTGGCCAAGAGATGATTGGGCAAATATAGATATTTTAGCCTATTAGTCTTAGTCAGACGTCGGGTCATAGCCGAAATTGCTTGAGGGCGTATTTTATCGATATCCTTCATCTGATCGGCCTTGAAGGCAGCAATTGTTTTGGTGCCGCACGTTTGGCGAATTTGATCAAGTCGCAGAATTGATTCCAAAGTCAAGGCATGTAACGCTGGATCACTAAAAATGTCGTACTGTTGCGCAGAAAAAGCCTCGCTAATCCATGGTTTAAAATTGACAACAAACTCTAACGTCCCATCTGGGTTAAAGTTGAACTCATGCGTCGTCGGAGTCATATCTATGGTAATCCTGTTGTTGCGAAGGGCAGCCTGGTTGACGCCGGTAATCGCCTTGGGTGGGACTTGAAACCCAACAGATGCGCGGATTGTAAAGTCTAAACTATCCAAGTTGTCATCCATCTGTTGCGCATCTTTAGAATTGACTCCTTCGTATTTTTGAATTATCTGAGGATCGGAAATGGTCTTCAGAGCTAAATCAATATATCGATAGGACTTGCCCTTGGGCCCTCGGATTTTGAGCAAATCACTAAAACTATTAGCAAAAATAGTAAGTTGCGCCGTGAGATCTCGCTTGGCCGCAAAAGGATTGGTGCCTATAAACTTTACATCAAAATTTTTAATACCAACCCCATATCCTCGTTTTCTTTTGCTTTGAACTGCGGTTGTGAGAGACTTAAGATTCTCCTTGGTGAAACTAGTATCAAATTCAATCGGAACAGATATAAAATGAGAAGCAGAAAAGGTGGATTTGTTTTTCGAAGGTTCCGCGGGCATCAATTTATAAAAGTCGACTGTGGGCTGTAGGTTTGCAATCTCCCCGGTAGACATTGTCACCAGTTCGTGTTGGCCTGGATCTACCGTGAGCCTATTCATAAAATCGAAGGGATCTCCTTGCACCATGATGCATGCATTGGTGGATCCGTCAATCGCGTCGTGGGAAGTGTAAGGTCGCGTTTTAGGAGGGTGTTGGTTTTCGATAAGCTCAGTGGATCCTTTGGCCTTAATTGCATTTGCGGCCTTGACCTCTAGTTCTTCCACTTTGTATCTCGTGATTGGCACAATCTGACTCAACAAAAAGCACTGCTCTCTAAAGCCTAGTGTTCGGGCGCGCTTAATGGCGGCCGCAACGGCGCTCTTCTTTGCCTCGAACGCGGCCCGGGCCTTGTCGTCGGCCTTTTTAAGCGCGGCAGCGCGGGCTTTCGCGTCGGCAGTGCCAGGGGTGCCGGCCAAGGGATCTTTAAAGCCTTCAGGGGGAAAATTATTTGCAAAACGATTGTCTCCAACAACCTTGGAGACGACGATAAGTTTGTAGTTGTCGTCGATATATTTGGTGAGTGCCGCGGGATCTGTTGCAAGCTTAAATGTGTTATCGTACGACATTTCATCGGCGTCGGTCTGGAATGTTTGGGTCCCTGTCGAGTCTGGGTCCCCTCCTTTATCCTCGTATACCTGTTTATACTGGCGGTTGTTTGGATCGATTGTGGTAAGTGAGTCATTTAATATCTTGCGCGCGCCGGCATAGTAGGGATCGGTCCCCCAGCCGTTGGGTTTAGTTTGATTAAAGTAGTCCCACAAAGTGCCGCCGGGATAGGAGCCCGGGCCGGCGGAAGGATTGCCAGGATCATACCATGTGACCGACCCATCAGCCGCGGCGCGCGCATTATAGCCATCAGAAACCTGATCGGCAAGGTGTGCCTTACATTTTTTTCGCGCGGTGAGGATCCGGTCCGCATATGAGTTGTCATCGAACCTTCCCTCGTCCGGATTCTGGTGATTGTGGATAAAATCCTTGCAGGGCATCTTATACTCCTAAGACTGCGCGGGCAGCGTCAACGTCTATAGGTATCTGAATTACGTCACCCGGGCGGATATCCGCTTCCGTAGGCAGGGCATTGTACCACGCTATTACCCACCAATAGGAAGCTTCTCCGTAATATTTGTGAGCGAGGTTATAAAAGCGATCACCATATTTCCATATATGAGTATCGGTGACCACGCTCATTCTTTCCCAAACGTTTGGGTTCTGGAGAACTGGGGTGGCGTAGTGTTGTACGCTGGCCAAGTTCCTGTTTTTTCTCAAATATGAATAATAGGGAACATTATTATCAAATATTAGTGTATAAAGATATCGATTCATGTAAGTGTCCTAGTCTTTCTTCTTTTTGTTGTCGAGATACTCTTGGGCTTGGTCTTGTGTGGCCTGATTATAGAGAGAATCTCCTCCGGCGCGTTCTTTGTCGGACTTACCCCAAATAAATACTGCTTTTTTATTGTCGGCCTCTCTCTTGGCTTTTCCTGTCATTTGTGCCCACAAGTTACCATAACGTGCATCGGCACTATCATCCAGCGCTTGAAGTTGGCGCTCGGTGCCAATGCGTCCATTTTCATAGCCGCCCTTCCAAAATTTGCTTCCCAGCGCAGAATCGCCCCCGCCAGAACGCCCCACTTGATGAGAATCATCAACCTTGAGATCGCCGGGCTCAGCTAATACTACCCCATAGGGAAAGGCTGGATCTAATGATTCGCCGCTTTCGTTCCACCCTAAAGTCTGCTCATGTATTACAGCAAAACTCAGCGTCACTTCAAAGTTCTTGGGCATTACTGTGTTTGGGCCCTTTTCCAGTACTCCATCTTTGCCTAGCTCAGTATTGAGGCTGAGATTTTGAATGGCGGCCAAGATACCTTCGGTGGGAAGCCATGTAGATTGGTAATTGTTGTAGATGTCTTGTCGTTTTTTCCAACTCTCATGTTTCTTACCTGCCTTGGCATTCACGAGATTTGCTAGCGTTGCAGTGTCACTGATGCGGGTTTTTTGAACAAGGTTCATCATCTTAATTCGAACCAAGGGCGACTGTCCAATGGTGAGAGAAGAATCTAGAGTGCCGGGGTTGGTTTCAAAATAAGCTGGGTACATAAATTGTGCTAGACGTGAAATTCTGCCCATATTTTCGTACGCCTCGCTTTCAGAGCCGGCCGGAACCGAAAACCCAAGTTCAATTTTACGAGTAGTGTTCCCAAAAGTATAAATTGGATCTGTTCTTCCAAAGACGTTTTCGCCACTCCATTCTGATGTGTAATTTTCGCTATATTTAGTAACAAAGGCCTTGAAGAAGACTTGCTTGCCAGAAGGAATATGGTGGAAAGAGATGACAAATTGGCCTTTATTGCCCAGTGTGTCGCTCCCGTCAATATACGTATTGCCGGCGGGACCATCTAACTGTTTATACTTGGATTGCCAGAAAAAATTACTGTCGTCTGTCTTATCCCACTCGTCTGCGCTCATGATTAATCTCCAAATGCGGCATCGCGTGCAACGCCGCCCATTACATTAACTACCTTCTTGTCAACTTCTCGACCATCTAAATTCATTGAAAGATTAACTACGTATGGATCTGCCGAGCGCTCGTTAGAGTTGGCCATGGCGCCATAAGCGGCCCCTACACGCCCTGTGGCGGTTTCTATGGCACTCTTGGCTTGGTCGACTGCGAAGGCAGTATCAATCTCTCCTGCGCCGCTTATAAGGGCCATTGGGCCTCCCATTATTAGCTTTTTGGCGAAGTCGGGAAGCAGATCGAACCCTTTCCTGACAGCAATCATTAACAGATTTCCGAAGGAGTCGAAGGGGTTTAAGAGCCCCATCAAGAGTGGCATGCCCACTTCCCTTAGCATTTCCAACGACGGAGATGAAATATCGAAAAAGTCTTTGAGGCCGGCCATCAGGGCTTTGCCGGCAGTAATGAAGGGGTCGACAAATATGCCTCCCCAATCAACGTCCGCCAAGAAATCAATAAGTTCCGGGAAGAAGGCGATGAGAGAATCCCCAAGTTTAATCGACCACTCCTTGTATGCAGTGATGATCGCGTCAAACTTATCTGGGCTGAAGCCGTCTATGAACATTTCGGTCCATGGACCTCCAACACCAAAAAAGTTAGCAATATGAGCTATGATCTTTCCAAATATGGCTACCACACCACCGAAAAAAGCATCAGAAAACTCACTCAGGGCAGACAAAATGCCGCGCTTGCTAAACGCTTCCTTAATATCGTCCCACTTGGCCACCACCCCCCTAATTCCTCCAGCGATCGCCACGACCAGGCCTGTTATCAGAAGCACTATCCCTGTTGTTGCTGAGAAGATCGCAGTTGCTATTCCTCCCAATACTGATGCCAGTCCCGAACCGACACTAGCCAAAAAGGCCGGAAGCCCAGCAAGCAGCCCGCTACTAAACAGACCTGTGAGTAAATTGAGGAACATCAAGCCAATTCCGATCCATTTGCCGAAATCGGTCCCCATCACATGTTCAGTACCCTTGATCATCGTCTCGTTGAGTGCTTTGGTGCGAGCCAACAAGTGATCGGAGCTAGCATCAAAAGTATCTCGCATTGCATTTTGGAGCGCGTTAATGGAAGGCTGCAAAGCTTTAGCCATGTTTTTACCTACCTCGTGGACGGATTTAAGTGTAAAGGCGTCTTTCTCCAGCGCTGCAGCGGTGGCGGCAGTTTTGCCCACCTGCAGGGCATCCATTTGGCCGCTCATGGCCTTGCCAAGAGTGGTAACGTCTATATCCATTGCGTCGGCCATGGCCAGCTTTTGAAAACGGCCCATGCTCTCAAAAGAGAGGCCGGCAGAATCAAGGGCATCTCTCAGCATCATGAAACGCTCGACCGGATCTTCAGCCATCATCAAATCCATCGAATTGACAAAGTTTCCACCCAACATAGCGTTAAGGGACCCTGCGGCGTCTGCGGCGCCTTCGAAGGTGTCAAATTTGCCAGCGATCTCAACGAGTTTGTTCATCTCCAAGCCGGTAATTTTAGCTACGCGGGCTAATTCCATAAAAACGCCGGGTGCATCGCGCCCCAGAAGGGCGGTTTCTTCACCGGCGCTTGTGATTGAACCAACCACCTCATCAATAGGCATCTGCAGTTCCATAGCGCGGACCCGGAGATCCATCATCATTTGGGCGCCCTCTTCGGCAGACATCCCCATTGTCTTGGTGGCATGTTGAATGGAACCAGCATAGGTACCCATATCGACTCCCACTTCGGCTAAAAGCAACCCGGTTTTTACTATATTATGTTGCTGGTCTTTAGACGCCATGCTGAAATCAGTCATGGTTTCGTACATCGTTGTTGTACCGGCTGCGGCTTTCGCAATGGTGACACCAAAAATCCTTAGCTGATCATAGGCCTGTCCAATATTGTCAGCCATGGCTTTTGAGGCTCCCACTTGGGCTCTCATCTTGGCCTCTGCCTCATCTAATGAATCAACCAAACTCAATGTCTGCATAACAGCCGTTTTCAACATTCCGACAAGGTGGCCGCCGGCTCTTTTGAAGTGGCCCATGGCTTTGCCCGATTTTGTGAGAGCGTTTCCGTAGCTTCCCATTCCATCGGTACCATCCTTGATGGACTTATTCATCTCTTTCTGGATCTTCTGGCCCTCTTTGACCTGCTTTGCGTACTCTTTGGTTCCGGGGGCCAGTTCAGAAAGCTTTCGTTCGTGATCTGCATACGCATCATTGAGTTCTTGCATGCGACCTACTTCATCGGCCGTGGGGATACCCCCCATACCTGCTCCAGCGCCTGTGCCGCCTACTCCAGCGCCGGGGGCTCCGCCTACACCAGTGCCGGGGGCTCCACCTACACCAGTGCCCGGCACGGCCGGCCCACTAGTTCCAAGCTTCTCACAACAGTCTTTTAGGACATTATATATATCGTCTAAAGAGGCGCTCACAATAATTCTTTCCTATATTCATAATTAGTTGTTTAAAGAAATTATGAGCGACCAGACAGGTGTGCCGGCATTTTGGGCTGATTTTGCGTCGTTAGCTCTTGCCGGGTACTTCTTTTGCTGCTCGACGAGTTCGATGAGGACTCAATTGCCTCTTTCTCTGCTTGAAGCTGCTTTATCAATCTTTCCACAAACCATGTACGAAGGCCAATTGGCAAATTATATGATTCTATGAAGGACCACCCTCCTGAGTATTTTAAGAAGAAGAACTGCTCATACACAGCTTCCATGTACTCAGAGGTTAGGCCAAAAAAACTCCGCATTTAGCGGAACCTCCATGTCCTGCTCGTGATCACAAACTTCGCATGAAAAATGTTGAGTTAAATCAATGTTGGGGGCAACGTATTTGTATGCATTTCGCAAATATATAGAGTCCATAGAAGGCAAGTTGCTCGAAACATAGTTGACCGCTTCATCGGTATCGTTTCCATTAACAGCAACCATCATAGTGGCCAATTGACGACTAATTACTCTCTCTGCTTTTCGCTTACGATCGCTCTCCATTTGGGCGCCGATTTGGCGTTCATCCGCGCCATTAAGCAATCGGGTTGTAATTATTAATTTGGACTGTGGTAACGTTACGTCAAACGTTCCATCTCCATTCGACTGTACATCGAAGCCGTCGCCCGTGTCTTCTCTGGCGTACTCTTGTGGGCCCTTAATAGTGGCCATATTTAAATCGAACTGGTATTTTTGATTGGTTTGACAATTTGGGCAGCTAACCTTAGTACTATAAAGGTTTCCATAGCCCGACACACGACATGCAACCAAAATGGCATTTCTATCCCCTACTAACAAAGTATTGGGGTCGATAGATTTATCAACAATAATACTACGCACTAAGCGATCAATAGCGACACCTTTCTTGACCAGAGACCGGGATGTAAGAATATCTTCTTCTTTCGCGGTCATTTGCTTGATTTCAATATGCTCGGCGCCGCATAAAGGGTGGCCTGGGGCATAAAACTGGCCTCTCGATGGAAGATCGACAAATTCAGTCGGAATTACAAATGAAAAATCGCTATCTGGCGAATTTTCAGTTAGTTGGTTAACGGGCGGATCAGCGTGTTTTACTTCCTTTTCTACGCCTGTCCGACTTCTGTTTCTTGACAATATACACCTCTCATTTTGTATTATCTATTAGGAATTGTTGGAGCTAAAAAATGTGTTACCACCGAGAGCAACGGCTGCGGAGCCGCCTAAGGTCTCTATAGAAGCCCAATCGTACTGAATGGTCATCTTGTACTCGGTAAGCTCGTCATCACCATATTTGAGTCCCGATCCATAATCCAGCTTTTGGACAAACGAGTTTACCAGCGTCCATGTTTCAATCGGGTTGCCATCTGCGTCGATTTGAGTAATAAAGACCGTGCCGAGGGCACCGGCCGCCTTCGCCTTAGACATGCTCGTTAAACTTTCAGTATCGGCATTTGCGGGAACGTTATAGCCGCCGGCCTGTACGATGGCGGAAAGTGTTGCGGCCACATCCGGATCACTAGCAGGATCAACCATTGTAATCTCGATAGCATTCCACTTCACCGTAGATGGATAGTAGAACGTGTGATTTAAAAATTGGTGCTCCGATGATGAAATTTCGAAATTTGGCTTTTGAACAGAAGTGGCGTACCACAGAACCATTCCGCCGTTTTGTGAATTAATACCGCTAATAGAAACAGTAAATCGAAAATTCCTTTTTGGATCTTTTAAGGTGACATCCTCACCGAAATTGGTTGACCAGAATGGCATTGTTAATTTTCTCCCTTAATAGTTTAACTAGTCTTCAAACTGAGTTTTAGTCATCAAATGATGCCCCGGTTGAGGCGATGACAAAGTCGATTGCAATAAACTCGATTGCGCGAGCCGGCTTAATCATAATCTTAGCATACATGATGTTCTGATCAATGAGGTCCGGGGTGGTTGTGCTTTCATCAAGAATGAGGCGATATTCTGTAATACCATATCGAGTCTTAACGTTGGCGAGGAACGGCTCAATAAGGGCCTTAAATCGGTTCCATGTAGCTTGCACATTCTGCTCAAAGAGAATCTGTGTTGAAAGAACCGAAATTTGTTTCTTGAGGTAGATTACCAATCTTCTTACATTCACTCTATCAAGTGCGGATTGACGCTCTTGAAGAGTTTTCTGTCCGAATACCACGATCCCGCTAGAGGGGAATGAGGCAATCGGGTTAATGCGGTTTTCATAAAGCGTATCGCGCTCCTTGGACGATAGGCGTGAAGTAACATTCGTGATTGGGATTCCTGCGGCGCCATCAGAGAGGCCTCCGCGGTTAAATCCTGCAGGAGCAAACCACACTGCGGTTTTAGCTTCTGCGCTGCCTAACACACCGGCCATGGCTACGGTTGGTGGAATCCAAACCAGCTGGCCGGTAGTGGCGTCCCGAGTCTGAACCCATGGGTAGAAAGTGGCACCGTAAGATGAGTCAATGCGACGATCTTTAAGCGAGTTGGCGATGTTGGTCACATTCCTGTTTGCGCGCTTATCCTTGGCCTTGTACGTCTCATGAGGCGGGGTATATACGTTCGCCAAGTCGATGAGCGCCATGGCATCGGCACGATCTTCACACAAGCTAATTGAATAACTCGTGAGAGAATTGTTAGTGAGGCCCGGAGTGCTTAGCAGGTTAAAGTCAAGCAACTCAGGATCTGCCAGCGTTTCTAGTGCGCGGCGGTATGTGTGATAAACATAGTTGGTGTCTTCTGTGTCTCCACTGCTCATTAGTGAGTTAGCTAGGGGATCCGGCTTCGTAATATCGAATCCGTCGAAAGCTCCCCACACAGGGGCAGTAAAGCGGTTGTATCCTGCGTCAAGAAGCGTCTTATAGCTGCCTGTTCCAGCGGAGACTGAGTTGCCGCTAGCGCGGGAACCAGACTGGTAGTAATAAGAGCTTTTGTCGGAGTTGGCGCGTACATTATCAAGAGAGAAAATGTATTGCCACGACTTGGTGCCCTCACCCTGAGTAGCGCTGGTGGTGGGATCATCCGGGAATCCGGACCACCACAGGCGGTTGCGATCGAAGACGCCATAACAGTTCTGAGAAGAATCTGCTGTACGTGTTGTCCTCATTCCAAAATATGCATCTGTAGGATCGGTGAGTCCTCCATCACTGGCGGATAATCTCAGTGGGCCCGATGGGAATCCGAGAGAAGCGGTAAAGGATGGGCCAGTACCAGCTTTGTTGAGACCTCCCGAAAGTCCGGAAGCTCGAACTGAAACACTCGATGCGGGGCCGTATCCCCATTGAATGAGTTCGGCACGAGCATATGGCTTCGAGCCGCTCATCCATCCGTCCGGGCTGGTGCCCGAAACATAAGTAATTGCACTTCCACCGCCGGAATTACGGTTTCGGAGTGATAAAGTCTGCTGGGCCGGTGGTGTTCCAGCTAGCGAACAGATAATGGAGCCATTGTGCCCATTAGCAGATTCAATCGCAGTTTTAAGGCTAGCGAGAGCGCTTACTGTCGCTGTGCCCGTCAAGTAGGCGATAACCTTAGTACCACTGTTGACTTTTGCTCCGCTAGAGCCGGTGTTTACAATCTTATAATTCCGGACTGTTCCATTGCTGTCGGTGAGAACGGTGGTATAGACTGAAGCTGGGGCGCCCAAGGTACTTGGGGTGCTCTTGAACAACAGCGCGGGTGCAGTGGTACCACTGACCATTGAAACTTTCGATGTGGCAGCGCCAGCATTTACACCCTGAGTGAAGAGGATTTTTGTCTTCGCATAGGAATTAGGTCTTGCATAACCTGCAAGAGAAGATGTGTTCTGAATCATGAGGCCCGGGCGGGATGTGCCAGATGGCTTGACTCCTGCGCGGGTTTTAAGCTGCGGAGGACCATAATAGCCGAAAGGCAGTAATGCCGGATCGGTGGCGCCGGCTTCGGCGTCTGGATTCATTTCGACATAAATAAAGTTTGAACGGTTGTCATACTCTCCATATTGACGGAGGCGGCGGTTGGTGGAATCCCACTTGTGGTATCTGTCACCGATCTTGCGTGCCACAAAATCAGGAGACTTGGGATCCATCGAGCAGTTATCAAAACGCTCAATAACCTGTACGTTATTGTCGGTATCATTGATGTTTCTCAAGACAACCGAGAATGTACCATACTCGCTGGTGGTCGTGTTAGAGATGCGAATGTTCTCAATTGAGATTTTCACATGCTTGGGCAACCACTCACCGTGGCCGCGGCCAACAAGGCGGAATAATTTCTGCACCTTGGATGGAGTATAATCACTAGCAATTCCTGTATCTTGGGCAATAAACCAGCCTGCGACACCTTCGCGATGTGCTTGGCCTTTCATTTTCATGGGGCCGACCTGCGGATTGGTAGCAGAGCCAGAACCAATTGCCATAATAATACCAACTGCCTGAGTGCCTACTGCTCCGTTGTCGCGCATGTTCTGTTCGAAAGTTTCACCCAGCCAATAATCTACTTCGGCGCTAGCAGGATAATAACTGCCGCTTCCAATAAGCTGGGGGTTTGTATTAAACTGGTTACGAATGAAGTTCTGTGAGTTATCATCAAAGTTAAATGTAAACGTTTCTGTCCCTTGCGCGGTACCATTAACGGTCATCTTAAAGACACCATTGGCATCAGATGTAATTAATGTACCTGCGGAGGCAGTAACGGCGGTGGTTCCCCAGACTGTACCACTGAGCTTGATAGAACCATTGTTCAAATACCAAATAGCTGCGCAGTCAAGGTTTCCGAGATTGCCGCGCGTATCGCCAGTAACACTCGATGACTTGATCAGGAAGAGTCCGTATGCGCCACCACCACTTTTGGGAGAGTTTACGGTTTGCCAACCGGCCTTGGCCGCGGCAGTGTTTTTCTTGCTTGTGGACTGCTCTCCGAGCAGGCGCACATAAGTAAGCGGTGCCACGCCAGAATGCAGGAATGCCTTTGCGGCGTAAGTGCCGTACATGGGCGATTGGAGGTTTCCGTCGCGATAAACATCGCCTCCGCCAGAGCCCGGAACGGTATCTCCAAACATATTCACAAAGTCGCTATATGATTCGATCTTTGTGGGAACATTCGCTAATCCCTTGCGTGCACGGCCGACGATTACGGGACCGATGTTATCCGGCGTACGGGGGATAAATGAGTTATCAATTTCATTGATAAATACGCCGGGCGATACAAATTTAAAGTTTTTGACAGACATCTTTGTAAAACCCTCTCTTCATTAAAGTAGTCTAATTGGTGGACAATCAACAGTAAATAGTTTACGCATTGTCAAAAGTCGTGAAGAGAATAAATAATTTTGCCTTCAGTTCAGGAACTAATCTTCGATAAACGAGGGGTCTCCAGGAAGTGGGACGCTCTCGCGCGGATAGCTTACCTCTACGACATTTTCCTCTATTTTCACCAATTCACGATCATCGCTCTCTCCCTCTCCAATCAGATACCCCAATACTTTGATATTAATTTCCGTTGAAAACTTACGCGACTCTTCCCCCAAATCTTCAATATTGTTTGAATGTGTAAAATTAGAATCCACGAAAGCTTCATATAGATGACCATTTCTACGCAATGCAAATGCATTGATTTGGCCCGGTCGGGCGATAAAAGGTGCCACCAGATCGTTCTGTTGTTGCTGGTATTCAGTTATGAGGGTGATCTTGTAGTCCACATTAATATATACGGGGATCGGAATGGACAGTGTTTGAATAACCACTTTTTTATTGGTGCGCGGATAGTATTTTTGAAATTTGGTGTCCTTTGGCAACATTCTCATAGATTGAGCAACCGCAAAATTTCGTGTCTTATCTTCTACAATTCGGCGCGCAACCACCATTCTTCCTGTGCGGCCATCCTTGTTGTCTGAGTAAATTTGCGCTTGAAAGGCACCCTTTCGTTCAGGATCTTTGGATATCCCGGAGCGCTCTATGCTCACTAAGGGCAACTTAAGTGCGTCTCCATCATCTCGCAATGATTTTTTATGTTTAATTTGATATGCGCGTTCCGGAGCCTGCCACAAAACAGGAACTCGTACTCTCCCCTCGTTTGTCAAAGTTTGAAGCTGCAAATCCTCTTTTATCCATGCGGTGATCGCATAATCAATATTTTCAATAGTAGAGGACACCATTCCGATGTCTTGAAGCCGAGCAGACCCCGTATGGGGGATATCCGGCATCAGCGCGAAATTAAAATTATCAGGTAGCATCGAAAAGCCCCTTTCTCGCTCTCTTGCAGATAGCAGATATTTCAAAACCATGATCTACTTGGCCAAACAGCTTGCTCTCTTCGGTTAATTTAACGATCTCATAAAAATAAGATCCATAAAGCACAAAATCACCTTCTCGAACGTACATATTTTGATCCTCTTCCAGTCGACGTTTGTGAAAGTGCACCTTGATCTCCCAAGTCTTATCCACACCCGCACTCTTTAAATAGTCGGTTGAATAATCTGTAAATTCAACTAATGCATATATCCGCACTGGGGGGAGATAGCTTTTCTTGATCGCTTCTCCGTATAATTCATGAAAATCCGTTGTTTCCATATCAATTGGATAATATAAAATCTGCTGGCCGATGATCTTTTCAATAAGTTCATCATTGACCTGCTTGACGAGATCGCGCTCTTTCTTACCAAAGAATAACGGTGGAGGCGGCTGTTTGGGTCTCTTCCATTCGTTGGACATTTAAATTACCCCACAAATATCGGCAACGGAGAGTTTTTGAACGTAGTAGCGGTTGCCTCAGATTTTTCGCTATCGCGCTTGACGAGTTCGCCGTATTCCATGCTCGTGAGAATCTCTAGAAGTTTGTCTCGCAATTCTTGTTGTTCGGCTTTTGCCTGCCCCAATAGTTCGCTGTGATTTAGAGTAACGCTTTGGCCTGGGATTGGCATCTGAGTAAACTTGCCTCGAATTTGCCCCAACATCTCCTTACATACGGCCAAACTATATTTTCGAATCCATTGCTTTCCGATGGCATTGATATTTCGAAAAGGAATATTATTATAGGGAAGCGTGTTCATATTGTTGACGCCCTTTACTCCGTCGTCATAACCAGCGCCTGTGTCGGTGGAGTCTGTTTTAACGTAAAATTGAAACCATATTTCGCTATTCATGAAGGGAAAAAGACTCGGTGACGGAAAAAGTCGCAGTTTATTGTTTTTGATTTCATATGAATAGTGAGATGTGCGTGTAAATAGAGAATCTTCATACATGATAGCTTGCATTTTGTTCTGCCACGTAGGAATTATCTCAAAAGTTGAGTCATCTGCAAATTGTCCATATGTTGAATAGTTTCCTACCACGCCGATGCCGCCATAGTATCCATAAAAACGCCACATGGCCCGGGGTGACTTAAAAAACACCTTGGTGACGTATACTCTATTGTTTCCGACTTTTCCTGCATAGGGCACAGTACGACCTTTTTCGTCGGTGCCGCTTGTAGATGCTGTTTCAACAATACTCTGAAGATCATAGTCTTGGCGGCTGTCTTTTGGTATCAAAGACGCAGAGTAGATCGTGGTGGTGCCGCCCATGTTGGCCATCGTTGCGAGGCCATCTCCCACCTTGCGTGCATATGCAGCCTGAAAGCGTGGATATCTCAGATTTGAACCGGTGGGGCCCGCTTTCTGATTTCCGCGATGATCAAATGTGCCCGTGGTATCGCCTAAAGCATCAGACAAGGCATTCTTGCTCTGGTGGAGATTAACAATATACGAATATTCTAATACGGCTTCTTCATAGGCCGCATAAACATTAGCGGGAGTTAACTCGATGTCCACCACGTCGCCACCGAGCTTCTTATACACATAAGCTACTTGTAGTTTCGCTCCCTTGAGAAAATCGGCCGAGCCAGTGTACGCACCAATAGGACAGCCGGCAGCTACTTTGGTAGTGCTACCTGTGCTAGTAAGAACTATTGCGCTAGTTTGAGATTTCGGGGAAAGGTTTGTCGGCATGCATGTGGGCTCCTATGCTAAATAGTTTTACAAACTACAAAATTCAATGCGTAGAAACGTTTATTTTAGGCCGATGTAGAACGCGTCTTAGTTTTGGCTGTTTTTCTCGTACGTTTCCGAGTAGTAGCGCGCTTTTTGGGGGCGCTTTTTGTGATCTCTTTGATCACGGGAATCTCCTCCGCAACGGGAGCGATCACCTCTGCCGCTGTTTCGATTTCAACTTCCGGCTCCACAGTGGGGGCTGGTGCGGTGAATTCGACATATGCTGAAGGATCTGGGGTACTGGCGATGATCGGGGTTGTAGTCTCCGTTGCCAATACTACCTCGGGAACCCTCTTTGCCTCCTTATTGGGGGGCTTTTGTTCTTCTTCAAGTTGCGCACTAATCCATTTCATTCGAGGGTGAGATGCGTGTTTGTTTTTAAATTTATTCCGGGCGGACATTAATCTTCTTTTTTTTCCCATTTAAAACTCCTAGGTTGGGCTATAGTAAATAGTAGCTTCTCGCCTAAAGCGAAAATCTCAAAAATTTGTCAGGGAAAAAATTTAAGAGATCGGCATTTTAACACCCAAGATCTCAAAATAAAAACCCCACCCGGCAAGGGGTGGGGTTTTAAGATTAATGTTAACTTAGTTTATAGTATCAAGTCCATGCGCCGGCAGCTACAGCATCCAAGTTGCCACGAATATACATCGACGTTCCGTCACATGTAATTTCTAGCCAGTCTCCAATATTGCCGCTAGTATCAATAGTGAAGGTGCCATTCGCATCACTCTGAAGCGAACCATCGTCACATGTGATGAGTCCCATCAACTCGGTGCCATTAGCTGTAACAGCAAAACTTGTGGCGGGCTCATCGGTCAGGATGATCTTGCAGTGCCAACCAGCACCTGCTGCGGCAGATGTAGGAAGCGTAAGCACGGTGGTTCCCGCGTTAACAAAGTACACCTTTCCGCTGTCGGAAGCTGTGGCGCTTACCGAAGTGGTAACATTTTGGGTCTTCTTCTTTATACCCACAAGCGACGTGCCGTTTAACTGTAAATCTCTCTTTAAATTCTGAATTAGTGCTTGGGTTCTAGCCAAACCTACTCTTTTTGTTCCCATTTTTATAATCCTCCATTTGTAATCATATCATAAAAAATAACAAGCCCCTATGGGCTCGTCTGTAAGTAGTCTCGCCATACAGGAAAGCCCCCGTTAAAAAACGGAGGCTTTACCATGTAATGGGCTATAGTTTTAACTATTAGCCGCTAGTAGCACCAGACTCACCAAGCAGTCCTCGCACAACAACAAGGCCGTACATATCAGGACGCACCATCTTCTTGGCATAGCGAGTCATCACGCCCTTGCGGGGCACGAAGTCTTCGACGCCGAAGATCGTGGGTGTAGTTTGCAGTGGTACATACGGTGCGTACACATATCCGCTTTCAAGGAAAGAGGATCCGCGACGTCCGACGAGAATCACGTTACGCAGGAAGTACGGGTCAACAATGACGTCGAACTTCTTACTGAGTGATCCCACCTTGACGGCACCGATGCTTCCGCGGTCGTCATCAGCAGTGACGGAAGCACGGAATCCAGCGGTGAACTCAAGAATGTTGGCAACTTCAGGTCCACAGACGATGAAGTTAGCGCCACCACGCAGAGTCTTGCGATGGATTTGTGCAGAAACGTCATTGATGGTTTCCGCGAGAGTCTCATACCACTCGGATACCGTACCGGTGAAGTCAGGAGCAGCCGAAGATGCGCCAATTTCAGCACCAGTTGTACGGTCCACGAAGAGACCCGGAGCGCGCGACCAATAATAGGTAGCGGCAGTTGCACCGTTGACCAAATCACCGATAATCTCACGATCAATCTCAAGAGCAACTTGCTCAGAGAGAATGCTCGTAAGCTCGACTTCCGCATCAAGGTTGTGGTAGGCATTAAGGTCTTGCCCTAATTCCGGAGTCCACTTAGCCTTGAGCTTCTTGGTCATCGCCGTGACAGCCACGGAATCGACCTTGATGTCGATCTCTGGGATGTCAGCGGAGCCTTCCAGTCCCCACTCAGTAGCACCAACAACCGCACCAAGTCTACCAGATCCAGCATTCTGGAAGGTATCCACGATGGGAGTTTGGACAGTAATTAGACCAGCGCGCTTAGAGATGTTACCGACTGAAGACGGAACCACAAATACCATCCGCACAGCGCTTCCGGTAACGGGACCTGACTTGGCACTCTTCACCAATGTGGTAAGTCGACGAACCTGTTTGGGGCCCGTATTGCCGAACCACTTGGTATCGCCGGTGTTTGTAACACCAATGCCAGAACCTGAAAGTGCAGAAGCCGAAACTTCAAAAGCACCAAGGTTATTAAAGTCAGCCGTCCGTGAACCTGATAGCAACATCTTCTTGTCAATTTCGAGAACAAGAACACTGTATGCAGTGGTGCTCCCTGTCAAAGCGTTGATATCCGGATCATACTCAATCAGCTGCTGCTGAGCGCGGGCAGTATGAAGCGATGAGGAGTGAATACCCCAATACTTCTTAATAGACCACTTTCCTTTACCGCATTGATGGCCACCCTTTGGCGATGCATACGCATAACCGCGTGCACCAACAGTACGAGGACCAGACTTATCTTGAGCCATGTTACCGACCAGGTCAAGACCGCCCGTGATCTCGGCACCAACTTTGTTGCCACCATAGATCGAGGAGCCAGAAATGTTACCAAATCTGTCCTTGGCCTGAGCGTCGTTCGCAGTTCCACCGAGGTCGGGGGAATACACGAAGTCAAGGAAGAAGATGAGTCCCGAGGGGAGACTCATCGGCTGAACGCTAACGAGATCGTTAGCAATTAAGCCTGCGAATACACGACGTACGATGGGGAACGCGACGGCTGCAAAGCCCTCAACATCTCCAGCGCTCATGCTGCTACTTTCGCGGAGTAGTTCTTTTGCTTGGTTTTCAAGCAAGCGAGCCATAGCCGTCTTCTGACGATCCTTATCAAGACCTTCAAGAAGTCCCGTCTTCTCCCACTTGGAAAGAAGAGCGTGGCTTTCTGCTCGCATATCACGATTGACAACACCTTCTGTCAATCTTTCGATAATACTAGACATTTTAAATCACCTCCTTTATATTTTATATGATTATTTTATTCCAGCTAGTTTTTTCATCCGATCTGAAATAGGATCGGAACTAGGCGCCTCTTGACGAGTTGCCCGGATGACGGCTGACCGACGACCAATAGCCTCGCTCAGTGATTGTGGGCCTCTTTTTGGAGTGGCCTCCACTGTGCTCTGAAGCGTTTCGTAGATCGTTCTTGCTTCCATCACAGAACCGGCGCCAGAAATCGCTTCGACAATCTTTTGTTTTTGTCGCTCATTAAGGGAGGTATTTCTCAATATCCGGTTCGTATAAAGCAAGCGAGCATTGGAGAGGTTTACATCTTGTAAGCTCTCTTTAAGCTCGTTAACTGCTTGCTTATATTGATTGTTCTGCTCATTGACTTGGTTATTTTCGAAAACCAACTCTTCTTGAGCTTTCTTCAAAGTGTTTAATTCTTCTTCCACATCTGTACTTCTACGATGTGCTAATTCTTTTTCCATGGCCCATTTCTGGTCTTCAGACGATCGGCCGGCCCAGCCGCTCAAGTCCGCGCCCATGTCTACTGTGAGCTTTTCTACGATCGCGTCGACGAGTTCGTTGATATTCTCTTCGTCTTCGGCGCGCTTATAGGCCTCACCCTCTTCGAGATCTTCATCTTCCTCGTCGCGGTTGCCCATAAGATGACTAGCCAAGCCCATTGCCGCATCTTCTTCCAAGCCTGCGCGTTGCATTGCTTGTGAATCAGACTCTTCCTCTTCGGCCGAGGGGTCCCCTGACGGTTGCACTTGCCATGTTTGAGATGTGTCGTCGTCTTCGTCCAAGAGGGCTGCAAGATCAATTTCGTTTAAGTCAATCTCTTCTTCTACTCTGAGGGCCTCGATGCTCTCTTGGAGTGCTCCGAGATCTAAGGTTAATTGTACCTCTTCTCCGGTGGCCGGGAATGAATTCAGATTCTTTCCCTCTAGGTTTCCTAAATCATCGGTGGCCGCAAGAGGAATATCTTCTTCTGCGATTTCTTCGGGTTCAGCGCCCTCTTCCATTGGGGCCGCGGCCGGATCCATTGCCGGCATCTCTGCGCCGGCGGCTTCGGGTGCTGGCATCTCTGCACCAGCGTCTGCTCCAACTTCGGGGGCGGCGGCGCCGAGAGGATCGCCAAGGAGATCATCTTGCTCCAAGAGTTGCTCCAGTGTGTTCCGTACTTCATCGGAATATTTTTCGATGACGATGGTTTCAGCATTCTTCAAGGCTGCGGTACGTAGTGCCTTCGCATCTACAATTGCTTCGTTAAGCAAATTAGACATAAATTATCTCCTAAAATGGCAATAGTTCAAAATAAATAGTTTTATTAACCCCAAAAACCATTACTTTAGCTGATTTTCTCAATGGTAATCCAAGCCTGATCGACCTCTGTGCTTGTGGTGCACGGAAGAGAACCGAATATATGCTGGGCATATAATTCAATTATATCATTGGAGTTCAAATTAGTGGTGAAGGTTGCGTTATTGGAGCCACGAGTATATCCGCCGCCTAAGCTATCAAATGTTACATAGTCCGAAGAAGCCGGAACGGTTCTAATCGATCCCGTAGCGGCGGCGCTTCCGGAGCCGGCCGAATAGCTCGATGATACCAAATAAGATCTCAGCACTTGAGGGGGAACAGCGCCAGTTTGGTACCAATTTATTCCATAAGAAACCTTATACAGGCCATTATCTAGAACGTGGATTTTAGAACCCCCGACAGACGCTGAATAGTATGAATCATCGTCCGCACTAATCACATCCCACGACACTGAGGCAGATGTGGAGCTAACAGCCCAGTTAAAATCTTGAGCTGTTGTGGTGCGGGCGCTAAAGATAGCTCCGCGCTCTACGGCAGCATCTACCGCAAGAGTGCCCGTAACGGTTAGGCCCATAGGTATAATTCTCGATGGAACGGTCCACTCATCTAAGGTTGCATCATAGTATCTGTTTTCACGATCGGCGGTAACAAACACGGTATCTCCGTCGGACGGGGCATAAACATCCCACGCGCCGCGGCGAAAGTGAATGATCTTGTTTTTAAGGCTATCACGACCAGAGGCAATCGTGTCATAATAGCCTTTAACTGAAGTGTATTGCGTCTGCAGCGCGCTGCCGGTGATACCGCTGCTAAAGTCCCAAGCGGACTCACTTAAAAACACACTCCCCACCGAGGCGGATAGGCGCGCCTGCATATATGCATCTCCATAACCTGACGTCACAAAAGTCTCTAATACTATCTTAGAGGCCGGGGAAATGGTGGATGACGATAGCGGGTTTGTGTAATTTTTTGATCCGGAAACATTATAAAAGGGATTGGCTGGCGGCCAAGTCGATGAGGATTTAGCTAAAATGGTTCTCCAGTAAGGAGTGATTCCGGTGGCTGGGGATTTTTTATCAACGCCGCCGCCGCCCTCGGTCCTTATTATAAATTTAAGATCGCCGCTATATTCTTTCTTTGTGGTCCACCTTTGGTAATGTCCTCTGATAGCAAGCTGGTATCGTGGAAACGTGGTCATGACACCACCTAAAGCGAGGCCACTCGGCACGCTTCTTTTTGTAAAGACACCCGCATTCGGTTGTTGAAGGTAGAATGGATAATTCCATATTAGTTGACCGTCCGCATAAGCTGAGCCTGATTTAAATTTTTGTACGTGACTCGTTGGAGGAATATTCTGATTAAACAAGAATCCTTGCTGCACATGTAGGAGTCCGGTATCAGGCAAGTTGCGATTATACGCTGCAAAAACTTTTCCTAGTCGGTTCTGAATGGCTCCCGTGTGGTTACTGTAAACCAAAATAGTTCTGGGGCATGCTGCTACGTATCTATAGGCGGCGTTGGTTTCGCCGATCGGCTTGCCCTTCCAGCGTGCACAGCACGACGCAGAGTAAGGTACACCACCATTCATATCAAACACCGGTTCCGTGAGCCCCCCGCCGATGCCGGCCACGGGATTTACTCGCGTGAGGGTACGCCGGCGAGGGTTAGAATCGTTTGTCGTAATTCTGGCATTGATCCCCCAAATACGTGTCTGAAACCCATTGGCGGATCCGCTAATAAAATACTTGATGGTATTGCCGCCGGCGACCAGATGAGGCTGTATATCGATCTCGTCTACTTCCGTTCGATTGTCCCCCGAGAGATCTCCAGTCCATACTTCGATATCGTTAATCTTCACTGTCTTTTTAACGTTCTCTTTGTTGTCGTCCATGTGGGCGTCCTCGTGTACGAGGTGGAGGACGGCTTCGGTTGGAATGTCGGACGACATCTTAAATCTCATAGTGGCGCCAACATACTCTACGGCTGAAACGGGGAAGCCATAGCTCCAGCCGAGTCGGACAGCAGGAATAGCATTCTTTGTGGCGGCAGTCGAATAATGAGTGGGAAAAAATTGAAACCTTCGATTCCATCGAGTTCCTGCTTTAACAATGCCTTGAACATCCCTATAGGTGTAGGATGGAATATTGTCATTTTTGGCGGCGAAATCGTCGATGGTCCAACCAATCAAATTTGGATAAGTAAGAGATAATTTGGACAATTCCATGGCTGCAGAACCCCATTTTTTGGCCGCTGTTCCCGCATTTTCAACATACTGGTTGTTCTTTAAAAAACCGCCTTTGATCCCCCACCGGTTGACGCTTCCGGATAGAATGTTTTTGCGGGGGCCGCACACTGCAAATACTTTTATATTTGTGTCCTGCGACTGACTGAGAAAGCTTACTAGTTCGGGCCAGAGGGTGCCCGTTGAATTATCGTACGGAGTGCCCCCCACATTATCAAGCGCGAGTCCGATAATGTTGTGATTCAGGGCGTTTAAAGATGCTATGGTGCCGGTCATGTTATACTGAGAGCGGGCTCCATTGGCCTTTATCGTATTTCCATAAGCGCCTATTAATTGAAATGTATCAATGTCGTCACCATCAATAAGAAGAAATCTTTCGCCGGCGGAACCGGATCCATAATATAGCTCTGTAGAGCGAACTGCCTTTACTGGCTCTAATACTGATCTGGAATCTTCTGGGGTTGTATAGCTCATCGTAAATTAGTCCTTTTTTAAATTACAAACCAGTACGTGCCGTTCGAATGCACGGTTACCGATTCGTTTAGAGTCGTAAGCTGTTTGGTTGGAGCCGAATCTATGGTGCTTCCAGCCGAGCTAGTTATAGTTAAAGTGTTTAGAGAATTTATCTTTTTAATATTATATACTTTTCCGCTAGCGGTTGCGGCCGTCGGCATCTCCACCGTGATATTTCCGGCTGAAGTATCTGCTAGTATTGTATAATCTTTTATAGAAACTGTGTAGGCGCTCGTGACGGTTTTGATGGGAAACGTTACCCTCTGCGCTAGGCCACGAAAAGTAGAAGCGGATATATAAGTTGACGAAGAGAGGGCACCTTGAGAGTTTATTGAAGCGACTCCAATGCTGTTTGTTTTATCGTACACCAAAAACCCATCAGATGCCGTCACTGGATGTTCTGCCTTAACTATGGCTCCCGCTACTGAGAATCTAATCTTATCACTGGTTCGAAGGCGAATCGTATCATTCTCAAAATCAATCTGAGTATCTGGATCACCCTCGTATTCAATGTCGCCGAGATCTCTTTTACCTTTAGAGGTATTGTATGCCATGCTGTTATTCCTTTTTAATTATTGTCTCTAATATTAGAGCGCCCACCAACTTCTTCCATCGGATTGCAGGGTCTTAGTTGCGCCGCGGGTCCTAATCTCTACTCGCTTCTTGAGGTCGACAAGTTCGTCTTCGGCTTCAATAACGACTGCTAAAGTTTTTTGATTTGCCTTGCCTCTATTAATATTTTTAACCACTATAAGGCGGCCGGCACACGTTGCTGCCGATGGTAGGGTCACCAAAACTTTATTCTTGGTAGTGTCACACAACACCGTATAGTCATTGTTCGCTACTACATACAACATATCTGATACTGTGGTTATATTTTTGTGTACAGCGCCATTGCATACCAGTCTTTGATTTATGTGGGCAACATCTGCGTTGACCTCGCCGGCGACACGCAAAACGTTACTGGTCGCGTTGTAGGTGAGATTTTCTGACGCGTCTAAGGTGCCCTTCCCTTTCAACTGCAGGGAACCTCTTACTCCCTTGGGCCGCGGCATTTTGAGGCTTAAGTAATCCTCATACAGATCTTTTAGCGTAATGCCATATGTGTTTTTCATAGATTGATTGCCAACAATCAAAAGATCATCTGCGGCCACCGACTGGCCCGTGCGTTTGATGTTTTGCAGTTTTGTGGGATCTATTCCCAGCGCATTCGTTGCCAGAGTCAGGCCTCCTTGGGGCACGACATTCAAGCGTACCCCTGCGGTGTCGACTGAAAGGCCTGGGCCTGCACCAAGAGACAGAGAACCATTGACACTTTTAAGGCCGGTACCGAGCTTAAGTTGGGTTGCGGTAATCGGACTGCTCAAGGCCTCTGTAGATATGTTGGTTAAATTAGAACCGTCGCCATGCACTGACCCGGCACACACCGTATCCACCGTTAGTTCTCCGTCGTCATAAGAAAGTTGCGGCGATGCATATGCTACGCCCTCTCTACCTAAAACAAGTACTGAATTGGGTACGTTCCCCACAATCGTGCGTAATGCTACGTCTTTTAAAGTTGCACACGGGCTTTGTGCATCCGTATCATAAAAGACACTAGCGCTGATTGTGCTTTTGAAAACTTTAACACCATTAATTTCTTGATCGGCATGTTGATCAACGGAGCCAGCAACATTCCCCTTTAATACATTATAAGCCATTTTTTACCTCACACGAATAAATAGAGCTTAAATTACTTAATATTCATAAAAAGATGCCCCCCCACAAGGGGGAGGCACCAAAAGGATAACCAAATCCAAACACAAGGTTTAGATTAGAAGATTCTCCAAGTATCAGCAGCAACATATTTCAGAGAGATAGAAGCATAGGCTTCGGTAATGCGAAGCTCTGTCAATCCATCAATCGTCTGGGAACCAGCGCGCGCGACGATGATCACACCAGAGGCACCAATTGCGGCAGCTTTGATGTAAACCGTATCGCCCACAGACAGACCGGCCGAAGCAGGCAGTGTCCAAGTACGAGCAGCTGTGATCTCAGCACTAGCATAGTTGAATGCTTCCGTAAGGGTAGCATTTGCATCGCCCACAGCGGCAGGAGCCGAAGCGGCAGACACGCTAAGTTGACCAGAGGAAGCAGACAGACCAGTACCAGCCATGCCAGCAACAAGGTCAGCAATGCTTTCCTTGCGAGAAGCGTTACTGTCGTTAGCGTCGACGATAGCAATGCTATCGGTAGCAACGTCAACAGCAGCAGCAGTCAACTCGTTAAGGTCAAGAGCCATAACTGCGGTAGTTGCGGAAAGACCATCACCAGCGAAAAGAGTAGCCATGTCGTCGATTGTGACTTTCTTAGGAATGTCAGAATCGTTAACGTCAGCAAAAACGAACTCATCGAGCGTTTGAACTGCGGCAGCGCTTAAGCTTTGTGGATCAAACTGAAGTTTACCACCCGAAGATGCGAAGCCGGGCTCCGAAGCAACAAGTGCAGCTGCATAGTCAGCCATGGTGTCACGCTTAAGCGTGCCGTCTGCATCACGGAAATAGAAGCTGTCAGCACTAACGTCAAGCGCAGTATCGCCAGCGCCACTAAGAGTGATTGCACCCTGAAGATCAGAGGCGCCCTCAGCGGTCAGTGCCTGCAGAGTGGTTGCTCCGCCGGCCTGAAGAGTGCTGGAGCCGCTTATTGTCGTAGCAGTAACAACTCCAAGAGTAGAGGCTCCTGTTACTGTCATGGCGTCGATATGACCGACATCAGCATGAACTTCAGCCCACTGAAGCGCACTAGAACCTAAGTCACTAGTAGAATCAGCAATTGGAAGAAGATCAGAGTCGAAGCGACCGGTAACAGTAACACTGTCTGTGGCAGCGTTACCAAGGTCTACATTGCCCTGAACACCCAAAGAGCCGATAACCTCGACTAAGGTAGCTGTGATATCAACATCACCGCTTGATACGATGTCTAGATCAGTACCATCGCCGGAGATATATTCGCCGGCGTTACCGAAAGCGAGCCTAGCTCCACTCGCGGCCATCACGCAGTTATTCGCTGCTTGATCGGTCAAAGTGAACTTAGACGTACTACCAATGTTGATGATTGCACCATCAGATAACAGATCGAGATCATCACCGATAACAGCACTTTTAGCAACACTCAAACCACCATCGGTCTGTAAAGAACCGTCAGTAGTAGAAGTTGCCTCAGTGGTGTCGTCAGTTTTGAGAACACCAGAGTAAGTACCAGTGGTACCCACAACTGCGGCGAAAGAACCAGCGGCAACCGAAGTAGCACCAATAACGGTACCATCAATGTTACCACCGTTAATATCGGCAGTATCAGCAACGAGACTGTCAATGTTTGCAGTGCCGTCGATGTAGAGATCTTTCCACTCCAGACCGGAAGCACCAAGGTCGAAAGCGCCATCTACAGCTGGTGCAACTGCACCGCTTAGTTCCGCAGGACCTGTTTGAAATTTATAAGACATATTTTAAAACCCTCCATTTTATAGTTTTTATATTTTGTCAAGCGAGCAGTAATGCACCTATTCACCACTCCATATCAAAATGGAAGTTACACAGGGCTCGCCTGCTCTTAAGTAGTCTTGTATAAGAGATAAAAATTTAGAAAATATAATACTTGTCGGTCCCGTTACAATAAAGCTGGATCGCTGCATAGGAAGACTGCAATATTACTTTATTTTGACCATCGATTGTTTGGGAACCATGGGCTCTTATAGTGACCGGATTGGTATTTGCTTCGCCGGCCTCATCTTTTATAACTATGATCTGCCCCTCATTTAGGCTGGCGGCGCTCTGTAGTCTAATATCGAACGAGGCGCCACTTGAATCAGCGCCAATCACATAGTCATCCACAGAGGCTGTCATCATACTGCTGACACTGCGATAGTTAAGGCTAATTCCGCCATCGACCTTAAGTACGTCGGAGGCAAACTTAAGTTTTGCAGAGCCCGTAAGGGCGCCAGATGCGTTTTTAATTTGAATTGAATTGGTGGGGCCGGCCGCGGTGCCTGATGAGCCCGAGATTGCATCCACTACCGTATCAAGATAATCGCCTACATACAAATAGGCTGAAGCGGTGACGGGCACCGTTGCGCTTTTGTAATCTTGGATAAAGATAACACCAGCATAATAATCAAATTGCCAGTCAATGGTATCGCCAGATGTGATTTCGTTAGCCGGATTGGTGGGATCCCCTTTGTACAGCTTTACAAAAAACCTATTCGGGCTAGCGTTAGAAACTAGCGGAGGGATCAATTGAAGGCCGCCGCGTGTGTTGTAAACCCGTTTGCTGTTGGTAAAGTTCCCGGTGCCTCGTTTTGGGTTGGATGAAGTGGTTTCATAGTTGGCCGGCAATTTTAAGTAATAACCGTGAGGCCCATTCTGGGAGGATTCGCCACCGCCGCCACCGCTTAATTCGGTACTGGCGTTATATATGGTGTCAGAGATTGACACAACATCTAAGTAAATTCTTTCGGCCGTTGCGGGCTTTCCGGCTGATGCGCTGTACATCGTGTAAAAGGCAGTCCCGGGATCGTTGGGGATAGCTTCACCAAAAATGGTAGTGCTGGGTAATGAAACGTTAGACGGAATACTCTCGTTTACATCACTTTTCAAGTTAGAAGTGTGCGCCTTGCCTAACAATTTCTTGGAGGCAAATAACGTCGATGTTCTAATTGATTTTCCTGTGCTCATTTTTTACTCTTCTTATGTGTAGTCTATCTCTATTCTCGACAAATACCCAGTCCAATTTTGGTTGGCAGAGATCTTTAAAATAAAGTATTGATTATTCCGAACCTGTTTCTCTTGTAACTGGATTGGTATTTCTCTTCCGCCTGCTCCCACCGACTGTGAGAGATCTGTGCCTCCTAAATTCAAAATTCCTACTCCGTCAGCATCTGGCTGCGTGCCGGCAGAGTAGGGCCTTATACAATCAACCCATGCGGTTGAAGTATCGTCCAACCCAGTGAAGGCCGGATCGGATGGGGTCTTCAATTCTACTTGAATATTTGAATTTGCTCCCAATGATCCTGTATAAAATGCGCCGGCTTGAGAAATCAAATTAGCCGAACCGTATAATTTGATCTTAAAAGTAGCTTTTGAGAGGCCAGTCTTGTTAATAAAATATCTATAATAAGTTCGGGTGGCATTCGTCAAAGAAGAATAGTTGGGATTACTGGCCGGGGCTTGCAGTGAGCCGCCATCTGCTCGATTGCGTGTGTCACCGACATTTCCAATTTTAAGAGGAGATATTGCATATCCATTGGCTGTCACCACTCCATCGGCGTGTTCTGCGTAACTGCCAGCGTCGTTAACCGATCGGGCGGAGTTCCACTTGTTTGCGGCGTCTGTTACCGCTGCTTGGTTTGCATAGGCGCCCGAGACTATTCGGTACGTTTCAAGGCCGAAGTATTCAGCGCTGCCGCTTGTTGTGCTCCCAAGGCTTCCAGAATAAACCATGAATGCATTGCGGCTATATTGGGTTATATTCAGATTACTCTTAAGGGGGTGAAGGACAGTCGAATCTACCGCAATATCATAATCGGTATACAAGCCCAAGCCGCCTGAAATAGAGGTTAAGCTATCAAATAGGACCGTGCCTGTGACCTGTATATTCTGCTGTTCGCAGTTAGCAGAGTTGTTGAGAGATGCGAGAGAAGTAGAAGATGCAGCCGTCGATAGTGTCGTCACTCCGGAGCCTACAATTCTAATATTACTCACCGCACAATTGGTAGTGGTCGGATAGGAGATAGCTGTACCATTTTGATACACATTTCGATAAACATTTGAAGCCAAGTAGGTGTAAGAGCCAGACGGCCGTGAAGCAAAATATCCGATCCCAGACTGATAGTAAGTGTCGGCATGCGAGAAATTGGACAATCCGACCGAGGACGAGGCCAGATTGTTTGAGTCAGTATCTACTACCCATTCAACATAGTTTGTAGTAGTGTCAGAACCGCCTATCCGATGTATCACTCTGGCATAGTTCCACCCGAGGCGTTGATCCCCCGCTCCTACCTGATAGTCCCCTGTTCGATATGGCTTCTCGTAGCTTGGAATTCCATCCACGCTACTAAAGTCAACCGCCGAGACACTAAATCCAGAATCATTTCCATTAAAGTCGTTACTTATGCTGTTGAGATTAACCATGCTTACAGAGTGAACTTCTGCTCCGTTGACCTCCATCACTAACAATCCAGAATATGCATCTTTAAAGGCGTTTGCAGGGTAGTTGTCGCCACTTGATGGTACATCCTCGTTCAACTCCCCAGTGAGGGTGGGGAAGCTGCTAAAGATGCCACGACGATCGCCGCTTAAATCATATAAATCGTTGGAATCATAATTTGTCAGACCAATTGCTGCGCCTAGAGCGTCCGAATAGCTTGCCACATTGTTGGAGGATCCGAACGAAAGTTTAGCATCAGTACCAGAATTGTTGGCATCCACATCGTCAAGTGCGGGAGCCTCGGTAGTGGTATTGGTGGTGGCGCCCAAGGTGAAATCAAGCTGTGAGACGTATCCCGACCAACTGGAATCAGTCACTATTTTAAGCATCACATGTTCATTGTTGGCTACGGAGCCCGTGCCAAACGTAATACAATGAACCGAGTTGCCGGTACCGGTAGTGTTGCTGTTGTCGTTGGCTCCGTTAATGAGTGCGCCTGCACCGTCCGTAATGCTGCCATATGTAAAGTTTTGAGATACATCCATCCACCCAGAGGTGCCGGGGAGCTTAGCAAAAAAGTGGACATCATTGGAGTCCAGAGCATTATTGGAGAATGCTGTTCCATTTTTGGTGGAAGTTATCTTAAAGTCACTCTTACTAACTCCACTAGAATTGGAGAGTACTCGATAGAATGTGCGTTTCCCCGTTGTGGTCGAATAGTTAGGCTGGCCTGATTCAACATTTGAGAGGCCCGAGAACTTACCGTTCAAAGGTATGTCATCATCAATGGGGCTGTAGAGCCTCTGGTTGAAGAGTAGTAGCCCGTCGGTGTGACCAGCGGGCCCACTCGCGGTCATATGGTTTTGTGAGTTCCATTTACCGCCGGCCGCAGTGACTGCACCCTGAGTGGCGTAGGAGCCCGATGTCTTGCGGTAGGTTTCGTCATGAAACTTTTCAGATAGATTGGTACTATCTAAGGTTCTATTGTCAACGAGGAAGCCATCTCCGGTCGTCGCAGAACCCGCATTTGATATTGTGTTCTTAAGGGGGTGGGTAACTGTCACATCTGTGGTGATCGCACCGCTGAGCAACGAATCAACGCTAGCGTTAACATCCAAGGAACCCGTGATTCCCAAGGTCTTTTTATTGGTTTGGGGTGCTGCTATGTCCGGTACAGACTGTGCCGCTGGGGTGGAGGAATTAGTTGTACTAAAGGAAATTGGAGTACCAGAGGCTGCGTAGACGTTCCGGTATAAGTTCACAATGTCGGCTTTATAGTTGGCGGTTGCATCTGTGTTATATTGAACGCCAGATAGATATTTGGAGCCAACTAGGGTAATGTTTTCTATGCGCGCATTGGTAGCCCCAAGATCATTGACAGCGCCGGAGGGATCATTTATCCACTCAATATAGTTTGTAGTGTAGTCGCTTGAGCCGATAGTGTGTATGACTCTTGCATAGTTCCAGCCCGGGCTCATGTCTGCAGAGCCAATCTTATATTTTGACGTTCTTTGTTTGAAGATTGTCCATTCGGCGCCGTTACCGTCGTATCCCGAAGCGGTGACCGAGAGTGCTATAAAGCCCGTGTTACTGGTAACGCTGCTGGCAGAACCAGTGCCGGGTGCGCCGGTGCCAACTGCTCCCGTCAGCGAAATAGAGTGATAGGTGGTGCCATTTAATTCTAGCTTCAGGGTACCCTGTTCGGCGTTTCCAAATGCCGCTGAGGCATAATTAAGATAGGTACCTTCTTTCTTTTTGGCTACATTATAATTGATGGTGCCGGTGATGTTTGTGGATCCGCCATATACTCCTAGGCGGAAATTGTTTCCACTTGTTGCGGGAGCATAAGTTCCGGCGCGTGCAACAGCAGAGAAGCCGGCTGCCGTCGCCGAAGAGGTATATTTATTAACCGGATATGATGACCCAAATGAAAGTTTGGCGGTGACACCTTGGGTGGTGCCATAATTAATTCTCTGAACAGACGGCGCGGGATCTGGGGCCAAGATCTTTAGCACTTCATTAAAGCGATCAATCGGAACCCCTATAAGGGTGTCCTCTGTAAAGTCGGTAAACAAGCCATCAGTATAAGAACCATCGGGGGCTGGCCCAATGGCTCCGCCAGATGAACTAATGTTTGTTAGCCTAGAACCATCTCCATAGAAGAAAGAGGCGGAGATGTTAGCACTAGCACTCACTTCTCCAACGATGGACAACTGGTTTGGTGTGCTCGAAGGGTTAAACTTTAAATTGGCGCTACATTCAAACTTGTTTGAATTGCCGTCAACGTTTATGACAACAGCATTATCTGCCGGCGTTAAAACGCGCGGGACTTTCCTTATGGCGGAGCCATCGCCCTGCAAGGTTCCCGATATAACATTGGTGCCCGGCTGGCCCAATCCGGGGCCAAAATACTGGGGAGCAATGATTGACCCAGTTAGTCTGTTGTATGCCATTCATGGTTCTCCCTATCATAATTAGAATACAAACCAATTTGTTCCATTGGAGTATAAGCTAATTGCGGGCATAGAGCCCGTCAATATATAGGTCAGATTACCATCGATCGTATAGCCGCTACGAGAATGAAGAGTTATATTTTTGCCGCCGCGGGAGGTGACCTCATCCTTAACCATGATAATGGCGCCCGCCCCATATAGGGAAGCACTGGGAATTAGGATGTTTACATTCGCTGCCTGGCTTACTCCGAGGATATATGATGGCACACTTGCTGTGGCTGCTTTGGCGCTAATTCCCGAGTACATTCCCTTAAAGGCTCGCACTGCGACTGTTTGGGTGGAATTGTCCACATCCAAGATTTTGACATTAGATATATTAGATATAGATAAACTACCGGTGCGTACGTGAACGTCGGTATTGTCATTTCCAAAATATGTAGAACCAGTTACATTGAGTTCTAATCGATTTTTAATATAATAGTTGTCGGCATGGATGGCGCCTGACACACGCAAACTACCAGTCAGAAGCAATCGGTTGTTGGAATCTTTAAAAACAAGATCCGCACTTCCCTTCGTGCTCCCGCTTCCAATATAATATTGGATAGAGTTAATTGGTCCCGATCCGGTACCAGTACTCTCGCAGTCTACATATGCCCAGCCAAACTTTGCCATGGGCCTAACTTACCCCTAACGAGCCTGACCAACTGGGGCCGATGGAGCCCGATACCTTATTAGGACGAATGGATGTCATGCCGGCAACCACTGACACCTCGGGGGTACCGGCTGAGTATAGCCACAATTCCGCAACTTTTAATTCCAAGCGTACGCTGTTGTGATAATTTCCCGATGTACCGTTTCCTTTGGGCACGACAAAAAAGTTTGCATTGGGGGCGTTGAGGCCATTCGAAGAGAAGGCGACCTTCACATCCGAACTACCATTGTTAACAATGTAAACCCAGCGAGAAACGTAAGGGAACTGTACCTGTGTCTTCGTTGCGGCCGACATCGTTTGGTGATAAGCAAAGGGGCGACCGCTAACTTGATATGACGGCACATTGTTGACGCCTACGTCGGAGGCCCACGATGGATTCCAGTTTTTAGCCATGTTTAAAAATCTCCATAATTTAAATGTTCAATATAAATAGTCTCTATTTTTTTCTATTACGTCTTTCTTGTGCTTTCAATCGTTTTAGTTGTTCTCTTTTTCTTACTCGGGCTGCTCGGATTCGTTTTTCTTTTCTGGCTACCGATGGTTTTTTGTAATATCGTCGCTCTCGCACCTGTTCTATGATTTTCTCTTTTTTAGTTTTTTTAATAAACTTTCGAATCATTTTTTCATGATTGCCGCGACATTCTTTAGATGTTACTTTAATGTTCGACTTAACTCTTTTTGCCATTTTTACCTACTTCTATTTCTATTTCTGCTTAATTGCATTCCACATACGTGGGGCAGCTCCCATTAGGGAACTAATATCGACTCCCGCATCTCTTGGATCTCCAAGCTCAACTGCGCCGGGTTTTGGCGCACTCACCTCATGGGCGGTCATCGGTGCCGTTCCCTCAAACAAGTTGACGCCGTTATATGCATCTTCCCCGATCGCTTCCATAAGCTTTTGGCGTTTAGCTATAGCAGCCTGCCGGCGGGATTCATCGGGCGGAGGATTCGCGCGCGTTGGTTGCGGAATGTTGTTTCGCGGTGATGCTTCAACAAGGAGGGCGCCCTGTAGTCCTGTCGCGACTTCCGCCACAACGTTAGACAAGAGCCCTTCTTCAAGCAATACTTCGTGTATGCACTCCTTAACAAGAGGTTTGATAAGTGTTTTTAAATCTTTTTTGTTCATAGGGTATCCATTAAATATTAGCTAATTGTTTCCAGCGATCCAAACGGTGGTTGGCTTGTTCAGCCAAAATTGCATTACGCAAGAGCTGTTCTAAGATAGCATCGATTTGTTTCGGTGCATATTGTCTCTTTTGCAATTGTATCCTCAGCGCTAAACCCACCTCATCAAAAAGAGCTTTGAGTCTCTCTGGATCGCTAAAGACGGCGATGGCTTCTTCGCTCTTAAGCGGATCTCCTTCAGGCGCCTGCTCGAAGGCTCTCACCAAGATTTTGCCGATGGCACTGTTGCCGGCCTCTAATTTAGCGCGGGCCCGGGCGCCGGCTTCTACTGATTGGCCACCGCGTGCGCGGGCTTCTGGATCTTCCGGAGATGGAGGTGCCTCGGTGTCGGCACCATCTGATTCGGGGTTGGCGGCTGCAGTGGCGCGCCTCAAGACTTCTATCGCGTCTAAGTTTTTCTTAGCCCACGCGTTAACCTTCAGAGCAATATCTGGCATGCCTGCTTTTTCTAATACCTTCGAAGCGGAGAGCAACTGATCTCTCAATTCCCTTTGTTGTTCGGCAGGAAGCTGCGCCACACCGGCAGCCGTAAGGTTCTCTACACTAGCGGCGTTTTGGACAGCCTTAGCCATAGCTGTTGTGTTTTTTGCTGACTCGATGGCTCGGGCGGCCCCTGTTAAGCCTTTGGCTAGTTTGCCAGCTTTGCCGGCACTGACAATTCCCTTGAAATATGAGCCGGCTATTGGTAGTGCGGCAATTAGATCAATGGTTGCTTTTCCCCATTCTCCCCGGGAAGCATGCAGAACCAAAGATGCAAGTGCTGCAGGGGTGGCTAATGCAGCTCCAAAACCAGTCATACCCAGAAGTTGCGCGGCATCCAGCACTAACTCTGTCTTGTCTCCAAGTGACTTCTCTTGGGGTGTAGCTGCGGCCTCTCCTTCGGGTTCACCAGCAGCGCGCTGTGCCATGGCTTGCTGGGCAGCACGATTCGGACCGGAGGGATCGCCGTCGCCGGGGGGTGCGGCCGCTTGCTCTGGGGCGCCCTGTTGGGCGCGGTGCTGGCGCCAAGCTTCGTCTTCTTGTGCTTTCTTTTCTGCATCTGTTAATTCGGTAAGCCGGCGAGCAAATTTAGCACTCAATCTTCTTAAGTTGCCTTCTGAAACAGGAATTTGCCGCTGGTTAAGATAATCAACCATCTTAGTTGCAATCGAGGCAGCCGCATCTTGCGGGAGACCAAGATCTTGAATAACTGCAACAAGAGGTTCTTCTTGTTCTGCGTTAGAGTTGTTGATGGATATTGGGGTCTCTTGTGGTAAATCTTCGCCACCGCCGGTAGGATCTGACTCAGCATCTCCAAGTTCGCCTTCGTCTTCAAGGCTTTCTCTTTCTTCTTCTAATTCAGTAGCACTCTCGGCCACCTCAATGGCATCCTCAATGTTGTCTTCCAATTCGCCACTCTGGAATTGACCCAAAACAGCACTAATGATATCTTGCTGCAGTTGTGGCAAATCTTCTATGCTTTGCTCTCCGCTAGCGACTGCTACAAATGCAGCCGCGTTTTCAGCACCAATTGCACTTTCGAGGGCGCCGCCAACTTGTTGTGCAACTTCTGGGTTCTGTTGTAGTCTTTGGGCGCCGTCTTGAGCGTACGTAGTTTGCATTTGAGTATAGCCTTGATTTGCTGCTTTGAAGTTTCCTTGGCTAACTGACTGTGCAACTGATGATGCCATCTGGGCGCGCTCGCCAGAATAGGGAGCGGCCTGTGCGGGATCAACGGGATCAAGCATTTTTACTAACTTCTTTAACATGCCTTTTCTAGATGAACCAAAGAGATACTTACCCAGCATCACCACACCAGCACCAACGGCCAATGGGGCACCAATGGCTCCGAGGGCACCAAGAACACCACCAGCGGTCATTGCAGAGCCGCCGATCCAACTGGCGATACCGCCGGCGCCCTGTGCGGCGCCAGCTAACAAGCCGGCATATCCCGTAGCTGCTGACGATATTCCACTTGCAGCGCCGCCCAAAACTGCTCCGGGGGCCATAGCTGTGGTTGCCGCCGCGGCGCCACCAAGGGCACCTTTCTGGCCACTACTGAGTGCTTCTGGAATTTCCTCTTCTTCCTTAAAGACCTTGTAAGTTCGAGACAGATCTTTAAGAAGTGCTTCGGTATATTGTTTAAGTGTGATAATGATAGCATTGGCTACTTCAACTGGCATCTGACCATGAATTGCTGAATCTTTTACAGATTGATACATCAATGCTAGGGTTGTCGTGCCTTTTTCAAACTTAGCAGAATCTTTAATATTAGGGAATCCCGGATAGTCCTGCTCAAACTGATCAAACATCTTTTTAACGGTCTTGTTTGCAGCCTGATCTAGGGAGCGCTTAAGGGTTCCGCTGATCTTTTTACTGTGTTCGGGATCTTTGCCGCCGATCATGTTTTTAAGTGACGACCAGATACCCTCAGTAATAACACCTTCGTTGATAGCTTTGGCTAACTGTTGCTCGTCAAGTCTCTGTTGAATTCTTTCTTGAATTAATAACGCAACTTGCTCTTTTGATAATTGTTTACTCATGCTCGGTGGTTCCTATAACTTCATTTAAGAGTCGATTAATTTTATCTGCTTTTGTAAAAATGTTTGGTGAGCTTAAATCTTTAGCTTCCCTCATCATGAAGGCGCCGGGAGTAGACGGCTCAGAAACGAAATCAAAACAGATTAATTGAAAGTCGTCTTCCACCATTGTGGCGCCATTACTTTCAGTAACAGATCCCATACCTCTAGATGAAATTCCAAGTTTTACGCCAGAGTTCACCAGAGAACGAAGAATATTGCCGGCGGGAGTGTCAAGAACTTTGACCTTACCCATAACATCTTTCCCCTCAAACCACACATCGGTTACCATGTGAGAAGCATTCTTAAGATTAATAACTGAATCATCTGGGTGATCTAGTTCCCCCAAAGCTCTGCGTTCCTTAACAAGTTTCTGATAATTTTCAACTTCACGCATTAAGACCCTATGAGGGTAAACGCGACCGTTGCCATTCTGTGTGTCTGATTTTTGCATGATTCCTGAAAGCATCATTCCGCCATTTGCGACAAAACGCTTTTCATCTTCAGTTAGGAGATCTTGGCAGACCCCGCCTTCACATAATTCATAATATTCTCTTAAAAGCACTTTAGACATCTTGTTCCCCCTCTCCAGCTTCAATTTGATCTATGGTGCGATACTGCGGGACTCCAGCCCTTGAGGGGCGGCCGCGAGCAATCCAGTCTTGTTCTTGCGTCTGTCTCTGAGTTACGCGTTGCTGAGCATCGCTTGAACCTTGAGCAGCTAACTGATCATCGGTTGCATCCATCTGATTAAGCATGGCGGCCTGTGTAGAGCCGGGCTGGCCCGGTTCGGGTTCGTCACCAGTGGCTTCGGGCCCCTGTTCTGGCTGTTGTTGCGCCGGTGCAGCTTCAATTGCTTGATTAATGGTTGCAATTGCGCCTTGGAGGCCTCGGGCGGCCTGCTGCATTGCTGGCAACTCTAAAATTCCCATTGCTTGCGCATTTTGGGCAAAATCTGAATATGCTGCTCCTAATGGTTTAAGGGCCGCTTTCGCCTTCGCAACTAGTTGCTTTTGTGTGGCTTGCGCTTTCAGGTCATCTGCCTGCCCACCCAATTCAGCAGCCGTCTTATCGGCGCCGAGGGCACTGGCGAAAGCCTGACCTCCCTTCTTGCCCAATCTCTTGAGATCTGTACCAAGCTTGGCAGCCTGACCGCTGACGGCGCCCTTTGCTTGGGTCCATGCTCGGCCCAGCGCGCCCTCATCGATCTCTCCATCTTCGACCATTTTGTCGAATTCCTCTAGAACGAGTTCTCTTAGTTCAGATTCAGTTAGTTTAATACTTTGCACAGCTAAGAGCCCTTGCAGCAGTGTCTAACTGGTTGAAGCATCCACTTCTTTGTCCAGATATTTGTGTTCATGTTTAACCCCATTGTCTCCGAAGACCATATTCAATACATATGATGTTCCCGATGCCAACCAACCTAAAAGAAAGAAATTGGCCACAGTTACATCAAAATTAAATAGTTCTGTAAATGGAGAAAGTAGCATTAAAAACCAACCCACATGAAAACCTATGCACATTGGGCACCTAAACAGTTCTCCCATCTTTCCTTTGGCGGGGCGAATTGCGTTAAATAGCTTCCCATATACAACTATCTGCGTTAGCCCGTAGGCGCACAATATAAACGCCAATAAATCCATAACTACTCCTACTCTAAGGTATACATATAATTCAGAGAATAGGGATCCCGAATGACACCGTAGCGTATAGAACCCTGATCCACTGATTGTGGCACTTCCCCCAATTCTGTTGAATCTTCTTTATCTGGGTGGACAAGCGCGTCGTCGTCCATGGAAATGATTGCCTCCGTATTCTCGAAATAGGGGCGCTCTTCATCAATAAACATTGATACATTAATTAAAGCTAATTTGGGACCACTAATATCTTCTTGCATTGGCTGCTGGATAGTGCCCTCCACTGCTCCATAGAATGAGCCGGCCTGTATCGATTCTGGCACTAATATGCCTTTTTTCGTTAGGTGTACCATAAGGCGGTTTTGGGCGCCGTATACTAAATCGTTCATTGTCTCTTTGGGAAACGTAGTTATTTTATTGTTAGCTGGGGAAAGAACAATATCGATATCGCCATGATCAAAAATCATAATATCGCCACTCAATGACTGGCGAGCATCTAGCTCTAGCCTAACCTTTTTTTCGTTGGCCTTTTCGCCAACTCTAATTACTATCGCCATCTTTCGAGATCTCCTCTACAAGCGATTGCGTTTTTAATACTGTTAGTAAAACTTTTTCATTTATGGACGTTTCTTTTAATCCTTCCAGAAGATCTGCCACATGTGAAACTTTTTCTAGCATTTCGGAGTCTTCACGAATATAGTCTATCTCTTTTGCTTCTCTAATTTTCGCCTTTAAGCGGCCAACCTCCTCATTAAGGAAAGTTTTTAATTCTACCGCATTATCTACGAACGATGTTATATAACATGTTAAAAGTTTCTTCTGTTGTTCCAACAATCCAGAGTCATATTTTGTATTAAACTTCTTTACAAATGCTTCTATCACTAAAGAGTCTACTTGCTGTTGTTCGTCTCTCTCAGTAGGTGCGCACATGTTTTGCATGATTATACTTTCTAGTATGACTCTGTTCTTGGGGCTCGTGGCCATAGAAAACATCTGATCTATTGTTGCTAAATTCTTGTAATTGGGAACAAAGTTGTTAAAGACCGATGGCTCCAATTTCTTATTGATATCGTGAATCAATTTAGTTTGCTGAGAGAATAACGCTTGGGGGCTGATTGCCCTCTTTTGGAGAACAGCTTCTCTCATTATTCTATGACCGGTCTCGGGAACAAGATTTTGATTTTCACTCAAGGAACGATAGCATTCCAAATCCATACGGAGCAGCGAACCTTCTCGGAAGTGTTCTTTTATAATTGAAACTATCTTATTTCTACGCAGCTGATCTTTTTGCAAAATAGCACTGGTGCCCTCTCTCACAAGCGCCTCATAAACAAAGGCTGTGTTTCTTTTTTTATTATGCTTAATCTTCATTTTCATGCTCCACTGTTTTTTTACTTTTTTCTTCTAGCGCGCCCAACAAAGTGCGGATTGATTCATTAACCTCAAACAATTTATTCTCCTCGCTGAGTTCTTCTAACTTATAATTAGGCTCTACAGATTCATAAATACCTTTCGCAATGCTGGGGATTGTGTTAATCTCTGATCCGGGGAATATGGCACGTGTTGCGGAGCCTCTCTTTTCATGGTTGTATTGGGAGTTATAATTTCTTATTCGAGGGCCACTACTCTTTCGCTTATCAGATTTAACTGGATGATATGCCTTACCCTTGGCTCCAGGCGTGAGCCGCGGCGCGTTTCGAGATCCGGGGGGCACAGCTAACAGCGCCGAGTCATCTGCCGGCGCAGCATCAGCATCTGATGCCGGCATCTCTTCGCCGCCGGCATCTGCCAGCGGATCGGCTAGCGGATCGGCCTCCATGTCCATTCCCATATCGCCTCCCATATCGCCTCCAACAGCGCCGGCGGTTTCTGCTGCCGCGGCTTGTTCTGCTACTTGTTGTAAGGCAGCATCATGCTTGCGATCATAGTACATCTCTCTCTGGTTGCGAACAAACTCTTCATGAGACATGCCAAAGATGTTATGAGATACCCACGAACGAGAGAAGTAACCCTCTGTTGCAGAGCCGGCAATATCAAACTTAGCTTTCCAGTGTTCGATTTCTTGAAGCTCGGCAATTTTAGATGGATTGTTGAGGGACAACGAAAAACTAAGCAAGTCGTCTCCTCGAAAGCCTAGCGTGTAGAGGTGGATGATGCCCACCTTTTCTAATTCTGTAATGATGACCCTTTGAAGGCGCTGGATGGTGCGCGCAAAACGAATATCTTTTTGTGCTAATGTCGTTTTATCCTCCGAAGCTCCTTCGCCCATAGTCAAATATGCTTGAGGAATCTTTAAAGCGGCGAACAGTTTATCACGCAAATATTTTACATCATCAATAGCTGTGGTGTTTTGGCCGCCGGCAAGATTTGTAATGTCTGTAGCTGATCCCGGACGCACTGGAATGAAATAGTCTTCCTCGATGCTCATGGGATTGTATCTTAAATCGACTCTGCCTGTGGAGGCATCAATTACCGAGTGCCTTTTGAGGTTGGTTACAATTTTCTCCATATATTGTTCTACGTCGTTGGGTGGTACCCCTCCCACATCAATCTTAAACAGTCTTCTTTCAGACGAGCGAATAACCCGATATGCCATCATTGCATCCTCCACCAATGTCAACTGGCGAAAAATACGGCGCGCTGGTTCTAAAATCGAAGTCCCATACGGTGCATACTTATCGTTTCCTAAAATGCGGAAATGGGCAATTTGCCAATTTTCGAATGTCATGCCGGCTGAGTTCCACTGATACTGGATGTAGTTGGGGTTTGTGGAATCTTTTCCTTCGAGCCTTTCAACCTCAGAAGACGGCAGTGCAATAACCGATTGCACTCCATATTTGTCATCAATGTCCAAGTATAAAAAGAAGTCTCCATATTTACACATTGTGCGGGCCCAGCCGAATAGATTATAATTCAGACTTAGTATGTTTTCATATAACACCGCAAGAACAGCTCTAATTTCTTCATTAGGGCATTTAATATTGAGCATCGGCCGCAAATCGGAATACGTGGTCATCTCGTCAGCATAAATATCCAACGATGAAGCAATCTCAGGAGTGTACTCCATCTGATCAAAATCCACATAGCGCTCGACCCTCTTTTGATTTTGCATCGCATTGGTAGCGAGAACGTCCAAAGGATTATAAAGAGACTTTTTAAACTGTTGGCCAGACGCTGACTTGAATCGTGCAGAAAATTTATCTAGATGTTGGCGGCGGATTCGGCGGCCGGACTGTGATCGGTAGTTAATGATCGGGCCCGAGAAAAGCCTAGTCAGTGCTTTGAATAGATTAGACTGCGTGTTTCTCGGGTTCTTTGCACTTTTGTAATCGTTAGGTGGCATTTATCTTCTCACTTAATTATCCATTTATATTGATTATATAACTTATCTGCTTCATTCATTTTATCAAACAAACTATCTTTCTTGTAGCCTTCTTGGCCTTTAATTTGAGTGTTCATGGTTGTTTTGCTTGTCATGATTGCATCTACGAAAGCTTTTTTATAGTTAAGTTCTCTTGCGTTGTTTTGAATCGCCGTATCCCTTACCCAGCAAGCGATGGCCAAGGCCATTACCAAATCATCATGGTAGCCCTTCATCGCTTGCGGCTTTCCGTTCCTCCAAATAAAAGTCTTCATCTCATTAACTGTTCGTGAAGAATATACGGTAATTAGTTTGTTTCTTATGAATTCTTCTAGTTTGGCAATAATGAGGGGGCGCGTCTTCATGGTGGTGGTAAATCCGGGGACTGCGCTATTCATATATTCTCCTTCGTGCTGCTCTACAAACTCGTGAGTCGACTTGATCGAATAATAAAGATTCGGGTATTGGTACTCGGTTAACTTATCTAAAACAGAATAACCAATATTGTTGTTTTCTACGACGACCATACAAGTACCATACTCTCTTCCAACTTGATTGATCATATTTGCATACATGTCTAACGTTGGCTTGCCTTGGTATTCCCCTACTACCTCCAGAGTCTCAAGCTTTACAATATGAAAAGTAGAATAATCGGCACCATCGCCACGAGCAACATCTGCAACCATTAAATAATTACAAGTGGGATCAAATTCTTCCCAAATCCAAAAATTGCGATCGAATGCTGTTCTGTGTTTTGGCTCCCTGATCGTAGTTGAAAGCCACTCCATGCATTCCGAATCGATAACGGTCTCGCCGGATGTATTGAAGTTACATTCAAGCTCTTGTGCGATTTGGCGTTTGGACATGTTTCGGGTTTCTTTTTTATACCACTCTCCATCGCGATCTGGGTGTACTTCCCACGGCAATGTTGTGAGATTAAAGTTGTTTAGACCACCTTCTGCATCTGTGCAAGTTTTGTGGAACCAGTTTCCAACTCCGTTTGGCGTTGACAGGGCAATGCATCGACCGCCTGTGGAAAGTGTAGGGTAAAGACCCGTCCACAATTCTTCGAGGCCTTCGATGTGGGCCGCCTCGTCGAGAACCAATAAAGAAAGTGCCTCAGAACGTCCCGCATCTCCAGATGTGGAGGCGGCTTTAATCGATGAGCCATTAGAAAGCTCAAACGAGGTGCGGTTATCAACACTGATTTTTGCTATTCTTAACCAGTCTGGAACATTGCGCATAATGTTTTTAACTTTTTTAACCAAGTTTCCGGCAGTCGCAAATTTTGTAGCCATAACAAGAATGGCTTTATCACGATGAAACAGCATCATCCACACAATGTATCCCGCCGTTATGGTGGATATTCCAAGTTGCCGAGCTTTCAATATCACATTAAATCGATAATCATTAAAGTCTCTTAGAAGGGTGTCTTGAAACTCATATGTATCAAAAAGGATCAGCCCATGCATCGGGTGAGATATGCGCGCATAATTGTTTAAAAAGTAAGACGGGTCTTTGCCACACTTAAGTATTTCTTTTACTTGTTGTTTTTTGTCTAATTGAAAATTCATACATCTTTCAAGGCCAATATCACTTCTTCTCGATTAGCAAGATCTCCCTCACCATCAAGCACAATCATCTCTTCCATCCCATCCGTGTGCATCATATCAATAAGTTCTGCGTCTGACATATTTTCAAACCCATGAGGATCTAAGGCGTTATAAAGCTCGCCTTCATCTTCCATATCACGATATTCACCCTCTACCACTTCTTCATCTTCATCATCACGCTGGCCGGGGACACCAGAAATGGAATGCGTCCCATAAGAAAGGCCGGCCATCTCTATTACCTTACGAAAAGCTTTGTCGGCTACATATTCACGAAGAGGGCCCAAGCTGATCGCTGGGCGCCCTTCGGCGCCTGGATTATAGAGAGTTTCTTCTCCGGGGTAGTCTTCATCGCCTGGAGACGATAATTCGACACCGGGAATCTTTTCGAAAACAGATTGAAATAGCTCAGCCACCGTTTCAGCATCCATGCCTTGGATTAAGGCAGATAGTTGGTCCTCGATATCTGGGCCGGAGTCGTTCTGGAACCCTCGGTATTCGCTTTCTGGAGCGTCATCACCTGGAATTTCCATGGGATAGGTTTTGTTTGTGTCTATGGGGGGAACTTTCGGGGGCTCCGGTGTATCTTTCTCTTGCTCATACCAATCGGGCTTGGGGCCGTCGCCTTTAATATAGTCGATTAGTTCCTGAGCCTTACTTTCTTCTAGCGAGAGCCCCTCTTCTCTCAGGTATTCTTCTATAACAATTCGATAAAGATCGTTGCGAGAAATATTCATCTTTACTTCTTCCGAGTATCGTTTTTAGGGCGGGTACCTATCCCGCCTTGATCCAAGAAAGAACGCCACTTTGTATCAACAGTGTCGGCCGATGGTGCATCAAGGCGCATCTCTTCCGAGAGTTCTCCTACTTTAAAGTGCATCTTGGCCAGCACCCAGGATCTCACGCGAGACGAATTCTCTACGCGAACATCCACCTCGCCTTCTTTCGTAAGCGACACAGTGTTGCCTGTAACCTTTTTATATTCTTTTTTAAGCCAGCCTGAAATGTCAACCAACCGCTGTTCCATCTCTTCCTCAAAGCCGCCGGCATAAACTTCTTTTAATTGAATCTCTGACTGATAACTGAGGCACATCATATCACCGTAAATCTTTACGTTGAAGCCGTCCATGACTCTTTGATCGATGAGGGCATCCCCCTCTTCTCTTCGAAGAACACCGGTGTTTGCCGGCTCATAGTCCTCTCCCAATGCTCCATCGTAAGCGTTTGCGGCCGCTTGCGAGAGTCCTTGAATTATTTCATATACTGTTGCCATTATTTGGTCTCCATCCTTTTTGCCATCTTTCCTCTCTATCTTCAACATAAGTGATATAGCATGAATAGCAGCAATCAAATTTGATCAGACAAACATCATCCATAGATTTCTTTGGAAAATTTCCGCAGACAGGACACGTTTTTAGAGATTCTCTATTAAGTAGTTTTTTTGTAACCTTTATACCATTAACATCGATTTTATCTTTCCATTCACTATTTCGGGAAGATTTGGAATATAGCTCTTTCATTTGAGAAAGGTATTCTTCTTCTTTTTCTTCATCCCACATTGACATAGGGTTTTGTATTGTTTTCTCGCCGTACTTTTCTGAGATTGCTTTTTCTACTGCTGCGATTTTATCGAATTCTTTATCTTTCATCAAATGTCCTATATGCTCCATACGTTGCAGCCATCCCAATGGCTACGCCCCCAACAAACCACCATGTCTTATTTCTGGGAGATGTTTTCTTAAGCGACTTAACAAGCGATTGAATTTCTCGATCTTTCTGCTCAATGAACAGATCGTATTCATTTGTAAGTGCCTGGTGTTCAATCTTCAGGGAACCTATTTCGAATTTATGTTTCTCTTCTAACTTTCTTAATTCGTACTGAATTTTTATATCGCATCCATATGCGGCAATATCATAATCTGAAAGTATTGTGGCAATTGCTTTTTCATCGAACAAAACACCCTCAAAGGGTGCCGGCTCATTATAGTCTAATATTGTAAATTTTGCCGGCTCTGTTGCGTTTGCCGACAAGGATAACATCAATAAAAGTTTAAGGAACATACTCGATACCAAAGGTTGCTTCTATATCTTTAATTAGTTCTTCTCTATCTTGATTGAACTTATTGGTGTATTCTCCCTTTTTATTCTCTCTTATTTGTTCAATCATCTCCAGCGCATCTTCGTAGTCTTCTTCAATTGCAGCGATCGAATCCATATAGTTTTCCATCAGTAATTGCTTTTCTTCTATTTCTTTTTTGTGAATCTCTTTGAGCCCTGCGATCTGAGCCTCGTTAGATTCTACCATTGTCGTATAGGCTGCCTGCATTAAGTGATAATCATATCTTGTTTTTAATACTATCACGGCGGCTAGCAAAACTATTGTAAGTATTTTCCAATTTTTTAATGCAAAATCTAAAATTTGCTTTTTAAGCATTATGCCCTCGTAAGCGAGCAATACCATCAATAACCGTTTGACCACCAATGTAAATTGCAGATATGATTACCCAATCCTCACTGGTAACATGACCTGCAAGGGTAAGTCCGGTGGCTGTGAGCCACACCATAAGCTTTCGCGAAGTTAGTTTCGCTAGCCATGTATCTACAAATGCTTGTGCTTTTGCCATCACCGTTCACCTCCGTTTTTCTTCTTTACGCTCTTAACGCATTTCTCATATTTCTCTTTATCTTCTCGGCCGACTTGTGCGGTACATATCGCCCAAGGGTTATTTTCTTTTTCACCAAGCGTCGTAACGAACTCAACTGAGTCCTCTTCTTCTGGTCACGTATATTCTTCATCCAAGCCGAGGGCTGTTCTTAAATCGTCTTGATTGTTTAAGTACTGGTGCTTTTTCCAAACATCATTTTGTTCTCCTGAAGATAGGTGGGGGAGCACTTTTCTCACGTCATCGATAGTTAAATTTCCGGTGCGGCGACTTCTTCGGGGGCCCGGGTGTAGTCCGAGATGTGGAGTGCCATCGCGACGATACTGCATTTTTCTCCATGTTGGAATTTCATCCAGCTTTTCAAGTTCTTCTCGAATAATCTGTTTAAGTTGTGCTTTAGTAATTTTCATACCTCAAAGTCTTCTTCGGCTGCGGTATCAATTTTAGGAATTGCATCCATCACTATTTCCAAATCAGGGATGGCTATATTGTGAGCTAGAACTGCGCTCACCTTATCATCCAATCCAAGATCCATAAAGAAATTCAGAGCCCTTGCTTGTGTCTCCGAGTCTGCGTCTGGGACCGGTCTTTCTTGGGAAGCGCGGCCGAGGGCCCCCACCTCTCCGGAGCGACCACCGATGTTGCTGACCATACCGCCATCTTCTACTATTATACGTATCTCTTCTTTGATAAGTTTTATAAGTTGGGATTTAGACATTTTCATTATGTATCGCACCCAAATGATATACCATGAGCCTCTTTAAAGTCGGTGATTGCGGCCGCAACTGCCTCTTTGGTGCACGGGCCGCCATACCAAACTTCAAACATTTCTTTAAGTTTTAAGTTTTGTATTTCATTTGGGAGGGCCCCAAGTCCAATTAAAACTTCTGATAATATCTCCCCCAACAATTCAGAATCATCTTCCTCTACCACCGCAAGGGCAGGAGAAATAGAAGTTTTGTTTATAAGTTTGCGCCAAAGTGTTTTTAAACAGCTCATTTAGTGGTTACTCCGAGGCAGGCGATATATCAGGCGTTGAGTCCCCAGTGCCTCCGGCACCAGCGGCGCCGTCGCCACCCATCGATTGCATCATTGCCGTAATCTCAGGAAGCATTTGAACCAACTGCATAATCTGCGGCAAGTACTTGACTACTTGTGCAATCATCGCCGGGTTTTCGTTAAGTTGCTGTTCTGCATGAACTTGTTCCAGCTCTTCCTTAATAAGTTTGCTGAGTTGTGATTTTGTGATTTTCATTTTGGAACTCCTATATTACTAGTCCATTCATACTTAGTATTCATCTTCATATCGATCGGGATCGCCATATAGATCGCGACCCACTTCGTCTGACAGATCTCGATACATCTCTTCTGTGTCGTGGTATACGGTAGTTTCTCCATCTTGGTGCGTTACCAAAATAGCAGGTTTTCCATCGCTAGCGATCTCAACGGATGCCTCGACATTAAACTTGTCAGCTAAGTCTTGTACTTCATCACGCATAAGATCTTCAGGGCTCATGTGTTCTTCGCCAGTATCAATATCGGCAACAGCACGGCCGGGTTCGTATGCTGCTTCGTTTAAATGCTTTCGCCAATTTTCAAATAGTTGTTTCATGTTGCTAATCCATTCATACTTAGTATCGCAATCAATCCGGGCACATTCTTTCGGACGTAAACGCCAGAGAAAAGTGTCTCGCATCGACCGCCGACATAAGCGATTGCAGACTCAATGTTTTTACTGACCTTTGGATCAGCCACCATCTCTTCCGACACAACCAGCACCAACGAGCCTGCAGCAGCCTTACCCTTGGGTGGAGGACATGCAGAACGATTCATGCAGTTATGAAGGATCACCGATCCAAGCTTAGCTGTATTTGGATCTTTTATCATAGTTGAGCCCATGAAGGCACGACCGTCATTGCCCAAACATGTTTCCAAATCCTTGCTGTCGAAAGATTGGATCGGTGAATCCTCGGTGGAGAGCTTTAACACTTGGGCAAGTGACTTAGCAAATTGTGTGTTGGCGACAGGGTACATGCCGAGCATGCCTATTCTGCCGCGAAGTAAGCGTGTGGCTCGTTCATTATCAAGGATAATATGCGGATGCTTAGCTACATCATTAGCCAGTGTCAACGCATTGCGAGCGATTGTGGGGTTGAGATTTTCTTGTGCTGTTGGCCAAGAGACTATGTAAACGACCTGGCCACTCGACTGCACAGAGCGCATGTAACGCTCAAAGACAGGGTGCAGAGCGGTAACACTACTACCGGTACCGCCACCGCCGCCAGCAAGGACGAATAACCAATCAACTTTACCGAGTTTGATACGCAGGGCATCTTCAACAATCGCACCATTTTGACTTAAAACCTCTTTTCCATAGTCTACGTTTTTTCCAATCCCGTCTGAATCGGGAATGAGGACAACGTGATCCTCTTCGACATTCTTTGGAATGTCTTTACCTGTTGAATTAACAAGCAATGTTTTGTTAAAACCAAGCTCGATAAACGCATTGGCCATCTTGTTGCCGCCACCACCAACACCAACAAACCCCACGTTAATTGACGAGGGGGCTGTGTTCTCGGGGAGCAAATCTTCATCAGAGTATTCCATCTGTAATCCGAAGTCCTCAACCATGCCGAAGTCTTCTGCATCTACCTGTTCATGGTAACTGTCTTTCTCTTGTGCAAACGCAGGAGGTGGTTCTGCGGGAGGTAGAAAATCAAATTCGTTTTTATCGTCGTTTTCGCCTGACATGGAGGGGCTCCTATTGGTTGACTCTTGCGTATCCTGATTTTTTCTCAATTACGATTTGCATGTCAACACAGTCTTTGAGCGAATCAAGGTGTGAGATCAACAAAACGTTCTTAAAATACACTTTAATTAGTTCCAAGATCCTAATAAAACCCTCCATATTTTCTTCGTCGAGTGCAGTGCCCGGCTCATCGAGGATAAATAAATCGCTCTTAGGTAGTGACGAAACACTCAAAAGAGCCAAACGGAGCGCCATCGCACATAAAGTTTTCTCTGCTCCGGAGGCCATTTCAATGGGTCGTGGCTCATGTCGGGGATGCTTAATAAAGATATCAAACTTCTTCCCAGAGTCCTCAAAAAAGATTTCGAAATCAACTATATTTGCTAAGACTTTCGCAATCTCCTGATTGATAACGGGGAGCTTACGTTTAATAATATCGTAAGCAATACCAGATGTATGCATGCAGCGCATATAAAGATCATAGGCTGAGTATTCCTCCTGTAAATTTATATACTCTTGCTTTTGCTCGCGGATGGTTTCCACCCTTTGTTCCATGGATCCCACATCTTTATAAAACCCTAGTGTCTGCTCCTGGCATGCTACATATTTCGAGCTTGTCGTTTCGAGCTTGACATGGCATGCATCAAGCTCTGTTGTAAACTCTTCAAAGTTTTCAATGGCTTCCTTGTTTTCTTCGTATTGATTCTTTTTGTCTTCCAACTCTCTCAGTTCATATCCAAGCCGTTCTATTGAAGCTTGGTTCTTTTCCAAAGAAAGATTAAGATCTGCGATTTCGTTTGTTGTTGTCAACCTCTTTTGAGTTACTTTCTGATATTTTTCGACTTGCTCAGTGACAAGGGCCGGCCGCAGACTTTGAATCTTCTTATCCAAAGTGTTGAATGTTTCCTGGGTTTCTTTCTGCTCTTTTTCTACGTGAGGGAGATTGGCAACGGCCACATTAGCATCGCGAATAAATTTACATTGCGGATAATCAGCTCCGCAGGGGATCCCCTCCAATAACTTTGCCTTTCTTTCAATATCTTCTATTTGTTGTAGGCATGCTTCTATTATAGACGCACTGGCATGCTTTTCTTGTCGGAGACCTTCGATGGCTCCCTGTTGCTCGGTGAGCGCTGCGATGTTTATTTTGCCCAGATATTCTTCGATTTTTTCAGACATGGCGCGCTTCACGCTTAGATCCGCGCTATATTGTTTGTTTTCGCTCTCTAGAGAAACAATCTGAATTTGCTTTTTGCGAATCTCTCGTTTGGTATCTACTACGTTGATGACATCTTCCGGAATTGCTTCGATGCTGTTCTTTAGCTCCTCACATATTTGAGTTACCTGCTCTAATTCCATGCGTAACTCTTCACACTCCTGTTCGTGAATATTCAATTCGCTTTTTTTAGTCTTAAGATCGGCAGCTGCTTCTTCAATTTCTTCGTCATAATTACGAGCCTCCAAGCGCTTAAGTGCGCCTTTAAGATCGGTACTATCTTCTTTGGCTACTTTGAACTTCTTTTCAAAAATCTCCAAATCCAAAAATTTGGCGATAATCTCCTTCCGGCGAGTCGAACCTTCATCAATAAAAGATAGGGCGCCATGCTGGGACGCCATGGATGAAATCAAGAAGTCATCGCTAGCGCCAAAATGGCGACGAATATTGGTGTCGGTTAGCGGTCGACTCAGCCCATTTAGGGATATTGTATCGCCGGAAACCTGATCGTAAACCTCAAAGTTAAGATCTGTTTTAGCCTCTAACGTCTCTTCACCTTTAAGGCGCTTGATGTATTTCTCTGCTGTTCTTTCGATGGTATAGGTCAAGTGCCCCACATCGATGGTTAGTTTTCCGCGGCACGATTCCTTATTCTGGTTAATAACATTGAGATTCTTACGCTCATTTTTCGAGGTTGTATTAAAAAGAGTCCAAAGCACAGCATCAATAATACTGCTCTTCCCAGAATAGTTCTTCCCAAAGATCCCTGTAATCCCATTAAGGTCGTCAAAGCTGACATTGTTACCTTCTCCATAATTAAATAGATTATCAAACTCGAAGTTGGCCAATTTCCAATTAACGTTTCGGGAGATATCATTTTCATCCTCAACCAGCTTCTTATATTTGCGGTTAAGTTCTAAGATCCTTTCCATGGTCGATGCATCGACTTGATATTCTTTCAAATATTCGTCAATTAACTCTTCTTGAATATTTATATCTCGCAAATTTTCGGTCTTTAGCGTGTCAGTGATCTCCGACACATCTCCACGCTCACCAGCAGCACGATTAAGGAATGTTACCGCCTCGGGCTTAAAGCGATGTTTGGCAATATCCATTGCGCGTTTCATCACGTCGAGCGGCAGATTATTATTGCTTACGATTCGAAGTCTCGCGCCCTCTGGGACATTCGCTCCCTTGGGCATGCGGCCTTTCGGCGTGAGTTCCAGCGTAATGAACGGCTTTGGATTCTTGAACACAATCGGCTCGACGTCCCAATCGTCCTTTGTTTGAATATCCCAAATAAGAATACCCTTGTCGTTGGATTCTCCATGGTTCTGTTGTACAGTGCTGCCGGCATACCAGATACGACCAGCCTTGTCAAGAATTTGACGACGATGAATATCACCAAGCATTGCAAAATCAAATCCATCAAAAATCTCCATCGTATCTTCGCCATTAAGCATGACCCAACCAACATCTGTCTTGCAGTTGCTGATTGACCCATGATAAAGGGCAATGTTGATCTTATTTGAATTAGTCGGCTTGATCCAATTTTCACGATCAAAGACCGATAAAACATTCAAACACGCCTTATCACTGATATTGGTTTCGCCGGACTCTTTCAGTAAATGAAGGTTCGGGTGTTTGAGTGCATTAAAAATTGGTGTCAAAGCATCTTGGCGGCTACTGTTCTTTAAGTTGCCGTCATGATTGCCTAAAATAGCATACGTCGGCGCTATGTTCGCAAGATTCTCAAAGAACTGCGAGCACATATCCACGTACTCTGGTGAGATCTGCGTCTTTGTATGCGCGATGTCTCCGCAATGAACGATGCAATCGACCTTCTCTTCTCGCAGCTTTTCATATAGCTGTTCGAAAATTACTCGATACTCGTAATGATATTTTAAATTTTTAATGTGAGTATCGCTAATATGAGCAAACTTCACATATCCTCCTTAGACAAGTGCCCCTATTAACAGTATAGCACTGTCAACAGAGGCAGTCAAATAAAATCTTATAGTGGCAAGCCAAGCACTCCGTGCATCAGTATTGGCACCACAAACATACCGAAATAAAACCCAACTTCGAAAATCAAAGCCTTCATAATGGTATCTACAATAAAAAACATTTTGCCCTCACATTATTACTATAACATGTGCGTGTCAACTATGCAAGTCTTTTCTTTCGACTTTTATACTCTTTCCAAGTAAACTTCTTATTGGGGGTGATGTCTACAGTGTGCTGCGTTGTCGCTGTGGCATCTGCTTCTCGTTCTGGGTTTCCCATATCGTGCACTTCTCTCTCTTCCGCGCTCAAGAATTGATTGAAAAATGCCCAGTTGTAATAATCCTTAACGGTCATTCCGTTTTCTGGCAAAACATAATCTGGATCTAGTGCTCCTGGATCAAGCATTAATATTTTAGATTCAAGGCCGCTAGCTGCCATTCTTTTGACATGGGGGAAAATGCGCTCGCCGACTTTCGGGTGGCCCTTCTCGTATCGACCAAAAAGTGTGGTAGACGCGTCCACCATCTGAGATTGAGAAAAATCGGAGAAAAACGTTTTTAAATTTTCATCCGGATCTCCAACTTCGGGAGGACCTTCGTCTCCCATCTCCGGAATCTCATCGAGATTGGGAACTCCAAATGCTGGCTTCCCGTTCTTTTTATCTATGTACACTCGCTGAATAACTGAATAACTTGCCGGCAACACTGATGTTCCACCTCTGCCTTCTTCTCCTGGAAACTGCATCATTGTCTCACCCCCAACTCCCCATCGAAAGGCGGCTGGGTTGTTCATATAAGTTTCAAGCTCTATTTTCTTCTGAGCCATCGATTCACGCTTAGCTTTGTTGATGGCTTGTTTTTCGATGCGATCTTTTTTTAATCCAGCTTCGTGTTCTGCTGAAGCCAAATACGTGGGGACACCTATGCCGGCTAGCGCGGCTCCGGTACCAAGGCCAAAGGCATTCTGTCGAGCAGATTTGCCTAGGCGCTTAAGAAAGGAATCTTTCTCTGCTTCAGTTAAGTTAACGTCGAGCTTATCAAGTTCTTCAGCGATATACAAATCCAACAGGCGCAGTTGCACCTCTTCTAAGACAATCTGCCGAAGTCTGGATTCGGTGATCTGCATTATATTTGCTCGCTTAGTACTGCTTCAAATTCTTCTTTGATAATGTTCTGCAAATCTTGATTTTGTATTGTTTCTTTGAGTCCGCGCATTTTGCTAAGGAACCCTGACTTGACCTCATTTGAAAGCCTGTCTCTGATTGCTTGTGGGGCAGGGCGGTCCAGACCATATTCAATCGCGAATCGCAATTTTTCTGCTTGTTCTCTGAGCACTTTTCGGGGTTCGTCGTAGTTGTCGAAGCCGTCTATGTACATGTCAACCGGCATTCTCTGGTACGGGCCTCCCCGAGTAGAGCCGTGCACTATCTCATCCGAAAGTTCATTAACCTTCTTAATTATATGGTCGACTCGATCATTTGTATATCTTAAGTTTTCGGAATACTCAGATCCTCGACCTTCGCTCATTGGT
>Ga0080013_1000376_pt1 | contig 63351 bp, 49 predicted proteins | sample ETNvirenome_6_85_FD_69236 | JGI IMG/M metagenome (GOLD analysis project Ga0080013, IMG submission 69236) | Marine viral communities from the Pacific Ocean - ETNP_6_85 (SPADES assembly) (version 2) | ecosystem: Environmental > Aquatic > Marine > Oceanic | place: Pacific Ocean | collected 2013-06-19 | reverse complement strand
AATATGATATTATTTTTATTGATGGCTCACATTTATGCGAAGATGTAGAAAATGATTTGAAACATTCATTAGGATGCTTAAAGGAAGGGGGCACAATTGTGATGCATGACTGCAATCCTCCGAATAAATATTATCAGGAACGAATCCATAACCCCACGAAAGCTCCTGGCTGGACAGGGGATACATGGAAGACGTTTGTTAAATTTCGTGCCACTAGAGAAGATTTGGAAATGTATGTAGTGGATACTGATTTTGGTTGTGGTGTTGTTCGGGTTGGGCAACAAGAAATTCTTGATCTTGATCTTGAAGATGATTTATATTATGATAATTTTGAAGAGAACAAGAATGAATGGTTAAACTTAATAACTATTGATGATTTTAAGAGGTTAACTTCCTAATGATTCATATAATCACAAATCACCATAAAACTATAAAATGGCTAGATTTACAGTCTAAATATTTAAAAGAAAATACAGTTCACAATTATAAAGTTTATTGTGGCATTTCAGAGATGCCTAAAGAATTAAATTTAGACGAATTATGCGCGGGTAATACAGCATTAAAAGAGTATAATTTTGATAGTCTTGAAAGTGTTAAGAATAACCATGCCTATAAGATGAATTATCTGTCAGGCTTAATTGACGTAGCTGAAGAAAAAGAGAACGATTTGCTTGTTTTCTTAGACCCTGATGCTTTTCCTGTCCATTGTGGATGGGATGATTTTATTACAAAATGTTTAAAGGAATATCCAGCGGTGGCTATTAGCCGCGAGGAGAATATAGAGCCGCTTCTTACAGATGATCAAAAACCTTATCCTCATGCTTCTTTTTTTGCTACAACGCTGGGTTTTTGGAAAAATAATAATTTGTCTTGGGATTTGGACCCAGCTCAGGGCGCATCCTGTGCGGGTGTTTTATTAAAGAAATGGTTTGATGAGAGTGGGCATAAATGGGCTAGATTGTTGAGAACAAATTGTTTTAATTTACATCCTTTGAATTATGGAATTTATGGAGATTTGATTTATCATCACGGCTCAGGAAACAGACCTATCTATGACTCAGTTGATATCTGGGCACGCCCAGAGTTATCTCGAAAATATGGTGTATCTTTGGACCTGTATCACCCCGAACTATTGAAGTTCAATCAAAAAATATCTGATATAGTATTTGAAGGGATAAAGAATGATCCCAGGTTTATTCGGGTGTATTTTGCTGGGCGCGAGTAGGTATTATGTTTATCGCTGAAGACACTTATATACAGTTCGCACAAGATGAAAATGCTCAATATTTAGCCCGTGAGCCGTTTCCTCATGTAATCATAGACAATTTTTTTGATGCAAAGGCTTTAGATGGTTTATATGAAAATTTTCCTAGCGAAGAAGATCTTCCATGGATTAAATATGATAATCCTTTAGAAAGAAAATTGGCATTTAACGACATTAGTTTGTTGGGAGACGAATACAAAGCTATTTTCGAAGGGCTAAACGGAAAAAAATTTCTAACATTCTTAGAAAAATTAACAGGATTTGATAATATTATAGCAGACCAAGAATTAATAGGAGGGGGTTTGCATCAGATTAAGAAAGGGGGGAAACTTGATATTCATGCCGATTTTAACATTCATTATAAGACTAAAGATAGAAGATGTCTTAATTTGATACTTTTTTTGAACAAAAATTGGGAGGAAGAATATGGAGGTCATCTAGAGTTGTGGGATCGTCAGATGATAAAGTGCCGTAAGAAAATACTTCCTATTTTTAATCGGGCTGTTATTTTTAGTACAGACGAGACTTCCTATCATGGACACCCTAATCCTCTTGAGTGCCCCGAAGATTGGACGAGAAAATCCTTGGCTCTTTACTATTATGTAAAGAATGATGATAAACGAGTAAGTCATTCTACGAAATATATGAAAAGACCAGAAGATCCCGAAGATGAAAAGTTGGAGGAATTTCGTAAACAAAGATTAATTCCAAAAGAAAGGAGAAAAGTATGAAATGCTTAATATTTGGAACGGGCAAGGTGTCCGCGCATCTGTTGGTGGATGCGGATTATATCACAGTTCCTCATTCTGCATGTGATATCGCGGATATAGCGAGCATTAGGGACTATATTAAGAAATATGATCCCGATGTAGTGATTAATTGTGCGGCTAAAACCAATTTGGAATATTGTCAAGAAAATAAGGAGGAATCTTATCGCACGAATACGTTGGGGGTTATTAATCTTCTTCATTCGTGTTCTCAAGGGAATATTAAGTTCGTCCACATCAGTAGTGGATGTCTGTTTGATGGTAATGAGGCGGTTTCGACTGAGGAAAGCATTCCCACCCCGGCAGCTTGGTATACTTACACAAAGGCGTGGGCAGATGCATATATTGAGAATTATGGCTATGATAATTATTTAATTTTACGCCCACGACAGATGATTTCTGCTATTGAACATCCTACAAATATGTTGACAAAATTTTCTAAATATGGAGTGATCCATGCCCATAAAGAACTGAATTCTCTTACGTGCGTTGAAGATTTTTCGGAAATGATGCGACACCTGTTGCATGTTGGGGCAACTGGTACATTTAATTGCTGTAACGAGGATTTGGTGACTCCTTATGAGATCGCGGTAGGGGTGAGAGATTACATCGAATCCTCCCTAGAGGTTCATGAGGCTGATTATGAATATACGCTTACTTTACAGCCTAATCGTAGAGTTAATACGATTTTGAGCAATGAAAAGTTGAAAAATACAGGCTATATTCCGCGCACTGCACAAGATGCTTTAAAGTGGTGTTTGCAAAATTATAGGAAACAGTTGTGATAAAAAGCCTTTGTTGACAAATGCAAGGACATTTAAATTATTTAAGGAGCGGAAAAGATGGATAGTTTAGCTTTAGTTGTTAATACTCACTCTTCTTATAGTGATTTGTGGGAAATATTTTTTGATCAGTTAAAAGAGCACTTTTCTGATGTAAAAACTTATATTTTTTCAGATAAGGGAGAATTTGATTCCGAATATGAAGTACGCTATTATGATGACGGGCAAAATTTTCGAAGTCAATTTCTATCTTGTATTGAAAGAGTTGAAGAAGAATATTGTATTTTTATTTCGGAGGATTATTTCTTATATGACTCCCCAAATGAAAAGTTATTAGAAAAATACATGAACGTTTTGGGCGAATATCAATATTTGTCTTTCATCAGGCTTCTAAGAGGTATGAGTTTTGGGGAGCCGAACTTTAAAGATCATGGGGACTTATATGAATTATCTAATTCGCTTCCGTATTTTTATTCACAAAGTGCGGCTTTGTGGAAGACGAGGCATTTAGAGGCTATTTTTCTTAATGGACCAGATTTGCACATCGCTGGAATGGATGAAAGCCAACAATTTGAAATAGCAGCCAACAAAGTGTGCCAGAGATTGGATTTGAGAGGCTTATATTGCCATCATGGGGAGCCCAAAAGAGGTATTTATCATTATGATAGTGTCGTTTTCCCCCATATTGCCACGGCTGTGGTAAAGGGTAAGTGGAATTTGTCAGAATACAAAGAAGAATTGGCTCCTTTGCTTGAAAAACACAGTATTGATACATCTATTAGGGGAGTGTGTTAAGTGTTGATTCTAGAAGATTTGTCAGCAGAAGTCCCAGATACCAATGCATATCATTGGAATTTAAAACAATTTTCCAAAGATGACGGTAAAAATGTTTTGGCGTATGGGTATAACTCGACAGTAAACGAGGAAATTTTTGAAAAGTGTTCAGAATATGAAAGAAAAGCACTTTTTAATAATTGGACTCCTTGTGAGTTTTCTCAAAAAGAGCCCCAACCCGGATTGAGTGCTCTAGAATACGAGAAAGGATATGATATTGTTTATTCTATTTGCCCGTACACAAACAGGTGGCTAAATGAAAAAAGTCTTGGTAGGGAATATAGGACAATATTTTATCCTTTTAATCAGGGGCTGGTTCCCTCCGAAAGAGAAAAAGAATATGATGTTATTTATCATGGCGGCATTCACGGTCAAGAACACATAGATGCTATGTCGGCTATGTTGAGTTTTAATTATCGCTACTGCACAATGACGCACCACATTAACAGTTTGACACAATTTTTTCTCCCGTATGCAACAAATACAAATCTTGATTTTCAAGAAAAAATTAATCTGATTGCAAAAACGAAGATTTCTATTTGTTTTAATCTGGTGCATATATCGCCGAAACACATTCCAGCCATTAAGTCATATGACGGGTGGGAAAAGAATGAAGCTTTTCAAGAAGTTAATGGACAGAATGTTAAACCACAATTTAAAACGAGAATGCACGAAGCAGCTATCTCTAAAACGTTGAATTTGGTCTACCGGGATAGGTGGAATATAGCCGAGGACTACTATAAGCCAGATGAAGAGTTTATTTACTTTGACAATGTAAAAGATTTGCGACAAAAAATCAGAGACATTACGAGTGATTGGGACAACTATTCTGAAATCGTAGAAAATGCGTACGAAAAGAGTATGAACTATACTGTAGAAAACTTCATTAATCACATTAGAGAGGATATTAAAAAATGAATAAACGCAAATATTTGCCAACTTTTAGTGAGCTAATCGACCGATTGTCAATTATTCAATTGAAAGAGGTTTTTATACCGGACCACAAAGAAGAGTATGCCCAAGAAATAAGGGACATTCTTCACGATATTGATGCTCTTTTACCGGAATTGGAAAGTATTGATGCGGAAATGATTCGGGCAATTGTCGTCCTTTCGCAGATGAACCTTCATATCTGGCACAACGAGTCGAATTATCGAAAAGGAATTAAGGATGGAAATGATCTTGAATTAACGCACGGCTTAAACGGTATTCGCAATACAGCTAAAAACAAAATTCAAGAAAGTGCTGGAGGCAGAAAAGATTACAAAATTGATTGTCTTGCGGCAGATTTTAAAGATTGGGAGATTAGCTGGTAAATGAAGGTTTTGGTGATCGGCGATAGTTGTACGGATGAATATATTTATGGCAAATGCGAGCGCATGTGTCCAGACGCGCCTGTACCAGTATTTGTTCCTTTATACCAGAAGGAAAACAAAGGTATGGCTGGAAATGTTTATCAGAATTTGGTAGCATTAGGGTTGCCTGCCGTGCTAAAGACGAACAACAATGCTGTCGTTAAGACTAGATATGTAGACGAAAAAACAAATCATATGTTTTTGAGGATTGACTCTGGAGAGGAAAAAATCAGCAGAATAACAGATTTAACTGCTGATTTTCTGCAAGAATTCGGCGCTGTAGTGGTATCAGATTACAATAAGGGATTTTTAAGTCGAGAAGATATCCGCTTTATTTGTGAAAATCATTCATTGGTTTTTGTAGATACAAAAAAGATTATTGATGATTTCTGCCGACATTGTTCATATCTTAAAATTAATCAAGAGGAACATAAAAAATCCTTTGAGGACATTAAAAATCATTCAGAAGGCTGGATAACAGAAAAATTGATTGTTACTCTCGGTTCTAGGGGGTGTCTTCACAAGGGGGTATATTATTCGGTGGGCAAAGTTGAAATAAAAGACACTTCAGGAGCGGGCGATACTTTCTTGGCTGGCTTGGTTTATGAATATTTAGCATCCAGCGATATTGGTAAAGCTATAGAGTTTGCTAATAAGTGTGCCACAAAGGTTGTGCAGATGAAAGGGGTGAATATAGTAAATGACGTTTGAAGAATATTATAAATACTATCTGTCTCTGCATCAAAATAAGTATTGTAGAAGGCTACACTTTATAGGGCAATGCACAACATTGTTTTTTGTTCTGTATTGCCTGATGAACAATTTGTTGTTTCTGTTTTTGGCACCATTTATTGTCTATCCGTTTGCTTGGACGGGTCATTTTGTTTTTGAAAAAAACAAGCCAGCAGCTTTCAAAAATCCATTATGGGCTAAAGCTTGTGATTGGGCTATGTTTAAGGATATGTTAATGGGGCGGATCAAATGGTAGTCTGGACTAATGGATGTTTCGATATTTTACACAGAGGTCATATCGAGATGCTTCAGTATGCCCGCTCTCTGGGTAATTATCTCGTTGTAGGTCTTGATTCCGATGAGCGCGTCAGGGCGAACAAAGGAGTAACCAGACCATTCAATACTTTTAAAGATCGTGCATTTGTGTTGGGGGCACTTGGGTGTGTTGACTTGGCTGTTAGTTTTGATAGTGATAAAAAACTGATCTCTATTATAAAATCTTTGAAACCGAATATCATGGTTGTCGGTTCTGATTGGAGAGGCAAAGATGTAATTGGTCAGGAATATGCTGGTGAAGTTAGGTTTTTTGAACGTGTTGGCGACTATTCAACAACAAAAATAATTGGAAAATGTTGCGAATAGTTGGCGAATAGGTTATAATACAGGTAGAAAGAGAGGAATAATGAAAGGGTGTCGTGGGTGTGGAGCTTCTGTCTTCACAAAAGTATTAGATTTGGGGAAGCAGCCTTGGTGCAATGATTTCTTAAAGTATGAAGATCTTGGCAAGGAAAAATTATATCCTCTTTGTATGATTCACTGTGATGAATGCGGTTTGTTGCAATTAAATCATACTGTGTCTAAAGAGGTGATGTTTGCTGACCATCAATATTTGTCTGGCATGACAAGAACTTTGGTCAAACATTTTTATAATATTGCAAAAGAAAACAAGGAACAGTTCAAGCTTCAGGAAAATGATTTGATAGTTGATATTGGCGGCAATGATGGTAGCCAACTTTTACAATACAAAAAGCTCGGCTTAGATAACGTTTTGAATATTGAATCGGCTGCAAATATATGTGAAATTTCTGAGCAGGTGGGTATTCTTACTCTCAATGCGTTCTTTAATAAGACGGTTGCACAATCCAAATTTAATAAGGGCTCTGCACGTCTGATCAATGCCTCGGGAGTCTTTTTTCACTTGGAAGAGCTTCATAGCGTCATCGAGGGCATTAAATATATTCTCAGCCAAGATGGTGTTTTTATCGTTCAGTTTATGTATGCTGGGGCGATGATAGAGAATCATAATTTTGATACGATCTATCATGAGCACTTGTGCTATTACACGCTTAGAAGCCTAATGAATTTGCTTCGACCATATGGTCTTGAAGTCTTTGACGCATACCACTCAGACATTCATAGTGGCTCAATTATTGCGAAGATTACCCACACAGATGGCGACCTTAACGAAAAGACAGAAAGGTTTGCTCTGGTTCTCGGACAAGATATGAAATATACGCTTGAGGAATTTCTATCTTTTGCAAAAGCAGTCGAAGGTAAGAAAAATAATCTACGGGACTTGCTTATCCATTTAAAGAGTGAGGGCAAGAAAGTGTATGCTTACGGGGCGCCAGCTAAGGGCAATACTCTGTTGAACTATTTTGGTATAACTAAAGATTTGGTGGCAAAAGCAGTTGAGATTAATGAGCTAAAGATAGGCAATTATCTTCCGCAGTCTCATATCCCCATCACGAAAGAAAGCAAGTCTGATTTGCCAGATTACTATTTGTTACTGTCACACAATTTTGCTAAAGAGATTATCGCGAAAAACCAAGATATTATGGAAAAAGGAGTTAAGTTCATTCTGCCTTTTCCTGAAGTGGAAATTGTGGGTGCACAATGAAATATAAGCAGACAATATCTAATAATACTGGCGTTAAAAAGAACGAATTCCTTCCGGGTTATTCTTACGAAGACGGGATACGGTTTGATGTAGAGGATCCTGTCAACGAAATGATGGAGATAATGGCTCGGTTTTTGATTGAATATCTCAGTGATGGGGCTAAAGTTTTAGATATTGGTGCTGGCTCTGGGGCTTTGAAGCACTACATGGCACAATTGAACCCATCGATAGATATAATTACACTCGATGGAAATCCAGATACGAAATTAAGCCCTTTTATAGATAAAGATAAGCATTTTATTGTTAGGACGGATAAAGAATACAAGATTGTAGATGAAACGGGAAATTGTGTTAAATTCGATCTAATTGTTAGTTTTGAACATTTAGAACATATTCAAGAAGAAAATTTTGAACAATTTTTAAATAATATTTTAAATCACTCTTGTGAAAAAACAGTTTTCTTTGCGACAGCAGCCAAGTGGGAACATGAAGGGGAAAATGAAAAACACGTTCATTGCAATGTAAAAACAAGCGACGAATGGGCATCTTATTTTAAAGATTTTTTGAATAAAAACTCACGGGCACCCATCGGATATGTTTGTGACCTGAAAAAGTATGCGGATGTTGTAAGAGAAAATTTGCTGCAAACGTTGCCGCACGCACGACCCATCGGAGGGTCGGAGAGACCCTGGCGCCACAGCGGGATGCCCAGCGCGGAGATGAGACCCGCACCCGCTCCTGCGATATTGCATGAGATGTATGATTATTTTTTTTGCTCTCCCTTCGCTCTTTTAGACGAAGAGGGGTGGGCATGGGGAGGTCCAGATCAATCTGGTTATGGAGGTTGGGGACATAGACTTTTCGAGTCAACCATAATATTTTTATCAGGATACAAAATATGAATGTTTTAGTTACTGGTGCAACGGGATTTCTTGGCACACACTTGGTAAAGAAGCTCAAAGATAAGGGATTTGAGGTTTATATATCCAATACCAAAATGGCTAATCTTGAAAAGATTGAGAATTTAATCCAAGAGTTTTCATCAGTTAAATTTGGCTATATCTATCACTTGGCAGCAGTAACAAAGGCAGGAGACTATTGTCTGAGTCATAAAGCGGATCAGTGGCTTAAAAATCAGACGATCAATACAAATATGCTTCAATATTGGAAAGATTATCAGCCTCAAGCTAAAATGATTTGCATGGGGACGAGTTGTTCATATGCTCCTGCTATGCCAATGCGCGAGGACAATTATCTCTTGGGGCGACCAGAGTCAAGTCTCTATACTTATGCGATGACAAAGAGGATGCTTTTGTTGGGTCTTCAAGCTATTGAGCACCAGTATGGGCTGAAGTGGCTTTATTTTATACCTTCAACACTTTATGGACCGGGTTTTGAGTTGGATGATAATCATTTTATTTTTGATTTTATTAGGAATTGTTATAATGCTAAGTACAATGAGGAGCAGTTTGTTGTGTGGGGGGACGGCGAGCAACGTCGGGAGTTAATCTATGTAGGAGACGCAGTGGACGCAATGATTCGCCTTCGGGCGCACAAAAATCAAATCTTTAATCTGGGATCGGGGCAAGATTATACAATTAATGAATTTGCACAGAAAGTTTGTGAAATCTATGATTATGATTATAAGCTGGTTCGGCACGATATGACCAAATATGTGGGGGTCAGGGAGAAGAAGATTGACACAACTAAGGTCTTAAAGCACATTGATGAGAAAGATTTTTTGAAAATGCCTCTTGAAGAGGGTCTGGGAGCATCTGTGGAATATTTTAAAGAAAAGTATCGAAGGAGAAACAAATGAAAGTTTTAATTACAGGGGCAGCGGGTTACATTGGTAGTGAACTAATCGCCCATCTTATCAACGAATATAAGGTCACGGCACTGGACAACATGATGTACGATCGAACTTCTTTGTTGCGATATGCGGCTCATCCTAATTTTACTTTCGTTGAGGGCGACGTAAGGAACACGAAAGCTCTCTTAAGGTTGGTGGCTGAACATGATATTATCATTCCATTGGCAGCTTTAGTGGGCTTTCCGCTTTGCGATAAAGACCCGCGAGGAGCATCAGAAATTAACTTTGCAGCCAATCGCCTTATAGCTGGTTCTAAGTCTCCTGACCAAGTGTTGATTTATCCTTGTACAAATTCGGGATATGGTGTGGCTAAGGACGGTGTTTGTACTGAAGAATCCCCTCTCAACCCGGTTTCACTTTACGGGAAGACAAAAGTACAAGCAGAGCAAGTTTATCGTGATACACCCGGCTGTACGACTTTTCGGCTTGCCACCGTGTTCGGACCTTCTTCGCGCATGAGGTCGGACTTGTTGGTAAACAATTTTGTGTGGAGAGCCTTACAGGATCGATTGATTGTTCTTTATGAGTGCGGATTCATGAGAAATTATGTCCATCTTCAGGATGTATGTCGGGCATTTAAATTTGTAATTGATAATTGGGATTCCTGCAAAGATGAAACATACAATCTTGGGAACGACTCTCTTAATATGAACAAACTTCAATTGGCTGAACAGATCGCACAGCATTTGCCTTTGGAAATTATCCGTGCAGAATTCACAAGTGACCCTGATGTGCGAGATTATATCGTGAGTAGTGAAAAAATGTATAAGGAGGGTTTCATATGTCAGTACAATTTACACATGGGTATTCGTCAATTGATTAAGACTTATGCTATGATTGGTGAGCCTTGGTATGGAAACTATTAATATGGTTTATGTATTTGACATTGATGGTACAATCTGTTATAATACAGGAGAAAAGTATGATATGGCAAAACCATATGTTAATAGGATTAAGAGAGTGAACGAGTTGTATGATCAGGGACATACAATAATATTTCAAACAGCAAGAGGTATGGGGAGAAGTGGGAATTCAACGGCTTATGCCTATACCGCTTTTGAAGAAAAGACTAAAAAACAATTACGAGAATGGGGTGTCAAATATCACCGTCTTTTTCTTGGAAAGCCAGCGGGCGATATTTATGTTGATGATAAAGGAATAAAAGATGAACACTTCTTTGGAAATTAAATTTGTCCCAAAAGGCTGGGGTTTTGAAAAATGGATTGTTAACTGTGAAGAATATTGTGGAAAACTTTTGTATTTTGTGAAAGGAAAGAAATGTTCATGGCATTACCACAAACTTAAAGACGAAGTTTTCTACGTCCAGTCTGGAAAAATACGTGTCATTTATTCAGATGGGGACGAAATGTATCGCAAAGGACATCTCGTGGCGAATGAAACAATACTATACCCTGGAGATAATTTTCATGTCTACCGGGGTCTAAGACATCAAATGATAGCTCTTGAGGACACAGAGCTTTTTGAATTCTCCACTCAGCATTTTGATTCAGATAGCTATAGAATCGAGAAAGGGGATTAGTAAGATGGTTACATTTGACAACTTAGATTTGACAGATAGATATAATTTGATTAAAAGTTTACCAAAACATTATCGGGTCGGTGTCGAAATAGGAGTATGGCAAGGATGGTATACGGAGTATCTCATAAAAGACACTAATATGCACATATTTGGAATTGATCCCTTTTGTGAAACTGATAGTTATTCTAGCCCTGAGAAATGGGATATTGATAAAAACAAAGATGATTTTGATCCGTTTAATTTGGGAAACGATGGTTTTGTTTATCCAGAGGCGCGCTATATGGTAACGATAAATAGGATGAATAAGGTATGTGGTAAGAATAATAGGCTTACCATTATTCGAGACTATTCCTATAATGTGAAATACTTTTTTGATGGTGGCGACCTTGATTTTGTCTATATTGATGGAGAACATACATACGATGCTGTCCGACAGGATATGGATGACTGGTGGTCAAAAATAAAAATTGGTGGTATCTTGGCTGGTCATGATTACCATGATACGCAGCCGGGTACTGTCCAAGCTGTTGATGAATTTGTGAAAAAGTTCAATTTAGAATTTAAACTTACCGGAACAAATGAGGAAAAAGGCGATGCCGGTGTCCCTAGCTGGGTAATTACTAAAACGAAGGAACATGAAGAATGAAACTTGTAGTCATTACAGGGTGTTGTGGCTTTATCGGTAGCCATATTACCGCCGCCTGCCTGAACAAAGGGTGGAAAGTTTATGGTATTGATAAAGAGACATATGCAGCGAACCGTTCCATCGTGAGGGACGCGCGTCTTGAGTCTAATATGAAATATATCAAAGAAGATATTTGTAACTTAAAAGATCTTCCTGATTGTGATTATATCATTAATGTTGCCGCAGAAACACATGTCGGTAACAGTATCATTGATAGTACAGACTTTATTCACAGTAATATAACTGGGGTGAAGAATCTTTTAGACATTGTTCGTCGTAAGCCAAGTAATGTTGCCAAAAAGCCAATCTTTTTTCATTTTAGCACCGACGAGGTATACGGGGACATTGTGACAGGATTTCACACAGAAGAATCCCCTCTCATGCCAAGCAATCCGTATTCTGCTTCCAAGGCTGCTGCGGACATGTTAATAAAAGCATGGGCACGAACGTATGGAATAGACTATTTAATTTTACGCCCCACTAATAATTACGGTATTGGTCAATATCCTGAAAAGCTCATTCCTCTCGTTGTTAAGTTGCTTCAAAGAGAGAGAAAAATTCGTTTGCATAACAAAGGAGAGCCTTTTAGAAATTGGTTACATGCCGAAGATACTGCACAGGCAGTAATTAGGATTATTGAATCGGGTGTAGTTAACGAAATATTCAATGTTGCAGGGGGGTTTGAGCAGAAAAACAAGGATACCGTAATAAAGGTAATTAATTCCTATTTTAATGGGGGTTATGATAAAGAATATGCAGGATATGAAGATTGGCTCGATCTTTCTTATGTAAGAGAGGGACAAGATGTCCGATATTCTGTTGATGACGGGAAGCTTCGACAGTTAGGGTGGGAGCCAGTCAAAAAGTTTGATCAAGAAATTGATCAAGTAGTAAAACACTATAAAAATAATTTTAAATGGTAAAAGGAGAAAATATGAATAATCTTACTATTGATATGAAGCTGTCGAAGCAGGCACTCGGTGCCCTTATGATGGCGTTACAAAAGTCTTTGCTTGAGCAAAGTGACATTATTCCAGTTCTTGAGGGATTTGATTTTATTCTCAAGGACGGAGATTTGTTTGTTAAAAATCCCCCATTGGTTAAATTCGATGCGGACGGTAGTTGGCTAGAGGGTGTAGAAACTAATGCCTAGATATGCCTATAGATGTGTGGGGTGCATGAATCAATTTAATGCGTTCCATGGCTTTAGAGAAAACACACGCTGTCCGCAATGCGATTCTTCTATCTGCGAGAGGATTCCGTCTGTCGGCTTTAGTGTGTCTGGCTATGTTGAAGAACAGAAAAGAAAAACAGGCGAGAAAGTAAAAGAATTTATTGAAGAGTCGAAAGAAGAGCTTAAGCAACACAAAGAAGAACTTGAGGATAATCGATGACGTGGTTTGTGGCTATTTGTATAGCTTTATTTTTATCGGTTACTGTAAATATATTTTTAATTTGGTATTCTGTTAAGCTCATTCGTGAGCTTTTTGACGTTTCGTCAACATTAGAAGACCTTTTTGTGGACATCGAAGCGTTTTCCCAACACCTCCAGGGCGTTTATGAGTTAGAAATGTTTTATGGTGATCAAACCTTGGAAAATTTACTTTCTCATGCTCGTGTTTTGGCAAAAGAATTTGATAAGTATGAAATGTTGTTTTCGTTAAGAGAGCCGACGGAGGAGAATAGAATTGACAGATTTGCTCACGAAGAAGAGATACAGGCGTAGATCAAAAAGCGGGAGACACTATTTTACGAAAGTTCACGAAGATGCAATTGTAAAGTTTGTCGCTTCAGAAAATTCAAGAGAAAGAACTGAATTATATGTAAATTATATTCAACCAGCTTTTGATGAGATGGTTGATAAAATTGTTTTTACATATAAGTTTACTACGTTACCGAATATTGATGATCTACGCAAAGAATGTAAGATATGGCTGACAACCATTTTAGACAAGTATGATCAGAGTAAAGGATCAAAAGCCTTTTCATATTTCAGTGTTATAACCAAGAATTGGTTTATTCATAAAGTTAAGAAAAATTCTAAACGCACCCGCAGAGAAGTAGAATATGAAAATTTGTCTAGCGAAGCGAAGCTGAAACATTTTTCTTGTTATAACGATTATGATGAAAAAAGGGAGAAGGAAGAATTTTTTAAATTTTTGTGGCAAGAGATAGAATCGTGGGATGTCCCCAATTTAAAGCCAAATGAAAAGAAAGTTTTGGAAGCGATTCGTATCTTGCTTAGTAACAGCGATAATATAGAAATTTTTAATAAGAAAGCTATTTATTTATATATGAGAGAAATTACCGGTTTGAATACAAAACAGATTGTAAATAATTTGAATAAAATGAGAATCAAGTACCGAACTTTTAAAGTTAAATGGGATGAGGGTATCGACCAATGAAAGATCTTAATACATACCTAGAAAAGGCAGTCGAAAATATTCACGAAGATAGAGAGATCACTCGTGAACTTTTGGACGATGTTGTAAGATACTTAAGCAAAGACGAAGCCCGCCACAAAGAGGTGGGCATCACAGCAGCCAAATATGTGGAGACGCTCCAGCGTTCTAACGAACAATTGGTTAAAATAGCCGGGATTATCCAAAAGAAGCAAAAATCAAGTACGTCGTTAACAGAATTTGATAAGAATGAGTTGTTTGATTTGATTAATGGAGGCGAGATAAATGAGCAGTGATCCACGCAGTGATCCACGGATGGTGCCAGCCATTGGCGATCTTAATACATTAGCCCCTGATTCAGATGATATAATTTTAGATCAGTCAAACATTAAGGGAATGGCTCCTCTCCATATGGCGATGGAGAAAGCTTTAAAAGTAGACCCAAAACTTGACTTTCCTTTAAAAGCGATTTGCTTGTTTGCTAAGGAAATGACGGTTAGTGAAAATTTTTATAATAATGGTTGGGGTGTTTGGAAGGCGCTTGGTATAGAACCAGTACGGGTAATGATTAAAGCAAGGGTGCCAGAAATACATTCTTCTATAACCATGCCTGATGTGTCGAAGCCTGTAGACCAGATGGATCAAGAAAATAGAAAACTTTTAGCATTACATGATACTTTCTGGGGTTTACAAAAAAGCTCGGGCATACTAGGCTATATGGAAGGCAGTATGCAGCTTCCCGAAGTTGGCGACATAATATTGATAGATTTTCAAGATCGTGTTAATTTGCGCGGGGGAATCTATGTTGGCATTTCGGAAAAAGGATCAGGTGCGCTTCCAGAACCGACATGGGCGGACGCCATGAGAGCTTTTATGGCACAGAAGCCCACCTTCCTCGGAGCCGCCGCTGGTATTCCAGCATCTGATGGGTATCCCGTCGATGCGGCAGAGGTAGAAGATTTATGTCCTGGTCCAATGTTGGCGAGCCCTGCTTTTGGTTCTGAGCTTGTTGCAACAGTGCTTGTTGACGGAACGCCCATTGCTGTAACGGACAAAAAGGGAAGACCATTTGCGGCACTTTTTATGAAAATGAGAAATGCGGCTTTAGAAGACGGTATTTATGTGCGCGTCGGTTCTGGTTTTAGAGCCGATGATGCCGTAGACACCAACGCCGAAGCCGCTCTATGTGGTTTAACGGGCGCCTCCAAAAAAGGACAGACGACTTTGTACAAGCAGAACTGCTTCGAACCGCCCTTCTCTCCGGATCCGGCAGCGAAGGTGAAGTGTGACCCGCCTACGGGCGCACCGGGAGGCACTGGCGGGGCACACCGGAACGGATATGGTGTTGATCTTGAAGGCACAAACCCCGGAATCCCTACGCCTTTGCCTTCTCCAACTGGACCAACCGATATGTATAAATGGATGATAGATCATGCTCATGAATATGGCTTTGTTCGCACTGTTGCGAAAGAAAGGTGGCATTGGGAATATCAACCAGGCTGGAGTCGATTCACGGTGGCGGCTGACCATTGGTCGTGGGATCATTATTTTACTAGCGGCGAAGGAAGCTTGACATAATGCCTTTAGGAATTGGTAAGAAAAAGAAAATAAAAGATATAGAAAATCTACCTGATAGATTCAAAAAAATTATTGAAGCCAACAGGGCTCAGAGTGAAGGGACTTCTGGCATGGGGCTTAATAATGAAAATATGCCCGAACCAATCCCATATTTGAATCAGGCGGGGTGTGAAACTGTATACAAGAATAACAGTAATGCCTGGATAGTTTTGGGTAGAGACAGACCAGCAGGAAAAGCCAGTGGTTATGGCGGTATGGGTGCTTCAGGCGCAGGCTGTATTGATCTTGTGGTTGGTAGAATGTCCGGTGCAAAAGATGGACCGAAATCAAATATTTTTGTTGATCCCAACTTTAAGGGGGATGCTGCAAGAATATACATAAGCCAGAAAACAGACATTGATAAGAATTTTGATATTACGGCAGGAAATGTTGGTTTAGTTAGGGCTCGTTCTGGTATTGGCTTAAAGGCAGATGGAATCCGCATTATGGGCAGAGAAGGGATTAAGCTTGTAACAGGGATGGACAAAAAAAATTCCCTTGGCGAAAAGATTAAGACTACACGCGGTATTGATCTTATAGCAGGGAATGACGAAGATAACGCTGCAACACTGGAGCCTATTCCTAAAGGAACTGCTTTGGTTAGCGCCCTAAAAGATATGAACGAAAGGATAGACGAAGTTAATGGAATGCTAAATTCATTTTTAATGGCTCAAATGCAATACAATATCACAATGGCAACTCATTTTCATATAAGCCCGTTTCTTGGTATACCTACATCTCCATCCCCAACTGGGCTGTTAGCGGGCTGCCAAGCGACGATTCAGGAGTTGATTAATTGTTATATTCCCTTGTATGGGCACAAGGTTAATTTAATGCTTGATGAATTTAACAACTTACAACCATTCGGCGGTGGCTGGATTTGTAGTCGATACAATAGGGTAAATTAGGAGAATTTTGTGAATGAGTGAAATCGACCCCACTAATTTAGAAACCACAGTTCCAACGGCGATAGGCACGACTTTGGCTGCTTGTGTCGTAGAGCCCGAAATCGAAGTTCCTCCAGAGTGTCCCCCGCCTTGTTCGGAGGATCCTAATGCTATAGTTGTCAACTGGACCAGACAAACTAAGCCGTTTTTGAATAAGCAAACATGTGAATATAGCGTAACTCTCAAGACAGAATATGAAGGTTTATCGGAAGATCAGTTCTCGTTGCTTGAGCCCTATAAGACAACGGGTGTTATGCAGTTGCTTGACTACTATGGAAAGGCAGAGGTGTTTGTTGACGAGGCAACGGGCGAAGAAAAAAATGCTCTTGAAATTTGTTTAGGCGTAAGTGAAATTTCCGATACATATGTTGATACGCGACCCTTTATAAAGATGATAGTCTTGGTGACGGTGCCCTCTTCTGTTTTTGATACGATTCCAGAAGCGTTACCACCTCCTGAGCCGCCAGATAAAGAGGATATGCCAGCTTATGTGTCGATCAAAGCGCCAGACTTTTTTAAAATGGTTCGGCAGGTCTCGCGCGCAATGAAGATTTATGGGGTAAAATATGCTGTTTGGGTTCAAAATGCGGGAGGCAGGCTAAGTGAGCCAAGCTTTGATCCCATTGAAGAAGCCGAAAGACTTAGAAATTTTAGAAAAGATTTTAAAGATTTTGTAAGAGCGAATGATTTTGCGATTCGGAAACCATCACCGTGGGGAAAGCGATGGGCTGAAGAGTTTGAAATTGGTTTCAATGAGAAAATGAAGATACAGTATGTCAAAATCGCTGAGATAAGCTGTGACCTTGAGCAAATTACTAAAACGTTTGGTTATTTTAAAAATATAGAACCACAAACTATACAAAGAACAATGTATTATGTTTCGAGACTGCCAGATATGTGGACAGATGTAACGGCAACCGAGCCACCTGACTGGAGTGATTTTTTTACAAAGTATACGGCTTTTCCCCCACTGGAAATTGTTGCTGGCGAAGCTCTAATAAGTTCTGTAGAACAGGATCCCTCTGCTTGTACGGGATGGTTAACGGATCCCATTAATGGTTTCTTAAATGGTATTGTAGATGGTATCGTTAGTTTGCCAGATGCGTTTGCTGATCGATTTGCTCAAAATTTGTGCTTGGATCTTCATGGCAAGGAAAAACAGGATGTAGACTTCAAGGATATAGACGACATAACGAAAAGAGCACTTGATGCTGCGATGAGGGAGATGTTTGCCGGCGATAACGTTCTGGAGATGATACCGGAGCTTTTAAGAAATGTGCGTAGTCTTGAAGATCTTTGGACAGAAGTTTTAGATAAACTTGGCATTTGTGGTTTGTTAGCCCTTCTAATGATGGCTTTTGAATGTTTGTTCGCAGGTCTTTCCCTAGAAGACTCTTTAAAACCAATGATAAAGGCTGCTCTTAATGCAATGGGCAAGCCAGTTTTCGAATTGCTTATGATCGGGCTTCCTGAAGACGCAAAGATGGAACTTAAAGCCAAGTTGGCTGATGAGTTCAAAAATATTCCCCCTCCTTGGGAGGCGGGGTATAGAGCGGGAAGTTATTCTGGTGCTGGAAAAGAAATTAGTGTAGATGCACACTATGATGGTCACCCTACAAGCGTAAGTGGCAGCGGTGTTTACATGCAGCCAACAGCCACAGAATTGCTTGAAGGTTACTCTGATCTGCGGGTTGCGGTTGAAACAAACCCCGCAACTAGTGCAGACCAGCCTGCCGCTTCATTTATGGGTGGTGGCGGGTCTATTGGTACAGCGGCGGGCAATATGCAAGAAGCTCTATTCGCTGCATACCTAGAAGCCCTTATACAATGTATTGATGAGAACTTGATTGACCTTGATATGTTGATGGAGCAATTAAATCAGCTACCGGGTGCAGAAATTATTGCTCGCGCGTTCTCTATGAAGGATTGCCCGCCCGGTCCTCCTCTGTTTAGCCCGCCAATTTTTGAATTTTTTAAAACGTTAGAATTGGATTTCTGTCGAGGACATTTTGCGATTTCGCTTCCAAAGCTTAACAAGATTGGCATTCCAGATTTGTGGAAAATTCTTATTAATACAGCAAAAGAGATATTAAAAGAACTCATTGTAATGATTATTATTTTGGCGATTACAATGATTATAGAGCTTCTTCTTGGTCTCTTGTGTAAGTTGCTTGCTGCGATAGGGGCACTTGCAGTGGAGGCACTTACGGGTGGTAATGATTTTAGGGGTGCCTTGTCTGATGCGCTGTGCGATGAAGACCCGTATCCTCCGGGTCGAGGAGACGCCGCATCAACATTAGATGTTGGTATTGATCCTTTAGCGGATGTAGACCCAGAATCTGTTGATGCGGCAGTTGGGAATATTCTTGGCAGCTTGGGTCTTTTGGATGTAGAGGATGCTGACGCAGTTCCGTCAACTGAAGTGGCGAATAATTTTATTAATACCATTTCTGCACTGTTGACGAATTCTGAACTTATTGAATTGCTTGAAGGTAACGCTTCCGACGCGACACTGCAAATGATTGCCGACGTGGTAGGTGATCAAATCCCAGAACTTGCCCACTCATTAGGTCAGCCGTCGGCGATTAGACAGTTCTTCGCAGGCATGGGAGGCATTATTAATAGAGAAGTTCTTGAAAGGGCTTCCGTGATTACCGAAAGAGATATGCCGACCATTCGTTCTATTTGCGCTTCTCCTGCTGAATTGGAGAGGTTTAATGATCTTCGTTGTAGATTGTTGGAACGTAAAGGTCTTTCCTCGCCACAGTGTCAAGAGCAGATTCAAGCCCTGACCGACAGAGCACAACAAGACTTGGCTAATCTAGCCCAGATGGCAAACGAAGGTATTTTGCCTGAATCAGCGTTGCCCGCTATTCTTGGCAATAACCCTATTGATCCTGTCGCTCTTGGCGAAGCTTTGGATCCAGATTGTCCAGCCACCGCTTCGGACCTTCTTTCGGGGGGCTCTCTTTTGCCCGCGACCCCGGATTCTATGAGCGAGGTGAAAAATGTGATCCAAAGAGGAATTTTGGACACAATTGGAGTCGAATGGCAGAGAGATTTGGTAGACCGTCGCGGATTCCTCAATATGGTTCTTAGTGACTCAAACGGTCGAGGATATAAGGGTCACCGGATAAAGAAATGGTGGCTTGGTGATGATCTTGCTCAAGATATTGGGTTCTTTGAATTCTATGTAGACAATTATGCAGGTGGTCTTGATGGGGAAGAGATCGAAGAGGGAAAGCAATGGTATTTTAGTGGTGCCGACGCCGCCGCCGACCGTGACCGCGACACCCCCTCCGACGAAGACCTCGACGCCGAAATGCCCACTTTTGAAGAACGCCTTGCTACGGGCGTTGGCGGCAATGTTAATAACTTTATCACTAAGCTATTTGGTTCTGCATTTGGAACAAAAAAGCCAACTGGTGGTTATCCATTGTCTGTTGGCTCTCTTGTCCAAGCATATATGTTTAACTATTCTCAGGAAGTAGCAACCGGGCTTGGCGATCTTTCCGGGATAACGATGAGGACAGAACTTGCTACTGCCCCCAACGTACCCGGCTGGGGCACCAATAAGAAGTTTACACTAAAATTCAATGACTATGAGGAAGCTCCCGACGAGGGTGCCCAAGATAGGAGATATGGAACAGAAATAAGGGTTACCGCTGCATCAAAGTTCGGTGGCAGATATTCGTCAGAAGATATGACACGAACAGAAATATTTGAAAAATTTGAGGGAGCCGTATCACGATCAATTGATATAAGAACGATGGAGGTAAAGGAAATCCCTCTTTATGACTTTAGGGTCACGGCGAAATTTCCAAGTGGAGTCAGGACTCTCATTAGTGAGCTTGATGTAGAAAGTATGCTTGATGATTATCCACTTCCAACTGTAGCTTTTGCAAAATATATTGAAAAAATTTGGTTAGAGGCGTCGGGAGGACCACTTAGTGGTGACATCGTTGGGCTCTTGTTACCGACAGGGGCGATGTTACCAGATATATACATGAGGAAGTTGAGCCTCTGGGCGGCAACGGGTGCTGGTACTCTACTTGGTGGTGACGCGGGGCTTGGACCGTCTGACGGAAGATCCACAAAGGTGTGTCCGGCGTATCAATATGGATATAAAGAAACTCAAACCTCGACCAAAATAATTATGGCTGGACCCGAAATTTCTACAGTCTTCAAACGCGCTAACGGACGAGGAGATCGATCTCGATATGAGTCTAATGAAGAATTCGATGCAATGATATATGAACGTTTTGGGGGCAATGAGACCAATCCGCCCTATTACTGGTCGGTTCCTGAAAGAGAGGGCTGGCTGGGCATGATGGATAAGCTGGTTCCTTCGCCGGATGCGTGCGACCCCCTAGATGGTAGCGTGCCTAGGGGACCGATTAGTCTTTTTGATGATCTAGCTGACAACCAAAATAATCTTTCTATTAGTTATGTTGACGATGAGCGTTTGGGGGCGAGACCAACATCGGAATGTGCTTGGGATATGCCCTACGGAGAAATATTTAGCAAAGGAGCAGCAGCGGGCGTAGACACCGCTATATCTGCGGTAATAAGAATTTATGCTGTTGAAGCTCTCATGAAAGGCTTGCCTGTTTTTATGCAATTTGGACCAGAATGTTTTGATCTTATTGTTGGGAATTATGTATCGTTGGTCATGGACGGTGATTTAAAAAATCAAGGACCGTGGGGATTCCCCAGCCAAAAATATTATTACAAATTTATGGAACAAGTGGTTCAAATGTTTGGTAGACAGGTTGATGCTGGCTTTATTGAGCCAACACCAGATGAACAGACAGCGATGAACAATCTTAATGCTCGTCAATTGGCTTGGAATAGGACTAGACCACCTGCGATGAACAAGGTGGCATATTGGAAATCGTTGTTTGAGGAAGTAGAAGCTGCTTTATACGAGGAAGATAATAGAGGTGTTCCCGGCATTAGGGTATTATTAAGTCGTTTCGTTTTGGAAGAGCTTGGTAAAATGAGTGAAATACTTAACGCCGCTCTTTATCCCGGCACGGAAAATAGAGTTAAAAACATTCATACAGATCTTATGTTGGCAAGCAATATTTTTGTTGACGGATGTTATGCTGGTCCCGATCTTACCGATGGTCTTGCATATAGCGAGCCTTGGAACGGGCTCCCCATCGATGCAGGCTTTGCGCTAGGGAGCGGCAAGGATGTTGAATTTGAGGCTAATTCCTGGCCACCCACAGCACCCACGACCGCCGGTCCTGCCAAAGCCGGCATTAGTCCCTTTAGGATGGAACGTTATATACGCATCGTTGAAAAAGAAGGAGGATCGGGTATTGCCGAGATTGATAATCGTCTAGATCGCCAAAAGGGCATTCTCAGGATAAGTGAATTTGTGGACCTTGTTAGTGAAATCGCTCCATCCGTGGAAGAGTTCCTTGCTTCTGCGAATGAGGACGCTGCGGATGAAGATGAACTCACCACTTTTGCTGATATTTTTTCTAATATTCGTGTAGGTTTGAGGCTATGTTTTGTGCCGCCTACCGACTCTGCTGACCAACAAGCCATTGGTATCACGGGAGGGTTGGGTGGTTTCGCCTCAAGCGCGGGAGGTATTGATCGAAAGGTCATACTTCAAGAAAAGGCGTTTAAGGTGGACACATTCACTGGACCAGTATATTTAACTCCGCTTGCTGCAACAGAAATAGATTTTGTTTTAGAGTCTTATGATACCATAGAGATTTTGGCTGATAATGCAGAGACATTTATGGATGCTAACATGGATTGTTTGGTGGATAATCTTGCAGATACGGATCCATATAAGATGATTTTCGAAACTTGCATTCCTTTGAAGAAAATGGTGTCGTGGCTTGCTATTTATAACATCATGAATTTCTTGCCTGCTATTGGTTGGGCTCAGGATGGATGGAATGTTCAAGGGGGCAAGTGGACAGGATTTTTCAGCGGCTTCAGAACTTGGAATAGGAAAACATTTGATGATTCAAAGAAGCAAGCAAGAAGAGTATTTTTGAGCTATTACCACGGAAATGATCCGTCATACAAACCAGAAGAATCTGAGAAGAAGATGCCGAAGAAGAAAATTGATATTAAAATAGATTTACCATGGTGGAAGATTAGTCGAGAAGTCGAGAAGCCAACCGATAAGAATGATGTATTGTGTCCGTAGATATAAAGGAGGGAGCAGAAAATGGCAGTAGGATTAGCAGTTTCGTTGCCCTTGGCGGTTACAGGTGATGATGGGCATTACCAACTTTTGAAAACGGTTCCGCAAGTGGCGGCACAAAATTTAAAAATGCTATTTTTGACCTCACCCGGCGAAAGAGTAATGGATATTAATTTCGGCATTGGTATTAGAAATTATCTTTTCGAACCTTATGTAGAAAAGACGCTAGGAGAGATTAGGGCGCGCATTGAGGAACAAGTAAGTACATATTTATCGTATATCAAAATATCTAAAATTAAATTTGATAATGATACCCCTACTGGTAGACAAGGCAGTTCAATAGTTGATAATATGCTGTCTATCACATTAGAATATGAAATCGTACCTTTAAGCGTGGGAGCCGTACTTACGATTCCTATTTCTGCATAGGATACTAATTAATCTTAGAGGTAACCAAAGATGGCAAAAAGAATCACACCCATTAATTATTCAGCACGCGATTTCGATTCAATTAAGAATGAATTGGTTCAATACGCAAAGAGATATTATCCAGAGAGCTTCAGAGATTTTAATGAAGCCTCATTTGGTGCGCTCATGCTGGATATGGTTTCTTATGTTGGGGATAATCTATCCTTTTATCTCGATTATCAAGCTAATGAATCTTTTTTCGACACGGCAACGGAAGTTCCAAATGTAATACGACATGCCAAACAGATGGGGTATAAACATGTTGGGAGCCCATCGTCAACCGGATATTGTGAAATATTTTGCACTGTTCCAGCCAATTCTCTTGGTTTAGGACCAAATACAAATTATTTGCCCATTTTAAAAAGAGGAACAGAATTGGCATCTACAACGGGCGCTGGGTTTATTTTGATGGCTGATATAAATTTCGCTAACCCTGCGAATGAAGTGGTTGCGGCTAGGGTTAATAATGACACTGGAGTCCCGAGCGAATATGCAGTAAAAGCAACGGGAAAGATAGTGTCTGGTAAAATAGTTGTTGAACGGAAAGTCGTAGGTTCATATGAACGTTTCAAAAGAATTAGATTGGGTAATAGAAGGGTGGCAGAAATTTTATCAGTATTCGATGATCAGGGGCATGAATATTTCCAAGTTGATTATTTATCACAAAACGTCGTGTATAGAGAAGTGGCAAATAGAACTGGAGCTTCTACGAGTCAAGTTACTTCTATTTTAAAGCCTTTTGTTGTGCCAAGACGTTTTGTATTAGAACAAGATGGAACTACGTCTTATTTGCAATTTGGCTATGGTTCTGATTCTGAAATTACATCCAATTCGGTGGCTGAGCCTTCGAATTTGGTTTTGGACAGATCGGGCAGAACTTATATTAGTGATACTTCCTTTGATCCCTCTAGGTTGCTGGATACAGATAAGTTCGGGATAGGACCGTCAGACACAAATTTGCTGGTTACATATAGAGTAAATACTGCTGACTCTTCAAATGCGGCGGCTGGAGCCGTGCGAAGGGTAACGAAGCCAATGGTTGAATTTGCAGATCCCACAAAAATTACCAATGACTTGGCTCAGCGAGTATTAGGATCTTTTGAGGCTTATAATTATAGCCCGGTAGTGGGTAGTATTGCTAACCCAAGTATAGAAGAGATCAAAAGACGAGCCGGTGATTTCTTCGCGACACAAAACAGAGCAGTTACAACAAAAGATTATCAATCTTTGATTTATGGGATGCCCCCACAATTTGGGGCGATAAAGAGATGTAGAGTGTTGAAGGATTCAGATTCATTTAAGCGAAATCTAAATCTGTATGTACTTTCTGAAAACTCTAATCAAACACTCGTTGAGGCGTCCGTGCTATTAAAGGAAAATTTGAAGGTGTGGATAGAAAAAGTAAAGATGGTTAACGACACCATCGACATTATTGACGGTAGAATAGTAAATTTTGGGGTTGATCTCACATTAATATCGGATCCGGAATTTAACAAATTCGAGGTTCTTCAGAGGGCGATATTTAGGTTGTCAGAATTCTACAAAGAGCCTCGTTATTTTGGTGAGCCGCTTTACATTACGGATATTTATTCACTTTTGAATAAGACACGGGGCGTCGTTGATGTTTCTGATGTAAAATTTACTAAGAGAAACGGGGGCAGCTATTCAGACACAACATATTCTTTTAAAGATAATATGTCTGCCGACGGAAGATACTTAATAGTTCCAGAGAACGTGTGTATGGAAATGAAATATCCTAAAAGCGATATCAAGGGAGTTATTAAATAATGGCGATTAAAAGATATTTCGCGAATGCAGATACAACAATAACTAATGCTTATAAGGCGGATTTATCAACAAGGGGCACGGGTGCGAACATGGGCGCCTCCGATGTTCTTGAAATATTTTCTATATATGGTCAGGCAAGTGGTTCAGCAACGGTGGGTCTCTCTTCAGAGCTTACGAGGGCTCTTATAAAATTTCCTATTAGTAGTATACAGACTGATCGAAGCGCAAGCGTGATTCCAAAAAGCGGTAGTGTAAGTTTTTATTTGAGAATGTATAACACAAAACATAGTCTGACTTTGCCAAAAGATTTTTATTTAATGGCTCATGCCCTTACAAGAAGTTGGGGAGAGGGCACCGGCTTGGACATGGAACAGTATACCGACCTTACATACGGGAAAGAGGGAGCCACATGGGATAATGGTGGCTTGACTGGATCATGGGAAAATAAAGGGGGAGACTTTGTAGATCCAGATCCGGTCGCAGCAACTGCAACAGTAGCCGCTTTAAGTAAAACCGCTGGTCAAGCAAATACAAGAACTCTTGCAGTTACCGATGTAGAGGGAAATTCTGTTACATTTACAATAGATAATAGTCTTTCTACCTCTACTGCTACAAAAATAGCATTTGGAAATGCAAATCTTGGAGCAAACCAGTTCGCAACAAATATAGCCGCAGCCATTAATGCGGCAGATACAGCGGACACGCTAAATTCTTCAGCCGCTGCATCTTCTGGAGACTCTGCTACAGCCACTTTAACAGCTTTAAGTAAAACAGCCGGTCAAGCGAGCACTCGTGTTCTTACGGTAGCTGACGCCGAAGGGCAATCTGTCAGTTTCACGATTGATAATAGTCTTTCTACCTCTACTGCTACAAAAATAGCATTTGGAAATGCAAACAGCGATGCGGACCAATTTGCTACAAATATAGCCGCAGCCATTAATGCGGCGGATACTGCCAATACTTTGAATGTTTCAGCCTCTGCATCTGATGCAACCGTGACCCTTACGATGGGGTCGGTTGGCACGGTGGGCAATTCGGTTTCGGATATAGCTGGTACTGCAATTTCTGACTCGGTTATAACTGCGACTAGTCAGTTTTCTGGCGGAACCAACGCAACAGTTGTTTTAACAATGTCAACTAAGGGGACAGAGGGAAATTCAGTTGCAGACATATCTGGAACCGCAGTTACCGACAGTGTTATAACTATAGTGGGTCAGTTTGCAGGAGGGGTAGGCAGAGATTCGGATCCTAATAAAGTTTTTAAGATTCATTTTGCAAATGGTACTGAGGATATAGAAACAGACATTACACCATTGGTAGAGATGTGGGCAAACGATGTCAATTCAGTTACTGATCTCTTACCAAATTATGGTTTGATATTAAAGCTCACAGGCACCCAAGAGGCATATAATGCACAGACGGCAACATATGCTGTTCCTAATGTGTCTGGTGCAGTAAAATCATATTATACAAAGAAGTTCTTCGGAAGAGATTCAGAATTCTTCTTTAAGCGACCGGTTATAGAGGCACGTTGGGATTCAACAAATAAAGATGATCGTGGGAACTTTCAATATAGTAGCTCGCTAGTTCCCGGTGTGGACAACTTAAATACTTTTTATCTCTATAATTATAGCAGAGGTCAGTTGAGGGATATACCCGAGATTGGAACTACGGGCTCAATTATGCTGTCTATCCATTCGGGAAATGCAGTAGACACAGCCCCCTCTGGAGGGGCTTTGCATATTGTTAGTGCATCGGCGGTCACCTCAGCCCAAAACCCGCAAGCTGTTACAGGAGGTTGGTATAAAACGGGAATTTATACAGCATCATTTGCCGCCACAGCCGCTGCTACTCCGGTTAAAACACTATATGATGTATGGTCAAGCGGCACTGTAGATTCTGCTGTTTTCTTAACAAGGCAGTTTCATACTGGCTCTATTAGCGCAGAAAAATATGATTCTTCGAACATTAATCCCAACACGGCGCACACTTTAGCCATTACAAATTTAAGACCAATATATTCTAAAAAAGAGACAGTACGTTTTAGATTGTATGTGCGAGAAAAAGATTGGAGTCCATCTATTTATACTAAGGCTACGGCACAGATTGAAAACAAGATAATCGAGAGTGCATCGTATATGGTTTATAGAATAGCGGATGAATTAGAGATTATTTCCTATGGAACGGGGAGCGATTTACATACACAATTATCATTTGATGTAAGTGGAAATTATCTTGATTTGGACATGGGCATGTTTGAAACCGATTATGCATATGGAATGAAATTCGTTTTTTATAATGGTTCGATAAGTGCTTGGGTTGAGCAGTCAGATGTTTTCAAATTTCGTGTTGAAGATTAAATGGGATTAAACAATGGGAACTAAAGATTTATTCGATAAAGGAAAGCCATATAAAGTCTTAAAAAGTTCGGACCTTCAAGGCGTATCTGAAAAAGCTGAATCTGCTAAAACTATAGAAACAGCTTTTGAAAGAAAAAATAGATTTATTCCTCGCGTTGATTATAGCGATACGACTAACTTTGTTCGTTTTGGTTCGGCAAAGAAATATTATGAAGATGCAGTAGATCGTATTACCAATAGCTTCCCGTATGATGGTTCCGAATCTGAATTAAATCAATTTTATAATAGCTCATCTTATTTTGATCTTTATATTTTAGATAAAGAATATCCTCGTACAACTGGATATATTTCTATCAGTGCCGACGGTTGGGGCACGGCTGGTACAAACAAAAGTGGCTGGACTGCCACTAATACGCCGGAATATATTGTCATAAGGGGAGGACCACATACAGCATCTGGTGGTATGCCAAGCGGCAGTTTGGGGTTATCATTTAGTGCGTCAAACATATACGATACTGATATTTATAATACCGAGCGCATTTTCCAAGGGCTCAAAACTGGAACAAGAGCAAGCAATTTAAGATATGCTTTAAGTGCTGGTGTTACGTTTGAATTCTGGATGAATAAGACAGAGTTTCTTGCTGGTAGCGGAAAAAAAGAAAAGGAAGTAATATTTGATCTTTGGAACGGTGTGACCGACAGTGGTAGTGCTGATTATGGTCGTTTTCTTCTGTATTTAACAGGCAGCGGCTTAGGCGGCGCAAACACAGGAGGCACCGGTTCTGTGCGCCTAATGTATGCTTCGGGGACCACAACTTCAGATGTTGATGTATTTACTTCTGATCACACTACTGCTTCTTATATCGGATCTGGCTGGCACCATTATGCAGTTGCTTTGCAAAATAGTGGTTCTGATTTGTTATTGCGTTCGTATTTTGATGGCTCAAGGCAAAACACTCTTGCAATTAGCGATAGCACTTTAGATGAAGTTACGGGAAGCCTGAAGGCTTATATCGGCGCGTTGCAAACTGCTCCCTCTGGAAATGCTTTTGCGTCAGATGGCGCAGGAACGCCATTAAGTATGGGAGGGTATGCCAAACTTTCAGCATCTCTTGACGAGGTTCGCTACTGGAAGACATATAGGACGGCAGAAGATATTGGCTTAAACTATATTAGGCAAGTTAGAGGAGGGTCCAACGCAGATATTTCAAACGCAGATTTGGGTGTTTACTTTAAGTTTAATGAGGGGATTACTACCTCTTCTTCAGTAGATTCGATTGTGTTGGATTATGGCGGCAGAATATCAAATGGTAATTGGGTTGGCTATCCAAGCAGTAATGCTAGAAATACTGGTTCTGCTATGGTTTCTGCATCTGTAGTTGGAGCCGAATTTGAAGACCCGATTGTACGCGGCGGGCATCCAACAGTTGTGTCTGTGCGCTCTACTCTGATTGACTCTGGTAGCGTATTTGATTATACGAACAACTCTTCTATATTTGGAAGAATGCCAAGCTGGATTATAGACGAGGATCCGGGTACTTTGGCTCAAATGACTCAAATTATGGGAAGTTATTTTGATTCATTACATTTACAATTAGAAGAGCTACCATATCTAAAAGATCTGTCTTATATCAGTAGTTCATACAAGACGATTCCTTTTGCCAATCGTATAGTATCAACTTATGGAATGGATGCTCCGGAGATTTTTGCGGATGCCGATATACTAGCGCAAATTATGAATCGAGACGAAAAGAGAAATTTTGAACTTGATTTGGCAGAGGTCAAAAATAGAATCTATAAAAATATTTATAATAATCTAGTTTATATCTACAAAACAAAGGGAACAAATAAATCATTCAGAAATCTTATTCGTTGTTATGGTGTGGACGATGAGATAATAAAATTAAGTCTTTATGGAAACAATATCACATACAAGCTCAGAAGTAATTATGAGAAACACGTTTCGAGAAAGAAATATATTGATTTCAACAATCCCGACAGTTTCGCAGGCGTTGTAACCCAACAGTCGGCTAGTGATGTAAATCTGGCAACTTATCCTAACGCAAGCAACGTATCATTTATTTCTGGCACTGTTGATACTTATATTCCCACAACGTCTGAAATTGAAGTTATTTTTCCCAAGAAAACGAGCGATAGGGGGAATTTGGCATGGTTTAACACAGATTTCTTGAGTTCTTCTATTTGTGGGACTCATCGTTTAAAGATAGATGGTGTATCGAACTCGGCTTACGAGCAAGCTGCAACTGCTAATGATTATAGCTGGAGCTTGTATGCGGTTCGGGATGATTACGAATCACCCGATGCTCATTTTGTTTTCAAATCAAATAGGGGATCAACCCCAGATTTTTATCTGACCTCTAGTTTATACACAAATTTGTATGACAATCAGAAGTGGAATTTTGCTGTAAGAACAGTAAACGTTAAATATCCAGTGGCGGATGGGACATCTGGTTCTTATGCGGGCAGTGATACAGACTTTGATATAGATGACACTTATCTCAAGCTTGAACTATACGGCTTGAATTACGAAGCGGGCATTCTCAAGAATGAACTTGTTTTAACCTCGTCGGCTATGACCGCTAGTGCTTATTTGACGGCAGATCATCGTTATTATATTGGAGCGGACAGAGTTAACTGGACAGGTTCGGTTAATGAGCGAACCGATATTCGCGCAAGCTCATTAAGACATTGGGAAAGTTATTTAGAAAATGCAGCAATTCACGCACACGCAAAAGATCCTGATAATTTTGGTTCTCTAAATCCTTATAGGAGTACATATCTTTTACAGACTGCTTTAACAGGCGCCTGGGTTCCGCAGATGGAAACACTCGCCCTTCATTGGAATTTTGAAAATGTTACCGGATCTGATTCGAAGGGCGAGTTTCTCGTAGATGATTATTCTTCGGGGTCAACGGGGCGCTTTGATAGGTATAGTGGTCATATCGGGGGAGACAAATTTTCAAGAACTTTAGCCTATCAATACCCTGGTCAAGGGCTTTCTTTTGAGACTAGTACGACAGGGGTTGTCGAAAGAGCATATGTCGATGGTCTTAAGTTGCAGCCTCCCGAATCTCTTAATAGCTATGATACGATCAGCGTTCTTACGATGCAGGACGATGTTCAGTTCACGAGAGACAGCCGTCCCGTAAACTATTTTTATGCTTTCGAGAAAAGCATGTATCGAACAATAACCGAAGAAATTATGAACTTCTTTGGTTCTATTGTGGAGTTTAACAATCTTATTGGTGATCCTAAAAATCGATATAGGCAAAGTTATAAGGAATTAGAGAAATTAAGAGAACTTTTCTTTGAGCGTATTCGCAACACTCCCGATCTTGACAAATATATCGAGTATTACAAATGGATTGATAATTCGCTCTCCGTGATGCTCCAACAGCTTGTTCCTGCCAGTGCCGATTTTTCAGATGGTATTCGGACAATGGTTGAGAGCCACGCTTTAGAAAGAAACAAATATTGGTCTAAGTTCCCAACTCTTGAAATGAAGGTCACAGATCCAGAAGCTGCTGTACGAGGCATTACAGAGCTTAAATATGATTGGAAACATGGGCACGCGCCACTAAAGGTCACCGCAACCTACACAGACGCAATGGATTTTAATGGCTTTACGACTGGCACTGATCGGGTCAGCATTACCGTCCCGATTAGTGCAGGTGGTGTAGGCTCTGCTATAGCTATTGCCTTGTGTAATGATACAAATGGAGGTACGTCGGCAGGCTCGGGCGTTATTGGAGTCGGAACTTCCGGTGCCAGCGCAGGAACTGTGGCTGAAGCAGTTATCGACGCCATCAATGGAACAACAAATGGCAGAGTCCATTTTGGATCGGGAACTAGCGTCAACGGCGTTGTAGGCGTAAAGGCTACTCTTAGTGGGACGACTAAGGTTTCGTTGGCAGCCGCGCTTGAAGGGGTTGTTGGTAATGGAATCGTTGTCGCAAACGTCGCTGGTGATGCAGCAACTGCTGGCTCTCTTTCTGGTGGTTATGACAATGAAGCAGAAAAGTGTCTTTGGTGGCATGATAGAGCAGAGAGGACCAACGTAACAATATCTTCTTCCGTCGCCAGTGTTAACACTGACAGAGGCTCAATCCTTACGATCACCGAGACTTATAGAACAGGTTCTCCCGGTCCCACGCTGGCTAAATCAACGAGAACACTGCCAACCACAACCTATGAAGGCTCAACTTACGCCGTCAGAAGGTTTGATGAAATTTATAACTTTGTCGTTGATGAGAGCCCACTTTATCATGGTGGACCCGATTATTCTCAACGCAAGCGTTATGGCTTCATAACACCGCAGATTAGAACGGTGCCCAAAGGCCATTATCAGATTTTGACTGTGATAAAGGATCCCGAATACGGAAAAGTTTGCGATGATGCCATTGTGCCGCCAGAATTAGATAAGAAAAAAGTTGAATTCGCTTATCAACCATTTGCCGGGAACAACATAAACCTTGAAGAAAACGATTATACCAGACTGGGCATCGGAGATATATACGCCCCATTCAGCCTCTATAGTTCTTCGGTGACCACAGGCTATGTGGCTGCTGCGCCCTACACAACAGGCAGAGAACTGTTCGATGTCGTGTCGGGAGGGATTGAAAACTATCACCACGACATTGTTGGCAATGATATGGATGTTCCAATGCAAGGACCGTTTACTGAGAAATATGTCGGAGGTAATCAGCATCGTCATCAAGACCTTGTTTACGATCCAGCTACAACGGGCTCCTCTAATATTTCAAATAGAGCCGAAGCTTGGAATATTAGAATCCAAACTGATAACACGCTGGGTCTTGCGGGTAGAAAGCACTCCACCGTCATGGGACATCCTTGGGCAGTATGGAAACGCGATGCAACCGCAAAACGACCTGTAAATATCCAAAACATTCAGATGACAGCAAGTGACATTGGGGTATACAAGACAACACTCCCATCTGATGCCGTCATCCGTAGTGGTCCCACACCAACAGAATTCATCTCTGGTACATTAAGGTCCAACATCGGAAATTTTGAGAATTTCTATGAAATTGTCCAGACTTCTGGTCGAGATATCAACAATAACTATCTCGTTAATAACGATGGTATTACAGCGTCAGCCATCACATCCACCGATGTAACTGGTGTTGTTGATTACGCAAAGCCGTTGAGAGGCAAGAACGAACATATTTTTGTTGAGAGATTCTCTGCACCCGGTGGTCCAGAGGTTGCCGGCGATGCTAATGGCGGTTATTATCTTGATCTTGAATCTGCTCAGTATTCTCCATATAATGCGCTTCCTTGGAGAAATGCAACAGTTAGAGAGCCTTTAAATAAGACTTTTCTTGTTAATCACACAAACCAGTTCGGCTTTTACAGCAACACTCAAGAGATAGCAGATGGTCGTGTGGCTACTGCTACAAAAGCTACCTATGTCGATGCAATGGATTTTAATGGCTTTACGACCAATACTGATAGGGTTAGCATTACTGTGCCAACTAATGCTGGCGGCGAGGGCTCGGCTATTGCCATCGCCCTTTGTAACGACACAGACGGAAGCACTTCGGCAGGTTCAGGTGTTATTGGTGTTGGAACCTCTGGCGCTAGTGCTGGCACTGTAGCCGAAGCAGTCATTGATGCCATCAATGGAGTGACAAACGGCAGAGTCCATTTTGGTTCCGGCACCAGTGTTAACGGAGTTGTTGGTGTCGCGGCATCTTTGAGTAGCACAACCAAAGTTACATTAACCGCTCGTGATGCCGGAAATGCTGGAAACTTCATCACTGTCGCAAACGTCGCTGGTGATGCAGCAACTGCTGGCTCTCTTTCTGGAGGCGAGGACACGGGAGCATCAACTGTTTCAGCGGCAGATTATTCTGGTACAGGAAGTTACCATAAAGCCAATAGGAATACGCTTAAGAGACCTGAGCTTTCAGGAACAACGGGACCAGCCAGTGCGTGGAGCACCGCCGTAATTGTAACTGGTGCTGTTTATGATAATTATTATGTAACACACGAGATTCCACAAATGGAAACAAGTTATGCTTGGATTTCTGCCTCTTATACTTCTAGCCACATATATGGGCACGGTCACCCTAATGGCTTCTATTCGAGTTCAAACGATGGAAATATAGCTTCGATTAATTTTGTTTCTGCGTCTGAGTTAGGAAGCTGGCAGCACGGCGCTGGAGATCGTCGTTATGTTCGTGATTTTTATTGGGTTGTTGATAATAGTAAAATAGGCTTTGTTCCAACTGTGGCACACCTCAATACAAACATTGTCGAACCAATGACTGCTTCAGAAGCTATATTAGGATATCAAATTAAAACATCGTCTGCCGGGAACACAACTCATGTTGGATATTATGTGAACTATAAAGACATAGATTCTGAACCTCACAATGTTGCCAACAATGAATCGTTCATTAACAAGGTTTCAAACTATACAATCGTCACAGCTTCAATTTTACACGACCTTCTTGTTCACCGTGGTGGAATTTATGGCTATCCATCTTGGAGACAGACAAGAACAGGTGAAAACCAACTTGTTCGATATTACAGAAAGAACAATACGATAACAATCAATCCAATGCCCGGTCCTTCTTTAACCCTTGGCGATGGTGCTATCGTAACTAATGCGTTTGGGTCGTTGCAATCTTTTTATGAGCCGCCTGTTGATAATTCCTCAAAGCCATTACAAATTACGCTTGGGGTTAAGACAAAAATAGGAAATACATTTCAAACAAGACCTTGTGTGCTGGAGACTCCGTATGGCAATGAGCTTCTTCGTTTTTCCAACAGAGCCTTAGAAGAACTAGTAACAATAGGCGAAGAGGTGCTCTACACGCCTTATGATACTATTAAGAAAACTTATCTAAATGGTGCGCTGGAAGACCCAACCACCCCCGTACAGCGTTTTGTTTCTTTGAGATATAGAGAGACAATTTATCCCGCTTCTTATAACGCCGGTTTGGAAAAAATTAGAGAACGTCAAAATTTTAAAGTTAAGTTCTGGGACACAACAAGGGCGAAAAGAACCACTCTTGGTTCAGAAAAAAGTAGTAGTATGGGTGCTCCGTATTATGGTTTTGATTGGCACCAATTAACACAAAGTGCGTGGGCTTTAGATGCTTCTGCCATATTTGATACAGGACCGATTTGTACAGCCTCTAACGCCTCGTCAAGTGCAGCAGGTGAATTACAAAATGATTACTTAATGGTTCATAATGGGGCGAGACAATTTATTACAGCCTCTGCTTTATATGCAAGGAAACACATGCTTCCGGCGACCGGATCCACGATTAGTCTAACTTTGGATAATCCGCAAACTGGAAGTTTTGCCCCGACGATACCAACACTGACACAAGGAAATATAGCTATTGGCGGCGGCACCGCACTTTGGGAAGCAGATAGAATGGCAGGACGGATTGCTCTCGAAACTGTAGAAACTTTGGATTCGAATGGGAATCCAGTTGCAATAACGGCTCCTGTTTTTAAGTCAGAACCAAAAACCCCCATTGATCCAAATTATGAAAGCTATATGAAAAATGCGATTCTACAAAGTCAGGATTATTCTATCATTCCAGAATTTAGAATTAGTGAGCATATTGATAAATATTTAAAGAATGCATCCACCGATTGGCTTATTGATAATCCTAGAATATTTTCAATTTTTGGAGCTTCTGGGACATTACCGCAAAATAGTAGCGATACTGATTTCTATAAGATTTATGCTAATTCTGATTTTATGAAACATTTTGAATTAATACATGATGATCATAAAAGCTTTAAGAGTCCGGCAAAACTTACTTTGAAATGTAAGGTAATTAAAAAGTTCTTACCTTATGATGGATTTTATCCAGCCCAAAGAACTTTAGATTTGGCATCGCAGTTTTCACAGTCTTATGGCAGGTTTGTAAATACAGAAGGCGGTGTAGATTATATTAATGCCGCCGATGGGAATGCTATTTATACAGACGCAATAGATCTTGCAAGCTTTACAATAGGTGATGTAATTACTATTACGGTGCCGGTGGATGCTGGTGGCACTGGAGTTGCAATGTCGATAGTAACTGAAGGCGTCGATGCTACTGGCGCTAATTCAACAACCTCGACAGCGATAGGGATTGGCTGCTCAAGTGCCCCAGGTGACGGTACAGTTGCTGAAACTATAGTTGATGCCATTAACGGCTTCTTTGGGTCTGGAGGTGCTTACAACCACGCATTTGCTAGTGCAAACTCGGGAGTGAATACCGGCGTTGTTGGTGTCACAGCCACCCTCAGCGGAACAACAAAAATTTCATTAAAGGCGGATCTTGCTGGGTCGCCTGGTAATGGAATTACAGTTGCAAACACCACGGGCAATGCAGCAACTGCTGGTTCTTTCTCTGGTGCTAACGATGCATTAGCATATCGACAAGCAGCTTTGAGACCATTCCTCGCACCTTTCTTCGCACCCGGTATCATGTATAATACAATTAAATCTGGTATCGCTGTTGATTATGGAACATATAGTGGGTCGTATGCGGTGGAACAGAATACTTCTAGTGCAGGCGGCGGGGGTGAACTATTCTTTGTCGGGCGCCCTACTGCCATTAACGGGAACCAACGTTTTGCGGCTGGCGATTATGCATACGGTTTTGATAATCGGGTTCCCTTTGAAGCGTTGGTAACCCCCGCAGATTATGTTTCAAATATGACCTTTGTAGACATGGAACCTCATCCAAGCGCATCTATGAATTTAACAGCGTCTTGGAATGGCTCGGGCGATCCACTTTATGAAATGATGATTAATAATTTCTTGGCTGAAAGTGTTAATATGTTTTTGCCGAATGGTCAGATGTCAACAATAATTTCGGCTAAAGAGAGTGAATTTTTACCCTTTAGGAGAAAGCAGATTTATGGCATGAGAATTAGGCTTCGCAAGAGTTTGAATAAGGCAAGAACTTATAATGTGGATTTAACGACGGGTGAAAAAGTGCGCTACCCTGTTCCCAATATTACAAATGCCGAAATAACCAATGATAAAATAAGGGAATCATTCACCATGTATAGCCGTCCGTCTGCTTTTGGACCACCGCTTTGTGGAAGGCAAATGCAGACTGTTGATATAGCTACTCGAAAAGCTGATCCACTTTCGGGAGTAAATCCGGCGTATACTCCGCCATATTATGATGGGGAAGCGTGGTGCGATGTTATTTTTAGAGCAGAATATGAAACACACACTTTGAAAGAAATTTTAGCAAATGCTAATTTTTTAGAGACTCGAATTGACAATGGCGTATGGTCTAAGGCTGGTGACGGAGCTAATGATTATGCGATGCCATATGACAGATTTACAGCCAATAGATATGCCATGCAATTATCGTCATCTATTAATACCAAGGGAGCAGCCAAGGTGAATGCTGTTGAGTATACCCCCGAGGGCGCTCCAAGTTTAATTATAGACTCCCCAGATACTGCGGAAGCCGTTTGGGTTATTCAGCCAAGATTCGAAACACCGATGTTTAACTTCTGTTCTACGTCTGGCTCCTTCAGACCGATTACTGAAGCTGATGGTAATTTGACAATGCCAGCGAATGGTAAAACAACGGTCCCTCGTGGTATGTGGCATCAGTTTGGCTTACCTCCCGATTCTAATGACAAAGGCATTTTTTTAGAGATTTCGGATATTCCCACTTCATGGGTCAAGGGTAGGCTTCCAGATGCCGTTGGTCAGACTGCTGAAGATTATTATCAAACCGAAGTTGCTGCTGACGGCATGAGGAGTTTGATGGATCAGGTAAAATTCCAAAGAACAGGGATAAGATTGGGGGAGGTAGCTGAATCGTTTGAGGTAAGTGAAGCTGTTGTTGCTGTTCCGTTTTTTGAAAAGGATGGTGTTCGAAACTTTTTTGGGATTCCAAGGCGCTCGGTGGGATCTTATCTCCGTGTTCTGGGAGCACCGGTTCCGGCTGAGTTTGTCGGCGCCGATATTGCCAAAATCGATGCCGCCGACGGCGGAGTGCTTCTTGATGCGGTAGCTGATCCAGAATTGGATGTAGGTGATTCGATTAAGGACCAAATTGATATTATGCAAAAATATGTTATTCCTCCTAAGTTTAATTTTTTGGAGTTCCCAAGTGTTGAACCAATGGTCATGTATATATTTGAATTCAAACATACTTTTGATAGAAATGATTTGGGTCATATGTGGCAGAACTTACCTCCACGAGCATCATCAAAAATAGAGATGGCTGAAAACACGATAAGCCATCCGCTTCTTGTGAATGAGCTTATGGGCGCGACAGGGGCAACGGAGGGCAGAGCACTTCAAAAAGAAGTTCAATGGATGGTTTTCAAAGTTAAGCAGAAGGCAAATTGGAATTATTATGATAAGGTTTTGTCGCGCGTTGGTGGTGATAAAGGTTTTTCTTTTTCTTTTTCGCTAGGAGGGGCGAAAACAGAAGGAGAAATATCAGATATCAAATATTCATATAACTGGCCGTATGATTTCTTCTCTTTGGTAGAATTTGCAAACATTGAAGCGGATGTATCTTTTGAAAGACCGCCAGATAATGTACCTAATTTAGGTTATATACCTGAGCCGACTGAAGAAGATTCTGATAAGTTTGGAAGCGAGCCACCACCGACACCGACGACCGACTGAAGAAGATTGTGACAAGTTTGGAAGTATGACGCCCTCTTAAGCCCTATTGGTAGATATTTTTAGAGTGAGAGCTAATTAATATAATGGCAACTTTTTTCGATAAAAAACAAGATGTGATAGATATAGAGCTTACCAAATATGGTGAATATCTGCTCTCATTGGGGAAATTTAATCCGGTCTATTATTCTTTTTTTGACGACAACGTTTTATATGATTCAAGATATGCCGCTTTTTCTGCATCTCAAAATAGTTTTGAACCTCGTATTCAAGAAAATACTCCATCTCTTAGGGCTATTAGTTCTTATGAGGGGAGGGAGACACAGATATTAGAACACAATAGGGTTGTAGCTAATAACCCAAGGCTTAGAGAGGACCAACAGATACGATTTCAATCTACGCCAGATAGACATTTTACTTCCTTGGTATATCCTTTGGGACATTCTGACTTGTCATCAGTAAAAGCTCCAGCTTGGAGTATGAGATTCTACAATAGTGAAATTAAAAATGTAGATGTTAATTTAACAGGAAGTCGAGCAGCACAGAGAATACCGCAAGTGACAGCAACAATAAAATATGAAACTCAAATAAAGAGCAAGATGATTCTCCCAGATGGCGAATCTGGGGAGTTTTATCAGCCAACTGATGGGGACATTATACTGCAAGAGGGAATTTTTGGAGATGGCTCTTTTGTGATAGTAGAGCCGGATTATATTTTACTGGATCTTCAGGAAATAAATTCTCCATATGAAAGAGAGAATTTTGATGTTGAAGTATATGAAATTAAAGATGAGACCTTGAAAAATGGAGATGTTGTAGAACAGTGGATACCATTAAAGTTTAAGAAGAAAAAGCAGGAGATTGTTAATAATTTATTAGTTGACAATCCAAAAAGTTCTCAATCGTCAAACCAGTTTTTGGACCATTCCTCCCACCGTTTTCCACATTTGGATCCAAGTTTCGCGGAGTATTTTTTTGATGTTTTTGCTGACAATGAAATCGATAATGTTATAATGTGTAAATCGTTGAACAGGCTAAGAGCAAGGGGGATTTATATCGAAACAGAGTTTAATTGTCCCGATATTCAAGATATCGTATCGCCAGTTAGTCCGTATTCGACCCTAGATATTGAGAGTGTTGTGTGTGAAGACGACATACCCGGAGGAGGAGGCTAATGAGCGCACTTGTAGCTGAAGACAGTCTTTTTGGAGGCAATATCAATCAACAATTAATGCCGACTGTTTTTGTTGAAAGAATAACACTGTCGAGTGGTTCTGATCCAATTGTAAAGGACGATCCTCACATTGATCATGAGTGGGAGGGGAAGTATGTTAAAGATAGATACGGAACTAGAAAAATAACTTACCCCGGCTTTTCTTTGGCAAGAAAATCAAATACAGGTGACGCACTGGCTGTGACAGTTGATTTGGTCGTTAAGGATAAAATTACAGATGAAATTACTAGTTCGTGGTTTTATGACGAGACAGTCTTAAAATATATGAAGATAAGGATAATTCAGAGCAGAGATAAGGGCTTATCAGCGGAACTGGTCAAGGGGAATATATCAGCACTGCAAAAACCAAGATATAAAAATCGTTTCGAACAGCAGTATATTTCTCTTCAAAAAAATGATCAAAGTTTGGAAAATTTTTATTCAGTATCCGAAACAGGACGAGAGCTTGTGTCCAGTATACCTTATCGGGCAAAGTTCTTTTCAAAGAATTCAGAACCCGAACATCTAGCATATTATGTTTTTTGCTACTTTGATATTGCAGAACTTTCTCAGGATTATGATTTGGATTTATACGGCTATGATTATCAAAATGGTATAATATCAAATTTTGTTACTTATGAGACTGCGATAGACAATTATAAACTTGTTTCTGAATCACACATTTACTATACTCCTGATGGAAAAATTTGGGCTGGTCCGGTACACCAGCGCCAAGGTGCATATATGGCTGGTATTCGACATACCTCGCAGCCTCATCCTATGTTGACTCGTGAAACGACAATTAATGGAACTGTTCAAGATTTTAGAAATATTCAACAAAATATTGGGACTACAATAGATATGAGCCCAATTCGGTCAATAATAGGTCAATTTAAGGATGATTATGATTCTAGTGATATTAAGATTGAAGATAGTCCTGCTTATTTTTCTGAGGCTTTTGTTACAAGAGGCTCGCCGGGTTCGGGCACGTCTCATTTTGTTTTTAGTTTTAACTTTTATGATTTTTTGCGGCAAGAGAGCCAATTTGGAAATCTTATGAGAGAATTTGGGGGAACGGATTCAACAACCACCAGTCAGATAAAAAGTCTTTCAAAGATAAAAAGTCTGAAAGTATTTCGCCACAGGGCGAACCCTCATGGCTTATCTAATAATATAGGATCGCCAACTGTCGGAGGGTTTTATAGACCACGCCCTTATGATATTTCTGCTGATTCGCCGGTTCTTGTTGTGGAATCCGCTGATCGGCAGCCACTTTCTTTGATGCCGGCTAAGAATTTTCGACCAAAAATGGCGGTGAGTAGTGTAGAGTCTGGCGAGAAAGTTTTGGTTGGCTCCATAAGAGAGATGAATCTTAAAAATGCCAGCGTTGAATATCGAAATTTTGCTATAACGGATCATTCTGTAGATGATGTAACGGATGGTGTTTACCAATATTCTGTCAAAGTGGAGGTGGAAGATGGAGCCGTAATCTTTGTGAAGAATCTTTTGAAGAATCTACAATCTTCAATACAGCAATTTTCGCTTTATTACGATTTGTCTAGTTCGCCAGAGTTTTATGATTTTAACTCTAAACAGTTTAAAGATGCTTTTTTGCAATATTTTATTACGGCAGCATTATCAGATTCTAGAGCGCGCCGCACACCGGGCGGGGCTCAGATTGATTTCGCAAACTCCCCATGGGTTGAGCCTTTGGCTACGTTTGTCGTAACTCTTGCTGCTTTGACGGATACTATTTCTCATACTGAAACTGCATCGGCAGACCAAATGTATAAACAATTGTTTATGCTTTCAAATCCTAAAACGGGAACTCCGGAAGGGATATCTGCTGTTTTGGGTTTGATGGGAGAACTGGAAACAATTCTAGAATCAGTGGTTGGGACCAATAAGAAAGTTGAGACTGACCTTACAGTGAGGGCTGGTTCAACCAGTTCTGGCAAAAGTCTTTTGTTGAAAGCAGAAAAAATGTTCTCAAGCCTTTATGATAGTGAAGTGCCAAATAGTTATGGATTGGATTTTTTGGGTGCCTCGGATAGAAATAATTTTGCTGGCGTGAAAACGATCACCTTTGATGATTACAGCAAGCGATTAATTACTGAGAATAGAAAATATTTTTCACGGAGGGCATCAGCAAATCCGATACCCGATATAAGTCCATTACAGACTGTTGATATAGCGGGGGTTGAGCCTCATCTTTCAAATTTTGGCAAATATGCCCCTACATATTTGACTCCTTATATAGCCAAAAATGGTAAATCTAGTTTAATGAATCATCAACCAAATTTACAGTTTAACAAACATAATGATTTTTCAATCAAATATTTAAATGCTTTGGCTAATAATCAAGCAGGTTCGTTTCCAGTTACTAAAGTATCAAAAACTACTAATGTAGAAAAGGTTGGTTTTTTGGGCAAACTCGGAATATCGGTTATGACACCTGGGCAAGCTAGGGCAAAGGAAATTGGACAGATGGGAACTTCAATAATTAGTTCCGTAAAAGTTATGTCAGATGGTAGCGAGTTTGTGGAAGAGACAATTGAATATAGCAATAGGGAAGTTGTCATACCTATGGCTGGCGTAGATGAAGTTATAAACATTTTCTCTTCAGACTTGAGCTTGTTTAATAATGCTAGGCTTTCTTTGGAAAATCCCTTGAGCAATATGGCTAACCAGGAAGTAAAACAATTATCCAGATCTGACTTTGAAGTTCCGGGTATAGGCAGTGGAGCCAGCGACCTTTTGGATTTTGCTACCGACACCAATGGGGACGTACACGCGGATCTCGTAGAACAGATACCAAATCAAATTAAGTCTATATTTTATGGCGGTTCTGGCGGGATAAGAAAGGATTATTTTTCTTTTGAATATGATTATTTAAACGATTTTCGGTCTGCTAATGCATTTATTTGGAATTATCAAGTAATTGCTAAAGTAGAGAGTTTTGCGGGCTTTCAACGAACTGATGCTGGCACTTCAATGGCGGCTGGTGCTATATGGAAACCCTTTGATGCCGACAAGTACGAGCAATCAGAAACGCCAGGGGGCTCTCTTTTGTGTCGTCTGGTGATGTATAATGATTCGGTATTAAATATTGGTGTTTCAAAATATGCAGATATTCCATATTATGACACATATTTCTTTATTGCCCCCAACACGGCGGAAGCTATATCTAGAATTTCATCTGGCTATGCCCCCGGTGTGACGATAAATACGTCTTATCAAAAGCTTAAAACTGGGGGCTCTCGTATAACCAATAAGTTAATAAGAACTGTATCTTCTGCTTATTTGAGAACGGGTAGCCAGCCCCGTCCCCCACAAAATCCAGCCGCTCCCACCGCCGACCAGGGCGTTACCGGATATCACGATCCGCTTAGAAGAAGCCATGGTAATGCAGTTATCAGATTAATAGAAGAAACGGGTTGTGTGATAATACACGATACCCCCTACGACGACTCCACTGCTGCTGCTACCGAGGATATGGAGAGCCATGGCGTTGGTCATGGCGACCTCGTCGGGGATGATGGTTATGAATATGATGACGACCTCGACGCTCCGGTGGCTCCACCGGGGGAGGCAGCATCAGAAATGACGCTGGAAATTTATTGCGAACAAGTCATAAATATAGTCGAGGCAGCCGATCGAGCTGTAATGGGATCAATGGACGCAGAGAGGGTAGAGGAGATTTTAAGTGTGTCGTCGGAATTTGCCGCTTTGGCAAGGGTATGGTCAATGTCGCTTAGCGATTCAATGTCTATCTGTTTTCCGGACTTTTCTTATGACAGTGACGATACCGGTGGTGGCGGGATGGATGTCGATGAGGTCGTTATGGGCGGCTACGGCGGCGGAAGACCCGGCGGCATTGGCAGAGGCGCTGGTGTGGGTTATTAAAAATGCAAATAGGAAAGAAAAATACATATATCCATGTTACGAATGTAGCTTTAAATCGTAACACTTCTTTTATAATTGATACTTTTCGTAAAATGTTCGGAAAATATTGGATTGCGGACAGGAGAGGGGTTCGGTATGCTAATGATAATTATGCCAAAGCTATGGAGAGCGAAGCGGGAATAAAAGTTTATTTTGGTTCTACAACAACTATGAACCTTATTAATGCTCCTTTTTGTAGCAAGATACAAGAAGTTTATTTGCAGGGGGATAAAGAAAAGTGGGATAAAATGAGTTCCCGCGCCGATATAGTCCGGCGCCGTCGCAGGGCAGCACCGGTCGTCGCATCGGTCCAACGCGGTCGTGCTGCTCTTGAACTTGCCAGCGAAGAGGCTACCCAAAACATTGAAGTGCTTCGGGGGAACTTGGAAGCCATCCTCGACGCGATAATGGCAGTCCGGGAAAGCTTGCTGCCGTGGCTCCTCGAACGCTACGAATCCATGGATATCAGTGACATGCTTGTGCAGTGGCTCGTAGACAACTCCGTGGACCTGACCGGAATCGACTTTGAGGAAGTGTGGGCACTGGACCCCGACCACGCCGACGCGGGACACACGTACTGTGCCGATAGCCCGCTCATGTGCGCGGGGATACCACATGCACACCCCGAATACGTCACCCACGAAGAAATCATCAACTGGGTCGCCGAAACTATCGAAGGTTTATTCCGATTCTTCCGTGGACCCGCACTCATCGAGGCGATCACTCATTGGCACACCGAGTGGATGGAGACCGCCGAGGTCGAACGGGCTGCAAAGCTTAACGCATTTGATGAGTGGTCTGCTGGCTGGCTCGCGGAGCGATCCGCGCTCTGGGACCGACGAATTGACATGCTCGCTGCACGCGCAGCCCGCCTCCGAGGAGTCTCTGGGCACATTGATATATGGGAAAGGGTTATTAGAAAACTTATACCCAAGAGGAATCCTTTTGCGAAGTCGGGTAGATTTATGGATATGTCATTTGTAATAGACACACCTCTTAATAGAAGGGAGGCGGAAATGTTTGGGGATACTCCTGGGCTTGGCTATTTTAATATTGATTTTGAATATAACTTTTATGTTGCTCAATTTGAGAAAACTATTGAATCGGTTCCTGAAGAATTATTGCCTAATATTTACGCTTTTATTTCTGAGCAAGCAGCTAAGCCTTCTAAAAATATGAGGAATCTTCTCACATTCAACGGGATGTTGTCTAGAAAGCAGGCGTCGTTGCCCAAACCATCAACGAGACGGGATGAGGGCACATATGCTAGACAAAAAATTCGTTCTTATCATTATTATCTAAAGGCATCTAACGCGATTACTCGAATGGGCGCCCAACGCATCCAACAATTTTCTAAATTATACAGAAATTACATTTTTCCATTTGAAAATTTAGATATTGTATCTGATATATCGTTAAAAACGCAATTTCCAATGTATGCGGAAGTTGAGTTTTCAACTGATCGAACAACGACTGTGGCGCAAATCTTAGAAGATGCGAGTCTTAGCACATCTTTGTTGAGGCACGCAGCGGCTGCGACTGAACGCAACGACTTTTTCTCTAAAAGATTTTTGGGCGGCTCCAAGCATCAGCTATTAAAAAGTTCAGAAATTATGATGCCGCAAGGTTCTGCCAATAGGGCGAAAAGTAGTCGGGGAGGATATGAGACAATTGATTTATTGGCGTGGTGGAAAAATTATTTAAATGGGAGCATTCCAAAAACCGTGTTCGGGGAACAGACTTTGGTTGGTCCAAAATCGTTATCAATTTATGTAAGTTCGGGAGTTGACAATAATAATTTGTCGCAAGCTATTCATTGTTTAATCTTTGCTGGCAAACTAAAAGAAACTATAAAATCTAATCTTCGTTCGTTTGAGGAGATATGGAATGGTAAGACAAATCCGACAGAAACAGTTTTGTATTGTGTGGAAAAATATGATACTGCTGCCCGCTCGATAATACAGAGATATTGGTTTCCAAATTCAAATACTATAGATGTGATTAAATTCGTCGATACACAAGTCAAATATGGAAAACAATATACTTATAGTGTTTTTGCTTATCAGTTGGCGTTTTCCGAGGAATACGTATATGGACCATTAGAAATAAGCCCTGAACGTCCTAATGTAACAGTTTATAAGCCGTGCCCAGATTTTCCATTTCCGTCATTGGAAGGCTCGCAGTGCTCGCAAGATGTCGGTTTAGAGTTTTTGGCATGTGTTGAAAGAGACGCACAAAAGTTAATTACGATTGTTTATCCGGGTCTTGGGGTTGACACAACCAATGTGGAGAGTATAGCGGAAGCCACAGTAGAGGCATATGTCGCAGTGGGACAAGCGTGGGCATTCTTTTCGGGCGTCTACGCCATTCAGCTTGTTTGGTCTCTCCAGCAAGCGTTGTTTCCGTCCGCGTATGAATCTGAAGCTGTCGGCGGTGGTGTCGGTACGCAGGAGGAAATTATAAATGCTTTATTAGATGCTATAAGAAATTACCGAATGGGTCATCCAGATGGAGCACCGTCGCCGCCATTAGGACCACAGGTTGAGTGGGCTCACTCAGAATATAGGGCGAGGACCATTGTTACAACCTATCCTTGTATAAAATTGGTTAAAGTTCCATATTTTACTCGGACAGGCTATATGATAGATGACCCGCCCGTATTCCCTGATGTTAATATTGTCCCGTATAAGTCTAGGAATGATAAGCTTTTAATCTGGCTTAATATGAACGTGGGCGATTATCAGTTTTATCCAGTAGCTTTAAACGATGAAGAGCAGACTATGATTAATAATCTACGACAAAAAAATCTTTTAAAACCATCGGAGCCAATTAGGTATAAAACTGATGATTATATTAGAGAGTTTCAAATTTTTAGAATGCTTGAGAAGCCAGAGTCTTATACAGATTTTGCTAATAGCGAGAGGGCAAAAATATCAACGAACACAATTAAAAAAGTAAATGGTAATATGTTTTCAAACTTTAAAGCTTCTTCGGCTTCTTATCTTGATGGCGTTACTCCCAATACAAAATATTACTATATGTTTAGAGCGGTTGATACGCACGGACATATTTCTTATCCATCACCAGTTTATGAAGTGGAGTTGCTAGACAATGACGGGGCGGTTTATCCAATTATTAATATAATATCAGTTGAACAAAAGCCAGAATCATTTGATACGACCAAGGCAGTGAAGCGGTATGTCCATATTGCTCCCCGTATTACACAAGGACTTTTTAATATGGAGGCTTCTGGCTTGGATGATGGGTCGATTACCGGCGAAATTTCTAAAAGTGCTACTGCTGCATCATCATATGTTTTGGGGGTTGAAAATGAAACTCTCTGGGGTAAAAAGTTTAAAGTTCGATTTATTTCTAAATCTACGGGTAGAAAAATTGATCTAAACATTACTTATGAGAAAAAGCATACTGTCTCTCCGGAGCAAGTAGAAATTCAGCAACAGGGGGTGATTGAAATCACTCCACCGGAAATTGAAGAAATACGGGACTTTATACATAGGAGTGCCACACCGCCACCGTCGGTGGGGTAGTCGAGGAAGAGGGATGATACCAGGCGACCGACTTGCTTTAAGAACGATAAACTAAGTATTAATTGAATTTTGGAGACTAATTAGATTAAACACTATTTATAGGAGTAAAGGAATAACAAATGGCTTTTTTAGATAATTCGGGCGACATCATTTTAGATGCAGTCTTGACAGATACAGGGAGAATGAGATTAGCGCGAGGAGATGGTAGTTTTAAGATAGCAAAGTTCGCTTTTGCTGATGATGAAATTGATTATGGCAATTACAACAAAAATCATGCTAGTGGTTCTGCTTATTATGATTTAGAAATTCTTCAAACACCAGTTTTGGAAGCGTTCACAAATAATGGATCTTCAATGAAGACTAAGTTGATTTCTATTCCGAGAACCAATCTGTTGTATCTGCCAATTATAAAGTTAAATGAAGTCTTTGCTGGAACTGCTACCGCAATGCACGGAGATAATTATTTCATAGTAGCTGTTGATGAAGATACAGAAGATCAGCTTAATACTGATAACGTAGCCGGTCTTCTCTTTGGGGCTAGACCAAGTGCCGATGGAAACTATGTCAGGTTGGATCAGGGGCTGAACACGTCTGATATTTCCCCGGCTAATCTATTGGATGCAGACCTAACAGAGACACAATATATCGTCGAAATGGATAATAGATTTGCCAGTTTAATAGATATAGGGGGCTCTAATTTGGCTTCTGTTTCATTTATCGATGATGATAGTATAGCAAATTATTATTTATCTTTGGGGACAGACAACCTATATGTGTATACAAACACCATTAGAGACACAGCGGGTACTCAAGTTATTTCTGGTCCTCGTGGGACTTACTTGCAATTTGGGTTTCAGGCATCAATTGATTTGAATTCTAGTACGTTTTTGTTTACCGAGCTAGGAGGTACGTTAACGTATGGTTCAACCTCGTATTACTACCTCGATTCAGTCGTTCGTATCACAGGCGCAACAACAGGGTATAAAGTTGATATTCCTGTTCGTTTCGCGAAGAAAGTATAAGGATTAAAAAATGGCTACAATATTTAAAAGTTTTCTAAATAACGATGTTGCGACAACGCGCACACTTCTTCACGAGGCAATTCCAGTTACTGGAACGATCGTTTCTGGAACGTACACCGCTGACGCTAACATCAAAAACTATGCTCACGGTATGTTCCAAAGTATTTATGATTATCCTTATCTGAGTTCTTCGGCAAACCACATCATTGATGTCACAGTGGGGTTTTCTGCAAATTCTAATTTGTCACAATCTTCTCCTAATGCAACGGCACAGCAGGCTAAGAAGATTAATCTTTATAATCAGATGGCTCAAACCCTTGTTGGCTATGACGAAACTGGGACACTTAGAGAGTTTGATAGAGATGGAGATTTATCAGGGGGCACAAAATTAAAAGAAGTTGTGTTCTTAAATTTTGCACGATTGCTTAGCAAAGATGAAATTAAAAAAGGTTCTTTTTCGATACAATTTGCGACGGGGAATCTGCCCGGAAACAGAATCGGAGGCACCCCCACCACAACCGTCCCCATTAAAATCAACGACTCTGGCTCTGTGACAGACTATAGAGTAAATTCGCCCGCTGGCGAGTATGGAATTTTATATTCAGAAACGGGCTCGCAGGTTGGGCTGATCTACTATCAAGCAGGCGTTGTTGTTTTGACGGGAGCCGTTTTCGGTGGGGATCGTAAAGAGGACCAATTCCTCGGCGGTGGTTTTGGACCACCAGCCTCGGGAGCATATGCAACCGCCGATGAGAGATCAAACTCCACTAGTTATGATGCTTTTATGACGGGCACCGCTGGCTCTATATCTGGTGCCTGTGATGGAGTTAGAAATTGTCTCCAAACACTTTCGTTTAACAATACGACTGAATTAAATTCTACGATTTATTTCTGTCGCGCAAACCACAATGAGTATAACTATTCTTCCAATCCCACTTACTTAAATTCAAGTAAGTTAGTTGTCAAGAATAAGAGCACAGACATGCCCGTTTCTTATATTACTTCTGTTGGTCTTTACTCCGCTGATAATGAATTACTTGCGACAGCTAAGTTATCTGAGCCTCTCAAGAAGACGCCAACCAATGAGCTAACACTGCGCGTTCGTCTTGATTATTAAAGGAGGAACGTTATGCCTCTTTTCAAGTTTGGGGAAACAGATAAATTCTTCAACGTCATCAAGACCTATCCTGAAACAGAATTTGTAATTTATGACGGAAGAATTTTTCTGAACAACCGTTCAGAAATGTCGGGAGCATTCGCAAGCAGTGTTCCCAATGTCTCGACTGGGCATTTAAACTTATACGAGCTTAACGTCGATAGACTTGAAGAAACAACCGGTCGTTCAATAATTACAGATATTCCCGATAAGGGGGTTATATATCCTTTTGTGACAAAACAAGGGAGCACTACGGCTTTTAAAACGATTAGCACGAGTCAATATAATAGTGATTTTTCGTATGGGGATATATTAAGTTCTAGCTATCCTTTATCGGCTTCTATCACGAGGGATTATTATATTGAAAATGCTACCCGCAGAAACATACAGGCTTTAAAGAACACTTTAAATCATTATAAGCCTATGAGCGCGCACTATTCTTATACATCTACGCGGGGTACTCTTAAGTGGGATAAGGGCGCACAACCGATGAACTTGATATCTATTCCTTCAATTTTCTATGGATCCGAAATAAAAAAGGGAACAGTCAAATTACAATTCTATATGACCGGTACGTTAATCGGAGAGCTACAGGATAAAAATAAAAATGGCGAGCTTATTCAAGTTAGTGGCTCAACTCTTTCGCAAGCAAATGGAAGTGGCTCTGTCGGTGGGGTTGTTCTTTATAAGGAAGGGTTCCTTTTACTGACCGGTAGTTGGAATATGACAGAGCTTGCAAGAAACTACACTAATGATGTCACCAACCCACAGACTGGTTCGTGGTTGTTCTTTGGTGTCGGCGCAAATGATGGCAATCCTTCTTCAATTATTGAATCGTCTAGTTATTCTTTGAGCTTTCAAGGAACTCAAGAAGTCCCTACTTTGACAATGTTTGCACATGCAAACAAGGGTGAATTAAATCACTCTAATAATCCTACTTATATCGAGTGGGAACAAAGTGCTTCTATCGCAAACCCAATTACAGGCGCTTATTATTTTCAAGAGCGTGAACTTTCAATTCGAAATATGGTAAGCTCCTCTTATGTTGAGCCGACGGGAAGTTTTGAAAAAGAAACTTACATCACAAAAGTGGCTATTTATGATAATGATCGAAATCTGATTGGTATTGCAAACCTTGCAACGCCGGTAAAGAAAACAGAGGATCGCGAATTCACGTTCAAATTAAAAGTTGACTTCTGAGGCTAAAGAGTTATATTGTATAAATGATTCTTGGTTTAGATATATCTACCAGCATTACGGGCTATACCATCCTTGATTCTCGGGGGAATATAATCGAGAACGGAGCATGGGACACAAGAAAGTATAAAGATTTTTTTGATAAAGCGGAGGTAATAAGACAAAATGTTGCAGAAATACACAGAAAATATGGCAAACAGATTGAACACGTTTACATTGAACAGTCGCTACAGGCGTTCCGCTCAGGTTTTTCATCTGCAAAGACTCTTTCAAGTTTATCTCGCTTTAACGGGATTGTGTCTTGGCTTGTTTATGCTTTATTTCAGATTAAACCAGAGTACATCGCGGCGACAAGTGCTCGAAAACTTTGCGGTATTAAAGTCCCTAGAGGAGAAAAAGCAAAAGCCGTTGTCTTAGACTATTTATTGAAGAATGAGTCATCGTTTGTTATTGAGTATACTCGTCATGGAAACCCAAAACCAGACTCTTATGATAGGGCAGATTCAATAGTCATAGCAAGAGCAGGATCAATATTGGAGAAACAAAAAAATGCTGATAACTAAAACGCAACTTAGAGAGGTCATTAAGGAAGAACTAGTAAGAACAATAATCATTCGGGAAGCAAGACAATATCAAAAGATTCACGGTAGAATCGACGAAGGATTTCTTGATCTTCCGATCGTGAAGAAAGCAATGAGTATGGGCAAAGGCGCACTTATCGCGACAGCCCTACTTGCTGCCGCACCCGCACAAGCCACCACCGCCACCGACGCCTACGGTGCCGAGGAGATGACCTCCGCTGAGTATCAACAGGCTATTGAGGATCGAGGCACGGTCGTCCACAAGCGCGGAGACAAGCCGGCACAAGCCCCTCACCTCACCGACGTTGGCGGTCCCCCGCAGGCATCGCCAGGTTGGTCTCCCGAGCGTGGATATGATCCGGCTAAGATCCCATCGGATCAGAAAGCTCCACTTGCGTCGGTCGAAGGTACTCTCGATGCGCAGCAACTTCAGCGTTTGAAGAAGTTTGAACAAATAGACCAGAAAATAAAAGATCTGAATGATGACAAAGAGAAAGCCTCCGGAAGTGCCCTGAACAAGATTGAAAAGCAAATAGAGCATTATATAGAAATGGAGCAGAAGCTGCTTAAAGACGTGGTTCTTTCCCATGAAGATGCGGAACAGTTGGAAAAAGCCAATCCGGATGAAATAGACCAATATCTCAAAGACACTTTTTCCCCGAAGACCAGGAAAGCAATTCGTGGGGGCGGCACCATGTATGACGTAGGCACAAAGGCTCGCAGAGCGTATAAGGTAAAACAATAGCCCCTTGACTTTTAAGCTCTCTAGTGTTAAACTAATATTATAGCAATCGCAAAGCGGGGGGTGATATGCGAAGCGAAAAAATTAGAATCTTAAGAAGCGTCCTTGGGTCATCTTTTGATCGAGGTAACGAACTCTTATTCGCTTGTCCGTATTGCCGTCATCATAAGCGCAAGTTTTCGGTGAACATAGAAAAGAACTATTATAAGTGCTGGGTCTGTGACGAGCGCGGGAGAAACGTTGGTCGGGTGATTCGCAGTTATGGATCCCTCACTCATTTTCGCGAATGGCAGGAACTTGTTGGTAAAGTCGATTTGGGGGAATTCGATAACTTGTTTGGACCAAAGGTCGAAGTAGAAGCAGAAACGATTTTAAAGTTGCCCGATGAATTCGAGTCTCTCGCCAATAAAGATTTGCCAAGATCAGCAAGACCTTTCCTTCGATATCTTTCACAGCGGGGAATAACTAGAGCCGATATCGTTAAGTGGAAGATCGGCTATTGTTCTGGTGGGGAGTATGCAAACCGCGTTGTTATTCCGTCTTTCAATAAGGATGGATTTGTAAATTATTATGTAGCTCGTTCTATTGTGGAGGATTGGAAGAAATATAAAAATCCTCCTGTAAGTAAGGATATTGTCTTTAATGAGCTTTATATAGATTGGGATAAAGATGTGATTCTCGTGGAGGGTATTTTTGATGCCATCAAGGCTGGCAACGGAATTCCTATTCTTGGCTCAACTTTGCGAGAAGGGGGCAGGCTATTCAAGGCTCTCCTCAAGGGCGGTGCTAAAGTCTTTTTGGCTCTCGACGAAGACGCAGAAGCCAAGACGAGCAAGATTATTCAAAGTCTCTTATCATATGGCGTGGCTGTATCTAAGATTGATACATCTGGCTATGATGACATTGCGGAGATGTCAAGTGAAAAGTTTGAAGAAAGGAAGAGCGGTGCAATCTTTATGACCTCTGATAATCATCTATGGGAAAGGTTGGCGTCTATCTAAAAGGCGGGTTTGCTCTTGACTTTTGAAATTGCTGTGTTATATTAAATAGGAATACTAAGTGAGGTATGTTTGAAATTTGCGCATATTGCGGATACACACATCCGAAATCTGAAATATCAGAAAGAATATCGTGTTGTTTTTGATAAGTTATATGAAATTCTTAAGAAAGAAGGGGTAGAATGTATCGTACATTGTGGTGATATTGCTCACACAAAGACACAGATATCGCCTGAATTCGTGGAGCTTTGTTCAGATTTCTTTCGAAATTTGGAAGCTATCGCGCCGACATATATCATCTTGGGGAACCATGATGGTAACTTAAAGAATAGTAGTCGTCAAGACGCCCTAACCCCTATCGTTGAAGCTTTGAATCTTCCTAACTTGCATTTGCTTAAGAAGTCTGGCGAAGTTGATTTGGAGAATGGCTTTAGTCTGAACGTGCTTTCAGTGTTTGACGAGGACAACTGGGCTGATCCTTTAAACGAAGAGAATGTGAACATTGCTTTGTATCATGGATCCATTGCTGGTGTTGAGACAGACACTGGCTGGGTCATGGAATATGGAGACCATGCACCCGAAATTTTCAAGAATCATGATTTTGCGTTTCTGGGGGATATTCACAAGACCAACCAGATCGTTGATGTAGAAGGGCGTGTAAGGTATCCTGGTTCCACAATTCAACAGAATCATGGGGAGACCAATGATAAAGGATTCTTAATTTGGGATATCAAAGATAAAGAATCCTTTACTTGCAAACACCATAAACTCTTAAATCCTAAGCCATTTGTAACTGTTGAGTTGACAAAAGCTGGCAAGATTTCAAAGAAAGCCGTGGTTCCTTCTGGTGCTCGGCTTCGAATTGTTTCGAACAACAGTTTGTCGTTGGTGAAGATGCGGCGTGCTATCGAAGTAGCTAAACATCGTTTCAAGCCGGAAGCAATCACATTCTTGAATCGTGCTGCCGGGAGGAGAGGAGATGTTAGCAGTCTTGCAGAAAGTTTAAAGAAAGAAAATCTTCGTGATATAACTGTGCAAGAAAGATTAATAGCGCGATATCTTAAGGATTATGAAGTTCCCAAGAAGGTTTTGGCAAAAGTTTATGAACTGAATCTAAAATACAATAAAATTGCCGAGGACAAGGAAGAAGTTACGCGGAACATAAATTGGAGCCTACAGGACGCAAAATGGGACAACCTTTTCAACTACGGAGAGAACAACTCTATTGATTTCTCCAAGCTTAATGGTACTGTAGGAATATTTGGGAAGAACTATTCTGGAAAATCGTCTGTGATCGATAGCATTTTATATACGATCTTTAATTCTACATCGAAGAACGAGAGAAAGAATCTTAATATCATCAACCAGAATAAAGAATATGGTTCTGGCAATATCAAGATTTCGATTGGCGATAAAGTATATACAATTGTTCGCAACTCAGAAAAATATATAAAGAAATATCAAGGGAATGAAAGTCTTGAGGCGAAAACGAGCATTGTTTTTTCGTGCTTTGACAAGGTGACCCGCGAGACAACAAGCTTAAACGGCTTGACGCGAAATGAGACGGATAAGAATATTCGAAAAGTGTTTGGCTCCTTAGATGATTTTTTAACTTCCTCGATGTCTTCGCAACTTGATGCCTTGTCTTTCTTGAGGGAGGGATCAACGAAGCGAAAGGAGATACTTGCCAAATTCTTAGATCTTGAGATTTTTGAAAAGAAATTTAAATTTTCAAAAGAAGATGCGGCAGATTTGAGAGGAGCCATTAAAAGGCTTGAAGGTCGCGATTTTAAGGAAGAGATACAAGAAGCAAGAGGCTTTGTTAACGACAGCGTGACACAGCTTCAAGAGCAGCAAAGCACCTGTGACGACCTCAAAAATACTATCGCCAAAATTGTTGAAGATATGAACGAGGTAATACAGAAGATAGAATCGATGCCTGTTGACATGGTTGATATTGCCCATGTTCTTGGTCAGATAGATCAAAAGACCAAAGAACATGTGCTTTTGACGACAGATTTGCTCAAAGATGAAACAGAGCTTGGGAAAAAGATCGAGGTTCACGATAAGGTCGACAAGTTTCTAAGTGAGTTTGACATTAAAGATGTGATGGATAAAAAAGAAATTATCATAGACTTGAGAGACGAGATTAAAACTTTAGAACAAGAGCTTCTTCGAATTGAAAAGAAAGAAGAGCTTCTTGAGGGTATACCATGTGGAAACAGTTTTCCACATTGTAAATTTATTTGTGATGCTAATAAGGCACTTCTGGAAAAAGAAAGTAAAGTTGATTTTCTGAGCGGAACAAGCCAAGAACTGGTATCACTGAAACCGGATGAGGTGGAAGTTCATATTGAAAAGTATAATCAACTTTGCGTTAGAAAGAGCACCCTATCAGAACGAATTGTTAAGTTGAATTTGTTTATTGAACGAAATAAGAATACAATTGAAAATCTCAAAAGAGACTTACAAGGCTTGCACGCTCAAAGAGAGCAATATCAAGAGAACAAAGAAGCTATAGAGAATTTGGAAAACTTTCTTGCCGAGAAGAGCAAGAAAGAGATCGACCTTGAATTAAACCAAGGTCGCTTTGATAAGTGTCAGGAATCTATTTTAAATCTCTACAAGGTTCATGGCTCTTACGAAGAGAAGCTAAACAATCTTGTTAGCTTACAAGAAGAGTTAGAAGAGTTAAGGCAAGAATATTCAGCTTATGATTTATTTATGCGGTGTATGCATAGCAACGGGATTGCTTATGATGTTATCAAGAAAAGGCTTCCGGCGATTAACGAAGAAATCGCTAAAGTTCTTGCTAATATAGTTGATTTTGAAGTCTTCTTCGAAGACGACGGTAAGAGATTAAACATCTTTATTAAGCACCCAAGTTTTGATCCTCGTCCTCTGGAAATGGGGTCGGGCGCAGAGAAGACGATAGCTGCTATGGCGATCCGCCTTGCACTACTATCGGTCTCAAGTCTCCCAAAGGGAGATATATTTATTCTTGATGAGCCGGGAACGGCTCTTGATGCGGAGAACATGGAAGGGTTCATTAGAATTTTAGATGTTATCAAGTCTTATTTCAAGACGGTTCTACTTATCACACATCTTGATTCGCTCAAGGATTGTGTTGATACACAGATAACAATTGATAAGCTTGATGGATATGCTTTTATAAAGCAATAAACTATTTATATTATAGGAGGAATATATGACACAACAAGACGCTTTACAAACCCTCATTAATGCTGTCAATGTGGCGCAGAAACGAGGGGCGTTTAATTTGGAAGAAGCGACCGGAATTTATAGTGCGATTATGGTATTTGCCGCTTCGCAGCCTGAATCGTCAGAAGGTTCTTCTGAGAAGCCAACAAAAAAGAAGGAGGAGGCAACATGAGTGTGTTTAAAGGAGCTTTAGATAGGGGATTAGAGAAGGTAGTTTCACGAAAATTACTTGTATGGGTAACGGCTACCGGATTGGCAGCTACAGGCTTTTTATCGAGTGGTGACTGGGTTACTATCTCAGCCCTGTATCTTGGTGGTCAAGCCGTTATCGATGCGGTGGTCAAACTTAAGGGTAATTAATGCTTGGTAAGTTCATGACCAAATATTGGCGCGAGATGCTGATCGCCTTTATGGTGGTTGGCATTTCTGTCGCTTGGTCACAGGATCATAAATCATTAATCAAGGCTTATGAAACTACGGTGGAGAGCTACGAGACAAGGATTAAAGAACTGAAAGAAAGCCATCAGCGTGAGACGGAAAGAAAAGAAGCAGCCTTAGAAGAATACAAAGAAAAGGTTTTTGTTTTGGAGTCGCAATACATGGACTTCAAGGAAGAGGTAGCATTAGCCAAAGAAGAAAAAGTAGAGGAGTATGTTGCACTACGACGCGACAACCCAGAACAACTAATTAAAGAAATAGAATCAAAGTTTGGGTTTGAACATGTTGAGTAGGGCTGCACAAGTATTAACTATTAGTTTAGTTTTGTGCGTACCTGCTCATGCTGGGGATGGCAAGTTCGCGTTGTTGCCTCAAGGAGCCAGGGCTCCTTTCGAAGCCACCTGTTTTGACGACGAGGCAACGGCTAAGCTTCTCACCTGGAAAGAATTTTTGGAACGAGAGCAACAGGCTTTATGTAATTTTGAAAAAGAAAAGTTGACACTTGATTATGATTTGGTTATGGGCAATATACAAATAACTTTAGATGAGACCCAAGCCCGTTGCCAAATAGAGATAGATACGCGAGACAAAGAGTTAAAAGAACTCCGAGACATAATTAAGAAGAACAAGAAACTAAATATTCCAGCCGTTGTCGCAACCAGTGTGGCGGTAGGGATCGTTATTGGATTAGGTTCCGCCTACGCCATTGATCAGGTTCTGGACCAATGAAAAAGAACAAAGACCCAAATTATATTGTGAGAGTTGAAAAGGCAATAGCAAAGAAATATGGGCAAGAAGCAATTCAGAACCCGCGAAAATATTGGACTGACAAAAAAGAGGAAGAATACAAAGAACAACTACGAAAATTAATTGAGAAAGAAGATCAGTTTAAAGAAAAAACAGAGAAGATTGAAGTCAATGGCGTTTTTGTTTCCAAAAAACTACTTAATAAAGAACATAATAGAGTCTGTCCCGTGTGCGAAGCTTTTTCATTTAATGTGCAGGATGATGTATATATGACCAAATTTGATTGTTGTAAAAAATGCCACATTCAATGGGTCGAAGGAAGGGAAAAGCGTTGGAAAACTGGATGGCGACCTACTAAGGAGGAAAAATAAAATGTCAGCAGAATCATTAAAAATATTTCAAGGACTTGCACAAGCTGCTGCGAATGCATATGATGGTGCTTATGATTCAGATGGCAAGCCCATCGAGATCGGATTAAAGAGAGAAGAAGGACATCCAGTGTATGATTCGCGCACTCTTGATGGTTTTAAAATAAAGTTTAGCGGTCCCCAGATGATCATCCATTACCAGGCAGACATTAAGCTTCAGGAGGTTTATAAAGGCGGCTTTGAAAACGAAATTGAGCAGCGCATAGAGGATATTGCTTCGTATCTCAAGAAGCAGTGTAAAAAGATAACTGGCGAGAGCGTCTCTCTTAAGGCTGATGGAGAGGTCAGAGTGATCGTCCAGAATACTAGCCGAGTGAGAACGTGGTGTCAAGCTCAGAGAACATACAATATCACTAACATTAAGGGCGTTGATAAGAACGCAGAACCAAGTACGGACAAACTTCAAGACGGTTTCCAGAAGTTCTTGGATCAAGGTGGTTGGGACGGTAAGCGTCCTAGCAACGATTCACGAAAAAATGTATAATGACTTATGAATTGTCAAAGAAGGAAATTGTTAAAGAAATAGTTAAGTCGGGCAAAGAGCCCGCTTATTTTATTAACAATTATTGCCGGATTTCACACCCCATGAAGGGGTTGATTCCTTTTAGGACATACACATATCAAGATACGCTTTTAGAAGATTTTAATGATTTCCGTTTTACGATCATTCTAAAAGCTCGGCAGTTAGGTATTTCTACAATAGTTGCTGCCTATGTTGTTTGGCTGATGTTGTTTCATAGAGACAAAAACATTCTTGTCATGGCAACTAAGTTTAGTACGGCTGCCAACTTAGTAAAAAAAGTTAAAGCTATTATGAGAAATCTGCCTCCGTGGATTCGTATTGCAACCATTTCTGTCGACAATCGCACCAGTTTTGAACTTTCGAACGGTTCGCAGATTAAAGCAACTTCAACTACTGGGGATGCTGGTCGCTCCGAGGCTCTTTCGCTGTTGGTGATTGACGAGGCAGCACACGTTGAGGGGTTAAACGAGTTGTGGACTGGTTTATACCCCACGCTTTCGACGGGTGGTCGATGTATTTCTTTGTCTACCCCAAATGGTGTCGGCAACTGGTTTCACAAAACATACATCGAAGCAGAACAGGAGGAAAATGACTTTAAGACCATCCGCCTGCCTTGGGATGTCCACCCAGAAAGAGACCAAGAGTGGTTTGAAAATGAGACAAGAAATATGTCTCGGCGCCAGATAGCGCAAGAATTAGAATGCAACTTTAATACGTCAGGTGAAACGGTTATACACCCAGACGATTTAGACCGCCTTCAACAAACAATTAAAGAGCCAAAACATCGAACGGGGTTTGATCGCAATTATTGGATTTGGGAAGAGTATGGTCCAGAGTTCACATATTTGGTTGTGGCGGACGTTGCGCGCGGCGACGGTGCAGATTATTCTGTGTTTCACATAATTAAGCTTGAAACTATGGAGGTTGTAGCCGAGTATCAAGGAAAACCTAGCTTAGATATGTATGCCAATATACTTAATCAAGTGGGCAAAGAATACGGGGATGCCCTTTTGGTTGTTGAAAATGTAGGAATTGGAATTTCAGTTTTAGAAAAGCTCGTTGAGCTTGAATATCCTAACATATATTATTCAATTAAGGGCACGCATGAATTTATTGAGTCGACTATGGCTGATTCTTCTCGGAATGCAATTGCTGGATTTACAACCTCTTCAAAGACGAGACCATTAATTGTCGCTAAGCTAGAAGAATTCATTAGAAACAAACTAATTAATTTATATTCTAGTCGGCTTTTCAACGAATTTAAGACTTTTATTTGGAATAACGGGAAACCACAAGCGATGCGTAGTTATCATGATGATTTGGTGATGTCTTTGGCTATAGGGTGTTGGGTAAGGGACACGGCTTTAACAGTTAACCGGCGTAATGTTAATTACAAAAAGGCTTGTCTAGACTCTATGATTTTTACGAATTCAAAAATAAATACACAAATTGCTGGACAAGTCGGCTATGACAAAGATTGTGTTCGAAAACTTAATGAACAAATGAAAGAATATGAGCAATACTCATGGCTTTTAAAAGGATAGGTAAATGGCAGATCAGAAAGATAATCCTCGTAATTCCGAATCAACTTTATTCAGGCGCCTAACACGCCTTTTCTCAGGACCGATAACCAATTATCGGTCTCAGATGACGAGGAACTATAAGCGCAGTCAGTTAGATCATTTTTCTCAGAGATTTAAGAGTGCGAGTGGGCAGCAGTTTAAGCGTAGTGGGTATAATCCTTTTACGCAGATTCATGCATCTGCTATGGCTAACCAGCGCCGCGCTGAGCGATATACCGATTTTGATCAAATGGAGTACACACCAGAGATTGCTTCTGCTCTTGATATTTATGCAGATGAAATGACCACACACTCTTCTTTACAATCTATGCTTTCTATTAAGTGTCCAAACGAAGAAATTAAGGCGGTGCTAGACACCCTTTACCGGAACATTATAAATGTTGAATATAATTTGTTTGGTTGGGCTCGCACTATGTGTAAATATGGCGACTTCTTCTTGTATCTTGATATCGATGAACACTTGGGGATTAAGACGGTAATCGGGATGCCTCCCGGCGAAATCGAAAGACTAGAAGGAGAGGACAAAACAAACCCAAACTATGTCCAATATCAATGGAATTCCGCTGCCATGACGTTTGAAAACTGGCAAATGGCTCATTTTCGTATTTTGGGTAATGATAAATACGCTCCATATGGATCTTCTATTCTGGAAGCAGCGCGTAGAATTTGGCGTCAATTAATTTTAATGGAAGATGCGATGATGGCTTATCGTATCGTTCGTTCACCAGAGCGTCGAGTATTTTATATTGATGTTGGAAACATACCTCCTCAAGATGTTGAGCAATATATGCAGAAAGTTATGACACAGATGAAGCGCAATCAAATAGTTGACAACACCACTGGGCGCGTTGACCTGCGTTATAATCCTATGAGCATTGAGGAAGATTATTTTATACCAATTCGTGGGGATAGTAAATCAACGGTCGAATCTTTGGCTGGTGGTCAAAACACCACAGATATCGACGATGTTAAGTATCTCCGAGATAAGTTATTCTCAGCCCTCAAGATTCCAGCTTCTTACTTAACACAAGGTGAAGAAGGGACAGAAGATAAAACAACGCTCGCACAGAAGGATATTCGCTTTGCAAGAACAATTCAGCGTTTACAGCGGGCTGTGATAACTGAGCTTGAAAAGGTGGGCATTGTTCATCTTTATACTCTTGGGTTTCGCGGAGACGATCTTTTAACCTTTACTTTGTCGCTTAACAATCCTTCAAAGCTTGCAGAGCTTCAGGAACTGGAACATTGGAAAACTAAGTTTGATATCGCTGGCGCCGCAACAGAAGGCTTCTTCAGTCGTCGTTGGGTTGCTGAGCATTTGTTTAGTATGTCAGAGGAAGAATTCCTTCGTAATCAACGTGAGATGTTTTATGATCGCAAATATGATGCTCAGCTTAATGCTGCTGCTGAGGCTGCTGGCGAAGCTGAAGCAGCCCTCGCTGCTGGCGGGGACTTCGGTGAAGAACTGGGCGGTGAGGAAGAACTGGGCGGTGAGGAAGAACTGGGTGGTGAGGAAGAACTGGGCGGTGAGGAAGGGGGTGAAGAAGGCGAAGAACTGGGAGGCGACGAAGAAGAAGGAATGTTGTTGGCTGAGCCTCCTGCTAAGCGCGACATCGGCGAAGATGGCTCTTATGTTACGCCTGGAAAAAGAGACAGAGATTTTAAATGGGTTAATCCTGATAAAAGAAAAAGAGATAGATCAAAAGGCAAAAAGTATACACGAGTTAAAAGAGATAAGCGACAAGCCGGGGCTAGAAAACGAAGTTACGCTGGTCAATGGGGGCGACAATCTGCCGGTTCGTCTCGGAGGGCAACATTTCAGGGGATTAACGATTTAAATAGGCTCGGTGTTGGGATTTATACAGAAGAACAATCTATTTATGAAGAGAAGCAAAAACTAGAAGAAGCGAAACTTTTTGAAATGAGCTATGAAATTAAAAAGTTGATCGAAGGAATGGAGTCAAAAATAAATGAAACCAAAGATGAGGCATAATAAAAAAAGAAATACTGCGTTTTTATTTGAGATTCTTGTAAATGAATTAACAAAAGCGGTAGTACATAAGGATGAGGGCAAGAGGCGTAGAACATTAAGTATAATTTCTAAACATTTTGCCAAAGGCACAAATCTCTATAAAGAACTACAGCTTTATAAGGCTCTTCGTGAAACTCATGGGTTAGATAAAATTATTGCTGAGAAATTAATTTTTGAAGTCAGAGCCCAACGTAAATATATTTTGGATTCTGATGTTTTTGAGGAACAAACTGAACTGATTAATGATATAAATAAGGAATATACGAAGAGTATATTTACAAATTTTGTACCCAACTATAAGAACCTTGCTACTATTGCACAAATATTTAATTCAGATGCTCCTGTTAAGGAGCGTGTGCTGTTAGAGGCTAAGATCGTTGAAAGCCTCATAAAATCCGAAGAAAAGAAAGAAGGTAAGATGGTTCCCATTGATAATCTTGTGTATAAGACTTTTGTCAACAAGTTTAATGACAAATATGGTGATACATTAAGCGAAGAACAAAAGGGTCTTCTTGGCAGATATATTTCTTCCTTTTCCGATAACAATTTAGAATTAAAGGTGTTTTTGAATGAGGAAATAGGTAGGCTTAAGAACAGCCTCAAGAATTCCATGAAACTGGAAGAGATAAAGTCAGATAAGTCTATGTTAGAAAATGCTAAAAAGGTTTTAAGTAAGCTTGAAAGTTACGCCGAAGAAGATATCACCGAAGATATGATAAGGAGTGTTCTTAAAATTCAACAACTGGCACAGGAGCTTGATAATTAAATGGCTATTTCTATCAAAGTTGGTGCAGCGGCTGAAGAGGAAAAAGCTCAAGAAGCTCAAGAGGTCTCTTCGGTCCCTATCAGTTTCAATTTGAATATACGTCGAAGTTTAGATAATGATCTTTTAATTTATGATCACCCTGATGTCGATATTGTGGTGAAGAGTGATAAGATCGTTCTATTCCCAAAAGAGTTTTTAAGTGATATTGTGTATGACACGCAGGATCGTTTTTTTCGATTTATGCGAAAGAAAGGAATTATAAATCCTGAGACAACGCGCGCAGGAAATGTATATGGTTCTATAGAAGCTTTACTTGTTGGTAAAGAAGAGGAAAGAAGGCAGCTACCTTTGGTGGTTATGAATATTTCTAAGTTTATTGAAGAAGAAAGACCTTATTTTGAATATGTTGAAAAGTATAAACAGATGGAAGAAGATGAATATCTCGACCCTGATCGCGCAGATTCGACAGAATTGGGTGAAGTTCCACAAGGTGCCGAAAAGGGTGGTATTCGACCGGGCTTTGGTAGGGTTAGTCCATATTTTTTAAGTTATATACTATGATGGGAGTGTAATGGAATTATTATATTTTGTGTTGGCTGCGTATGGAATGACGCAGCTTTTGGTTTATGCATCAATTTTCAATAAAATACGACCGTCTAAAGGTTGGCTAGGTGGCGTCGGTGACCTGTTTCATTGTCCTATGTGTATGGGTTTTTGGGTAGGTGTCTTTTTGTGTGGTGTAAACGACTGGACAGAACTATTTACTTTTGAACATACTATCATAAATTATTTTATTTTAGGATGTTTGAGTTCGGGAACTTCATATATTTTAAACATGATTTTTGGCGACTGTGGAATAAAAATTCAAAAATTGGAGGCAGAAAATGACACGCACTAAGATTATCGCAAAGAGAAACTGGTATCTTCGACCCGTGGCTCGTTGTTGCAAGGGAGCAAGATTCGGGCGGGTTGCGCCCGCTCTTAAGGAAGGATGAAAATGTCTAAAGTATTGTTGAGAGAATATTATGCTTTGTGTGAGGGCGGCGTTTGCCAAGACC